>ENA-OSET01001858-OSET01001858.1-sediment-metagenome-genome-assembly--contig:-NODE-1858-length-21208-cov-24.330510_pt1 | contig 21208 bp, 30 predicted proteins | sample MGYA00237882_ERZ534229 | MGnify/ENA primary metagenome ERZ534229 (study PRJEB26408, sample SAMN06266212) | sediment metagenome | isolation source: Hudson Canyon methane seep mesocosm | place... | reverse complement strand
GCTAGGCACTTAAACTAACAGGACATTCTTATATGAACTCTCTCAATCCCTTTGCTGGGATTGCTGGGAGTGTCATGGAAGGTCTTGATGATCTATTCACCTCAGACGAAGAGAAAGCAAATGCAAATCTCAAGGTCCAAGAGGTTCTACAGAAACCCCACGTTCTACAGGCAATGGCTAACATAGAGGAAGCCAAACATAAGTCTGTGTTCGTGGCTGGTTGGCGTCCTGCAATTGGTTGGGTATGTGCAATTGGTCTTGGTTACCAATTCCTTATCCTTCCTTTTGCTGGCCTTATCAATGCCTACTACGCACTCCCCGCAGAACTCCCTGCAATTCAAGCAGCAGAACTCACAACTCTCGTTATGGCTCTTCTAGGTCTTGGTGGCCTAAGAACATTCGAGAAATCCAAAGGACTTACACGCTAATGAGCCGCGACTATAAACATGAGTACAGCACGTACCATGCTAAACCTGAACAAAAGAAGCGTAGAGCCTCCCGTAATAAGGCGAGGTCTTTACTAATCAAGAAAGGAACTGTTCGTAAAGGTGACGGTAAGGATGTAGATCATAAAGACCGCAACCCTAATAACAACTCCCTAAACAACTTATCAATCCAATCAAAAGCTAAGAACAGAGGCTGGAGGAAAGGTAAACATGGTTACTAATTTAGAACAGACCTTATCTACTTTACACAACGCTGTAGCCCAAGAGCTACTAGACCGTGTTCAGTCAGGTGAGGCTAAACCCGCAGACATGAGCAACGCCATTAAGTTTCTCAAAGATAACAACATAGATGCAATGCCCGTCCAAGGTTCACCTTTGGAAGGTTTACTTGGAGCCTTACCCTTTGACAGTGTAAGTCTTGAAGACGCTATAGCTCACTAAAGGGGAACACGTGGAGACAGACCTACAACAACAACACCCTTTAAAAGACTTTAGAAACTTCTTATTCCTCACATGGCAACAACTTAACCTCCCTGACCCCACCAAGGTTCAGTACGACATTGCAGACTACCTTCAGACTAGCCCTAAACGCTCCATCATCCAAGCATTCCGAGGTGTAGGTAAATCCTACATCACAAGTGCTTACGTGGTGTGGCGTTTGATGCTTAATACTGACTTAAAGATCATGGTGGTATCAGCGTCTAAAGAACGTGCCGATGCTTTCTCTATGTTTACTCAACGCTTAATCATGGAGATGCCCTTACTTGCCCACCTTATCCCAGACAAAGACCAACTGTGGAGCCGAATAGCCTTTAACGTAAATGGTGCTATGGCTTCTCATAGTCCCTCAGTGAAGTCTGTAGGAATCACAGGGCAGCTTACAGGTTCACGTGCTGACTTGATTATTGCAGATGACATTGAGGTTCCTAACAACTCCCAAACACAACAGATGCGTGAGAAGTTAACAACCCTTGTAACTGAGTTTGATGCTGTACTTAAGCCTTTAGATACCTCAAAGATTATCTACCTTGGTACACCACAGACTGAAGAGTCTCTATACGATGGCCTACAGGACAAAGGGTATGTAACCCGTATCTGGCCTAGTCGCTACCCTAAACCAGACCAAGTGAATAGGTATGGTGATCGTATAGCCCCTACCCTAATGGAAGAGTTATCAAGTAAACCCAGCCTTGAATGGGAACCTACAGACCCCGCACGATTCGATGAAGATGACCTCATAGAACGTGAGTTATCTTACGGACGCTCTGGCTATGCCTTGCAGTTCCAACTAGATACAAGCCTCTCAGATGCCGACAGACACCCCCTCAAGCTTAAAGACTTAATAGTCATGTCAGTGGATAGGGATAAGGCCCCTGAGAAGCCCATACACGGCACTATGAGCCACTTAGAAGTTAAGGACATACCCAACTTAGGGATGCGTGGAGATCGTTTCTATGAGCCGTTTAAACTGGATGGGGGCTGGGTTGAGTATAGTGGTTCTGTTATGGCTATTGACCCCTCAGGTCGAGGCTCGGACGAGACTTCGTATGCGGTCCTTAAGATGCTTAATGGTTACTTATATTGTCCTGATGCTGGCGGCGTAGAGGGTGGTTACTCTGGTCAGACACTAGAGTCCCTTGTAGACATTGCTAAGAAACATAAAGTGAACTACGTGCTTATAGAAAGTAACTTCGGTGACGGTATGTTCAGTGAACTTATCAAACCTTACTTTACTAAAAGCTACCCTGTGACTCTTGAAGAAGTCAGACATAGCAAACAGAAAGAGTTAAGAATCATTGACACCCTTGAACCCGTAATGAACCAACATAGGTTAGTGTTCGATAAGGAAGTGATTCAAAGAGATTACGACTCCATTCAGAAGTACCCCAATGACATAGCTCAGAGGTACAGCCTGTTCTACCAGCTCACTAGGATAACTAAAGATCGTGGGGCATTAGCCCATGATGACCGTTTGGATGCTCTAAGTATGGCAGCAGCCTATTGGGTCGAACAGATGGCTAGCGATGCTGATGCGTTAATGGTGGAAAGGCACAATGAACTCCTTGAGAAAGACCTTGAGAAGTTCCTTGGTAATCTTAATGTATCTGATTTACAGGGTACACAAAACAACTCATGGTTCTAAAACAATGAAAGCAAAAATACACATCAATCAACATGTCATAAGAGCTAACGCTAAGAACTCTGAAAGTAACCCTGTGATAACAGTTAAGACCTATAAGTCTAACGAGTATGGACACAAGGTTTCTATAGACGGACCCAGTGTAGTCATATACTCACCTGATAAACCTCTCTCATGTGGTGCTAAGGTGTGGATAGAAGCTGATTATAGTGACATTTCTTTAGTATATTAGAAAACTTGCGTTTGAAAACGCCCTGTGGCCCTAGTGCTGCGGGGCTTTCACTGACCCCCTCTGTTTGAGATTAACGTACCGTATTAGGGAAGTCCCTGTGCCTACTATAGGGGTCTTAGAGATAGTCCTTTAAGGATGACCTTAAGAGTCCCATAGAGTCATATAGGTATAGGTATTAATATTTATATATATATACCTACTATATAGACTATCTATAGAGTCTTAAGGGTAACTTAAAGAGATACATAAGCACACACGTGTGTTGTCTCACATACAGCCTAAGGCATTACTCTTGGATATCTGCTAGAATACCTCATGGTATTGGGGTAGGATTGGCTGGAGGCTTTAGGGGGGTCTTTAGGGAGGCTTTAGGGGTCTTTAGGGAGGCTTTAGGGGTCTTTAGGGGTCTTTAAGATTCCTGATGAAAAATCTGAGAGCCTTTTTTAATAGCAGATGCAGGGCATTCCCCCCTTAGGCCCCTCTGATTACCTTTTGAATCCTTCTGATCTTAAAGAATCAATCAGATTTACCATAGAATTACCACTGCCAACGGTTAACTCCTTGATTCATAAGGGATTTATAGGGCATATCATATCTCCAAAGGGTCTAAAAGATAAGGCTTATACCTATATTACTTTTAGTTATATGCTTATCCTTTCTCTTTTTTTCTCTTCCTATTGCTTTCTTTTTCCCTATCTATTGCTTTCGTCTTACCCTAAAGACCCCTAAAGAACCACAAGCCCACCACAGGACAGCCACAAGACCACCACAAGCCCACCACAGGACAGCCACAGGACCACCACAAGCATTGATAGGTGGGCACTGCTACACCTTATCTAGGTAATGTATAAACACATCGGCTTAAAGATTTTCTTGACAATCCAAACAAACGGGAGTAGCTTAGAAAGCGTCAACAGGGAAACGGCAGTTACCCAACAGACGTAGAGGACCTAACCGCCCTCGGCTCTAACCTAAAGCACAAGAGCTTCTGATCTTCATCGGTGAGATCAACCAACGTTTAGTGGAACGGGCCTCGGAGGGAAACCAAGAGAGGTAGAACGAACAACACTGTTGTTTTACTTAAGGGCCTTGCGGGGTCTTTACAGCAAACCAACCATAACGGAGTAAATGAACATGAACAACACTAAAACATTCACGGTATCAGTTAAACGCAAGACGGGCAAAGTCTTCAAGCATTACGATTGCACTGAGTTAACACTGCAATATGCACTTGAGACATTGATTGCAAGCAGCAACATTGTGAAGCTAACAATCGAACTAAATAGCGAAGGGAGCAAATGATTATGAACAATCTATTTAACTACGCACTGCTAGTCGTAAGCTTCACCCTATGCCTAGCCACTATTTATCTACTAACTTTAACGCCTGCTGTTTTGGGCTAGTAATTCAAACACCACTGTTATTTAAACATTAATGACGGGGCCATTAGCGCCCCTTGGAGCACATAACATGATCAAGCTAGAGCAGGCGCAACGAAAAGTTGAGGCATATCTTAACAAAAACTACCCAGCACTTAGGCACAACAGGGTACTAGCGTATCACATGGCTGTCTTACTAAAGGCAGGCAGCGTAGACCCAAAGGCTGCATTTATAGATGCCATTAACCACAATATTAAATAACAAAATGATGGGGCCATTAGCGCCCCTTGGAGATTACCACATGATTACTACAACTATTACTGAATACTCTTTTCGTGACGCTTTCCATGCGTATGGACGCGGCGATAACTTTAAATATGAGAGCCTTACTGCTTTGTTTGAGTACCTAGAGCAACTCAGCGAGGACATCGACCAACCCATAGAGCTAGACGTTATTGGCCTATGCTGTGAGTTTAGCGAGATTTACTTACAAGACACCTTCGCTCTTTATGACTGCGGCGACAACCTCACCAATGATGAGGCGCTTGAGTGGTTGCAGGAACGCACCACGGTTATTGAAGTTGACCTCGATGAAGGCTTAGTAATCATTCAAGACTTTTAAACGTAACTAAACACTAATGTTAAATAAGCACAGGTGGTCAATGAGGGCCACCTATCATTAACACCTATCATTAACACCTATCACGAGGATTGAATTATGAACAGTGCAAATCAAAAAACAGAACCGTCTTTAATAGGTACGCAGTACACAACAAGGGGTAAACATCCCCGACTTTGTACAGTAGTCGATGAACATACAACCTACACCTCCAACGGTTCTATCTATAAAGTAAAGTACGTATCTACGCATGTATTTCTAGGGCAACCTGTAACAAACTACGACGTGGCCCGAACCACCATACTAATGAATAAGGTTAACTAATGGAACCTATTCAACTATTTGGAATCACCTTTTTACCTCATACTTGGCCCCTGCTGTTAGGCATTACGGGCCTTGTGTTAGCATGTTGCATAGCAGCAGTTTATGAAGTATTTTTTGAAGAACATTGAAATGGAGTAAATATTATGAAAATAAGACAATACGAGAATACACTGAATAACACGAAAATTGAGAACGACAGTTTAATCAAAGACGATCAGATATTAATCTCAGTTGGAGATGAATTTAAAGAACGCAATAACCCTTTCAGGGCTTACCGATGCACAAGTATTGACCTTCATAACCTTCACTTTGAGAAGACTGCGGTAGGTGATTTTGAACCCCACGAATTGGGTAAAGTTCAGGTATTCCTAACAGCGCACTTCATCAACAAAGAATTGGGACTTACTGGTCCATTTAAACCAACGGCCCACTAGACTGGAGTAAATGATTATGAACACATACCGCGTGAAATTTGAAACCATCATGGTTGCCACCAACCCCACAATGGCTGCTGAACTTGTGTCCGAGGGTTTGGAGCATGGCGACTACAAACGTTCTATCTTCAACGTGACGGACGTAAACACAGACGTAGAATCTGAAGAGATTGTTAGTATCAAGGAGTAAATGACTATGAACAAACCAACATTTGAGTAGACGCTACCACCTAAAGAACCCCAAAGACCCACAAAGAACCCTGCAAATCCATGCGGGGTTTTTTGTGCCTTTTTTTTAACTATCACTAACACCTATCAAAGCGAAGCGGAGTATTTAACTATGAATATTATTTACGACTTGGATTTACCTGAAGACCTTATCAACTTAATCGAATGGCATCTGGACCATCAAACTTATTAGAATTGGCCCTATTTACGACTAAAAACACATGTATATTTAAAACACCACTGTGCATTGCTGCTTCATGAGCTTTGCGCTAAAATACAAGGAATAATGAGGAATGTTAATTGAAAACTTTTTAGGGTTAGGTGTGGATGTCTTGCTGGCCGAAGAATGGCCCCAAGGCACTTTTCGTAAACGTGTAGGCTTCGTGCGCGAAGCAGGTATTTTTCAATTCCACGTTTTAAATTTTGAGTTTGCAATTGAAACTCGACGCAACATTAATAAAAAAAAGGAGGGCTGAGTGATGAAAGATCCATCATTGAGCAGAAAACATAAGCAGTTTCACGTCTTTGACGGGCATGTAGAGCATGTCAATAGCTTAAGAGTGCCTAAGTACGGCTGGCAAAAGTATTTTGCATGGCATATTTGTTTTTGGGGCGCATGGCATGACCGCCGACCAAGGTATGCACAGTTCAAAAATTACGTAGTTTTCAACTCTCAGGAAGAACACACAGCAGCAGGTGCGGCTTTGGCAGATTGCGGCCCCAACGGACCCAACAATAACTTTTTTAACGGTGAATTAAATGGGTAATCTAAGTAGTACAGACACTAAGGCATTGAGGACGTTGATTGAGACTGTGGAGCTATTCCGCACTCTCGACGCTGACATGCCTACGCAAACACTCCTGACATTCCTTTACGTGAAAGTTTTGGAGATTGAAGAAGATTCCGCGACTGTACGGCAGATCGCAGAGAAACTACACACAACAGGCAGTAGCGCAAGCCGCAACGTATTAGCGCATACGACAATTAATCGACATAGAAAAGACGGTACGGGCCTCGTAGAAACATTCGAGAATCCCCTTAAACGTAACGAAAAAATCATACGTATCACACCCAAAGGTGAGCGTTTCTTATCATCAGTGCTGGGGCGTCTTTCCGACTCCTGAGCTTAACCCAAGGCAGAACAGAAACCCTAGCAAACGCTGGGGTTTTTTGTGCCTGTAATAAAACCAACGAGAGGTATTTATCATGTCAATTACTATGCAGAAGGGCGGTTTGTTTACCGCAACATTTATGACCAATGGAGAGCGTTTCAGGGCGGGTGGTTTCACGTCTGAAGAGGCGGCTCAAATATGGGAGCTTCAGTCTCGCAGTAACCTTAAAGAAGGTAAGCCCGTCACATACCCTAACGCAGCCTCTAGTGCTGTCAATAAGGCGCAGGACTTAACCTTGTCGCACTGGCTGGATAAGACTTATCGGGTGTTCTGGGCAGACGCCAGCGACCCTGAAAAAGCACGACACAAAATGGCAGAACTTAACGCTTACTTTGGTAGCAAACGTAACATCAATGACATAACGACAGAGGTGATTGACGTGTTTATCTCAAGTCTGAAGTCAAAAGGTAATGCGAACTCAACGATTAATCGTAAGCTTGCCACGTTGTCTAAGACTCTTAAGTACGCTGACGAATGTGTTCAATTGCGACACGCCCCTAAGGTACACCGCCAGAAGGAACCACTGGGCCGTATTCGCTACGTGACTCCTGAAGAAGAGACTCAGATCATGGATACATTAGACCAGTGGAATCTTAAAGACCTTAAAGACTCCATAACTGTCTTAATTGACACAGGTCTACGCCGCAGTGAGCTAGGGCGCTTAACTAAGCAGGATGTTAGCCAAGGTATGTTAAGTGTTTGGCAAGCTAAGAACAGTACGCCTCGCTCAGTGCCTATGACGGCACGTGTGAAGGAGGTTATAGAGAGGCGTATGGCTACTGCGGAACAGTCTAAATTGTTCCCTAAGAAAGCTGAAACCCTGTCCCATAACTGGGATAGAATACGCTACCATTTGAAGCTTGATGATGTTGTCTTACATAGTTTCAGGCACACAACAGCTAGTCGATTAGTACAGCGAGGGGTTAGCCTTGCCACTGTGCAACAATGGATGGGGCATAAGACAATTCAAATGACGCTGCGGTACAGTCACTTAAGCCCTAAAAACCTCTCGGATGCTGTTGCATGTCTGGAAGCTTAATGTATAATCACGGCCTCTCCTTCGGGGGAGGTTCTACCCTACATGCCGTGGTGATGGAATTGGTATACATAGCAGACTTAAAATCTGCCGCCTTATGGGCATGCGGGTTCAAGTCCCGCCCACGGCACCACTAGGGGATGTTTTATACTCTAGTGTCCTCAGTTGTAATTCTCAGTGGTAATTTACCATTCCAGTTGTAATTCCTAAACACTCAAAATCGTTAACTCTTTATTTATCAGGTACTTAACTATCATCTACCTATCAAGGAGTAGACTTAAAATGTCTTATCATCTTACAGCCTATGTGTTAAAACTTCCCAAACCTATACCCCACAGCCCCTACAACGTGTTACCATGCCTGTTATTCCCTTGCGGCCTACATGCAGGGGATTTTGCCTATTACCATCCAAACTGTAAATATAGCTGTAATCAGTTGTAATTTATTTAACCTTTTACTTGACTTATAACACTAGTGATGAAAGAACATTAGCGTACCGTCTAAAGCCACCCCCCCCTGTACACCTTAGGAGTAGTTCATATGCATAAATACACACCCGAAGACCTCTTCAAGATTCAGTGCGACCATGAACAAGAGATGCTAGATAGAGGTGTTGCAAGATACCGAAAGCATGTTCAAAAAGCACAGGAAAAAGGGTTAGAGGCTGATACTAATTATGGTGCCTTGCTGATGAAGAAATCAGTTGATGTGATGATTAAAGATTTAGATTCGTACATTAGAAAGGCACTCAATGGGGAGGCGGGAGTACACGCAACTTCAGCTAAGATTCTCTCAACATTAGATTTGGAAGTATGTTCGTATCTTGCTCTGAAGATGATCGTCAATGGTATTACAAAAAGCATTACTCTTACGCAAATTTGTGTGCAGATTGGGCAAGCAATTCACGACCAACACTTGGGTGATAAATTCCAACAACACAATAAATTATGGTTCAAATCCACATTAGATTATGTAGCTAAGCGAAAAGCTTCACGTCACCATAGAATGTTCACGCTTAGAAAAGCAGCCGACAAAGCGAACACAAGTTACAACACATGGACTACCCCTGAGATTTATCACCTCGGCTCTGCCCTAGTCGATGCAGTAATACGCACAACGGGAATGGTGTACACCGACATAGTGAAATCATCAAACAAACGCACAACGCATTACCTAAAAGCGACACCTGAGATTCTTGATTGGATTCGTGATGTGAACGCCATGAGTGAGGTGCTAACCCCAGAAGCAATGCCATTTGTGATTCCCCCTAAAAACTGGAACACAATCACATCCAACGTGACTCATGCGAATGTGTTCGTGAAACGCTTCACCATGATTAAAACACGTAACAAATCTTTGATTGAAGAGTTAGACGGAGACACAGATTTGCAGCCAACAATTGATGCAGTAAACGCTCTACAGCAGACCGCGTTCAAGATTAATAAGCGTATAGTGAAACTTCAAAGAACGTGTTGGGAATCTGGCTCGACTTGGGGAGGTGTACCGAAGCGTGGGAAACTTGATATGCCCCCTTCGCCTTTTCCAAACACGAAAACCCAAGACCTTGACGAGTCCCAAAAGAAAGTCCTGTGGAAACACAAGAAAGTGTGCCAAGGCATACATGAAAAGAACGCGAGTAACATTAGTAAGCAAGTAAGTTTTGAACGTTCACTTAAAGTAGCCGAGAGGTTCAGCAAGTACCCTGCGCTTCATTTCATTTACCAATGCGACTATCGTGGTCGGGTGTACCCTGTCGCACAGTTCCTTTCACCACAGGGCAGCTCAATCATAAAAGCGCAAATGATGTTTGCAAACGGCGAGTCAATTGATACGTATGAAGAGTTAAAGTGGCTCTACCACCATGCCGCTAACTGCTTTGGTTGGGACAAAGAAACAATTGCAGACCGTGTACGTTTGATTGAAGAGATGATGCCTGAAATCCTAGCGATTGATGCTGACCCTCTCACTCACACAAGCTGGAAAGATTGTGATGATCCTTGGGGATTCCTTGCTGCTTGCTTTGAGATCGCAGAGTTCCAACGGGTAGGCTACGGGTTCGTGTCACATATCAACGTGGCGCTGGATGCCACAAATTCTGGCCTCCAAATCTACAGCGCAATGCTGCGTGATGAAGCAGGTGCTACGGCCACAAACGTCATGCCCTCTGAGAAGCCTCAGGATGTCTACAGGGACGTGGCTCAGATAACCGAGCGTAAGCTAACAGAAGAGGCTGTACGTGACACTGACGAAGCAGTGTGGGCGCGTGAGTGGCTTGAGTCTGAGCAGGTGGACAGATCGCTGTGTAAAACCCCAACTATGACCAAAGTTTATTCAGCTACCTTGTTCTCTTGCCGTGATTCAGTACGTGAGAAACTTGAAGAACGCTTTGAACTCGGTAAGGCCATCAACCCATTCGGGCATGATGAAGACGCTTACATACGTGCTACCTTTTACCTAGCAAAGGTGATCTGGTCTTCAATCTCGGAGTGTGTTGTGTCAGCACAGCAGTGTATGGATTGGATGCAGAAGATAGCGCGTGACGTGTCTAAGACGGAGGTGCCTATCATATGGCAGACACCTAGCGGTTTTAAAATTGTTCAGCAATACCCTGAGTTCAAGTCATTGCGGATTCAAACGCACATTGACGGTCAGTTGATGCGTCCTCGCCTGTCTGTACCTGATTTTCAGAAGGTCGATAAGAAACGAGCCGCCAGTGGACTCTGCCCTAATTTTATCCATGGCCTCGATTCGGCTGTACTTGTGCTCACAGTGCTCTCCAGCAAACAGGCGGGTTTGAACAACTTTTGGATGATCCACGACTCATTTAGTACGACAGTCAAATCAGCAGCTACGCTTGCGCGTGTCTTGAGAGAAGAGTTCGTGCGTTTGTTTGAGGAGCATGATGTTGTGAATGACTTCAGAGATGAAATGCTTAAGTGCATACCTGAAGTAGCACCCTCACCTCAGCGCGGCAAGCTCGACCTCAAGGGAGTCTTAGAATCTGAATACTTTTTCAATTAAAGTGCTTGACTTGTCACACTAGTGATGAAACATCATTAACGTGCCGTTATACACTACTAAACCGAAAACACGGAGTAGCACCTATGAACATAGATTTAATGAGGGCAATTACATTAATCACAAACGATGAACCCATCCCCTTAGACCTCTTCGCGCTTCTGCTAGAGCAGGGCATTGACGTAAATGAATTAGAACGTAAATACAAATAGGAAACAAACACATGGCAGCACAGAAAATGTTAGTAACCCCGAAGGGTTCAGCAGAATGGGTCAAATTGTGGACCCCCGATACAAAGTTCAACCACCTTGGCGAACATAAGATCAACTTAAAGCTTCGGGAAGATGAAGCAGAGGCACTTACGACAGAGCTAGATCGTCAAGTAGACGCCGTGTATAAGGCGGAGTTGAAGAAGAACCCTAAGCTCAAAGGCAAGATGGTGAAGCGCCAACCTTTTGAACAATTGCTTGATGACAATGGTAACGAGACAGGCTACGTGGAACTGAAATTCAAATCCAAAGCACGTGTCGAGATGAAAAACGGAGACAGCTTCAACCAGCAACCAGCCGTTTATGACGCAGGAGGTCGGCCTATTACTGATGAAATCAGCGTAGGCAATGGGTCTATCTGCAAAGTTGCGTTTGAGACAGTGCCTTACATGCTGGCAAGCACCAAACAAGCCTCAGTTTCACTACGTCTTAAGTCTGTTCAGATCGTTGAACTACGCGAGTTCAGTAGCGAAGAGAACCCATTCGACACCGAAGAAGGATATTCGTTTGAAAAAGAAGAAGACAGCAGCCCCTTCAAAGAAGAAGACAGCAGCAGTGACGGTGACTTCAGCGAAGAAGAAGACGAAGACTTCTAAGCGTAAGTTCCGAAGTGGCCTTGAAGAGAAGGTGGCCTTGGACTTAGAGAAGAGAAAGGTAGACTTCCAATACGAACATGAACGTATTCCGTATGTGGTCGAGAGGAAATATCTACCTGACTTTCAGCTTCCCAATGGCATCTACATTGAAGCCAAGGGATTCTTCAGAAATGAAGACTGTCGCAAAATGCGCTTGTTACAGAGCCAGTACCCCGACAAGGAATTTCGATTCTTATTCCAAAACCTAAACACAAAAGTTCAATCTAAAAGGTTCACGAACCAGCAGTGGGCAGAGAAGTATAACTTTGCATATTGCGAGGGGCGTGTGCCTGAAGAGTGGCTACGTGAGGAAACAATTAAGTGAAAACTAGAGAGCGTACAGATTATATAGTCATTCACTGTGCCGCCACCAAACCTGACATGGACATTGGTCTACGTGAGATTGACCAATGGCACAAGCGAAACGGCTGGCTTGGGTGTGGCTACACTTTCATAGTTAGGCGTAACGGTATCATTGAAACTGGACGTGCCTTACAGCAGGTGGGGGCGCACACACGCGGGTTTAATCACAACTCTGTGTCAATTTGCATGGTTGGGGGTATTGATTCTGATGGCGACCCCGATGCTAACTACACACAACAGCAGTGGGATACCTTAGATTCCCTCGTTGATGTACTCACAAAAATCTACCCTAACGCAGCAGTGGTCGGTCATCACGACTTGGACCCTAAAAAAAGCTGCCCTGTCTTTGAGGTAACAGAATGGATGGATCAGATCAAGGCGATTCGTGGCTCGTAAGGGGAAAACTACCTTGCCCCAAATGCACCAGCTCGGATGCGTACCACGTCTACAGCAACGGCTGGGGCCATTGTTTCGCATGTGACGCCAACGTGCCAGAAGACGTTGAACACACAACCAAGGAGGCAGTACCAATGCAGACAGGTCTAATCGCAAAAGGTGAACATGTTTATCTCAAGAAGCGCAAACTTGACGCAGACACATGTGCATTTTGGGACTACACGAAGTCTGATTACCACGGCACAATTGTTCAATGTGCAAATTACAAAGACAGCAAGGGCGTGACCATTGCACAGAAGTTAAGGTTCCCCGACAAGTCCTTTAAGTTTCTAGGTGACACTAAGAACATCCCGCTATATGGTCAATGGTTGTGGCCTAGCGGCGGTAAGATGCTGACTATCGTTGAGGGCGAAGTCGATGCACTTTCGGTCAGCCAAGGTTGTTTCAACAACAAATGGGGTGTCGTAAGCGTACCTACGGGTGCGCAAGGGGCAGTCAGAAGTTGCTTGAATAACTTGGAGTGGTTGCTTCAATGGGACCGTGTGAACATAGCCTTTGATATGGACGAAGCAGGTCAAAATGCTGCTCAAAAGGTGGCTGAATTACTACCGCCTCGAAAAGCTTGCATTACATACCTTCCCCTAAAAGATGCCTCAGAGATGCTTGTCAAAGGCAGGGTCGAAGAGATGACGAAAGCTATCTGGGCGTCCACACCTTATACCCCTGCGGGTATCGTAAGTGGCTCGGAGTTACGTAAGCGTCTTGAAGATCGGCCTGAAGTTCAGAGCTACCCTTGGCCTGAGTTTATGGAAGGAATGAATCAGAAGTCCTATGGCATACGAATTGGAGAACTTGATGTATTTACGTCTGGCAGTGGTATGGGCAAGACGACTTTAATCAAACAATTCCAACATCATTTCATGCAGACTACCGACCTTAACCAAGCGTTGATTCACCTTGAGGAACCTCTTGAAGATACAGCAGAAGGTTTAATCGGCATTCACTTAGGCAAGCGTTTGAATCTTCCTGATGTGAGGGAGTTCGTACCTGAGGAAGACTACTGGCGAGGCTTCGATGAAACCTTTGGTGCTGTTGATAAGGACGGTAACAGCCGCTTAAATATCTACGATGCCTTTGGCTCTCTTGATGAAAAGCAGCTCTACAACAAAGTCCGTTACTTTGCTACCGCGCTTGGGTGCAAGGTGATATGGATTGACCACCTCTCAATCTTGGTTTCTGACTTAGGGGAAGATCAGCAGGACGAGCGTAGAGCGATTGATTCAATCATGCACAATTTGAAGATGCTCACTCAAGAACTCGGTGTGTACATAGGATTGATCAGCCACTTAAAGAAAGCCCCACAAGGTAGATCGTTTGAGGAAGGTTATGTACCTAGCTCAGATGACCTTCGTGGTTCAGGCTCAATCAAGCAGTTATCTAATAATGTCTACGCAATCTCAAGAAACCAACAGGAGGAAGATGACAGGGCGCGTAACACGTCAACACTCACAGTTCTAAAATGTAGGTACACAGGACGGACAGGTAAGGCCGACTTCTTACTCTTCGATGAAGCAACAGGCCGTATGATTCAGGGTGTAGACCCTGATGCTCAAGTCATTCACGGTGCCGAAGCTTTCAACAACTAATCACTCCAGCGAGAGGATACTACCATGCGTTACATATTTGACCTTGAAACCAACGGTCTATTAGATCAGGTAACAAAGATTCACTGCATTGTTGCAGCTAACTTGACCACACGTAAGTTGCATAAGTTCAGTACAAAAGCAGGAAACATCAACGAAGGGCTTCAGTTGTTAGCAGATGCTGAAGAGTTGATCGGTCATAATATTATGGGGTACGACCTCGCAGTTATTAAAAAGCTTTATCCTACTTGGAACACTAGTGCTGTAACAACAGATACGTTAATTCAGTGCCGTTTGATCTGGGGGAACATAGGAGAGATTGACGCAGCAAAGAATCAAACCTTACCCCCGAAGCTTCGCGGTAGGCATTCTTTGGAAGCTTGGGGTTATCGCCTCAAATGCCTCAAGGGTGACTACGGTGTCAATGCGGATTGGGAGCACTACTCGAAAGAGATGCTTGAATACTGCGTTCAGGATGTACTGGTCAACGTCAAACTTCACGACAAGATTAATGCTGAAAAATACTCTCAAGACGCTATGGATTTAGAGCATGAGATTCACAGGATTTGCTTAGAACAAGAACAGTTTGGGTTTCCCTTCCATGAAGAAAAGGCGGCTGCTTTATACGCCAAGCTCTCTGCTAGAAGAAACGAACTCAAGCAACTTATGGTGGATGCGTTTGAGCCGAATGTGATTAAACTGAAGACAAAAACTAAGGTACTCCCCTTCAACCCTAGTTCACGTCAACAGATCGCAGACAGGCTTCAACGCAGAGGGTGGAAGCCCACAGCTTTCACAGAGTCGGGCCAAGTCATTGTCAACGAACCCGCGTTAAAAGAGATTGAGGACACTATCCCTGAAGCTAAGTTGCTTTTGGAATACCTGATGCTCGTTAAACGTATAGGTCAGTTAGCAGAAGGTAAGAACGGCTGGCTCAAGCTCTCAAAGAACGGACGCATCCACTACTCCACAAACACATTAGGCGCTGTGACAGGACGCGCAACAGCGAGTCGCCCTAATGTCCAGCAAGTCCCTAGTGATCGTGCGGAATATGGCAAGGAATGCCGCGAGTTGTTCTATGCACCTAAAGGATGGGAGCTGCTTGGCTCCGACCAATCTGGGATTGAATTACGGGCACTTGCCTCCTACATGGCTGAGTGGGATGAAGGGGCATATGGCAAGGTAATTCTTGATGGTGACATTCACACAGCCAACCAAGAAGCGGCAGGTTTGGCTACGAGGTCGCAATCAAAATCTTTCGTGTACTGCTGGCTGTATGGCGGAGGTAGCGCAAAGATCGGTGAGATTGTGGGCAAGGGTGCTAAGGAAGGTAGCCGATTAAAGACTAAGTTTCTGAAAGCCTTACCTGCACTTAAGAATCTTCAAGACGATGTAAAGGAACAAGCAGCCAAGGGTAGCGTGTTGGGCCTTGATGGGAGGTTTATTCCAGTGAGACACCAACACGCCTCATTAAATACTTTATTGCAATCTTGTGGGGCAATTTTAGCGAAACGATGGGTAGTTATCTTTCATCAATTATGTAAGGAGAAGGGCTTCACTCACGGTGTCGAGTTCCAGCAGTGCGCTTGGGTACACGATGAAATTCAGGTCTTAGTAAAAGAAGGAACAGGTGACGTGTTCGGGGCCTTGGCCCAACAAGCAATGCGTCTAACAGGAACATATTATAACTTTGGAATCAGACTCGATGCAGAATACAACATTGGAAAAAGCTGGGCAGACACCCACTGATAAACTATGTACTAAATGTGATGTAACCCTCAATGATTTTAACTGGTATCCGAGTTGGAAGGAGCAACACAACCACATGTGCAAAACATGTTGTCGGGCGTATGCAGAAACAAAAAATCCACAACGTATGTTTGTTGCAGGAAGGTACATTGCGAAAGATCATCCCCTTCACCAAGCAGGTTCATATAGCTCTTGGGAAGAGGTGGGAATTGATAAGTTAGAAACAACAGTTAAAACCACAGCAGGTTACGTGTACGTGATTAGTAATCCAGCGTGGCCTCAATGGTTCAAAGTAGGTAAAGCAACAGTAGAGAAAGAACGCTGTCGTGCCTACCAAACAGGCGACCCCTTCCGCAATTACTCGCTGGAGTATTCCATGGAAACAACCAACCGACACGCACTTGAGAAAGTAGCGCACGACATGCTTGAACCTGTATGCCTTAAGAGACAAGGTGAATGGTTTAAGTTCCCTGAATCTTTTTACCCCAAAGCACTCCTAGACGCCCTATAAGAAGGAACAACAAATGGCAAAGATGCTAAGACGCTCAGAGAAGAAACGTAAGAATCGCAATGAGCAGCAACCCGCAGTAAAAGAGAAGTTCAAGGAAGAACGTAAAGTTCCACCACTACGGCCTAAGTCTGACAATCAGGCAGACTACATAGCTTCCATAATGACCCGACAACAGACCATATCAATTGGCTGTGCAGGAACAGGTAAAACCTTCATTGCTGGAACAATTGCTGCTGACTTGCTGCGTACTAACAAGATCAAGAAGATCGTTATTACACGCCCTAACGTAGCGGCTGGCAAGTCTCTGGGATTCTTTAAGGGTTCAATGGCTGAGAAGATCGAACCATGGGTAGCCCCCTTCACTGAGGTTATACGTAACCGTGTAGGTGTGGCTGCGTATGAGATTTACGAGAAGCGTGGACAGATAGAGATTGTACCTCTTGAGGTCATGCGTGGGCGTACCTTTGACAACTCTATGATTATCTTAGATGAAGCACAGAACACCACACAAGGGGAGATGAAAATGTTCCTTACTCGCACAGGTGCGGATTCTAGGATTGTTATTAATGGTGACATTAAACAGCAGGACATTAAAGAATCTTCAGGACTCTCAATGGTCGTTAAGCTGGCCCGAAAGTACAGCCTCCCCATCCCTGTAATTGAGTTTGGCGAGGAAGATATCTGCCGCTCTGGGGTGGTAAAAATGTGGATTAAAACATTCAACAAAGAAGGATTATAAGATGGACACAGGACGTATGTCTCTGATCATCACCTTGGAAAGCGACTGCTCTTCAGTACGCTTCCGAGGGGAATGTGACGGGAAAGCAACAGAAGAGCAAAGCGCCCTTACTGCTGCAATCTATGCGGCGGTGACGGATATCACTCAAGACAGTGAAACCTACACTTACTACTTACAACTCGCAGACTCTTTAGCCGAGGAAGAAGAGCGTGTGGAGAAGCGTAAGCACCTTAAGCTTATTCATTAAAAGGAGGCTTATGTTTAATAACATCATGCTTGGTTTTATCACATTGAGCTTCTTCACTGTCTCAATCTCACTTGCATATAACTTCATTGTGCAGGGCTACTTGGACTACGTAGCTGGCTCAATTGAACTGGAGGCTCTAAACAATGAACTTGAATTTAGAATTAAAGAAAAGGAGGACAACACTCCTTCTTGATGGTGATCTAATTGCGTACCGTATAGCTGCGGCACTAGAAAAACCAATCCATTGGGGTGATGGTCTATGGACTCTCCACTGCCATGAAGATGATTGCAATAAGGCTTTTGTCTCTCAGGTCGAAGGTATCAAAAAAGCCACAGGATTGAAGGAAGTAGTAGTGGCTATCTCTAGTCCTACCAACTACCGCAAAGATATCAACCCACTCTACAAAGCAAACCGTAAGGCTACTCGCAGACCTCTCTGTCTTGCCCCTTTACTAGACTTCTGTAAAGAAGAATATAACCACATCATTCTCGACAACATTGAAGCCGATGACGTGATGGGGATTCTTGCAACACAAGACCCAGATAAGTACCTCATTGTTTCAGACGATAAAGATATGTTGACCATACCTGATGCTCGTATTTGGAAAGATGGTGAGGTAGTTCATATCACTCCTGAAGAAGCTCACGAACACTTCATCACCCAAGCACTCAAAGGCGACCCCACTGATGGCTACTACGGTGTTAAAGGCGTGGGTGAGGTCACTGCTCGTAAGATCATTGAGAAGCATAGAGGCAGTCCTGAATCCCTTTGGGAAGGGGTGTTGAAAGCCTACAAAGGCAACGCTGAAGAGGCGGTGCTAAACGCACGTATGGCTCGTATTTTAACTTCAGACTTATGGGACGGTGCGCCAGTTCTTTGGGAACCACCTATCATCATTTAACTATCAAGAAAGGCATTTAACCATGACTAAAATTGAACCCACCTTCGACCTAATTAACACACCTCCCCACTACACAGAAGGGGGCATTGAGCCTATTGATTACATCATTGCGAATGAGTTGGATTTTTTAGAGGGCAATATTGTTAAGTATTTAACAAGATACCCGTACAAAGGGACAGCAAATGCTGACCTTTTGAAATGCCGCTTTTATCTGAATAAATTAATTGAAAGAACTGGACAAAATACATAATGAAACTATTGAAATTCTACTCTGACACATGCGCCCCTTGTAAGGCGTACTCCCCTCTCATTGATGATGTTACCGAGGCTTTAAATATTGAAGTGTTGCCCATCAACATTATTGATAACCCTAACCTAACAGCAGCCCACAGGATTCGCTCTATCCCCGCACTCGTAAGTCTTAATGATAAAGGTGAGGCTTTAGGGTCGCTAGTGGGTACAAAGACACGCGCCGAGTTAACTAAATGGCTGGAGCATTCCGCAGTATGACAATCACGAATAAAATACTCAGCGACATTACCGTATTCTCTAAATACGCTAAGTATCTCCCTGAGGTGCAGCGCCGTGAGACATGGGAAGAGTTAGTCACACGCAACAAAGAGATGCACCAGCGCAAGTACCCACAAGCTGCTGAACAAATCGAAGGTGTGTATAAGTTTGTGTATGACAAGAAAGTGCTCCCTAGTATGCGTTCCCTACAGTTTGGAGGTGCGCCTATTGAGCTTGCCCCTAATCGTATATTCAACTGTGCCTACCTACCCATAGACGCTCAAGAAGCCTTTAGTGAAACCATGTTCCTCCTACTTGGTGGCACAGGTGTAGGCTACTCAATCCAACGCCACCATGTTCGTAAGCTTCCTGAAGTCACTGGACCTAAGAAACGCCGCCGCCGCTTCCTTATTAGTGACAACATTGAAGGATGGGCAGATGCCGTTAAGGTTCTGATGGAATCTTACTTCAACGGCTTGATGGATGTTGACTTTGACTTCCGAGACATTCGGGCGAAAGGTGCGCTCCTGATAACCTCTGGTGGTAAGGCCCCTGGCCCTCAACCTCTGAAGGACTGCTTACACAACTTACGTAAGGTTTTAGACACCGCTATAGGGCGTCACTTAACAACGCTAGAAACGCACGACATGATGTGCTACATAGCAGACGCCGTACTTGCTGGTGGTATCCGTAGGGCCGCTTTGATTGCCTTGTTCTCGTTAGATGATGACGAACTACTAGGCTGTAAATCTGGTGAGTGGTACATAGAGAATCCACAACGAGGTCGGGCGAATAACTCTGCTGTAATCTTACGTCACAGAATCACTAAGCCTGAGTTTGAAGACTTATGGAAACGTGTAGAAGCTAGTGGCTCTGGTGAGCCTGCTGTGTACTTCTCAAACAGTATGGATTGGGGGACCAACCCTTGTTGCGAGATCGCATTACGCCCATACCAGATGTGCAATTTAACCGAGCTAAACGTGTCTGATGTTACTAGCCAAGAGGACTTAAACCAACGTGCAAAAGCTGCTTCATTCTTAGGGACTCTTCAGGCTGGCTACAGCGACTTCCATTACCTACGTGATGTGTGGCGAGAGACTACAGAGAAAGATGCGCTACTTGGTGTAGGGATGACAGGCATAGGTTCAGGCGAGGTACTTAAGTATGATCTTAAACAGGCTGCGGAAGTGGTTAAGTTGGAAAACACCAAGGTGGCGCGTATGTTGGGTATCAACCCTGCTGCCCGTACTACTACTGTTAAACCTTCAGGTACTAGCAGTTGTGTTCTTGGTACTTCTTCTGGCATACACGCTTGGCATAATGACTTCTACCTGAGACGTATCCGCGTGGGTAAGAACGAGGCTTTGTACCAACACCTAGCTAAGTTTCATCCTGAGTTAATTGAAGATGAATACTTCAATCCTAAAGAAACCGCAGTCATTGAGATTCCTCAAGCTGCTCCTGAAGGTTCCATCCTACGTACAGAAAGTCCCAGTGACCTTCTTGAGCGTGTCCGTCATTTTAATACAGAATGGGTGAAGACAGGCCACATCAATGGTCAGAACACCCATAACGTATCCTGCACTATCTCAGTCAAAGATGATGAATGGGATTTAGTTGGTGAATGGATGTGGAAGAACCGTAACAACTTTAATGGTATCTCAGTATTGCCGTACAACGGAGGCACGTACAAGCAAGCCCCCTTTGAAGATATCTCAGAAGAACGTTTTTCTTTATTAGCTGCTTGTCTCACTAGTGTTAATTTAACGCAGGTGGTGGAAGTAGAAGATCATACAGAATTAGCAGGTGAAGCTGCTTGTGCGGGAGGTGCATGTGAAGTTTCTTAATAAAATCCAACGAGTCCTTTGGGAGTGGCATATCCGCTACTCCATTTATTCGATGAACCGTCAAATTGACAGAGTAGAACAGGCGCTTATACAGGAGCTGAAAGAACGTGGTGATATCAAAAAGTGAAGCAACAGGACTACCCATCCGCACGAAAGCAAAGACTGATGCTTATGACGCAGGGTGGGAAGCGTTATTTAACAAATCTCCAGTACCTTTAGGTGAAGATACTCGCCCTAAGGACGCAATCAAACGGGGTCTTTCTCGGAACTGTATTGAAGAAGAGTGGGATTGCCGTTGATGTTCATTACCCACTTTGAAGAAATTATGAGTGGCTTCGGCTGCTCTTTCAACACTGCCGTTCAGTTA
>ENA-OSET01001857-OSET01001857.1-sediment-metagenome-genome-assembly--contig:-NODE-1857-length-21223-cov-4.735316_pt1 | contig 21223 bp, 18 predicted proteins | sample MGYA00237882_ERZ534229 | MGnify/ENA primary metagenome ERZ534229 (study PRJEB26408, sample SAMN06266212) | sediment metagenome | isolation source: Hudson Canyon methane seep mesocosm | place... | reverse complement strand
GCAACAGGAATTGACCTTTACGGTCCGATTTTTTCCTCCGCCGAGTGGGACAGACCTTCCACCCGGATTGGGTTCCAGCTATCTCTGCAGTTTTGGAAAGGGCGACCGTATTGCATTTCGCGGACCCGCCGGAGATTTCAAATTAATCAATAGTGACCGAGAAAAAATATTGATTGGAGGAGGCGCCGGGATCGCGCCTCTGAAGTCGATGACGCTGTATTTACTGAAAAATCTGGGCTGGCAAGGCAAACTCCGATTCTGGTTTGGCGCTCGGAATCAGGACGAAATTTTGTACCGGGATGAATTTGAAGCGCTGGCCCAGCAATATCCTAATTTTGAATGGGGAGTCGCTTTATCGGATGCTGATGGCGACGAAAGCTGGGAGGGGGAGCGGGGATTTATCCACCAGGTTGTGCAACACAAGGTATTGCAACATCATCCAAATCTGCAAGCCTGTGAGTTTTATATTTGCGGTCCGCCGTTGATGTTGAGCGCGACTCGTGCAATGTTACAACAACTCGGAGTGGCCGAAGAACGAATTCGATTTGATGACTTTGGCAATTAGCCATTTTTGCCTTCCAAGATCACTTGTGAGATCAAGTGCTCGCCCGACTGTAAGAACTGCAAGGGCGGTAATAGCTGTAAGAGTTCCGTGACTGATCGACGCGCCCTTCTCGACAGTCATCGCAACCCAATTGATTGATTTATCTACTCATTAGTGGATCCTACGGATAAATCCAACTGATCGGTAACAACTCTACGTTTTTCCTGATACTGCAATATAAAGCTATAGATTACGGGTAATACCAACAGATTAAGCAGGGTAACCGTTAGCATTCCTCCTAACATGGGTGCAGCAATGCGATGTGTGACATCGGAGCCGGTTCCACTGCTCAACATAATGGGAATCAAACCTGCCATCGTAGAAATAGCCGTCATGGCAATAGGACGCACACGTTTTGATGTGGCAGACAATACCGCATCCTTGACCTCCTCAAGCGATAATCTATGTGTGGAAAGGGATCGTCGTTTGGCAATTTCTGTGTCGATAAAACTGAGTACCAATACCCCGATTTCCGCCGCCATACCCGCCAACGCAATGAAACCGACGGCGACCGCCACCGACATGTTGTAATCATTGATATAGATAAGCCAGATTCCACCCACTAAACCAAAGGGGATAGACATCATCACCACGACCGGTTCGATAGTATTGCGAAAATTAAAATACAAGAGTAGGAAAATAATCAACAAAGTCGCCGGTGCCACAATTTGTAAACGCGCCGCTGCACGTTCCATATATTCAAACTGGCCAGACCAGGTAACGGTATATCCCACTGGCACCTCGACTTGGTCATGCAAAACTTTTTTCGCCTTGGCAACAAAACCACCGATGTCAGAGGTTGATATATCAACATAGATCCAGGCATTAGGCCGGGAATCTTCGCTCTTAATGACCGGAGGACCACGCTGATAATTTATCTCTACCACCATAGCCAGAGGGATTTGCGCACCCGTAGGCGTCGGAATTAATACGCGTTTAAGCGTCTCCAAATCGTCGCGTAATTCTCGGGGATAGCGAAGGTTCACGGGATAACGCTCGAGGCCTTCTACGGTTTCAGTAATATTCATCCCGCCGATGGCACTCTGAATAACATCCTGTACCGCTCCCACTGTAAGACCATAGCGAGCGGCACTCTCACGATTAATGTCAAAATCGAGGTAATAGCCACCGACGGCTCGATCACCAAACGCCGACGTCGTTTCAGCTAACGCTTTCATCGCCTGCTCAATGTCCTGTGCAACTTGTTGCAGGACATTGAGATCGGGACCAGAGACCTTGATACCAACAGGCGTTTTTATACCTGTTGACAGCATATCGATACGGGTTTTTATCGGCATAGTCCAGGCGTTAGCGAGCCCAGGAAACTGTATTGCCTGATCCATTTCCTTCATCAATTGCTTGGTAGTTTTTTTGGGGTCTGGCCATTCTTCCTTTGGCTTTAATCGCACAGTGGTTTCGATCATCGACAGCGGAGCAGAATCCGTTGCCGATTCGGCTCGGCCCACTTTACCGAAGACATGATGCACTTCGGGAAAGGTCGCTAATATTTTGTCCGTCTGCTGCAATAACTCCTTCGCCTTGGTAATCGAAATGCCGGGAAAAGTCGTTGGCATATACAAAATATCCCCCTCGTCCAGCGGCGGCATAAATTCGCTACCCAATTTTGAATAGGGGTAATAGGTCAAGGCTAATAAACCCAACGCCAAAAAGATCGTGATACCCCTCCACTGCATCGCTATGTTTAACGCAGGACCATGTAATGCATGTAACGCCCGATTGAGCGGGTTCTTGTGTTCGGCGATAATTTTGCCCCGCAAAAAATAACCCATCATCACTGGCACAAGCGTAATCGCCAGAATGGCAGAAGCGGCCATCGCATAGGTTGCCGTAAAGGCGAGCGGACTGAATAAACGTCCCTCCTGTGCCTGCATTGTAAAAATCGGCAGAAACGAGACGGTAATCACTAACAATGAAAAAAATAATGCAGGGCCGACCTCTTGGCAGGATTCGCCAATCGTCTTCCAACGTTCATCATTGGTCAATGCACGCCCTTTTTCCTCAACGGCGATGGCCAATCGACTGTGCGCATTTTCCACCATAACAATAGCGCCATCGACCATTGTACCAATTGTTATCGCAATACCACCCAAGGACATAATATTGGCGTTCAGCCCTTGGAATCGCATGACGATAAAAGCCATTAAAATACCCAGGGGTAAAGTGATAATCGCCACGAAGGCTGAGCGAGCATGTAACAAAAATAAAATGACGACCAAACTAACGATCACCAATTCCTGCAATAATGATGTATTGAGGCTCTTAACCGCACGCTCGATCAAATCACCGCGGTCATAAACAGGGACAATCTCCACCCCTTCTGGCAAACCCGCTTCTAATTCCTCCAGCTTTTCTCTCACGGCCTGAATCGTTGCCAAGGCATTTTCACCAAAACGCATAATCACAACACCACCGGCGACCTCACCTTCGCCATTAAGGTCAACCACGCCGCGGCGCAATTCCGGGCCAATCTGTACATGGGCGATGTCTCGTAAGCGTATCGGTGTACCGTCGGCATCAACGCCCACCGGTATGGTGTTGAGGTCATCAATCGACTGAATGTAACCCAGCCCGCGTACCATATATTCGGTTTCTGCCATTTCAACCAGCCGGCCACCCACATCCTTATTAGACATTTTGATGGCCATCTTGATTTTGTTCAGCGTAACGTTGTAGCGTATTAAGGCATTGGGGTCGACTTCAACTTGATACTGCTTGACGTAACCACCCACCGATGCAACCTCGGAGACGCCTTTCACTGTTTGCAAGGGGTAGCGAAGATACCAATCTTGTAGGGAACGTAATTGCGCGAGATCGTGCTTACCGGTTCTATCGACCAAGGCATATTCGTAGATCCAACCGACTCCCGTTGCGTCTGGCCCTAAGGTCGGTGTAATACCCTGAGGCAGACGGCCACTGACATAGTTGATGGATTCCAGCACCCGTGAACGCGCCCAGTACATATCGGTGCCGTCTTCAAAAATAATATAGACAAACGATAGACCAAAAAAAGAGTACCCCCTAACAACTTTTGTGCGTGGCACAGCGAGCATCGAGGTGGTGAGCGGGTACGTGACTTGATCTTCAACAACTTGGGGTGATTGCCCCGGATACTTGGTAAAGATAATAACCTGCACGTCTGACAGATCAGGGATTGCATCCAATGGTGCGTTTTTGTACGCAAACAACCCGACTAGCGCGATAATAACAGTCACTATCAGCACCATAAAGCGATCTCGCAGGGAGGCACTAATGATGGCATTAATCATGGTCATGCGCTCCAGGTGCTGAGTCACCCACTTGCCCGTTCATTTCCATGCCTGGGAGCCCTTCCCTCTGCATTTGGGCGTGGTCCTTCATCTGCGCCTCACTCCTACTTCCAGCTTCGCCTCCTGCCATGCGTCGATGGTTGTCCGGGCTCATGGTGCTATTTTTTGGAACCGTTTTAGAACCATTTAACGCGCCCATCATCTTGGCCGTGGCTTCACGCAGCTTAGACTCAGAGTCCACCAGGAACTGAGCTGAGGTCACAACATCATCCCCCTCGTCAATACCTTCCTGTACAACCACTTGCCCGCGGGATTCAATACCTAATCGAACGGTTCGTGGTTCGAATTTACCAGGCGCTCTCACGACAAAAATTTGCGTTCGGTCGCCGGAGCGTATAATCGATTCAGACGGTACAACGATAGCGTTATCCACCGTAGCCGATTGGATGCTCACCTCAGCAAACATGTCTGGGCGCAATAACAACTCGCGGTTATCAAACACCAAACGTACTTTAGTGGTTCGTGTCTTAGCTTCAGCGTAAGGATAGATATAAGCCAGAGACCCTTTGAAGATTTTTCCGGGTACTGATGCCAGCGTCATTTCAACCTCATCACCAACGTTGACCCAGGGCAATTCATATTCGTAGACGTCGGCATAAACCCACACTTGGCTAAGGTCAACCATCATATACAACTCGGTTTTTGGTGTTACAAATTGACCTTTACGTGAACCGATGCGAATAACTGTGCCGGACACGGGTGAATGTATATGCAGATTTTTCTTAATTTTTCGGGTCTTTTCCAGTTCTAGAATCTGATGCTCTGGTACGTCCAGTAACTCTAACCGTTCACGAGAGCTTTTTACCAAGCCCTCGGCACCCTGCCTGATTTCATCAAACTGGCTCTTACTCAACGCAGCCAAGTTATTCAGCGCCAACAAGTATTCCTGCTGCGTCGAGACTAATTTGGGAGAATATATATCCAATAAAATATCGTCCTTAGCCACTTTCTGACCGGTCTTATCAACCCTAATTTCTTCGATCCAGCCTTCAACCTTAGGATGCAATCGCGCCATACGCTCCTCATCAAAATCCACCCGACCCACAGCACGAATCGTCCGACTAATTGACTCTTTTCTAGCTGTAGCCGTGCGAACACCAATATTGTGAACCACGACTGGGTCAATTTTTACCGTACCAACGACGTCGCTCTTCTCGTTATCCGCGTAAACTGGCACATAGTCCATTCCCATCGAACCCTTAGCCGGAACCGGTGAAGTCACCGACGGATTCATCGGGTTTCGATAAAAAAGAACTTCCCGTTCCGACGATGGTTTCTTTTTATCGGCATAGACCGGAATGTAATCCATGCCCATTGAGTCTTGTGCCGGTACCGGAGACGTAACAGTCGGATTCATAGGATTACGGTAAAACAAAGGTTCCTCATTCCCCGTCAAAACCGTTGCGTTTGGAGCGCCATTGTCAGCCAGCCAATAACCTGCGCCCAGACCAACGGCCAACATCATTACGGCGATTAAAAGTGTCGATTTATTCATAGATAGTTTCCTCGCCTACGGCGGCTTCCAGACGGGCTAATGCTTGCTTGGCGTCGCTTAACGCCTTCCAATATTGCAATTCGTAATTAAATAAAGTCATTTGACTGCGGACCAGGTTCAGAAAATCAACTTCACTGACTTGATAACCCGCCAGCATTGACTGCACCGTTTGTTGCGCTTGTGGAACGATGCCGCCACCATAAAGTGAAAACTGCTGCTTTGCCCGGCGATAATCCGTAACGGCCGTGGAAATTGCCGCTGTCACCAGACCTTTTTCGTCGAGCAGTGCGTAACGATTTTTTTGTAGCTCCAGATTTTTCTGCGAAACGGCTTTGGATTGCTTCCGGCCTGCGTAGAGTGGAATTTTCACCCCTACCATGACAGAGACAAAGTCTGAGCGAGCGCCACCTCGCGGTAGAGGATTATCCCCGGTGCGGTCACCGTAGGTCACGCCCAGTTTGAAATCAGGATAATAATCGCGCCTGGCCAGATCGAGCCGAGATTGTGCAGCATCAATCTGCGTCTCCATTCGTTTCAAGCGTGGGCGTACGATTTCCGCTCTCCGGTAAAGTTCATTCTCACTTGCAAGATCCGGCATCATTTTTGATACTTTATCCGGTAGATCGACAAGACCGTTAGCGGGTCTATCCATCAAGATATTAAGCTGTATCGCCTGATTACGTCGTATGGCTTGCAACTGAATATCCCGATCCATCAACCGAGATAATTCCAGTTGGGACAGTAAGACATCCTGTTGTAAACCTTTCCCTGTTTCGTATTTGGTTTGGGCAACAGAAATAAATTGACGTAACAAAGCTCGATTAATATCCACTGTATCGAGGGCACGGTCCATGTAATAAAGCTGCCACCATTTGCTTTTAACATTCTTAATAAGTTGCAAACGCAGCTCGTCGACTGAATATCCCACCGCTTGGGCATCGTACTCAGCGGCTGATTCCTTTAAGCCTAACTTGCCTGGAAAAGGGAAAGATTGAGTGAAACCGAGCTGCAGCTGTGTCATCGCTTCCTGATTTCGATCAAAGGTATCGGTAGGGAAATTCATCGCGCTGAAGCTAACCATTGGGTCGGGTAACGAGCCGACCTGAGCCGGGACTTCGGCCAGCGCTTCATAGCGCGCTTGCATTTCGGCAAGGTTGGGATTGTCGCGAATTGCAACGCCTACCGCCGAACTTTCGGTCAATACCGAACCGCCATTATCTTCATTTGCATGTACAGTGCTAGCCGGCGTAACAAGAACACAGATTATCGCCAAAACAATTTTGCACTTAATTAAGGTCATCACTTCAAAGGGCGATCGCCTGGCGACGGAAACCGTGCTCTGCACCAAATTCAACTCTGCCTCCACCACATCGCCAACCCTTTGTACCGCACCTTCTATTTTGGCAACGCAGCTAGCACCGGACGCACCGTGAATACGAAAAAAATTAGCTCCACGTGGCTCGTTCGTCTTAACCTTATCTAACACTTGTATACCTGTTGATTGCGTGTTCGTTGATTGCATCGTTCTAGTCCGCTACGTAGATAGTCTGATCGCCCATAATATTGGAGGTATCCCAGGTTTCTATAAGGTGACAAACACCCTCCCCGGAAGGAGCACGATCAGGTAGTTTATGCCAACCATTCGAGGCCGACTCCATACGCGACATCAGCTGCTGCGCATCCCGCACTTCCTCTCGGATCGCCTCCAATCGCCGGTCAATCAGTTTTCTAACCAACGGGCAAGGCATATCCCCAGAAACTGACATATCCAGAATTTCTCGAATATCCTTCAAGACAAAACCCAACCGTTTGGCCGACAAAAGAAAACGCAAACGCCTCTCTTGCGCCATTCCGTAGCGTCGATAACCGTTAGCTGTATCCCTTTCTGGACAGAGTAAACCAAGTTTTGTGTAATGCCGGATGGTGTCAGCACTGACGTTAAACCGCCGGGCAATTTCAGTTACCGTTCTCATAACAGCGTTCATCCTGATGTTTGTGCGAACCCAACATTGGGTATCGCGATGACTTTTCTAGATAATTTTCTAATCACTTTTGGGGCGCTTAATTAATTGCGCCTAACCACAGAACTAATCTTGCAAGCTAGGTGTAACACCCATGTCAAGAGGTTAATATCTAGGAATTCCAAGAAAAGCAGGCGTAGTGACGCCTATGGAAAAATCAGCTGAGTTTGGGAGGATGAAAAATACGTGAAGGGAGACCGTAGGCACGTGCTCCAAAGGGTGCAGTTATGGGGGGACTGCTTAGAAGGTCGAGATCAATTGATGAATGATGAAATGCTGGTGCTCCATTAATTACGCAGGAAGAGACGCAGGCTCCATTCATACAATCCTTGTCGCAATTGTCACAAGTCTCTGTGGAGGCATCATCAGTGTCATTTCCGTGACAGGGAGCTTTCGATCGTTCTTCAACATCGTGGCCATCATGATGCCCGATAACATTCGGGACTGTATTAGCTACAGCATTAGCGTCTGGCGCCGTCGAGGATTGAGAGTTATCATCCACCATTGACGCAGGCACGACTGCCATCAGTGGCTGAGCGATCAACCCCCAAATAATTAATACTATGCCTATCGAACGGATCATGAACTTCCCCTTGTACCGCATAACGTTAACATATAACCAGTGCTTCCAGCGAGTTTTGACCTACATCAAGTGCTGTACACCTAGGTTCGCGTCCTAACGTTAACTCCTACCGATGCTGTTCGTGACAATAATTCCATATACACATACGTTTATGAACCTATGTGTTCATAAACTCGGTCACTACCGTCTTTATTTAGCAAAAAGACATCGTAATCATCGTGGCGATTGCCCACTTCCATTCCAGGGCTGCCCACAGGCATGCCGGGAACGGCTAAACCAATAGCGTTTGCGGGAGGATTAGCGAGGAATCGCTGAATAATCTCAGCGGGAATATGGCCCTCAAATACATAACCAGCTTTTGACACTGCCGTGTGGCAGGATTGGTAACGGGGAGAAATTCCCTTGTCAGATTTTACTTTATTCAAATTTTCCGGGTGATGCATAGCAGTCTCAAAACCAAAAGCTTCTGCATGATCAACCCATTTCTTACAACATCCACAGGTTTTGCTTTTATAGACATCCAACGATATTTTTCCAACCGAAGGGTCTTTTATGGCTGACGTATTAGCTAAATTATTACTATCAGAACAAGCGATGGCACTGACGAACAGGGTGATGGCCATTAGCCACCGCAATTTTTTAACAACCGGTTTCATGATAACTCCCACAGAGAACTGAGGCCTTTCAGGCTTTTTGACTGGGAGTTTTTGAGACTCCCGCTAATTCAGCATATAGGTACGGAACGCCTAAATTCAGGCGTACTTACCCGTATTATTGGGAAATGGGAGGGCGAAAAAGAGAAACCGTAACCTGTCCATCAAGTAGTTCACTGTAATGCCTTGCCAGTGAGCTTACGTCAGACAGGAACAGCTGTTGCCCGGAAAGCAAGGCTGCTAATGTAGAGCAACCGCCTAAACTGCAGTCACAATCGGCACAACAGCTAAACTCGGTAGCCTCTTCGGTCGATGAGGTCGTTAGGCTCATCATATGTTGCGAATGATCCATCTCACCGGAAACCATCACTTGCTCATGTGACTGCAATGGAGCTGACTGGCTTTGACACGATACGACTGTCGATGCTACCGCTTGACCGATGAAAGTCATCATTAATAGCAGCACAATTATATGTCTGTATTTAGCTATCCGCATTATTCAGTTTACTACTGTGGGATTCGATTAACTTGCGTGTACATAGAGCGCATTGGCGCAAGATAGTTCAATTCTTTTCGTTCTGCAAGTGCTGCTTTCATTGTACCGACATCGGTACAAATTATTTGTGTTTCCCAAGATTAACACTTACCTAACTGAACAAAAAACTTCCGCTGTAGACCTGCTTCTTCAGAATGACAAAAACTATAAGGCCCGAACTTTCGGATGTCTCTACTCCGTTGCGATTCATGCACAAACCGAAATCTGTTATTCGTACAAGCGACTCACCGTCCTGATCTTGTCATGAGAAATTCGTTGCCCGAGAATAACACGCATCTAGTCGGCGCAAAAACCGTGATCACTTACTCTTATTTCGGCTGTGCTTTTTCAAAAACACCATTTCTCAAAAAAAAGACTACTTCTTCGATAACTTGATCGTTTTTCATGATAAAAGGATGAGAAACGGGCACCTCTATAAAGTCTTTCTCGTTTTCGAGGTGGGTACTCTCCACCGAAACCTTGCCATCGTCTGTTTCTGGAATAAGTATCGACAGGAAAAGGTTAATTGACTTCGTCCCAGAGATTATCCCGACCTCGAAATTCGCAGGACCGAGCGAGTTCGGGATACTGTTTACTCCAGTGCCCAATTGTAAACCGGCTGGGCCATTAATGATTTTGAAACCGGGAACGTTGTTAAGCTTATCAACAACCTCGCTCCCTCCGTTTGGCGGCCCGAGCATGACGGTACGCCCCATACTTTCGATGCTATTGTGTTGGAGATACTGTCTGACGAGAATCCCGCCTAATGAGTGAGTAATGAAATGAATTTTAGCTGGTTTAGATTTATTGCACATGGCTAAACCTTTGTCCACGGCCATAAAGGCGAGCTTCTCTACATCATGTTTTCGCGAAGGATAATCAACATTTGCGACAACATATCCTTCAGCAGTGAGGCGATCAGCGAGTTTTTCCATAGAAGCAGCACTTCTTGCAAGCCCATGAAGCAAAATCACACATTCGTCCGCATAACATGGAACGGCCATTAACATTATGAGTGTGATAAATAGAATTTTCATGTCTCGACCTCTTGCTATGCCCTGTTAGTTTACTGGACAGTCGGCGGTCTGTTAAACACACTTTAAGATTGTTCCGGATTAACCGACTTTTGTGTAACTTCCTGTTTTCAGTCGGCTGTGCGTGGTGCCATGGGTATGTAGCCGTCTTTAAAATTGCCAAGCAACCCCCAACCCGGCAACTACCGTAATAATCCCAAAATAGCGATTATAATTGCGCCGAAGGAATCGACAATGTGGGTGATGATCGCACTAGTAGAGCCATTTAAATGTCATGTAAACTGTGAGTACACAATGGCGTATATACATCGATATTCCCAAAGTCGCGCCAAGCTTAAGACTTATTGACTTTGTCTTCACGCAGCTCCTCAGTTTTACACACGAAGAAAGTTAAACTATCTCGGAGAATAGTTTCGTTATACCTGGTCGTTTATTAATCTCCGCCACGGGTCAAACGGTTCTTATCCCGCAGTGGTTTCAATACCAGTTATTAGTCGATAGGCAAGCAAAACAATCATAAGGATTTCATTTGCGCGTCCATCATTTCAATCAATTGATCCCGCGTAAAACTATAAGGTTGATCTTGATTCAATTGCAATAGCTCAGTCATAGCCTGTCCCAGTGTGAAGTAGGCTTGACTTGCATTTGGCACCACGAGGTAACGGCGTTTTGGTTTGTCCGAAAATAAGGCGTGCATTACTGCTTCAGCCACTTCTTGTGGATCTTTAGATTGCGAAGCGTTTCCCATACCTGCCTTCATTCCAGCTAGCTCGTTGGCGTAAGCAGAGTCCTCACCCCAATAGCCCTTCTTTTCTAAACGCTTTACAAAGCTCTCGCCAATCTTGGAGGCATAATTCCCAGGTTCGATAACGCTAACTTGAACATCGAAGCGTTCCATCTCGGTTGCCAAGGAGTCCGTAAACGCTTCTATGGCGTGTTTGCTCATACTGTATTGCCCAAACATGCTGCCCGACAGAATACCGGAAATTGAACCTGTCGTGGTAATTCGTCCTTTGCTTTCAATGATCATCGGTGCAAAGGCTTGCGTCACTCTATATGGACCTAAAACATTTACGTTAAGCTGCCAATCAAGTTCTTCAACCGGAACCTCAATCAATGGCCCTATCACAGCGATACCTGCATTGTTAACCAGTGCATCTAAACCGCGGCCCTTACCTGCAATTTTCTTCACGGCTGCATCAATCTGTGCCTGATCGGTCACATCTAAACGGACAGACTCGACGTTATCCATCGCATCCAGACGTTTTAGATCGGAATCTCTACGGGCGCCGGCGTAGACCAAATAACCATTTTTCGACAATACTTGTGTAATCTTCAGACCAATACCAGAACTGGCGCCGGTAACAAGTACAGTTTTTTGCTTGGTTTTTTGAGATTCGTTATTTCCAGCGAAACCAACACACGAAAATACGGACAAGAATAGAAAAATAATAACTTGAAACGAATTGGACACGGAGATGCTCCTTTAGAGTTTAAAGCGAATTAACGCTCCTTTTTCACGTACCTTACACCGAGTACTATGCCGGCGCAATTATGTCCGCCGCCTCTTGTTAGAAATACCAATTTCTAACAAAAACAATTAATACCCACACGATGCTAACGCTTCAATTGCTCATGAGGATTTAACAATCCGCTGAGCACTTATCTTCTCCATCCTTGAACTGTATCTTTCTTCAGGCTCCGTGCGATTGTTAGCCGAAGAGTCGTACGTGTTGTTAGGGTAAGCATAACCCAGACTATAGATCTGTTGACGGCATCACCGAACCCATTCGCATAACTGCGCTTTGCTGATCTCCTTTTAGGGGGCTTCTCTTCGGGACTGCTCGCTCTGTCTTCACAACGCACTCCCGTTAGGACTTATGCCGCAATTCGAAAACAATTCGCGGTTTAGGCCTGATCAATCACTGACAATTGCCCACGCCGAGTTCCGCACGTGTATTTATCTTTCCAGTGAGCCGCATGTGATGAGCCAAAACTGAAAGGGCTATACATTGGAGTTACCACCAACCAAAACAAAAACGATAATAACTAGTCGGTCACGCTGCATGAAGCGCATAAGAACAGCCGCTGACCCAAACCTTACAAGACAATACAGAGCCAGTATATTTACCAGTAGCGGGGCGCTATGGGTGCAAAATACCGCGAGAAGACGCCCTTAATGTTTAGGCAAGAAAAGAAAAGGAAAAAACTAAACGAAAAAGAAAAACAACAACAACGATCCCTCCCTTACGTTCATGCTAACGGACGAAGCACCTGTATCAAAGAATCAGTCGAGCTGATTTCACCGTCCCCTGGCACGTCAGACATATCAACTTACTGATACTCTATAACGAAAGGCAAGGATCTAGGAAAGCCGTACATAAATGAAGATAACACCACATCCAGGACCAATTCGATTAGGCAAAGAGCAATGAAAATGCGGTGACGACAACCAGGTTCGCGGGGATGTTTACCGAGTACAATGGGTAGGAAAAAGTTGGATCAGATACCGACGAGAAAGCGCAAATGCAGCTAGATCACTCTAAAACGCTCAAACCACAAAGTCAGTCGATGGACGGAAAGGAACTCTAATGCCTATTGCAAAAAACTTCAAAATATAAGAGAACAAGCAAGATTTGCAAGGAAAAGGGGTATTTACGTGATAAACCTAACGATTTTCTGATTTCTCCTCCCTAATTCCTTGTTTTGTAAGGAAAAATGGTGGGCCGTGTGCGACTCGAACGCACGACCAATTGGTTAAAAGCCAACTGCTCTACCGACTGAGCTAACGGCCCTCAGAAGAAGGCGCACATATTAATGATTTCATAAAAAAACACAAGTCCTTTTTACATTTTTGATTAAGAAAAAGCGACTTTTTGAAAGAATACGACACTAGGGATATCGAGGAGTTATAAACTGCATTGCAAGCGAATATTTAAGGTATTCTCCGAAGGAACGTACAATTTGCGCGCCACCACTTACTGCGAGGCAACACAGTCAAATAAGTACTCGTAGCCAATCAATGTTGCTTGGGAAAAGCCAAAGACAAGAGAGCTCCAATACAGCACTATTTTATATACTGGCAAAGCCGGTATTTAGGGCTAATCGCTCAATGACCCGCTGCGTCATTCCAAAGTATTTTATGCAGTTGCATCTGAAAACGAACGGGCAAATTGTCGGCAATGATCCAATCGGCTAAATCCGCCCCTTTTAGCTCGTCGTTGCTGGGGGAAAATAACACGTCATCGACTCTTTCAGATAGGCGATATTCATCTAGCTTAAACCGCGCCCATTCGTAATCTTCTCGATTACAGATAACAAACTTTACCTGATCCTGGCGATTTAACAGCGGAATATTTTCGTAGAGATTGCGAGACATTTCATTCGACGCCGGCGTCTTCAGGTCCATAACTTTTACGACTCGAGGATCCACGCCTTGCAGGGAAATCGCCCCGCTTGTTTCCAGTGACACCTCGTAGCCTTGATCGCATAAATCGGCCAGGAGCGGCCAGCAATTAGGCTGAGCAAGGGGCTCGCCTCCTGTGACGGTTACATACCGTGGCTTGTATGACGCGACCTCGTCAGTAATTGACTGCAGAGACCGTTTGTTACCGCCGTGAAACGCGTACTCGGTGTCGCAGTAACCACAGCGTAGCGGGCAACCTGTGAGTCGTACAAAGACTGTTGGCAACCCCATTGTTCGGGTTTCGCCTTGGAGGGAATAGAATATTTCTGTAATTCTCAAACTACTCATGATCTTTGCATTCTAATTGAGTGAATAGGCGTTGTTTAGGCCCGACAGAAAAAAATCGGTGATTTAACGAAACAGTTTAGGCAAAACCCTCAAGATATCTCAAGGACGGCAAAATAGGTAATCCGCCAAGCCAAACGGCAATCACGGTGCTAAAACCCACATCACGCAAATGAAAAGCAAGCCGCCTAATCATTTCAATTTAGTGAAAATTGAACCGACGGAAAAATAATTGATGATGATACGCGGGAACAATGTGCAGTGATTGGCAGCGAATTGCATTTTCTAGAATTTAGCGTGACACTCCACTGGTTTCATAGTTATCACTGACAAGTCCTACAAAAAGAACACCGGAAAATGGTGACAGGGTCAGGAACAAAATTCAATACCTAGAAATTCGCGTTTACAAATTGTCTTGCCTTGTCGGCCGCTGAGGAATTCTTGTCATAGCCAAATTCCGCAATGACTTTTTCGAGCCATTCGCGCGACTTTTGCTTGTTATCTTTAAGATAATAAACTTTCCCTAATTTATACATAGCGTCCGGCACTTTGTTGTGTTCAGGGTATTGATCTAATAATTGAACGAACGCCTGCCGAGCTGCTTCCAAATCCTGAGGTTTTACAACCTGATATAATTCACCCATCCAGTAATAGCTATTTGGCGCATATTTACCCACCGGAAAATCGTTCAGAAAGCTTTTAAACGCCCCGAGTGCCTCGAAAAAACGCTTGCTAACAACCAGTGAGTAAGCGGCATCATAGGCAGCTTTTTCGCCTTCCTGTGCCACCAGTTGAGGCTGATTGTTAACCGTAGCAAAACTATTGCTAGGTTTATTAATACTTCCAGTCGTAGAAGGTATAGAAGGTCGAGCCGTAGCTAATTCCGATAACCGCTTATCTATATCGACATAACGTTTTATATTCTGTTCGTTTAGTTGCTTTACTTGATGAGATTGCTCTTCAACGATGCCACGCAATTGCATAACTTCTTGCTGAAGAAGTTGTAGCTGATAAAACAATTCTCCCTGATTCGAACTACCGGCATTGGGTTGATTATTGTTCGGAGAGACCGCCTGCTGATTAGCAGAGGGATATTTATTGACACTCGCATCGACAATTGGCGCCTGAGCATAAAGAACAGGAGACAGTGACATCATTACAAAAACTAAAACCGCGCTGTGAATCAACGCGGTACAACGACTAACCCGAATCGGCATAGGAAATTTCAACCTGTTAACACAAGATCACGCTAAGTTAGGAGACCAACCTAGCGGTAAATATGTACCGTCAAATAGTACGATTAATTTAACTCTACTCGACGATTTTTGCTGTAGGACATTTCATTGCTGCCATTAGCGAGAGGACGTTCTTCGCCATAACTAATAGACTCGACCCGATAGCGCTCTACACCATTTACCACGAGATAATTAGCGATCGCGTTTGCGCGACGTTCGCCCAACGCCATATTATATTCTCTAGTACCGCGCTCATCAGCATGACCTTCCAGTCTTATATTTTTGCTGCTTCTTTTCAGCACAATCACCTGTGCATCTAATGCCGCGCGTGTAGATGACGACAAAGTCGCTTGATCAAATTCGAAATAAAATACAGTTTCAAGGTTTGCTTTCGCATCCATTTCCGCATCGCTAGCAGCTTTAGCCATCGCTTCGGCACGAGCCTTGGCATCGGCGCGCGCTTTTGCATCGGCCATTGCCTTATCGTCGGACATAGACTGTTGAGAACCGTCCGAATCATCTGTTGTGGAAGTCGAAGCACAACCTACCATCAGGGAGCTAGCGAGAAGAGCGCAAAGAAGATGTATTTTTCTGATTTTCATGGTCATTCCTATTGAGTGCATGTTAATTAATTTGTTATTCAAGACTATGTTTTTAAACAAAATTATAGAATCGGGTGCAACATACATTCTAACCGTAAATTTCGATATCGGCTACGCTGTCAAGCATAAATTTGCACTTAGTTTTAATCTGACGGACGAAAATAGCTGTAATTTCCACCTGCACCGCTGAATTTATTGTAAATAGGGCGACCAGGCGGGTTCTCGAACATCTCCGTACTGTGAAGGCAATAGATTTTTAACGCCTCCATCGAGAGAAACTTCCGCCAAAATCCCCTTACCCCGATGCTTAGTTGCATACAATAACATTGCCCCATTAGGTGAGATACTGGGCGACTCGTCTAGCGATGTTTCTGTCAAAACCTGGATTGTACCGCGTTGAATATCTTGTAATGCGATTTGATAATCGCCCTGTTCGGACCTATGAACCATTATTATGCTACGTCCGCCGGGAACCACTCTTGCTCTGGCATTATAACTTCCGTCGAAGGTCACCCTTTCTTCATAACCGTTTGCCAGTGTCACCTGATATATCTGCGGTTTCCCGCCCCGATCCGATGTATAGATAATTGATTTACCGTCTGGCATCCAGGATGGTTCCGTATCTATTGCATAATGACGAGTCACCCTCTTTAATTCCCGCGTTTCGATGTTCATAACATAGATATCCGGACTACCGTCTTTGGATAGCACCAAAGCCAGGCTTTTTCCATCGGGAGACCAGGACGGTGCGCCATTTAGGCCTTTAAAGTCCGTCAATTGCGTACGTTGATTAGTGCTAAGTTTGTGCATAAATATCGCTGGGCGACTCGTTTCAAACGAGACGTACGCGATCGTATCGCCGTCCGGAGACCAGGATGGGGTAAGAATTGGATCTGGACTTTCGAGAACAACCCTCTCCCGTGCACCGTCTACATCTGAAATCAAGAGCCGATAGGTGAATTGTCCCGGACCAGACTCCAGAGCTGACACATATAGAAGTCGAGTACTAAAGGCGCCACGAATGCCGGTCAATTTTTCGTATACCCGATCACTGACGCCATGAGCGATATCGCGCAGGGTACTAAGAGTCCCGACCTGCCTATCTTTTACGACCATTTTCTGAGTATAAACATCAAACAGCTCGTATTCTGCCACTACCCCATTTGCTGTCGGCAGCATTTTTCCAACGAGAAGATAGTCCACCTTCAATGCCCGCCAATCTCGATAAAATACCTCGCTACTTTCGTGAGGGCTGCCCAACATATCATCCCTGGAAACAGGGGAAAATTGCCCCGTTCTTTCGAGGTCCGCTTCAATAATGGCCGTAACATCTACAGGTTCACCGCCGCCCGCTTTCCAATCGAACGGGACAACCGCGATCGACGTAGGATCATCCCTACCTTGAGTAATTTCGATGACTAATTGAGCTTGCGCATAATTAATAAATGCAATATTTACGAAGTTAACAAAACATAGTGCAACAAGAGTGCGAATCACTGGCGTAAATCCTCTGGTCTAAATTTTAAATGTAGGCGTCGAAAGTAATCTTCAAAGACTTTAATCGGTAATTGCTGTAACTCAGGAAACCGCCCTGCTCTCAACACAGCCACTTCGGCAGAACGATCGAAAGCGGGATTGCCGCTACTTTTTACCACGTTAACGCTAACAACTTCGCCTGTCGGCATAAGTTGCAAAGCCAATTCTGCCTCCATATTGTTTCTCGCACTAGGGGGCCTACTCCAACTGTTTTGAATAGACTCGGTAATTAATGCAATATAACTGTTTGCTAATTCTGCGGCACTGGTTACTTGTTTTAGCGCACTTTCCTGATCGATGGAATCAGATAATTCCCGTTCATTCTGTTCTTGTATCCGCTGCTGTTTCTCACGCTGGCGTTTTTTTTCTTGAGCTTCTTTCCGTTCTTTTTCTTGCTTCGACTTCGTTTCTTGTGCCTGTTTTTGATTGGCCTTTTCTCGTGCCGCTTTTTCTTCAGCGAGCCGCTTAGCCTTACTTTCGTCAACAGACTTTTTGGAGGGTTTTTTGGGCGTTTTCTTCCGTGGTTTTGCTGGCTTTTTCTTCGGTTGTAGCTTTTCTATTGTTACCAATTCTGCTCGAATATATTCCGTAGCAGCACGCCTTACTTTTGGCTCTTCTTTGGGCGCATCGATTAATATTGCCGCCAAAATAATTCCGTGGAAGAAAATTGTAACCAACAGAGGTAAGGTAAGCGCTCTATACATAACTAGGGATTTTCTGTCACCAGACCAACAGCCGGCGCCCCTGCCGCCTGCAGCGCAGTCATCAACTCAACCACTTTTCCATAGGGTACATTCTTATCACCCCAAACCAATACTGTTGTCGTGGGTTTTCTGCGAATAATTTTACCCACTTTATCCTGCACAACACCCAGAGACTGAGATTTTTCCTGATCACTGCCCAGATTTAAAAAATAATTCCCGTCTTCTTTTACTGAAACGATTAATGGCTCATCGCTTTGCTTACCGACTGGAAGCGACGCCGCTTGAGGTAATTCTACCTTCACACCTTGCATCAACATAGGCGCAGTTACCATAAATACGATCAGCAAGACCAACATAACGTCGATGTAGGGAACGACATTTATATCAGACATTGGCTTACGGCGCTTTCCTCGTCTCGACATCGATTACTAGCCCTTTGGCTTTGTTGTTGAGTTATCCATTACCACCGTTCTGTCATCATCTTGCAATGGCCCTGTCGATGCGTGGGTCTGTGCCGACTTGACTGCTGGAGGAACCGACGTAGCGTGCGACTCTTTTGTGGTCGGAACGGTGTGGGCCTGGCGATGAAGGATGCTATAGAACTCGTCGGCAAATGTTTCGTATTTATTCAGCATGATATCAACACGAGCAGAATAACGGTTGTAAAATAGCACAGCAGGAATAGCTGCAAACAAACCCATCGCGGTCGCGACCAGGGCCTCCGATATACCGGGAGCAACCGACGCTAGTGTAGCTTGATGCATGGTCGCCAGCCCCTGAAATGAAGTCATAATACCCCACACGGTCCCAAACAGACCGATATAGGGACTAATCGAACCAACGGATGCCAAAAAAGTCAGATGCAGGTCCATCTGCTCTTCTTCTCTGGAGTTCGCCACTCTCATAGCTCTCTGTGCCCCCTCCATTACAGCATCGGGATCAACACCGACTTGCTGCCTAAGACGAGAGAACTCTTTAAAGCCCGCGCGGAAAATGCTTTCCATCCCGACAAAATTACTACCACTCTCAGCCTGCTGGGACCCCTGTCGAAATAACTGACTCAGATCTATCCCCGACCAAAACTGATCTTCGAAAATATACATGGCCTGTTTAGTAGCACGAAAGTAAAATCCGCGCTGAATAATAATAAACCAAGATATTATTGAAAATACAAATAATAGGGCCATAACCATCTGTACCGTCAAACTGGCATTTACGATTAGATGCCAGACAGATAATTCTTGAGTCACTAGCGATATCTCCCTCTAAAACAATTTTCGTTATTAAATTTCTTCAGCACTTTACTCAGACCTTAATTTATAAGCCCAGTAAGCTTATAAGTCTTTAAGCCCTGCTAATAGTTCCAAAGGCATACGCCTCGGCTTAATCATGCGCCTGTCAACACAGGCAATTTTGACTTCACCGCGGCAAAGTAATTCCCCAACAGCTTCAATTTCGCTACCAGTACTTTGTTCGTCGACATCTCTTTGACGATAAATATTTTGCTCCATCGAAATATTAGCCTTACCATACTTAATAACCTTTACCGTTGCTATCAATGTATCATCTAATTTTGCCGGTTTAAGATATTGACTATTTAAGGAATGAACAACAAACATTGATTTGTCGTCGGCAATGTAGTTTCCCCCACTATCGAATTTGCGGAAAAATTCAGTTCGGGCACGCTCCATGTATTTCAAGTAGTTAACATAATAGACAATGCCACCCGCGTCGGTATCCTCGATGTATACCCGTACCGGCCACTCAAACCTAGACATCCGACCCTGGGGCCAATGGCATCTTTTTATTGCTGAAATTGCCACCATCAAAATCGGGCACCTTCATACCAAAATGCAGATAAGCATTTTTCGTTGCCATCCGGCCACGAGGTGTACGCATGATGAATCCCTGCTGGATGAGAAAAGGCTCAATAACATCTTCGATGGTGCCGCGTTCTTCGCTGATGGCCGCTGCCAGACTATCGACACCAACAGGACCGCCATCAAACATTTCCAATAAAGCGAGCAAGAGCCGCCGATCCAAATGATCAAATCCGTGGCTATCTACACTGAGCATATCCAGAGCTTTATCGGCGATATCTCGGGAAACAACGCCATCCCCCTTTACTTCTGAGTAATCTCGAACGCGCCTCAACAAGCGGTTGGCGATTCGCGGGGTTCCTCGCGACCGACGGGCAATTTCGAGCGCACCGCCCTGTTCAATTTCAAGCCCGAGAATAGTAGCCGATCGACTAACAATCGTTGTCAAATCTTCAGTACTGTAGAATTCAAGACGTTGCACAATGCCAAATCGATCACGTAGCGGTGATGTTAACAATCCAGCGCGGGTGGTCGCTCCAACCAGCGTAAAGGGAGGTAATTCCAATTTTATCGACCGTGCCGCCGGCCCCTCACCAATCATTATGTCCAACTGATAATCCTCCATTGCCGGATAGAGAACCTCTTCAACATTAGGACTAAGGCGATGAATTTCGTCGATAAATAGTACATCACCCGGATCTAGATTTGTCATTAAAGCCGCTAAGTCACCAGCTTTCTCCAATACGGGCCCCGAGGTAGTTTTGAGCGACACCCCCATTTCATGCGCTAGGATATAAGCTAAGGTTGTTTTCCCCAGCCCCGGCGGACCAAAAATAAGGGTGTGGTCTAAAGGTTCATTGCGTTGTTTTGCCGCGCTCACAAATATATCCATTTGTTCACGTACTATAGGCTGACCAACATACTCAACTAATGTTTTTGGTCGAATCGCACGATCTTGAGAATCTTCGCGAGGTTCTGCAGCGGGAGCGATTAAGCGGTCGGTTTCAATCATATTTTCTATAGCGCCGTTTCGTGTTTAATGCGACAAACTAAAACTCAGCGTTTATTAGTTAACCATATTTCGCAATGCCAAACGAATAAGCTGTTCGCTGTTTTCGATGTCAGGTGTTTTGATCGCTGATATCGCCTTACTCGCTTCTTGAGGTTTATATCCGAGCGACACCAGCGCACTTTCGGCCTCGGCGATCACTGAATTCCCTACAGACTTCTGAACCACACCGACGGTTGGCCGAGCACCTTCCGCGTGCCAGTCTTTTAAACGGTCCTTCATTTCAACCAGTAA
>ENA-OSET01001856-OSET01001856.1-sediment-metagenome-genome-assembly--contig:-NODE-1856-length-21244-cov-14.679123_pt1 | contig 21244 bp, 18 predicted proteins | sample MGYA00237882_ERZ534229 | MGnify/ENA primary metagenome ERZ534229 (study PRJEB26408, sample SAMN06266212) | sediment metagenome | isolation source: Hudson Canyon methane seep mesocosm | place... | reverse complement strand
ACCTTTAGCAACTCACTCAACCGTGACCAATGGTTTGGGCTTAACTGTCAATGAATCGATAGTAGGTTTTCTATATTTAGGTACCCCCAAAGGAGAGGCAAAGAAACTACCTCCTGTCGATTCTTCTGAGTACTTTCAACGCTGGAATTAAGTGACGGTCTCCGTTCGAGAGGCGGTTCTACATCTACGGACACAACTTGCCGTACGAAAATTGCTCAATATATCTATAAGTAATTGAAAATAAAGTATTTATTTGTGGTTTGTTGTTTTGGCATCGCAATTGCATTTGTTTAAGATGTAAAAGCTAATCTGTAAAATCTGCATGCACGATTTGTAGATTGATTTAATTTGTTCTGAACGCCGTCGCTGAAAGTGCTTTTGCTGGTCCTTAAGGGTAAGCAAATACAAGTCCACTAATATTCAATGATTCAGAGCATTAGGAGAAAACATGACCATATCTTTCAGTAACGCTCTTGGTATTCATGAACAGGCTTTAGATGTTCGGGTACGCAGAGCAGAGGTTCTAGCTAACAATTTGGCAAATGCAGATACGCCAGGATTTAAAGCGCGTGACATAGACTTTAAAGCGATCTTGGGTGAGCAAATGACTTCGAAAGATATGGGCGCTACTTTGAAAATGGACACCACAAACGGAAAACATTTGCCTTTTGGGTCGGACGGCGGCAGTGAGGCATTATTATATCGAACGCCAAGTCAGCCTTCAGTTGATGGCAATACTGTTGATACGCAAGAAGAAACAGCAGAGTTCATGAAGAATACCATGCAATACCAAGCTAGCTTCCAGTTTCTTAATGGAAAATTTAAATCACTTGTTCATGCCATTAGGGGTGAGTAGTTATGTCTCTTAACCATATTTTTGATATTGCCGGATCTGGGATGGCAGCTCAATCAATTCGTTTGAATACAACCGCTAGTAATATAGCTAATGCGGATAGCGCGAGCAGCAGTGAGGGTGATGTCTATAGAGCACGAAAGCCAGTGTTTGCAGCAGTCCAGCAGGATGCAATGAGAATGGCATTAGGTGGTGACATTATGAATGATCAGCCTGAAAATCAAGGTGTTGCAGTGCAAGGGATTATTGAAAGTGATGCGCCTTTGGATATGCGCTATCAACCGGATCACCCAATGGCAAATGACCAGGGATATGTGATGTACCCGAATGTCAATGTCGTTGAGGAAATGGCCGATATGATGTCCGCATCTCGAGGTTTCCAAACCAATGTAGATATTATGGATGCAGCAAAAACCATGATGCAGCGTTTACTTACTTTAGGCCAATAGGGGCGAAATCATTATGACAGAGATTAATACCAACGCTGCAAGTGATGTTCTAGCAGACTACCGCTATGAGCCTGAAGTAAAAGCAGCTGGCTCGCCAGAATTAGGAAAAAATGAGTTCATGGAGTTGATGATTGCTCAAATGGAAAACCAGAACCCGTTAGAGCCTCAAGATAATGGTGAGTTTATCTCTCAGTTGGCTGAGTTCAGCTCGCTTGAAGAGATGCAGGGCTTGACGGCGACTGTTGAGGGTTTAGCTACTCAGTACCAATCAAGTCAAGCGCTTCAAGCGACGGCAATGGTGGGTAGAACGGTGTTAGTGCCAGCGACGGTATCTCCTCTGAGTGTGGATGGAACAGTGGAAGGTGTCGTGGACTTGGAGGCAAGTACGGGGTCGTTAAATATCAATATCCTGAATGGCTCTGGAGAACTAGTGAAGCAAATCAATATGGGGCAACAATTTGCCGGTACGGTTCCTTTTGCATGGGATGGAACGAACACGGAGGGTGAGTTAATGCCTTTTGACCAATATACGATAAAAGCAGAGGCGAATCAGGATGGTGTAGTGAAACAGCTAAATACCTTGATTTCTTCTAATGTAAATAGCGTTTCGATTGGGCCGGGTGGGAGTATCTCACTGAATTTATCTGGAATGGGCGCCATTCCACTCGAAAATGTTCGTGAAATTAACTAAATATAAAGAGGTGTACTATGCCGTTTAACGTTGCACTAGGTGGTTTGAGGGCGTCTTCCATTGATTTGGAAGTAACTGCTAACAATATCGCAAATGCCAGTACTGTAGGTTTTAAATTATCACGAGCAGAGTTTGGTGATGTCTATTCGAACGGTTTGGTCGGTGGGGGGAATACCTCGACAGGAGATGGCATAACCGTTCAAAAAGTACGTCAAATATATAGTCAGGGTAATGTTACTTTTACAGATAGTAATTTGGATTTAGCTATTACGGGTAATGGTTTCTTTGTTTTAAGTGATCAAGGTGAATCGAAGTATTCTCGTGCCGGCCAATTTGGTGTTGATAAAGATGGTTTTATGGTTAACAACACGAGCATGAGAGTTCAGGGTTTTCAAGCTGATGAGCAGGGAAATGTGTCCGGTGTATTGGGTGACTTGGTTGTTAGTGCTACTGATTTACCGCCCGTTAGAACGTCCGGTATTGAGGCCTCATTGAACCTTAACTCGTCTGAAGAAGTATTGACTCAAAGCGGTACAACAGTGTCGGGTGACGGGGGTGAGATAGGCGTCGTGCAACCGGGTACAAGTAACGGCTATTCCTCACAAACAATTGATGTGAATTTTGCAGATGGTACGACTGCCCAAGTAGTGACCGCAGCCAATGCGACTGCAGGTGCTATTGCTGCCCAGTTTGGTTTGTTGGACGGAGTGAATTCTACAGCCTCTACTTCAACTAATATCTTATCTGCATCTTATACTAATGCTTCAGGGGCAATGAATGTTTCTTTGAATGGTATTAACTTTCAGCCTACTGGCGCGACGACAGCGCTTCAGTTGGCCGATTTAGGTACAAAAATTAACTCATCTTCATTAGTGGGGGTGACAGCGGTTATTGATGGTACAGACTTACGTATCATTCAGGATCAAGGGGCTGACCTGGTGTTTGGTTTTGCCGGTGGAGCAGGTGATAGCTTTGAATTAGAGGGCTCGGACAGCCCTGTGACAGCGTTGAGTTTGAATGCGGCGCAAGCACAGGCAACCGTGGGTGGAACAATTAATGTGGTGATGGACGGTGGGATATCGCTTACCAATGCGAGTGTCACTACACCGATCGTTTCAACTTTTACAGGGCAGCCCTTTGTTAATAACGTGTTTTCTCCAACAGACCCTAGTACTTATAATCATGCTACTTCGACGTCAATCTATGACAGCTTGGGTAATGCGCATGTAACAACTATGTACTTTGTAAAGCAGCAGGCGACAATATCTGGTTCGAATACCTGGCAAATGCATATTCAGATTGATAACGAAGATGTCGGAGATCCTTTGATTGGTACTGATGCTTCGCGGGCTACTTATAATTTAGTCTTTAATGAAGATGGTTCGTTGAATGATGCCTTATCAGACGATGTATTGGTGTCGAATTGGACGCCATTCGATGCAAATGGTGTCTCAAATGGTGCTGCAGGGCCGCTAAATGTCGTTAATGGTGGTGTGCTACCTATACCTACTCCGCTGGAGAGCTCTAACTTCGAGTTGGATGTTTCTGCTTTGACTCAGTTTGGTAGTCCATTTGCGGTAAACGATTTGACCCAAAACGGTTTTACAACGGGTCGTTTGGTTGGCTTGGATGTGGGTGAGACAGGGGTGATTTTATCACGGTATTCTAATGGTGAGTCTTTAATACTGGGGCAGGTTGCACTCGCAAACTTTGCAGATGTGGAAGGTTTAGCGCCAGATGGAGATAGTGCCTGGGTGCAAACGTTTGCATCCGGTGGCCCTATTGTTGGTGAGCCTGGTACAGCTTCTTTGGGCTTATTGACATCGTCAGCGGTAGAGTCGTCAAACGTGGACCTTTCAAATGAGTTGGTGAACCTGATTGTTGCGCAACGAAACTACCAGGCAAACTCAAAAACCATTGAAACGGCCGATACCATCCAGCAAACGATACTGAATATTTAAGGGGTTATCTAATGGATAAGGCTTTATTTATCGCAATGAGCGGTGCGAAGCAGAATATGCTAGCGCAATCGGCGCATGCCAATAATTTGGCTAACGTCAATACAACGGGTTTTAAAGAGGATTTTACGCAAGCCAGGAGTATGCCGATTTTTGGTGAAGGTTTACCTACTCGTGCATATTCAATGACCGAAAATCCAGGTACAAACTTTGAGTCGGGACCTTTGATTCAAACAGGCAATAGTCTTGATATTGCCGTGAAAGGAGAAGGTTGGATTGCCATTCAGGCTGAAGACGGTACTGAAGCTTATACGCGTGCTGGTGATTTAAAGGTTGATGTAAATGGGCAGCTTCGAACGGGTAGAGGTTCACCGGTATTAGGAAATGGCGGTCCTATCGTGTTGCCGCCTGCTGCGACAGTTGAAATTGGTGCCGATGGCACAATTAGTATTCGTGCTATTGGTAGTGAAGCTAATGCTTTGACTGTATTAGACCGAATTAAATTAGTTAAACCCGAATTAAGTAATGTATTTAAAGATGCTGATGGTTTAATGCGACTGCAAGATGGCAGTAATGCACCATTAGATGCAACGATTAAGGTCGCATCAGGAACATTAGAAAGTAGTAATGTTAATGCCGTAAGTGCCTTAGTGAATATGATTGAATTACAACGAAAATATGAAATGCAGGTCAAGATGATGAAGTCTGCAGATGACAATAGTGCAGCTTCGGCACGCTTGTTGCAATTCAACTAATGAAAACGCAATTACGCGTCAAAATAATGTAGGAGGTGCGCCATGAATCAAGCTTTATGGATTGCCAAAACAGGACTCGATGCCCAGTCAACACGGATGTCGGTTATTTCAAATAACTTAGCTAATGTCAATACGACGGGTTTTAAACAAGACCGTGCAGTATTTGAAGATTTGCTTTATCAAACTATTCGCCAACCTGGCGCACAGTCTTCGGCAAGTACTCAATTGCCATCAGGCTTAATGATTGGTACAGGTGTTCGCACAGTAGCAACTGAAAAAATGCATACTCAAGGTAATATTCAGCAAACTGAAAATGCTTTAGATATGGCGATTAGTGGCCGTGGTTTCTTTCAAATAGTCATGCCTGATGGATCACTTTCTTATACTCGAGATGGTACGTTCCAAATAGATTCTACCGGGCAGATGGTTATGTCTAATGGTTATCCCTTAGAACCATCGATCACTATTCCTCAAGATACATTGAGTGTGACTATTGGTAGCGATGGCGCGGTGAGTATTTTACAACCAAGTCAAAATGCACCGACAATAGTAGGTAATATTCAATTGGCTGATTTTGTAAACCCAACAGGCTTACAAGCTATAGGTGAAAACCTGTTCAAAGAAACGGGTGCGAGTGGTACTGCAACTACAGGAACACCAGGCTTAACAGGTTTAGGTACAACGATTGGTGGTGCATTAGAAACCTCTAACGTGAATGTGGTGACTGAGCTTATTAATATGATCGAAACACAACGTGCTTATGAAATGAACTCAAAAGCTATTTCTACAGCAGATCAAATGTTGCAATACGCTGCTCAGAATCTCTAAATAATTAATTCCTTCGCGGCATTTTAGCCGCGAAGAGTCTGCACATATTTTAATCTAATACGATTGGCACAAACCCTGCATCAACCCAAATAACAATCGGTATTTGGAGAATATCATGAAACAAACACTTAAATTTTTGACGTTGATTAGCGTGATTATGCTTACGGCATGCACAACGAATCAAGCCAAACGTGATCCCGCTTATGCAGCGGTTCGCCCTGTTGCGACGGCTCAGCCGGAACAATCAGATGGCGCCATATTCAATACAGGAACAAATGTATCTTTCTTTGAAGATTATCGCGCGCGTCGTGTCGGCGATATTTTGACGGTGAAGTTAGAAGAAGTGACTTCAGCAGAAAAAGAATCTGAAACAACGATTAGTAAAAGTAGTAATAACAGCATTACTAATCCAACAATTTTTGGCACAACCCCTCAGTTTGATACACCGAGTTTATTACCTTTAGCCAGTAGTAAAGACAATACCCTCGCCTTTAATTTAGGCTCGGAACATGATTTTACCGGCTCTGGGGATAGTGATTTAAACAACAAGCTAAGTGGTGATATTAGTGTGTCCGTAGTCGAGGTTTTACCCAATGGCAATATGGTCGTTCGTGGTGAAAAAGTGATGACGATTAATCAGGGTAATGAATACCTACGTATTTCGGGCATGATTAGTCCACGTGATATTGATGCTGATAATACAATTTCATCTAAACGAATAGCTGATGCACAAATATCTTATGTTGGAGATGGTCCGACTAATGATGCCAATGTAGTTGGCTGGTTGGGTAAATTCTTTCTCAGCGCATTAATGCCGTTTTAAGGGGTATTAAAATGAATATTAAAACAATTTTAATGACAATAGCTTTATTAGCTGTTTCAACCCTGAGTTATGCTGAACGCATTAAAGATTTGGCATCAATTGCAGGTGTCCGAAATAACCAATTAGTCGGTTATGGTCTTGTTGTCGGTTTAAATGGTACCGGTGATAAAACTAAATTTACCGGCCAGAGCTTAAGAAGCATGTTGCGTGAAATGGGCGTGACATTGCCACCAGGTACTGATCCGAAAAGCAAAAATGTAGCCGCAGTAGCTGTTCATGCCGACTTAACCCCTTTCACAAAACCTGGTCAGACTATAGATGTCACCGTGTCTTCTTTAGGTGATGCTAAAAGCCTGCGTGGTGGTAGTTTGATTATGACACCGCTTAAAGGTGTCGACGGTAAAATCTATGCTGTAGCACAGGGTAATATGGTTGTTGGTGGTTTTGGTGCAGAAGCTGGAGATGGTTCACGGGTGACTGTTAATATTCCAAGTGCTGGCCGAATTCCAAATGGCGCAACCGTTGAACGTACAGTGAAAAATGCTTTTAATGTGGGCGATTCAATTATTCTTAACCTACATCAAGCTGATTTCACTACAGCCAGTCGCTTAACTGACTCTATTAATCATACCTTAGGCAAAGGTACTGCTAGATCGATGGATGCTTCATCAATTAAAGTGAATGCACCTCGTGATCCAAGTCAACGTGTGCCTTTTTTATCATTAATAGAAAATCTTCAACTTAAACCTGGTGAAGCAGGCGCTAAAATTGTAGTGAACTCACGTTCAGGAACGGTCGTTATTGGCCAGCATGTTCGCGTCTCTCCTGCTGCAGTAACACATGGTAATTTATCTGTGACCATTGCAGCTGATGCTGAAGTGAGTCAACCAAATGCATTTAGTGACGGTGAAACAGTGGTAACACCTAACTATGATATCGAAATAACCGAAGATGATAGCCGTATGTTTATGTTTGATCCTGGTGTGACATTGGATGAAATTGTACGAGCAGTGAATCAAGTGGGCGCAGCGCCAGGTGATTTGGTGGCCATACTAGAAGCGTTAAAACAAGCTGGTGCATTACGAGCTGAATTGGTGATTATTTAAGTCATGGCACTTAATACTAATATTACTCAAACCGCTATTGATTCTAGCGGGCTTGCAGAACTTCGTCGTTCTGCAACGGTTGATCAAAAAGATCAGGAGACTTTGAAACAAGTCGCTGGTCAGTTTGAATCAATGTTTGTCAATATGATGCTGAAGAGTATGCGAGATGCAAGTTTAGCAGAGGGTATTTTTGATAGCTCTCAAAGTGATATGTATCAAGACATGTCCGATCAACAGTTAGCTATCGATATTTCAGCAAAAGGTGGCTTAGGTTTGCGAGACGTAATACTGCGTCAACTAGGCGGTCAAATTGATAATAAACCAACAACGAATAGTGATCCAAGCATAGGTAATATGCATACGGTTCGCACACGCCCAGCATTACAAGTTATTGAAAATCCCGCCTTATTACAACAGATTATTCAGGCTAAACCTGCTACAGAAGCTATTGTCGCAGAGTCGAAAAACATGACCTTTGATTCTGCTGAAAGTTTTGTACAACAACTTTTACCAATGGCAAAACAAGCTGCAGAAAGAATTGGTACGTCAGCTAAAGCATTATTATCACAAGCAGCCTTAGAAACAGGCTGGGGACAACATCTAATTAAAAATGCAGATGGTAGCTCAAGTCATAATTTATTTAATATTAAAGCTGATAGTCGCTGGCAGGGTGAGTCTACTGCAACAGATACGATGGAGTATCGAGATGGTGTGGCTGTTAATGAACAAGCAAAATTTAGATCATATGATTCATATCAAGATAGTTTTAATGATTATGTTGATTTTCTACAAACCCAACCACGTTATCAAAATGCATTAAAAGACGCCGCTAATCCTGAGAGATTTATTGAAGGCCTACATAAAGCAGGTTATGCAACCGATCCATCTTACGCTGACAAGATAAAACGAATTATGAATAGTTCAACAGTGGCACAGTTCTCGCAACAGTTAAACCATTCATGAATATCGTCGATTATTTGACGGTTAGAGGGCTTAAATTATGAGCATGTTAAATGTAGGTGCATCAGCGTTAATCACTGCACAAGGTTCATTATCAACTACCAGTCACAATATTAGTAACGTCAATACTGAAGGTTATAACCGTCAGATTGTCGAGCAAGGTACGCGTCTGCCTAATTTTGAGGGTGGCTATTACATTGGCTCAGGCGTCAACATCACAAGTGTTGAACGCAGGTTTGATGATTTTTTAGCTGATCAAGTCCGTATATTCACATCACAAGAACAACAACTAGATACCTTCTCAGCGTTTGCCAGACAAGTAGATGATTTATTGGGTGCACCAGAATTATCACTGAGTTCTGGTTTGCAAGGATTTTTCAATGCCGTTCAAGATGTTGCGGACGATCCCACCTCTATTCCTGCACGTCAGGTCATGTTGACGGAAGCAGACACCTTATCTCAACGTTTCAATACCCTAGATAGTCAGTTAACGGCATTTAGTGAGCAAGTTAATAGTAATTTAGATACAGCGATAAAAGATGTTAACGTTATTTCAGCAGGTATCGCTAACCTTAATAAAGCGATTACTGAAGCATTAGGTGGAAATGGTACGCCTCCTAATGATTTACTAGATCAGCGTGACCGGTTGATTAATGAATTATCGACCTATTTATCGGTAACCAGTATTGAGCAAAGCAATGGCTCGATGAATATCTTTGTTGGTAAGGGGCAAGGTATTGTTGTTGGGCAATCAGCTATTGAGTTGTCAGTTACAACAGACCCGGCAGATACTTCACGATTTGAAGTGGGCTATGGCCCTAGCAATATTAATATTTCATCACAATTAACAGGGGGGACTGTTGGTGGTTTATTAACTGTTCGTCAAGATGTCATTGACCCTGCACGAAGTGAAATTGATGCATTAGCTGTAGGCATGATTGATAATGTAAATGCTCAACATACAGTGGGTATCACACTAAGTGGAAATGCGGGAGGTAACTTTTTTGAGCCTGCTGATCCTGCCATCCAAGGTGCGGGAAGTATTAGACTGGCAATAACAGATCCTCGTGATATTGCCGTTGCATTCCCTGTTGTTTCATCTAAAAGCCAAACAAATACAGGTACGGCAGGACTAGAGATAAACACAGTAACGGCACTATCCAACCCTGTAGCAGCACAAGCAATAAATAGTGATATAACATTTAGTTTTGATAGTGTTGCCAATAGCTACACTGTGAGTTATCAAGGTGAAACGGCAACGCTTCCCTACAATCCATCAACGGATAGCGGCAAAACGTTTGATATGTCGACACTTGTTTTCTCAATTACGCCTCCGGCCGTTACAGCACCAACAGCGCCATCAATGACGATTACATTAACAGGTGTTCCGGTTGAAGCTGATCAATTTACAATGAGTAATAGTGTTGATGGCTTAGGTAACTTCACTGCAGTAGGTGATAATCGAAACGCCTTAGAAATTGGTGACTTACAAATTGCTAAAATTTTGAATGGTAATTCAGAATCATTTGGTGATTCATACGGTATCTTAGTCGCTAATGTCGCGACGAGAACACATCAGGCAGATGTTAACCAAAAAACTCAAAAAGGCCTGTTAGAGCAAACCAATCTTCGTTATGAATCGGTGTCAGGTGTGAACTTAGACGAAGAAGCTGCGAGTTTGATTAAATATCAACAAGCATATCAAGCAGCATCACAAATTATAACCGTCTCTAATACAGTGTTTAACTCACTGATTAATGCGATGTAAAGGAGCTGACTATGCGTGTTTCAACAGCTTATATTTTTGATCAAAACCTTTCAGCGATGCTTAATCAGCAGACGGAGCTAGGTAAGACACAATTACAGATCTCGACAGGTAAGCGGATCTTAAACCCGTCAGATGATCCTTCTGGATCAGTGCAAATGTTGAATTTACAACGTGAATTTAATTTGTCTGAGCAATATATGACAAACGCTGATAAGGCTGAAAACAAACAAATAATTGAAGAAGGTGTTTTAGCCAGTTCAACTGATATGTTGCAGCGGATAAGAGAGCTTGCTGTCCAAGCTTTAAATTCATCGAATACACAAGCTGATAAACAAGCGATAGCCGCTGAAATTAAACAACTTAATGAACAGTTATTAGCACTTTCCAATACTAGAGATTCAAATGGTGATTATCTTTTTTCAGGGTTTGCATCTAATACGCAACCTTATCAAAACCTAAATAGTGATTATCAAGGTGATGAAGGGCAACGAAATATACAAGTAGGTGCAGGTGTTTTAGTCGAAACAAATGATCCGGGTAATCAGATTTTTGAATCGCCCGTTATTTCAACGACCAAAACAAGTACATTAGCGCCAGCGATAGCACCCACTTTAGACATTACAAGTACAGCACAGTTAAACGTAAGTGCTTATACGGGGGGAACAGCTACATTCTCACCTGTTGATGTAACATACCAAGCAGGCCCACCTACAGAATACCTGATTGGTGATGGTGTTAATTATCCACAAGTCCCCGTTGCTTATACTGCTCCTGGTCCTTTAACGGTAGATTTATCGACGCTTGATCCAAGTTACCCACCCATGAGTATTGATTTATCAGGTACGCCCATTGATACCGACACATTTCAAATAACAACAGGTGCGGGTACAGGGCAAGTTGAAATAACGATTGATTCAGGCGTGTCTGAAACATTCTCCCCCATCACATTTACATTTCATGAAGAAATTGTAGCTGATCCTCTCGCTCTTCCTGTTCCTATCGTAGGTGTACCTGCCTATTATGAAATAACAGATGGTACCAATACAGCAACAGTAGATTATATTGATGGTATGTCGGTTGATTTAGATTCACTCTCGACGAGTTTTCCTCAATTAACTGTTAAGTTGACGGGTGCACCTGCTGAAGGTGATACCCAAGTGATAGAAAAAACAGTGACAGAAAATCGTCAAACATTATTCAAAACGATTGAAAACTTTGCCAATGCACTTATTAATAATAATGTAGGTCCCGATGACTCACCCAATAATGGTGATTTTCTGACAAATATTAGTACATCATTAGCCACCATTATTGATGCAAGAGCCAATGTGGGGGCACGACTCAACGCGATTGAGCAACAAAACCAGATTAACGAAGGTTTATCGTTCACAATGCAAAAATCTTTATCAGAGATCCAAGATCTGGATTATGCTGAAGCTATTTCACGCCTTAGTTTACAAATGACGGGCTTACAAGCGGCGCAACAATCATTTTCTAAAGTACAGAATTTATCTCTGTTCAACTACTTATAGTTTCTCATCCCTGTTCACATTTCCTCTCTAAATAGAGAGGAAATGCTTATCTCTAGAAGAACACATTGTTCTTATTACCTCCCCTTTTTTCTTATCAGCAGACATGGACACTTTAATGTGCCAAGTTTTTGTCTCTCTGATGTATAGATAAAATAGACTCAAAACAACCCCATGCAGACCTGTTTAACTAATTGATTTATAAGGAAATTAAAAGTTGGCAAGGCAATTGCTTAACAGGGGTACACGGTGGTTTGCTGACAACAATATAATGCAAGAACCATTGAGTTTATTATTTTATAGATAAAGGATATTAACGATGGCTTCAGTAATTAATACTAATGTTGCATCCTTAAATGCACAGAGGAATTTAAATAGCTCGCAAGCAGACCTCGCGACATCATTACAAAGATTATCATCTGGTTTACGTATTAATAGTGCCAAAGATGATGCGGCAGGCCTTGCGATTTCAGATCGCTTCACCACTCAAATTCGAGGCTTAAACCAAGCTGCACGAAATGCGAATGATGCGATTTCATTATCACAAACAGCTGAGGGTGCGTTGGGCGAAGTAAGTTCTAACTTACAACGTATTCGTGAGCTAGCAGTTCAATCTGCCAATGCGACTAACTCATCTTCAGATAGAGCGGCTCTCGATTTAGAGGTGCAACAGCGACTTTCAGAAATCGATAGAATCGCCAGCCAAACATCATTTAATGGTCAGAAGATCCTAGATGGTACGTTTGGTAATGCAGCCTTTCAAGTGGGCGCCAATGTCGGTGAAACAATTACATTAGACTTAAGTACTAGTATGCGTCCAGGCGTAATTGGTAACTTAGCATCTCCTACTTCTACTGTTGATTTAAATACATTAGCAACTGAATCGGCGACATCAGGTATTTATACCTCTGCAGCTATTACACCAACTAACTTTGCAACAGTTGCTGCGACACCTACATCATCAGTAGTATCGGGTACATACACGGCAGGTTCATCAACGACGGGTACAGATGCATTCCAATTAAACATTGATGGCGCTATTGCATCAGATCGACTTTCAGGCGCCAACACGGCGGCTAATCTAGATACTGATATTGCAGCCTTTGTTGCAGCGTCGTCAGGTGCTTATACACAAGCAGGAACAGTTGCTGGTGGTGACTTGGTTATTACCAAAGCTGATGGTACTGATTTAGCCATCACGCTATCAACTTCAGATGGCGTAGGCTCAGCGACTGCAGCAGCAGGAACAATAACGGCAAGTACATTTGGTGCAGGGTTCATCGCCACACACACTGGCGGTACGCCAGCAGATACAGCACTAAATGAAACAATTGTTGTTGGTGGCACGACTGTGACACTTGATACCAATATTGCTAATTCAACTGCTTTAGCCGGCGTAATCAATGCAGCCCTTCTTGCTGATAGTAATGCCACTGTGACAGCAAGTGTTGGTACAGGTGATACGTTGGTATTAACCACTGCAGCGACAGGAGCAGCAGTAACAGCTATTTCTCCTGATGTAACAGGTGCCACAGATGCTGCTACCATGTTTGGTACAGGAGCAACAGTAGCTGGGGTTGCTAATGCAACATTGACGATTGCTGCAGGAGATTTTGATATTCAGCTGGGTGATTCAACGGCTGTGAGTGTTGCAGCAGGTGATTACACCACAGCACAATCTGTTGTTGATGCAGTGAATGCCGCTTTAGCAGGTAATGCGACTGCAACATTAAATACTGATGGCACAATGAGTATTTTCTCTGATGAAGATGTAACGATAACAGGTACGGTTGGCTTAACAACACTCGGTTTGCCTGCGTTAACAGCGGCAGACGGGAGTTTAACTGCCGGTAATATATTAGATGTAGATGCATCCAACGATATTATTCGACGTGTAGATTCAGCTTTAACCTCAATCAGTGACTTACGAAGCACCTTTGGTGCGATTCAAAACCGTTTTGAATCAACAATCGCTAACTTGAGTACCTCAGTTGAAAACTTAAGTGCATCACGTAGTCGAATTATGGATGCTGACTTTGCAGCAGAAACAGCAGCGTTAACACGAGCTCAAATCTTGCAACAAGCAGGTACAGCGATGCTGGCGCAAGCCAATGCAATACCTCAAAACGTATTAAGTTTGTTACAGGGGTAGTAGCATGACTCTTTCATCCTAATCCTTTCCCTGAATAACTTTTTATTTAGGGGAGGGGTATAGGTATGAGGATAAACAATAGGTCGATTTAATTGAGTTTGATTTAAATCTTTCTAATAAGAAGCAACTTGACAGAATTAAGGTGTTAAAATTTTCCTAAAGTTTATTAAAGCGGTGACGTTAACATTACCGGAAGCAGTGAATACACCACATTAAGATGTATATCTGCTATTTAATAAAACGGGGTGACACCCACTCATTTAGGAGAAAATGTCATGGCTTCAGTGATTAATACTAATGTTGCATCGTTAAACGCGCAACGTAACTTAACCTCTTCACAGTCTTCTCTTGCAACATCATTGCAACGTTTATCATCTGGTTTGCGTATTAATAGCGCCAAAGATGATGCGGCGGGTCTTGCGATTTCAGATCGTTTCACTACTCAAATTCGTGGTTTAAACCAAGCAGCACGTAATGCGAATGATGCAATTTCTTTATCGCAAACAGCTGAGGGTGCACTCGGTGAAGTAAGCTCAAACTTACAACGTATTCGTGAATTAGCAGTGCAATCAGCTAATGCGACTAACTCAGCTTCAGATAGAGCCGCACTTGATTTAGAGGTGCAACAACGTCTTGCTGAGATTGACCGTATTTCAAGTACAACCTCATTTAATGGTCAAAAAATTCTAGATGGTAGCTTTGGGCAAGCAGCCTTTCAAGTGGGGGCTAATGTAGGTGAAACAATTGGTCTTGATTTAACAACTAGCATGCGTTCTAGTGCTATTGGTAATATCGCTCAAGGAACTTCCTCTGTTGATTTAGGAACAATTGCTAACGGGACTGCGACAGCAGGAACATACGAATTTGCAGCTGCACAAACAGTTTTTGACTTCTCTAGTGATAGTGTTAGTTTCACGGTAGATACCAATGCTGTTGTTTTAGATGCGGATTACACGAACGCTCAAGGTGTTGCTGATGAAATACAGGCTGACCTAGGCGCGACATACGCAGTAACTATAGATGGCAGTGATGTCATTAGTATTGCAAAAGTAGCAACCGGTGCGTCATCAGCTGCGCCAGTCATTGCATCTTATAATGGTAACGTGGATGGTGATGCGGCAATTGTTGATTTTGCAGCAGGTACTCAGACGGCTGCGGGCGATGGCTCAAACCCTGCGGTATTTACTGCAACTGCTGATGCAACAATTCATGACTTTTCAGTGAATACTGTTACGTTTGATGTAGACCTTGCTAGTGGTAGTGGTACTGAAACTGTAACCTTAAATGCTGACTATACAGATGAAACAGGTTTCTTAGCAGCGATTAATGGTCAACTTTCTGAAGCAATTACAGCAAGTGTAGTTGGTAATAAACTTACATTTACAGCTGATGCGAATGGGGTAGATACAGTCCTTGTAGATAACTATGCGGATGCAAATACAGTCATCACTATTGCTGACTTCACAGGTAGTGGTACATCAACTGCTGGTACTGATGGTGTAACGCTTGATCTGACTGATTTAAGTATTCAAATTGGTACATCAGATGCTGTAACAGTAACTGGAACAGGTTTTGCTTCAGCGCAGGCTGTTGTTGATGCAGTTAATACTGCTTTGGCTGGCAATGCAAGTGCAGAATTGAATGATGATGGAACTATGACGATTAATGCAAACGAAGCTGTGACAATCACTGGTGGTGATGCTACAACATTAGGTTTGTCTGATATAGCTGTGTCAACAACAGGAATGACAGGAATGGATGTCACAACTGTTACTAATTCAAATGATGCCATTCGTCGTATTGATTCAGCCTTAAGTTCCGTCAGTGATTTACGAAGCACATTTGGTGCGATTCAAAATCGTTTTGAATCAACTATCAACAATCTAAGTACAACTGTTGAGAACTTGAGTGCATCACGTAGTCGTATTCTTGACGCGGATTTCGCGGCTGAAACAGCAAACTTAACTCGTGCTCAAATCCTTCAACAAGCAGGTACTGCAATGTTAGCTCAAGCTAACGCATTACCACAAAATGTATTAAGCTTGTTAGGATAAGAAATAGGATGATGGTGAGCCTAAGACGTTGGGCTCACCGTTTCTCTTAAGAATATCAAGGGGATAGTGTGATGGAAATTACAACTAATCAAGTTAACCCAGTTGCTTTGGAAGGCCGTACGCCAACCAAGGCTTCTCCCGTTGAGGCGGAACTGATTGAGAAGGCTGCTGTTGAAGTAGCTGTTGCAACGCAAGAGCCTGAAGCTAAGGATGCTACAGAGTCTTTACAAAGTGCTGTTGCAGAAATTAATGATCATATGCAAAACTTGGAACGAAGCTTGCAATTCACAATTGATGATGGCAGCGGTAAAGAAGTGGTGACAGTGCTAGATAAAAGCACAAAAGAAATTATTCGCCAGTTCCCATCAGAAGAAGTTTTAGTTATTGCAAGACAGATAGCTGAACAAAAAGATGATGTAGTAAGTTTATTTAGTTCGCAGGTTTAATATGTAGGTCGGGTTTCAACCCGACACAGGGTCTTTAATTCAGGCCCAATGTTGGAATGAATTCCAACCTACGGGTTAGGTATAATAAATTCCAACCTTCTTTGTAGGTCGGGTTTCAACCCGACAAGAAGGTGCGACAAAGGAAGAGGATTAAGAATATGGCAATCACATCAGCAGGTGTCGGCTCAGGAATAGACATTGAAAGCCTGGTAACGCAGTTGGTTGCAGCCGAAGGCTCGCCAGCACTTAATCGTCTTGATAAGAAAGAAGCAACATTACAGGCAGATTTATCTGCCTATGGTAGTTTAAAAAGCGCCCTAAGCTCTTTTCAAACTAGCGTTCAAAATTTGAATGACCCTAACGATTTCTTGGGTCGTACCTCAACATCAAGTAATACTGAAGTATTTTCTGCCACAGCTGATGAAACAGCAGTGCCAGGAAATTATGATATTGAAGTTGTCCAACTAGCCGAGGCAGCTAAATCTCGTTCAGGTGATTTCACTTCAGATGAAGAAGTTGTTGGTACAGGTTCTCTTGCGATAAGCCTTGGTGCTGAAAGTTTTAATATCACGGTCGATAGCAACAATAATACTTTAGCAGGTTTACGTGATGCGATTAATGATGCAAGCGATAATCCTGGCATTACAGCATCAATTATTAATGTAGATGGTGGTTCACGTCTAATACTCACTTCAGATACAGTCGGTGCTGCCAATACAATTTCTATTGTTGCTGATGACGATGATGGTGATGACACTGACGCTTTAGTCGGCTTGTCACGCCTAGCAACTGTTAATTTAACCTCCATTCAAGATGCTCAAGATGCCATTATTAAGGTCGATGACCAGACGGTTACTCGCGATAGTAATAGCTTTTCTGATGTGATTTCAGGTGTTAAGTTTACACTTGAATCAGCTACGCCAGGTGAGATTGAGACATTGGCAATAGGGCTAGATAAAGGCGGGCTGCTTACTAATGTAAATAGCTTTGTTGAAGCTTATAATTCATTAGCGGATACGATGGCCTCACTATCTGCATATAATGCTGAAACTGGCGCCGCTGGTACTTTATTAGGTGATTCAGCATTACGTGCTGTTGAAAATCAAATAAGACAAACAATCACCGGTTCTGTTAATGGCTTAGACTTTGATTCTTTAGTGAGTATTGGTATTACCACTAATGATGAAGGCCATTTGGAAGTTGATGCTATAAAACTTGATAGTGTAATGACGGAAGACTTTACTGCTGTATCGCAGTTATTTGCTTCTGAAAATGGCTTAGCAAGATCATTGGATAATGTCTTAGAGCGTTATATTTCATCAGATGATGGGATTTTGACTTCACGTGAAGATGGCTTGAAATCAAATATTGACTCTATTGGTGATGATCGTGAGCGTTTAGATCGTCGTTTAGCAACGCTAGATGCACGGTATCGAGCTCAGTTCACGGCAATGGATATTTTAGTTGCCCAGTTGACATCGTTGGGTGATTATTTGAGCTCACAGTTGGCGAGTTTGCCTGAGCCTAATTCGATTAGAAGATAAAGGGTAGGGGTAGGTCGAGTTTCAACTCGACATTGTTGGACTAAAGTCCAACCTACGGATAAGACTGTTTCAAATCAACTCCCCTTGTAGGTCGGTGTTTCAACCCGACATGTTGGACTGAAGTCCAACCTACGTATGGCACCGTTTCAAATTACCATTTCTTGTAGGTCGGCATTTTAATCCGACATTGTTGGACTGAAGTCTAGCCTACGGATAAGACTGTTTCAAATCAACGGCCCTTGTAGGTCGGCATTTTAATCCGATATCGTTGGACTGAAGTCCAGCCTACGTATGGCACCGATTCAAATCAACTTCCCTTGTAGGTCGGTGTTTCAACCCGACATGTTGGACTAAAGTCCAACCTACATATAAGTCTAGAAATTAAGATGATTATTTTTCTCCTTTCAGCTAAAGTTATGCCATATTCTGACGATAAATTAGTTGAGGGCAATATTTAAAGATATTGCGAAAAAATATGGAAGAGGATAAAGACATGAATGCAAACGTTGCAATGAAGCAGTACCAACAGAACTATATTCAAGGTGGAACTGAAACCGCTACGCCTCATCGTTTGGTACAAATGCTAATGGAAGGTGCATTAGATAAGCTTTTAGTGTCGAAACGTTTCATGATGGCAAAAGATGTTGCTAAAAAAGGCGAAAATATCAGTTGGACTATTTCTATTATTGACAGTTTACGCTCTTGTTTGAATGTTGAAGTGGGTGGCGAGTTTGCTGAAAATTTATACTCTTTATATGGCTATATGGAGCAAAAGTTATTAGAAGCAAATATTAAAGATGATCCTAAACTAATTGATGAAGTTGCACAGTTGATGATTCAAGTTAAATCAGGCTGGGATGCAATTCCTCAAGAACACCACAGCACAAGCTCCAACTAAGAGATATTTTATTGTGAATACGCTTTTTGATTTAACCACTGATGTGATTGTGATTAGCAAACAGCTAGTGTTGCTTGCTGAGGAATCAAGGTGGGATGAGTTTTCAGAGTTAGATGCTAAACGTCAATCTTTGGTGAGATCAATTAATGTGGAATCACTTGAATTATCTGATGAGGATAATGCGACATTTCGTGATTTGTTGAATGAAATGATATCTCTTAATGAACAGTTAGGAATCATCTGCACTGAGCAGAGAGAAGAATTAGCTGGGAAATTAAAAGAGCTTAGAGTAGGAGCAAAAGCCAAAAAAGCTTATTCGTAAGGCTTTTGCTAAAGAAAAGTCATGAGTGTTATAAATACTAATATTCCATCATTGAATGCTATGCGTAATCTTAATAGCAATAGCAATTTGATGGCCCAAACATTACAGAGATTATCATCAGGGCTACGTATCAATAGTGCTAAAGATGATGCTGCTGGTTTGGCTATTAGTGATCGTTTTACGACTCAAATAAGAGGTCTCCAGCAAGCGGGCAGAAATACAAATGATGCTGTTTCCTTAGCACAAACTGCTGAAGGAGCATTAGCCAGTTTGACCGAGTTAATGCAACGTGGTCGAGAACTCTCTGTTCAAGCAGTTAATGCAACAAACTCGACCTCTGATCGCCAGGCCTTGCAAAAAGAAATTACTCAGATCCAAGAAGAAATTGCTCGAGTTACTCGCGATACTTCTTTTAACTCAATAAAAATATTCCAGCCTACAGGTGCGACTAATGGTGCATCTACCCCTTTAAGTGCAACAGAACAACGCATTGTGACTGACTTGCAGACATCATGGTTGGAGCAAAGCGAAAAGATCATTAAAGATTATTTTGGTTTGGAAGCAAATGGAAATGTTGAACTAAATATTATTATTGAACCAGACCTTAGTGGGCCTTCGGCTTATGTAAGTTTTGTTAATGGTCCAACAAATACTATGGAGCTACATATAGATGAAACGGTATTTCAAAATGCTTATACAGCGATTGATGCAGGAAGTACCACTCAAAAAGACAGCTTAGATCAGTTGATAGCACATGAAATGACACATGCGGTCATGGCTGCAACCACGAATTTAGAAGAAATCCCTCTCTTTTTTGTAGAAGGTACTGCAGAGTTTGTTCCCGGTGGTGATGCTCGGTTAAACTCAGTATTGACTGCTTTAGGCGGTAATAACGGAACTAATCAGCAAACTGTTGTAGATAATATCGACAGCATGGATGTGGTTGGAGATACATGGGGTGGAACTAGTCAAGATTATGCAACTGCATATGTGTCGACTCGTTATTTAGATTCTGTTGCCACAGGTGGTGTACCAGCAGTATTAAATTACTTAAGTGATGGTGCAGATCGAACTTTGGATGATTATTTTGCACAGGCCAACCTTACTGTAGGTGGTGATGCAATAACAACATCAGCTGAGTTTGTGACCAAGTTTAAAGCTGAGGGTGCGACTTTTATTGCTGGCATGAACTTAACTAATGATGATACTGGTGCAATTGGTGGTGCAGATGCTAATGGTGGCACACGTGATACTACTTGGGCTGGAACGATTCCTGACACAGCTAACTTAACAGATGATCCATTAACGGGCTTTACTGAAATCTGGCCAACAGGACAGACAACATTGGCAACAGCATCGATGTCATTTCAAGTGGGTAGTAATGTTGGTGAGACAATAGATGTGAGTTTAACAAGCTTGAATTTGGCTGACTTAAACCTTGATGGTCTAGATGTTGTGAACTTAGGTAATACAGCCATTGATGCCTTTGATGATGCATTAACAACCGTTAGTACCATGCGTGCTCAGTGGGGTGCTGTTCAAAATAGGTTGGAATCAACATTAGCGGTAACAAGTGTTGGAATAGAAAATTTATCTGCAAGTCGCTCACGGATAATGGATGCTGATTATGCAGAAGAAACAGCAACGTTAACTCGGGCTCAGATCATGCAACAGGCAGGTTCTGCCATGCTGGCTCAGGCAAATGCACTGCCGCAGCAAGTGTTAAGTTTATTAGCATAGTTTGGATTCTGTTGGACTGAAGTCCAACCCACGGTTGGAAGTGAAGTTTTATAGGTCGGATTTCAATCCGGCACGGGACTTAGAATTCTGTTGGACTGAAGTCCAACCTACGGTTGAAAGTGAAGTTTTGTAGGTCGGATCTTTAGTCCGACAAGGTGTAAATAACGTTCATGTTGGACTGAAGTCTAACCTACATTAGGCCAGTATTTTAAATCTAGAATACGAGAACTAACAAACCTCACAATTAACACTGTCATTTTTTTGACATTACAAAATAAAAGTGTTTAAATCTAACTTTCTGAATAACTTACATTGATCTTGTCGATGTAACATTAAGTTTGGTTGGAGATGGAATGAGTGCAAACAAT
>ENA-OSET01001855-OSET01001855.1-sediment-metagenome-genome-assembly--contig:-NODE-1855-length-21247-cov-10.653283_pt1 | contig 21247 bp, 19 predicted proteins | sample MGYA00237882_ERZ534229 | MGnify/ENA primary metagenome ERZ534229 (study PRJEB26408, sample SAMN06266212) | sediment metagenome | isolation source: Hudson Canyon methane seep mesocosm | place... | reverse complement strand
ATCGTATTGGTGATGATGCCATCTCTGTTATCCCCGAAAGAGTAGGTGTCCACCGTCCGTGAGATTCCTTCAACGCCGCCCACTGCCGCGCCAGCAACTTTGTAAGCCATGTCACTAGCTACTTCTCCCCAGTCGCTTTCTTCTTCAACAGGCTCAGGTGCTACTACTGCCTCTGGAGCTTCTTTGACTTGTTGTTTCTTCCACAGTGCTCCGCTAAACTTAGACTGTTTCCAGTTATCTCCATTACCTTCGCCAATGTAGCTATCGGCTAAGTCTAACGCCGACTTCAGTTCGGCATCTTCCTCAGTATCTTCCGTAGGCACATCAGGGGTGTCCGGTGTTTCTGCTGTGCCAGAGTCTTCTCCTAAATAAGCCTCTGCCGCTGACAATGCGGCTTTAAGTTCCTCATCTTCCTTCACCTCTCCTTGGGCATCGTAGGTCTTACCGTCTTGATCAGTAAACTCAGACCAATCCTCTTCGGGGTCTGGTTGAAGTGCTTCAAACTCTTCTTCTTCTGGGAACAACTCTTCTATAGGAAGTCTGGAACTCATGGGTATCTCCGTTATCTATACTTTTTCTTCAAGCCACTTTCATACAGCAGTCCGGTATCCTGTCTGAACTTCTTCTGAGCCTTCGCCATTGCTGAAGCAATGACGGATAGCCCATTCGTAGCCCTTGATCTTTGGGCTGGGGTGGACTTTTTGTCATTCATGATAGCTTCAAGCTTGTCACCTTTTGCTTTAAGAGCAGATAGGGCTGGGCTAGCGGCATCTATAGATTTGTGTAAGTCTTCTTTAGGCACGTTAGGGAGTCGATCACTATTCGTGTGGAGTGCGTAAATAGCTGACGCTGGCATCTTGTAACCCTGACTTTTCATTCTGGTTACGTTGTCATCTAGGGTTGCCCTAAACTCACTCTTACTGCTAGACCACTGCTCCTGAGTCATATCTGGAGTTCCCTTCACCATCGCGGAGGTTCGCTCATCCCACACGTCAAACTTCTTAGTGTAAGCGGCATAGGTTGCACCAAACTTATCGTTAACTGGTTTTTCCTGAGCCGTTTGTTGTTGTGTTCTGGTGTCACTGCCGCCAAACTGCGCTCTGTCCATCTCACCACGTTTAGCCTTTTTCTCATCCCGATAATCTATATTTAGCTGGGTGTTCTTTTGAGCTAGCTCAGCCGCCGCTTTCTGTTGCTCTACCTTCCACTCTGCAAGCTTCTTCTTTCGCTGGTTCTCGCCATAGAGTTGAAGCTGGTCAGCCCCCTCGTCAAGCGCGGCTGACGCACCCCGCTGGATGTTATCCCAGATACTCATCTCACCACCGCTTCCCCACCGAACCCTCCGGCTATTCTGTTGGTTGCCTTGCTCAGCTCAGCCCCGTCAAACTTCTTGAGTGCCCCTTCCAAATTAGCCTCGTCAACCCCGTAATGGTCTAGTAGTTGTCCAATCGCCATGCTAGACGCTTTAATAAGAATCTGCTCATGTAGCGGTTTACCCGTACCTTGGGCAACGATCTCAGCCAACATATCTATGACTTTCTCAGTAAACGTCAGTATCAGGTCTTCTGGTATCTTCCCTCCATTCTTCTCGTCAATCTGGATGACCGCGTGGGTTACCATATCTGCGAATCCTCTAGCCTTACCTTTAGCCTTATTATTCATTACAAGTAACGATTTAGCGATCTCGTCTGAGTACAGTAGTTGTGAAGCTTGATCCATCAACTCGTTAAGTTGTGCGCTTCCGTCATCAGACCTACCACCTTGAGGTGGTTGACCTTGAGGTGGTTGACCTTGAGGTGGTTGACTTTGTTGAGCCTGAGCCGCGTCAATGAGTCCCTGTTTGTCATAGGGGAATTGTTGTCCGTTTACATTTGGCATTTTAGTATCCTTTAACCTTTGTAGGCTCGTTGTCTGCGTGACTGGGAGGCTAGCGTTTGAGAAAGTTCCTCATCTTGCATGGCTTTACTTGTTTCATCCGCTGTCATGGGTGAGTTGATAAGGCGTTTCCTTGCCGCTCTGTCTTGGTTCTCAGGTAGGTTGCCTTGGTTACCTACGTTTGAACGACCTAAAGTCTTGAAGTCAGCCGCCATATTGGGCTTTTCATTTTCCTGTTGCCACTTGGCGTATTCAATTTGTGCGTTTCGTGGGTCAGGGGCTACCATCGCTCCAACACCTTTCAAGAGAGCCGCTCCCATATTTGGATGATCTTCTCCCCAGTCCACAAGCTTACCCACTTTCTTACCTACAGCAGAATCAGCGGCGGAGTCCCAAGCATCTCCCAGAGTGTCCACCGCACCGGATATCAAACCACCTTCCTCTGCCGCTCCTTCTACAGCATCACTCGCTGTCTCGGCAGACTCTCCAGTGAGGGTATCAAACACATCCGATCCTACCTTTGATACGTCCTTGACCTTGTCTCCTAGCCAGCCATTCGTTCCGGCAACCTTGTTGTCTGCCCAAGCACCGTTAATGTTCGTTAGGACTTTTGAGTCCCAGTACCCCAATGCCGCGCCACCAAAATAAACGGCTGACCCAATTGCTAAAGTCTTCCAGATATTCTTGCTTGAAAACGCCGACTTGACGAAGTTGACAACCCCCGTGAAAACTTTACCTATACCAGAGAATATATTTTTAACTCCCCCCCAGACCTTTCCAAAAAATCCCATAATACTCCCCTATTTAAATAATATGTGTTGTGTGTTAGATGGGGGCATCCCACCTCTTTGTAAAAACTGAGACAGTCTCTCAGTGACCATGAAGTCCGTAGTGATGACCTTGATGCCACCCCTAGTTGAGTACCACGCTTCAAAGTTCCTGAGCATTCTCTTCATGTCCCAAAAATTCTCTGAGTGAAGGGCTAGTATTGAGCAGTGTCTGCGTTCAAACCACAGACCTTCGTGGCTAATGGCTACCATCCCACCAATCACCTTACCGCCAGCCTCGCTGACTTGGCAGAACCCACCCTTATTTGAGATGGATTCGGTGAGAAGCTGTTTAATTTTTTTCTTGTCTGGAAGGACTGGGAGACTTGCTGTCAACTCCAGTCCAAGATTAAGTAAAGCTGGTATGTCGCTGAGCGTGGCATTCCTTACCATGTGACTCCCTATGTGAACTGGCTAAAGTCCACATATTTTATCTTTTTCGGAGTAGCTACACCACCATCTTCAGCGGGAGGTTGAAAGGTGGACGAGTTCATGGCACTCCCAAGAACACCCCCGTAATCACGGGTCTGATATCCGTAACTCCGTAGTCCCTCTCTAGGTTGCCATAGTTTATTCCCAGTCTCACCAGTCCCAGTCCCACCAGTCCCAGTCCCACCAGTCCCAGTCCCACCAATTAGACCTCCAGAAGTCCAGTCAGATGTCCACTCCTCGGCAAGAACTGGCAAGTCAGCAAAAGCAGTACCAGCCTCACCAGTAGCACCAGTAGCACCAGTTTCACCAGTCTCACCCTTAGCACCCTTAGCACCCTTAGCACCGTCTAGTCCATCGATTCCGTCTATACCGTCTATACCGTCTATACCGTCTATACCGTCTATACCGTCTATACCGTCTATACCGTCTGCCCCGTCAAGACCGTCTATACCGTCAAGACCGTCAAGACCATCCGTTCCGTCTATACCATCAGTTCCATCAGTTCCATCAGTTCCATCAGTACCATCAGTACCATCAGTACCGTCAGTACCGTCAGTACCGTCAGTACCGTCAGTACCATCAGTACCATCAGTACCGTCTATACCGTCAGTACCATCAGTACCATCAGTACCATCAGTACCATCAGTACCATCAGTACCATCAGTACCATCAGTACCATCAGTAGGGGCAGTCCATCCAGCGGGGTGTCCGTAAACGTCTAGCCCGTTGGCATCGAATCCGTTGATATCTCTGCCACTAGCATCCATACCGTTAGCATCTCTGCCACTAGCATCCATACCGTCAGAGTTAAATCCGTCAGAGTTAAATCCGTCAGAGTTGTACCCTTGAGAGTTGTACCCGTCAGAGTTAAATCCGTCAGCGTTGTACCCCTGAGAGGTGTACCCGTCAGAGTTAAATCCGTCAGCGTTGAAACCAGCGGCATTGTACCCATCTCTGTCTCTACCCTCAGAGTCGTATCCGTTGACGTTGTACCCGTCTGCGTCTAAACCCTCCGCATTGAAGCCTGTTACTGGATCAAACTCTGGAGGCTCAACTTCGTCTACTGTACCACCACCCTCTATCTCATTAAGACCAGTGCCAGAATCTGTATTGGTAGTCTCTGCGGGAGTAATTGAAGGCGATTTCTCCCATGTCGGATCATCATAATATGACCTCACCCATTCCTTAGCATACATCTTAGCCGTACTAGGACTATGCCCTTGACCCTCTGCTATCGCTAGTTGCTCTAGGTAGGACGTTAGTTTTGGATCATCTACCACGGTGGTTTCCGTGCCCTCTATAGAAACTGTTGTGCCGTCATCTCCCTCGTTATCAACTTGTTCACCTTGTTCAACTGGTGAACCATCTGTATTGACTGTTGTAGCCCCACCCGTATTAAGGTTTGGATTTCCCGAATTAATTAAACTATCGCCAGCCGCAACTTCTCCGCCAGCCGCAACTTCTCCGCCAGCCGCAACTTCTCCGCCAGCCGCAACTTCTCCGCCAGCACCTATGTTAGTAACATTCAAGCCAGTGATCAGGTCTTGAATTGTAAAATCAGAGTTGCTTGATACCCAAGTTTTCAGTTCATCAAAGGTAGTAACATCGTTATTTAAAGTAGCCAGAACCGCTGGAAGTACGTTGAACTTCTCTGCCCCTCCGTAGTTCTCCGCCATGAATTGAGTGAAGCTGTCAGCACCCGTGGAAGTGAAGTTGTCAACCTCCCCAATTTGGACAGACTGACCCTCACCTGTGAGTACATTGTCTTGGTAGAACTGAGCGGCGTATACACCCGCCTCGTTAGTCGGGTTCAGCATGGCTACAACTTCGCCACTAGTTGCGTCTGCACTTTCTAGCTTGGTTACGATGATATTCTTGCCGTCACCCAAGTCAGTGTACTGCACATCAAACCACTCCCCTTGGTCGTTTGTATGCCTACCTAACTCCACCTTACCGGAAGCCTCACTGCCCGCCAGTCCGCCCTCAATAACCTGTCCGGTATCGTGCACAGTAAGCAGACCAGTATCTGGGTCACGGTATAGAACATTTTCGATTTCTTGACCGGTCAGAGAGTCCCACAAGTCCGTAACAAACCCGCCGCCACTCTCAGTCAACAGCCCTAACTCTTCAATATACGCAACAACTTGGTCTATATAGGAATCTCCCACAGGAACTGAGGATGGGACAGTCTCGTTTCCGCCAGTTGTACCCGTGTCTGTACCAGCTTCCGCCGCCGCATTAGTTTCATTAATGTCCTTAGTCACGAAATCCGAAAACTGCTCGGTGCTTAGACCGGAATCTAGGATAGCTTGGAACGGGTTGACTTCGTCTGAGGTGACCCCCGTAACCCAATCGTGAATCCACGTTGCGGCATCAACAGATGTTTCAACCATAGAACTACCAAGAGCACCATCTACGACTTTAGCTATGGAGGTAGCGAAGTCACTAGCCGTCATGCCGTTGACGTGTTCGTACAGAGAGTCCATCGTGAGGTTATCACCGTTATCATGGAAAGCGTCAGCCACCCACTTACCCACAGTATTACCCGTTGTGGCATCGATAATCCCGTTTGCTATACCGCCAGCACCACCAGTGCCCGCTGATAGCGCAGTGTTTATAAATGAAGCTAGTAGATTGTTGTCTTGGAATATGTCTCCCAAAGACTCTACATTAATGTTCACGTTGGTCTTATAGAGATCGTACAGTGTCTCAACAGCGGATACGGGTACGAAAGTCTCAGTCATGCCGCTGAACATATCGGGCAGTAGGTTGTTCGCAGAGTTTACATAGTAGCCGTCTTGATAAATGTCTCCATTCTCGCGTGCCCCTGTGAACGGAGTACCATCCCATAGGAGCAGTTCACCGTCCTTACCTACATAACCAGCTCCAGTTTTGTTATTGCTAGCATCGTTATCGTGCTCACCTACAAGTGCCCCGTCATACCCGCCGTACTGACCATCCTCAACCCTACTCCACAGATCGGAGTTAGACTGTAGAAAAGATTCAACGCTATCAACTTCAATACCGTAGATATCCGCAATGCGCTGATCAGAAATTCCGTAGTCGCTTGTCGTGTCCAGTGTGTCGGATGCAGAAGAACCAGCGTCAGCTTGATTCTGCAAGTATTGGAGTAAAGTCTCGTCAGTTATGGCATCCCCAGTGACTGGCTCATCTTCGGGTTCAGGGTTGTCGTTAGTGATGGTGTAATCGTCTTGCTTCGGTTTGTTCACGGTGTACCCAGTAGCTCCACCCGTGTACTCACCAGCCTCGTTAACCTCTGCCCAGAAGCCAGCGTACTCAGCACCCCCGCCAAATTCAAGGAAGTCTTGCCCCGCTTGGGTTGCCATATGATCTTGCCAAGCTTGAGAACCCCCCGCAAAGTCTATAGACGTGAAAGCTGGGTTCTGCCCCATGTACTGCCCAGTATTCAGGTCTACGTCATTCCAGAACTCTGTGTACTGCCCGTCACTCCCACCGGATGAGCTACCACTTGCTCCAGCCAAGATAGCCCCAAGACCACCACCGATATTGTAGGCTTGCGCTGTAGTGTTACCCCCAGACTCACCAGCCGCCGCTTTCTCACCCTCATTCTTTCTGATCATCAAGTTCAGGTGTTCCCCAATCGCAGTGCCGTGTAGACCTGTGTGGGTGACGTTGCCTATCTCTTCAAGGTACAGGAGTTGCTCTATGGGGATGTTTGCTTCGTGGATGAACGTGTCTGGGTTATCTTTTATGAACTGTATACGCTCGTCATAAGGAGTAAAGGAACTAGCAAAGAACGGATTAGAGTAACTCTGATGCGTAAACTTAGACCAATCAGCATTCCACTTCTCTTGATGCTGTGCTATAAGTGGGTCTTGGTTCGCTCCCCCACTCTCCTCAAATACATCCCAAGCGGCATTAGCCGCACCCTCGTCAGACATACCCGATGGAAACCAGTACATATCCCTAACTGTTCTGTTGCCGTCAGACAGTCTGTTAAGAATCCCTTCCCGACTGTTGTCGCCCCAGTAATTGGCGAAGGCGGCTACCTCTTCCACGGTAGAAAACACGCTTGACCCGTTGACATATGCTTCTAGAGGCTGACCTGCATTAATAATCAGGCTGGCAATAGTGTCGTAGCCCTTTCCTTTCTCCGTCTCATAAAACTCATCAAACGTCAGCGTAGTGCCGTCAGGATCATTGATCTCTACAGGAGTAAAGTCTTCTACGGAGTAAGTCTCGATGCCACTCGACTTGTCCATGTCAAAGGCATACTCTTCCGACAGACCTTGAGTGGCGTTAGATAGGTAACTGTCTATGTTCTGGCTCTGTTGAGTTCCAGTTGCACCGGATGCGTCAAATACACCTGAGCCAAAACTACCGTACTTATAAGAGTTGACATCTGCTTGGTAACTCGCGCCCCCAGAAAAGAATCCACCAGCGAACACTGATTGAGCACCAAAACCTGTCGCATCTTCCCCAGCCTCTGTGAGGGATTGTAGCGTATCGTCTTGCTGTTCTATCTCGTAGTACACGCCCATCGCAGTTGACACAGCGTCTGTGCCATGCCCCGCTTGTGCATCAGGGTGTATAGCACTGTCTTGCATAGTGACAAAGAAAGTCTCAGGGTGCGCGGCAATGAAAGCTTCTTGGTCTATACCGTTGCTGAAGGACTCACTTGAGTGCCTCCAAACCTGTTCCCAGTTGTCTAAGTGAGTTTGGAAGGACGGGTCAATAGCTAACTGCTTTGCAATTAACGAGGTGAAAGCGTCTGACCCCCCCGCATTAGCAGAGAAATACTTATTCATCCCCTCAGAAATGTCACTCGTCACATCAACAGGGAAAAAGTATAAGTCTTCTGGGTTCATGTAGTTCCCAGTGAATTCCCAGTCTGTGCTACCGTCCGCCTTCTTCAAGTCTGTTGACTTAAATCCGTGAAGGTGTTTCATTAACTCCTTCTCGTCCTCCGTGGTGGACGAAGCGTTATACGCATTGAAGACCCCACTCTCAGCTATGCTTGAGGCGTAGTCTTGCTGTGCCCCTGAAACCCACGATGGGTCAAAAGCACGACCAGTCTCTAGTGTAGTACCCCACAAGAAAGCGTTGCCTTGGGTGTAGCTAGATTCTGCTAATCCGTTCTGTTGCAAGTCTGCAAGGACGGAATCTTCTGTTAATGGCGTAGGAGTCTCTGGCGGCGTAGTCACACCAAGAGCATCAAGAAGGTTGGTGTAGTCAGTGCCAGACGTTTTAGATAAATCCTGTGACAGCATCCCGTTAGGGGAGAAAGTCTCTGGGTTAGCCTCAATGGTAGCGTCATACCCAAGGTCAAGACCCATAGTAGTCGCAACATCTATATAGGAATCTAGCCCATAAAGGGACTCCTCAGAGCCAGTAGGGACGTAGGTGGTGTTCTTCATAGCCTCTACGTCTACGTCATCCCTAGTCAACCCGTACTTTGCTAACACAGAGTCTATGCTAACCCGACCCCCACTTTCATCCCGCTTACCGTTGTACCTATGACTTCTCTCTGGCTTGTCCACCATGAGAATGCCAGAAGCCACCCCTGCGCTGAACCCTGTATAAAGCGGAAGTGCGTTATGTAATACGCTCCACTCCTCTGGTGTGGTATCACGGAGGTAAGATGTTGCATCGGGGTGACTAATCACAGCATAAACGAAGTTTCTAGCCTCTGTCAGATTGGCGAACTCCCCTGAAGGGGGTTGCTTATACTGTTCTATCTTAGCTCGTATAGCGTCATTCAGTTCCGCACTAGCATTCGGAGAGTTTTTCCATTCCTCAACTTGTGCGGTCAGTGGATTCACTACACCAGCTCCGTGAAAGTATCCAGTTTGACCCGTCTCTGGGTTGCCACCCTTGCCGTACCAAGGAACGTCAAACTCTGGCTTAGCTAATAATGCCCAAAGTTGCATATCATCTGGTGACCAAGTGTCGAAAATAGAAAACTCTGCCGCTGTAACACCCTCTATAGGATCACCGAAGGCGTTGATAGCACCTATAGAGTCCATCGTTGTTCCGGCACTAGTTAGCGGAGTGCCTGAAGCAGAAGTAGTACCAACAGTGGGGGACGCAAGACCAGCATACTCAAGGTTAAAATTCCCATCTTTTAGACCAGAGTTATCTACCCACCTAGTTATGTGTTCCGTTTCTCCTTTTCTTGTTACGTTGTTTGGGTGGTCTGTAGATTTGTAGGTGTCTAGCTTAGTTAGAGCAGTTGTTACCTTAGTTGGGTCTCTGTAATCTGTAAACAGTTTCTTGATATACTCTTCTGGACTAGAGAATTTGTTATATTTATTGTTTTGATCTGGTAGTGGGTATATCCGTAATTTACGGTCATCACCACCATAGTCATTAAACGTGACACGCACACCTAGGAGTAGTGACGCTGTATCGTTAAGTAAGCCCCACTCCGATGTTGGGGTTTCACCATTCCAAGATGAATCTAACCTAGCGTGGTAGACTAGGTTCTCAGCCTCTTTCCAAGTGAGTCCAGAGTCTAAAGACTTTACCCCATCCAGAGCCGATTTTATAGCTTTGTTTAATTCAGCAGAACTAGCCCCACCCGTATTTTTAAGCCAAGCATCGGACTTAGGTTTCCTAGAGAGATATACATAATCATTAGCTATGTCAGAGTTACCAAGCCTAGACCAAAATTCCCCTTGCCATTTCTCATCATTAAGCCCCCCTGTCAGCGTCTCCAACTCTGCCGCTGTTACACCCTCAATCTCATCTCCAAAATAATTGATAGCACCTATAGAGTCCATCGTTGTTCCGGCACTAGTTAGCGGAGTGCCAGAAGCAGTCGTTGTTCTTTGTGTTGCGGCTTCAACAGAGTATAAAAAAGCATTTTTAACTTCGTCTCTTGTCGCCCCATCGGCTAACCGACTTATCCAGAAATTCTTACCCTCTTCATCGGAGTCTCTGTTTAGAACTGTCTTGTACAGTGACTCTACCCAAGTAGCGTCTGATGTTGGGGTTGGGGTTGCCATAGCATCAGAGAGTAGCCCTGAGTCTCTATTATATGTCACTGCCATTTTGGTTACTTCCTAACTTATATGGGTTGAGCGGAGACTTCTGGCTTCTCGTTGTATATTCCTACATCTTTGGGCACGGCTAGTGCCGTGGAGTCAAACGCCGATATAACATTAATACCCGCAATCAACTCGTCTTGCAGTTGTTTAAGAACTACACCCTTGTTAGAAATGTTACTTCCCTGTACCTCAACTATCGCTTGTAAGTAAGTGTTCCAAGAAGTAGCCGCCGATCTATTGGTTTGTAGCAACGAGTCGTAGTTTGACTGAAGTGTCAGCAGTGAGTTTCTAGTTGCCGCGTCAAGCTTCTGCATGGCTTGTTCTTGTACTTGAGCATCGTCTTGGATATTGAGGGCAGAATTTTCTTTGCCTTTGATAAACCCACCTCCGCCAATGTAGTCAGCGTCAGTAGACTCTTCAGCACTGTAATCCCCAGTACCCATTTGTTGCTCGTAAGTCTGGTCAGCTAAGTCTTTCTGAGCGGCAGTCTTGGAAGCTATAAGACCACCCCCACCAATGTAGTCTGCGTCATTGTTGGTAGTAGCACCGTAGTTTCCAGTGCCCGCTTGCTGTGCGTAAGCTTGGTCTGCTAACGAAGTTTTGTTTGATAACTCCGTACCCATCAGAGCTTGTTTGCTAGCTAAGTCCTGAGCTTGTGTGGAGAACTGATTTGCGTAGCCTTGATTCAGTTGGGCTTGCTTCGCGTTAGTTGCGGCATCAGCTTGGGCTATCGGAAGAGCGGCAGTGAGAGCGGCTTCTTGACCCGCTTGCACGCCCATAGAAGAGTTAAGTAACCCTCGCTTATTGGCGGCGGCTGACGCTCTTGTCATGGCACGTTGCATGAGAGGATTTTCTGAGTTCATTAACCCAGTCATCTGCCCTTGTACGGTCTGGTCACTAGTGACTCCGCCCATTGATGGTTTCGCTTGAATGTCCGCGCTAGGCGTGGTGAAGTCACTCAACCCGTCAGCGTTTGACGTTCCCAGCGTATTCTCCATACCGCCTGTAACTAAGTTTTTCTGCTCGTCAGCTATTGCCATCTTCTCTCTTCCATTTGTTAGTTACGGTATCGGCTATAAAGAACAGCTTCTCTGCCCCTTTCAAGTCACAATGTACAAAATTCTTATGGGGGTAAAACGCTACCCGTCTGTATTCTGATTCCTTTAGCTCCTCAAAGAGAGTAGCTATATGGGATTTTCGACACGTCCAATCCACCGCACCCTCTCCGTGGAAGGTGTGCTCTGAATTTCCTGACCTACCCTGAGCTAGCTCATACGCCACGGGTCTATAGCCAGAGTGTTGAGATGCGCTTATTGGTACTCCAATCCGATCCCTGATGGACTGTATTATTCTTATGTGTTTTAGAAGTTTGTCAGCAACGCTTATAGGAATTGGATCGTCTGTGATGCACAGTTCCGCCATCGAAAAATTTAAGCTAATCACCGGACTTACCGTCAGTGAAAATCATACCTATGATCCCTGACCCCGCAATCGTGGCGGCTACAATTTGATTGGTAAGCTCCGGCTCTACTGTCAGACCCAAGCCCCCGAAAAACATTATAATACCCCGCACCGTGCTGGCTTCTCCAAGCCTAGCTAGAATGTAACTAAACACTTTCATTTAACTCTCCTCATTAATAATAAAAAATTCCCCAAACCTCTTGCAAAATAAATACAGCTACCGAACTGCCCACAGACGCTAGGAAAATTAGCCAAAACATATCTACTGCCATCCCCCATACTATTTTCAGTTCATCCTTCTTCATTTCACTAAGGTGAGGGCATCGATCCACCCCAACTGCGAGGCGATTGCGTACCCGCAAGCCCCGTAAGCACACCCTTTTATGTGGGTTAATTGGGTGTGTATGTCATCAAGAGTCTTTTCCAACTCATCAATTCGCTGTTTGTGAATCTTAATTGTGGTTTCCATCTGACTGCAACTCCGCTCATTCATCAGTTACCTCTAATTAAATCGTCAAGCTGACGCTGGTAGCGATCTAGCTTTGCCTTGTCTAAGTTGGTCGGAGTCTCCAGTAGCTGGAGTTCAAAAACCTTATCCTCAAGATCATTCTTCCTGATGTTGCTAAACTCTTGGTGCGTCTGATCTTGAGCATCTTCAAACGTCTCGGCAGAAACGTATCGTGAGTCTGCCCACAACAACGCACCCACAGACATCGTTATTACTGAAACGGTAGCTGACATAATGATCCCTACGCTCGTAGTGGTTTTGTCCAAAAGACCCCCGCTACCCTAGCTGGGTTAACAGTTTCGCGTATAGTGCGTCTTTGACTTGACCCTCAAAATCGACTCCGATGCCAGCGTAAAACTCGGCAATCTCATCTCCAGAGAACTGTAGTACGTTCCTCTTAAAAGGAGTTCCGTCTTCAAGCAGAATAATATAGTGAATTTCGACTCTGCCTTCTTCGCGGTTGTCAACAAAACCCGTGAGTTGAACTGTTTTCGCAGTGTTAGTTTCAACGATTGGGGTGTTTAAATTTCTCATTTTATTTTCCTGTTAAATGTTATACGTTTTCAGATTCGGAGAACTCTGTGTTCTTAAGGAACTCATAGCCTTGCACCCAAGGGTTCTCGCCTTCCAAATTATAAGGGGTGTCATACTCTAGGGCGTGGTGTGGTGGTGAAGATGCTGTTTCTTGTGAATAATAAATACCTACGATTAACAGTAGTCTATCTTTTAGTGCTTCAATCGCATCAATTCTGACATACTGCTGTGGCAATAAGGCATCGTTGCGGAGAAGGACATCTGTTTTTAATGCCATAGTTAATCCTCTTTAGTAAATCATAATAAGTGGTGTGAATACTGGTGTCGAACTTCCACCTCCTGCCCCATCAAACACGGAGTCAGGTACAAAATAACCGTAGTAAAAATGAGCGAACTGGAATGACGAAATCCCGTAGTGAATAGTGTTATCCATGAGCAATCTCCAAGTCACTTACCCAGAAGTTCTGGGGTGCTGATGTGGGTATGAATACAAATTCCAACAGACACATATCGTCTTGGGTAGGTGTGTATGTCAATGTGGCTGTCTCCCATGCGTTAACGCACGAACTTGTAAACGAGAATGAACTCACTGCCGCTCCTGACGGATTGTAGAGTTTCATCGTCCCTAAATCGTTGGTGCTGTCAGTTCTTATCTTTGCTGTAATGGTCACAGTAGTGCCAGACTGAACAGGAACTTTTGTACACCACTTACCCCCCATCATCTTGTCTGAGTATGTCGCTAGATTAAACTTATAAGAGGGGGAAGTAGTTTCATACATGACCGTATCTGGTGTGCCATACATTAGATACGCCCTGTTAAGTCTTTGCTCTCCTGTCTTACCTAAACCTGCGTGACCTGTTGCGATTACAAAGTCATCCCCTGCGAGGTCAATGTACTGTTGATAGCCTGTCTTGTTGAAAGAGTTAAAGTGTACGGAGGTATACTCAGTAGCATCCATATAACCCATTACCTGACCTAGTGAGTTGGACGATTCCCCTGCATCATAAAGAACTAAAGAGTCCTCGTCAGGAAAGACAAACGTAGAATTATTAGTTGGTTTCTTTAGTTTCTGGTTGTTCAGATTGTCTCTAGCATACCCGTAATGTATAGGACGGAAGTTCGCATCAGTGGCAACATTACAAGAAGAGTCATCTGCAACAAATTTGACATCAAACCCACTCTTGAACGTAATGTTCGTTGTCACTACACCACTGTACCCCAAACGTACCGCAGAGTTCAGCCAATACCCAGAGATATTGGGGTCTGTCCAGTATATCTTCCCAATGGAGATGTTAGTATTGCCATCCCCCCCGTTTACCTCTATAAGAGAAGAACCTTGGGAGGATGAGGTTACACTCATCAGAAATATATTATCCACATCTATGGCTAGATTACGATTGGGATGTTCCCCAAAATCGCTCTCTAAGAAATAACCGCTATGGGAGTACCAATCCCCAATATTAAGGGTGATGTCCATTGCGGTACAGTATCTTATCCCATAGTAAACCGCTACAACCCCAATATTAAAAGTCATCTTGGACGCTCTTATATTGTCGTTTACATTATTGTAGTTGCCTGTTATCTGTAACGACTCATTTGAATACCCCCCACCGACTTGTGCCATGTTGATGGTCGCATCTTCTAACCACAAGTTACCATTCATCCCTGTAAAGCGAGTGTAGTCATTGTACTCTCTGGGTACAGCAAAAGAGTTAGCGTAATCCACTACCACAGCACTTTGTTGGTTGTGCCTGAACATGTGGGTATTACTTGAGGTAGTTGACCAAATGGTCATTGCTGAACCGTCTGTTATGCGCGAAGTTTCACTCACCCATCCGTCTGTGACTGTACCAACCGTTACGTTTGCCCCTATTTGAAAGGGAAACATTACATTGTCACCCGTGTTTGTTGAGACATACGCAGGGTCAATCTTCTTGATTGTGTTCCCTGCTAGATTATGTCCTTTGAAACAGGGGTTTTGTATAGTCTTGTTAAACTTTATATATTCGTAAGTTATACCGTTCTGTACAGTCGAGCCTACAGAATGAATGATGCCTATTTTGCCTGTTTGTGGGCAGTAGACCATATCGTTAGTGGCGTAATTTGTAGATGCCCCTGCAAAATAGAGATAGTTAGCGTTCCATTGTGAAAAGCCCACAATTGTCGTATCGGTACGCAAGGTCATGTCAGTAAGCAGATGAGCCTTTACTCGTACCTCATCACCATTTGCTAGATACGTTGGGGTGTATCTCGTATGAAAGAACGGAGATGCGTATGTACCTGTGCCGTCTACAGTCGCTAGGGGGTCTACCCAATAAACTGTCATTCTAAACCTCCACTGTAATTGTTACCACCAGACCTGTCGCTGATGACGAACTGCTGACATCAAAGGTCAGGTCATTGTTCGCATAATAATTTACTGCCGCGATAGTCGCGTTTACCCCTGCGGCAGTAGCGGCTACCGACCCCAATGTAGTTCCCTCACGCTTGAAAGTTACTGTACAAGTCCCAGCCGTAGTTTTGGCTCTCAAATCTGTTATCTTACCGTCAAAGGGTAACTCAACTGCCCCAAGTATATCCGTGCCGTCAACGACAGTTGTACTCTTTTCCACCGCAATAATTTGGAGATAGCGTTTTGAGAGGGAGTGACCGTTCACCTTCAACTCCCCATTGATGTTGACAGTCTTAGCAGAGAAGTCACCCTCTATAAGAGATTCTGTTTCGTTGTTCGCAATGTGAAGTTTGTTATTGTTAGTGTCGTTCTTCCCCGCAAAATGTCCTAAATAAACGGAACTGTTACCTCCATAATGACCAGCGTAAGAACCCACCGCAACGGTAGCAGAGCCGTTATTAGACCCAGCCGCCTCATCCCCGATGAGTACGCTACGCAGACCAGCCCCAGACATCCCAGCTTTTCTACCCAGAACCGTGGCGTTAGTTGCAACACCACTTTTACACGCCTCATCCCCCACTATAGTGCTTCGTACAGTGGTCGCGCCAGAATACCCAGCCCACCGTCCAATCAAAACATTATAGCCACCAGATTTCAGGGAGTACCCAGCCTGATAGCCCGCAATAACATTGTATTGCCCTGTGTCGAGAACGTATCCAGATTCTTTGCCGATAGCAATATTATTCGTTCCAGAAACGTCACTGCTATTGCCCATCGCGTAATACCCTATTGCGATAGTGTCAGCGCCAGAAACTTGTTTGCCTGCATAAGAACCAATTCCAATGGAATTTGCCCCTCCGCTTATTCCTTGACCAAGGGCTTTATACCCAAACGCACACTTTCCAGCCCCATTGCTAGAGCCAGCCATCGCATAACCACCAACTGCCGTGTTCGTCCCACCAGTGCCGCTCATGAATGTTTCAAAACCAATAGCTATATTGTTTGCTGAGTTGTGTGATTTACCAGCATTTTGCCCAATACTTATCGTGTTTGCCGCAGTCGATACTCCAAGGCTGGCGTTTTTCCCAATGGCTATATTGTAATTTGTCGAAGCATCGTCATTTGCTAACGCTGTGTCATCGGATGATATTGCTATTGATGTAGAAATGAACTCCCCAATGCCACCACCACCAAGAGCCGCACCATTGACAGTCAGACCTTCGGCATCAAGTGATCCGTTAACCGTTACTGTTCTGGAAGCAAAATCACCTTCGATGAGTGATTCTGCGGAATTATTTGCTATGTGAAGTTTATTTGAATTACTCTCATTCTGACCCGCACCAAATCCCAAACAGACGTTGCCTACCTTAGTCCCTATATTCTGACCAGCGTACCCGCCAACGAGAGTGTTCGCCCCACCAGTACTCGTTTCACCCGCGTATGCTCCTAAATAGGTACTTCTGTAGCCATTCGCATTTCGTCCCGCATAATACCCTACGGCAGTGGTGTAATTAGGATCAGAGGCAGACCCGCATTCTTCACCGATTAGAACATTTCCCTCACCTGTTTGAGCCAACCACCCAGCCTTTGATCCCGCAAAAATGTTCTTACTGCCGCTTACCAAAGACAACCCAGCTTGATAGCCTATGCCAATATTATAAGTACCAGTAAAATTATAGACACTGAGTGGCTCATACCCAATTCCGATATTATAGTCCCCGTCAGGGGAAAACAAAGACTTGTACCCTAGTGACGTACCACCCGTTGCACCCGCCCCCATTTGCGATCTTGCTCCAATGGCAGTGTTGTAGTGTTTTGTGTCAAGAACGAGGAGAGTCTGATTACCAACAGCCGTGTTATATGTCCCGTCTTCCGTGTCCGATAGAGAGCCTACCCCAATCGCTAAATTCATAGACCCTACCGCGCCCGTTGTCGCTATGTCCTCCAAGGCTTGAGATCCGAAACCTATATTGCTGTTGTGGTAAACAGCGTCAGAAAGACCGTCTATGTTTGTCGCACCAGCACTCTCAGAAGAAATAGCCGCAACTACCCAAGTAGTTCCGTTGTACACCATCATCTCGTCATTGGTGGTGTTGAAATATAAATCTCCAGTAGTTAGTGCGTCACCGTCATTATCCACCGTTGGGTTGGATGATTTCGCCCCTAAATAGGTATCATCAAAAGTATCTGCCGCTAATTCTGCCGCAGTTTGAGCCGCCTCTGCCGCTACCTTTGCGGTGTTTGCACTGGTTGCTGAAGTCGATGCGTTTGTTGCAGACGTAGATGCATTGGTTGCTTGGGTAGTGGCAGTGGTTGCTTGGGTAGTGGCAGTGGTTGCTGAAGTTGCCGCATTTGTTGCTTGAGTAGTTGCTGTTGACGCAGACGTAGATGCGTTTGATTCAGAAGTTGCCGCATTTGTCTCTGCGGTTTCTGCCGCAGTTTTAGCCGCCTGTGCCGCTGTTTGGGAGGCGTTAGAGGCAACTGCACTATTTGCTGAAGTGGTTGCTGAAGTAGCCGCTGAGTTCTTAGATGATAAGGCGTTTGCTTCAGAAGTAGCCGCAGAGTTCTTTGATGCTAATGCGTTTGCTTCAGAAGTAGAGGCATTGGTTGCAGACGTAGATGCGTTTGTTGCTTGAGTAGTGGCTGTGGTTGCTGAAGTTGCCGCATTTGTTGCTTGGGTAGCGGCTGTTGACGCAGACGTAGATGCGTTTGATTCAGAAGTTGCGGCATTTGATTCAGAAGTTGCGGCAGAGTTCTTTGATGCTACCGCATTTGTTTCTGAAGTAGCGGCATTGGTTGCAGACGTAGATGCGTTTGTTGCTTGGGTAGTTGCTGTGGTTGCTTGGGTAGTTGCTGTGGTTGCTGAAGTAGCCGCTGAGTTCTTTGATGCTAATGCGTTTGCTTCAGATGTGGAGGCATTTGATTCAGAAGTAGCCGCAGAGTTCTTTGATGCTAATGCGTTTGTTGCCGCTGTCTCTGCCGCAGTTTTTGCCGCCTCAACATCATCTACCTTGATTGCCTCTGACCACTTAGCTGTGTCGGCTAGGGTGATTGTCCCAGATGTGTGACCAACTTTACAAAAATATAAATTCTTGGTTGAGGCATCCCGAACCGTGTCGTGGAGAAAGTACTCAGTTGCCGTTGACCAATCCTCCCGCCAGTTATATGGTTGGTATAAAACCAAGTCACCAGAAGAATCAAACCCTACTGTCTTATTCGCTCTGTTTGGAGCTGTCTCAATAATTACCCTGTTAGCTGAGGGGTCATTTGGGTCAATCGGCAACTTAATTGCGCTGTCGGTTGTCTCCTCTACGTTGTCGAAGGCGGCTTCCACAGCACTCAGCCTGTCGTTTATATCCACAGCCCTAGCTGTCGTTCCTGCGATTAAGTCCGCTGGTGTTGAGAAAAAATTACTCATTATCTAATCACTCCCCTCATGGTGAAATTTACTCGGATACCCTGTAGTGTGAACGGAGGTATGCTGGTACTGCTGTGGTATATAAGCAACGCTACATTTCGTCCAGACCCGCTCAAGGGTATGGAGCACGTTGACACTAAGGTGGAAGACCAGATAAACTCCCCCCAGCTTGAAAAATCCCAAAGACCCCCACCCCCGTACACAGGTACATCCAGAGGGGTAGAGCTTGTCGCGCCATAATCGTAATCTGCTTGTAGCTTTAACTCCGCGTTTGACTCTGCATCAAGGTCTACAAAAATCTTTCGGAAGCGTTTATTCTTGTACGGCTGACCTAGAGAAGTGAACGGAAGTCTAAGAAACGATTCTATGGGCAAGCCGTTAAAAGAGTTTCCCTCATCCAACTTCATAACTTTTCCCTCAGACGTTCCCATAAACCCCTCTGTAATACGGGCTGGAGTGTCAGGAATCCTCCACGTTGACCAACCCACTATTGCTTTGTTAAGAAGTGTGAGAACCCCTACTGAACCGTCAGAGTAAAAAATTCTGTACTGCCCTTTATCTTTATTAGAGCAAACCCCAACCACAGTCCTGACAATCGACTCCTTGACCGAAAAAAATGAAGCTATGTCAGAGGATAACGAGGCGGTAACGAAATCCCCAAAAGTCTGAGTAGCCTGTAGCGAAGTGACGCTAACACCGTTGAAGAATACCAAGTCTGTGTCCATCAGGACTGACGTTTCTGGAACTACTCCAAGTTCCGTGGTGAACGAGCGCATATCCCAGTCCTGAGAGGACGTACCGTATAGGACGTTAATACGATTCTCTCCAGAAACTACTAATGAGTTTCCTTGCATGGAGGTCAAAGAGGTTATCTCTGTACCAACTCCAATCTCACCCGCACCCGAAGCAAGCCCCCAGCTTAACGGATCACCTATGCCAGAGTGTTGAAGTGATCCGCCGCTGAAGGCTAGGAATAAGTGGTTCTTGTGTTGTTGGCAGTGTATAGGGGTGTCGGTAGTCATCCCCGTATTAATCTGTGTGAACGTAGTCCCGTCAAACTGAAAAGCTTTGTTGACCCCGTCAACTCCAAACATATACTCTGTACTGGAGCTTCCGGTAAAGTTGTAGTTGACGAAGTTATAGCTACCATTCGGGGCTAACGTAACCCCAGTGTTTATCTCAGTCCATCCTGACGTGGTGGACTTGTACATCTTGCACTCAGACCCATCCGCGCTATTCCTGAAAGCATATAGGTCATCGTTGTACTTCCACAACCCAAGAATGTCTCCAGAACCAGACACTGCTGAGGGGGTTTCAGAACCGTCCCACAGTGTGTAGCCAGATATTCTTCGGTATCCTCCGGTCAAGGAACACTCGTAATTCTGAGATAGGATGGTTCTCCCACCCTCAATTGACATGGCTGGGGATTCTAAGTCTAAACCACCCTTCAAAGCCCACTGACGAGCTTGTACTGTCATGCTAAAGTTTCTACAGCAAGTGAAAGACCTGATAGGCTGGAGGAGGTCATCACCCTCAGCTTGAACTCTAGCTGAGTCATTGCATCCCTATAAAGCTCAGGAGCGTCTTGCTCTGCCGCAAGATAGATCATCGCCTGATATATAATGGTGTCGTGGTGATGTGCTTCCACGATTGGTACATCGGTGTTGTTGACTAACGCTTGAGGTGTCCTGTAGTACTGGAACTCCACTAACTGTTCGGTAGTAGGCGAAGTGCCAAGACGTATAGTACCGTCAGGCTTGATGGTGAAAGTTGTTGGACTCCCATCCATAGCTACCGTGTTATCAAAGTCTTGCCAACGGATGTACTTTAAATACTGCTTAGTTGTCCCAGCCTCCCCTGTGATTATTACCGAAGACCTGTCTAGGGTCTTCATGGGTGGGTCTAGAACTAAATTCAAGGCGGGGTGATAATCTTGCTGTCCAATGTTCGTGGTGAACGACTCTTCGTTCCACAAGAAATCCCAGTCCCGCTTGCCTTGGATTTCTGTCCACGCCCTGTCTACCCAGCGGACAACCTTCTTCTTCAGACCTGTTTGACCAGCCACAGAGAGAATCCCAGATTCTTCAACTCCCGACTCCCTCATTAACGAATCGCACAACTCCAAATAATTCATACTAAGCTACCTTTGTATAGGGGTATCGTTTAATGTCCTTAACAATCTCTTCACCCTTCGCGCCTCTGCTGTGTTGCGTCTCAACGGCTAGGTCGATAACTCCTAGAACATCGGTAGGGATTTCCACTTCTTGCTCACGTTGGACTAAATAACCAACTCCGTTCAAGGCTACATATACGTCACCAGAGTCATCTTTCGTATTGTGAAAAATAACCTTAACCCTCTTTCCGAAGGTTGACTTGTCTTCGTTCTTTGCAGTTTTCTTGTCCATAAGAACCTCATTTATAAAAGTAATAGGCACAAAAAAGCCGCCCGAAGGCGGCTCTCTCGTAAAGCATTAACTGAACTGTTAGTCAGTTACAGCTACTTCCGCGCGAATCATGTAGGTTTCTTGAAGAATCTTACAAGTTTGCATAGATTTCCAGCCGATGTGACCACGCTGACCTAGCGGATCAGATTCGCTTGGTGCTGGGTTCACGACAGAAGGGGTGATCGAAGCTCTGCCTTTTAACGGAATGATTCCGTAAGCATCACGAGCTAAGAACAAGACTGGGTATACGTCTGCGCTACCGCCAGTGTTCAACATAGTAGTTGTTGATCCGCCGACTGTACTTGATCCGTCCCAAGGTTTGAA
>ENA-OSET01001854-OSET01001854.1-sediment-metagenome-genome-assembly--contig:-NODE-1854-length-21252-cov-7.207745_pt1 | contig 21252 bp, 13 predicted proteins | sample MGYA00237882_ERZ534229 | MGnify/ENA primary metagenome ERZ534229 (study PRJEB26408, sample SAMN06266212) | sediment metagenome | isolation source: Hudson Canyon methane seep mesocosm | place... | reverse complement strand
CAAGGTCACCAAGGCTCAAACGTTCTTTAACAGCACGTTCAACACGAACAAGACCAACACGGAATTGGTTTTGAACGTGCTGTTAAAGAACGTTTGAGCCTTGGTGACCTTGATGCAATCATGCCTCAGGACTTAATCAATGCCAAACCTATCTCCGCTGCAGTAAAAGAGTTCTTTGGTTCAAGTCAATTATCTCAGTTTATGGATCAGAACAATCCATTATCTGAAGTAACGCATAAACGTCGTATTTCTGCCTTAGGTCCGGGTGGTTTGACGCGTGAACGTGCAGGCTTTGAAGTGCGTGATGTTCATCCGACTCACTATGGTCGTGTTTGTCCAATCGAAACGCCTGAAGGTCCAAACATTGGTTTGATCAACTCCCTTGCAAGTTTCGCCCGTACAAACGATTTTGGTTTCTTAGAAACTCCTTATCGTAAAATTGTAGACGGTGTTGTGACTGAAGAAATTGACTATCTATCTGCGATAGAAGAAGGTCAATATGCGATTGCACAGGCAAACGTAGTACTAGATGCAAAAGGTAAGTTGACTGAAGATTTGATCCCTTGTCGTTTCCGTGGTGAAACCACGTTAATGTCAGTTTCAGATATCACTTACATGGATGTGTCACCCCAACAAATCGTATCTGTTGCTGCGAGCATTATCCCATTCCTTGAGCATGATGATGCTAACAGGGCCCTAATGGGTGCCAACATGCAACGTCAAGCCGTTCCTACATTAATAGCTGAAAAGCCATTAGTTGGAACAGGTATGGAAAAAACAGTTGCTGTAGATTCTGGTGTAACCATTATCGCTAAACGCGGCGGTTCAGTTGATTACGTTGATGCAAGTCGAATTGTTATCAAGGTAAATGAAGATGAGATGACAGCTGGTGAAGCTGGGATCGATATCTACAATTTGACTAAATATACACGTTCTAACCAAAACACATGTATCAACCAAAAGCCTACTTGTAATGTTGGCGAACCAGTTGTTGCAGGTGATGTTTTGGCAGATGGCCCGTCTACTGATATGGGTGAATTGGCGCTAGGCCAAAACATGCGTATCGCATTCATGCCTTGGAACGGTTACAACTTCGAAGATTCAATCTTGATTTCTGAGCGCGTAGCGATGGAAGATAGATTCACTTCAATCCACATTCAAGAATTAAGCTGTATTGCTCGCGATACAAAGCTTGGTCCAGAAGAAATCAGTGCTGATATCCCTAATGTTGGTGAATCTGCGCTAGGTAAACTGGATGAGTCTGGTGTGGTTTATATCGGTGCTGAAGTTAAAGGCGGCGATATTCTGGTAGGTAAAGTCACACCTAAAGGTGAGACTCAACTTACTCCAGAAGAGAAACTTTTAAGAGCTATTTTCGGTGAAAAAGCGTCTGACGTTAAAGATACTTCGTTACGTGTTCCTAACAGTGTACATGGAACAGTTATCGACGTTCAGGTCTTCACTCGTGATGGTGTTGAAAAAGACAAACGCGCTCGTGAAATTGAAGATATGCAATTACGCGAAGTGAAAAAAGACTTATCTGACGAATTCAATATATTAGCTGACGGCATTTTTGCTCGTGCAGGTAACTTGTTGCTTAAGTCTGGTGTTGATCAAGTAAAACTAGACAGCATGTCGCGTGATAAGTGGTTTGACTTAACGCTTGATGATGAAGATGCGCAATCTGAGCTAGATCAAATTGCTGATCAGCACGTCGAAATCAAAGCTGACTTTGACACTAAGTTTGAAATCAAACGTCGTAAAATCACTCAAGGTGATGACCTAGCACCAGGCGTGCTTAAAATTGTTAAGGTTTACCTTGCAGTTAAGCGTCACATCCAACCTGGTGATAAAATGGCGGGTCGTCATGGTAACAAAGGTGTTATCTCGACTATCAAACCTGTTGAAGACATGCCTTACGACGAAAACGGCACACCTGTTGATATCGTACTGAATCCTCTGGGCGTACCTTCGCGTATGAACATCGGTCAGGTACTTGAAACTCACTTAGGTATGGCTGCTAGCGGTATTGGTGTGAAAATCGACCGTATGCTAAAAGAGCATGAAGAAATGGCCAAGCTACGTGCCTTCTTACAAGAAGTATATAGCGCAGGTAAATCTCATCAGGCTGTTGATTTAAGTACATTCAGTGATGATCAAGTGACTCGTTTAGCCGGCAACCTTCGTAAAGGTGTGCCTATGGCAACACCTGTTTTCGATGGTGCAACTGAAGCTGAAATCAAGCATATGTTGACCTTGGCAGATATCCCAGAAAGCGGACAAATAACATTGTTCGACGGTCGTACTGGTCGCCCATTTGAGCGTCCTGTAACCGTGGGTTATATGTACATGTTGAAACTGAACCATTTAGTCGACGACAAAATGCACGCTCGTTCTACTGGTTCATACAGCTTGGTTACACAGCAACCGTTGGGTGGTAAAGCACAGTTCGGTGGTCAGCGTTTCGGAGAGATGGAAGTATGGGCACTTGAAGCTTATGGTGCTGCCTACACCTTGCAAGAAATGTTAACCGTTAAGTCTGATGACGTGAATGGCCGTACCAAAATGTATAAAAACATTGTGGATGGTGATCATCGTATGGAACCTGGTATGCCGGAATCCTTCAACGTATTGTTGAAAGAAATTCGCTCACTAGGTATCAACATCGAACTAGAAGAGCAGTAAGCTGCTCTTAGAGCTTATGACAGGATGGTGTAGCACTTGTCAGTGCAAGTGTTACACCTTTGCAATTGACTCCGCTGGGAGAGAAATGTGAAAGATTTATTAAAGTTTCTTAAGCAACAACATAAGACCGAAGAGTTCGATAATATTCGAATTGGTCTAGCCTCGCCGGATATGATCCGTTCTTGGTCATTTGGTGAAGTTAAGAAACCAGAAACAATTAACTACCGTACTTTTAAGCCAGAACGTGACGGTTTGTTCTGTGCACGTATTTTTGGTCCGGTAAAGGACTACGAATGTTTGTGTGGTAAATACAAGCGCCTTAAGCACCGTGGTGTAATTTGTGAAAAATGTGGGGTAGAAGTTACCTTAACTAAAGTACGTCGTGAGCGTATGGGTCACATTGAATTGGCTAGTCCAGTTGCACATATTTGGTTCTTGAAATCTTTACCGTCTCGTATTGGTTTAATGTTAGACATGACCTTACGTGATATCGAACGTGTACTTTATTTTGAATCATATGTGGTTTCAGAGCCAGGTATGACAACGCTTGAGCGTAGCCAACTTCTAACTGAAGAAGAATATTTGGATGCCCTTGAAGAACATGGCGACGAATTTGAAGCAAAAATGGGTGCCGAAGCAGTATTTGAATTGCTTAAAGCACTAGACGTTGATGCTGATGTTGTTGCAATGCGTGAAGAGTTACCCACTATTAACTCTGAAACTAAGCGTAAGAAAATCACTAAACGTTTGAAATTATTAGAGTCTTTCCAATTGTCAGGTAACAAGCCTGAATGGATGATTTTAACAATACTACCTGTGTTACCACCTGACTTACGCCCTTTGGTTCCACTAGACGGTGGTCGTTTCGCGACTTCAGATCTGAACGATTTGTATCGCCGAGTTATCAACCGTAATAACCGTTTGAAACGCCTTCTTGATCTTGCCGCACCAGATATTATCGTACGTAACGAAAAACGTATGTTGCAAGAAGCAGTTGATGCCTTGTTAGATAATGGTCGTCGTGGTCGTGCAATTACAGGTTCTAACAAACGTCCTCTTAAATCTTTGGCTGATATGATCAAAGGTAAACAAGGTCGTTTCCGTCAGAACTTACTAGGAAAACGTGTTGATTATTCTGGACGTTCTGTAATCACAGTTGGTCCTACATTGCGTTTACACCAATGTGGTTTACCTAAGAAAATGGCACTTGAGTTATTCAAGCCATTTATCTACGGAAAACTAGAAGGTCGTGGTCTTGCTACTACCATCAAAGCTGCTAAGAAATTAGTTGAGCGTGAAGATCCAGAAGTGTGGGATGTGTTAGACGAAGTTATTCGTGAACACCCAGTGCTACTTAACCGTGCACCCACACTGCATAGATTGGGTATCCAAGCATTTGAACCTATCCTAATCGAAGGTAAAGCGATTCAGTTACACCCATTAGTGTGTGCTGCATACAACGCCGATTTCGATGGTGACCAAATGGCTGTTCACGTGCCGTTGACGATTGAAGCACAGCTTGAATCTCGCGCATTGATGATGTCTACCAACAACATCCTTTCACCAGCCAATGGTGAGCCAATTATCGTACCTTCACAGGATGTGGTAATGGGCTTGTACTATATGACGCGAGAACGCGTTAATGGTAAAGGTGAAGGCATGATGTTCACTAGCCCTCTGGAAGCTGAAAAAGCTTATCGTACTGACACAGCAGAATTACATGCTCGCGTTAAGGTACGTATAACAGAATACGAAACGGATGCTGAAGGTAACAAAGTTGAAAAAATCACTCTAACCGACACTACTGTTGGTCGAGCGATTTTCTCTTCAGTTTTGCCAAAAGGTATACCTTTTGAAATCATCAATATAGCGATGGGCAAAAAGCAAATCTCTAAATTGTTAAACGTTTGTTACCGTACCTTAGGTTTGAAAGATACAGTAATAGCAGCTGACCAAATCATGTATACAGGTTTCCATTACGCGATGATCGCTGGTGCATCTGTTGGTATAGATGACATGGTTATCCCAGATGCTAAGAAAGATATCATCGAAGATGCAGAAGCCGAAGTACGTGAAATCCAGGAGCAATTCCAATCTGGTCTTGTAACCGCGGGTGAACGTTACAACAAAGTTATCGATATTTGGTCAAATGCCAACGAAAAAGTGGCGAAAGCCATGATGGATAATTTATCGATTGAAACAGTTAAAAATCGTGATGGTGAAATGGAAGAGCAAAAGTCTTTCAATTCAGTATTTATGATGGCTGATTCTGGTGCTCGTGGTAGCCCCGCGCAAATACGTCAGCTAGCTGGTATGCGTGGTCTGATGGCGAAACCAGATGGTTCAATCATCGAAACACCTATTACCGCAAACTTCCGTGAAGGTTTGAACGTACTTCAGTACTTCATATCGACTCACGGAGCACGTAAAGGTTTGGCCGATACCGCACTTAAAACTGCTAACTCGGGTTATCTAACACGACGTTTGGTTGATGTTGCACAAGATTTGATTATCAACAACGATGACTGTGGCACGTTTGAAGGTGTTAAAATGACACCTCTAATCGAAGGTGGCGATGTTGTTGAACCACTTCGCGAACGTGTACTAGGTCGTACTGTTGCTGAAGACGTATTTAAACCAGGTACTAAGGAAATATTAGTTGAACGTAATGTTCTACTAGATGAAGCCTTAGTAGACATGCTTGAGGTTAACTCTGTTGACCAAATTCAAGTACGTTCTGTTATCACTTGTGAAAACGATTTTGGTGTTTGTGCTAAATGTTACGGCCGTGATTTGGCTCGTGGACATATGGTTGGTCATGGTGAGGCTGTTGGTGTTATCGCCGCTCAGTCAATCGGTGAACCTGGTACACAGCTTACGATGCGTACGTTCCACATCGGTGGTGCGGCATCAAGAGCATCAGCAGAAAACAACGTTCAGTTGAAAACTGCTGGTACCCTGAAATTACATAACGCCAAATTTGTACGTAACTCTGACGATAAAGTGGTCATTGTTTCTCGTTCAACTGAAATCACTATTATTGATGATCAAGGTCGTGAGAAAGAACGTTATAAAGTACCTTACGGTGCAATATTAACGGTTGACGATGGTGCTAAAGTTACCTCTGGTGAAGTTGTCGCCAACTGGGACCCGCATTCACATCCAATCGTGACTGAACGTGCAGCGAAAATCAGCTTCTCTGACGTTGATGACAGTAACACGGAGATGCAGCAAGATGACTTAACGGGTCTTACTCGTATCGTTGTTAACGACTTGTCTAAAGCAAATGCAAAAGAACCTAAGCTTATTCTTGAAAGTGAAGAATTTGGTTTACAAGAAATTCGCTTACCAAGTTTTACTACCATCGAGGCAACTGATGGTATGGATGCTAAGCCTGGTGACGTATTAGCGCGTATTCCGCAAGAAAGTTCGAAGACTCGTGATATTACCGGTGGTCTTCCTCGGGTAGCTGACTTGTTCGAAGCACGTAAGCCTAAAGAGCCAGCTATTCTAGCTGAAGTATCAGGTATGATTGGATTTGGTAAAGAGACTAAAGGTAAGAAACGCTTAACTATTACGCCTAAAGGTGGAGATCATTACGAAGAGATGATCCCTAAATGGCGTAACCTTAACGTGTTCGAAGGTGAAAACGTTGAGAAAGGTGAAGTTATTGCCGACGGTGCTGAATCTCCACATGACATTTTACGTCTACGTGGTATCAGTGCAGTTTCTAACTATATCGTTAATGAAGTACAAGAAGTTTACCGCCTACAAGGGGTAAAAATTAACGATAAGCACATCGAAGTTGTTATTCGTCAAATGCTACGTAAGTGTATGATCACTTATGCAGGTGACAGTAAGTTCTTAGAAGGTGAACAGGTTGAAGTGTCTAACGTGAAAATCGCTAACCGTGAATTGGAAAGACAGGGCAAAATTCCTGCTGAGTACGCTCCACAGTTATTAGGTATCACTAAAGCATCGTTGTCTACTGAGTCATTTATCTCAGCGGCATCTTTCCAAGAAACAACGCGTGTTCTTACCGAAGCAGCAGTGCAAGGTAAAGAAGATGAGTTACGTGGCTTGAAAGAGAACGTTATTGTTGGACGATTGATACCAGCCGGTACCGGCTTCACGCATCACCAAAAACGTACTGCTAGAAAACTAGCAGAACTTCAGGAACGAGAAGAACCTTCCGTTTCTGCATCTGAAGCGGAATTGGCACTTACCGAAGCATTAAATGCTGAAGTGAGTGAAAGCCCTGCCGACGAATAAAAAGATAAGATTATAAAATGATCTAGATAGTAAAGATTGCTGACTAAGCGATTATGGTAGGACCCATATATTATGTAGTTTAGCAGCAGTCTTACTTGACAGTTCACACTTTGATCATTAGACTTCCGCGACCCGAAATTAGGTGACTTTATAATCACTCAATTAGGGCTCGCGGATTTTTCGCGTTTTACGCCCTCAAAAAAGGGCAATCAGTCGTAATTTAATCAGGAGCTAGTTAATGGCAACAGTTAACCAGTTAGTGCGCAAGCCACGCAAACAACCTGCGACGAAGAGCAACGTCGCGGCTTTGCAAGCCTGCCCACAACGCCGTGGAGTATGTACTCGTGTATATACCACCACACCAAAAAAGCCGAACTCAGCATTACGTAAAGTATGTCGTGTTCGTTTGACCAACGGTTTTGAAGTGTCTTCATACATCGGTGGTGAAGGTCACAACTTACAAGAGCATAGTGTTGTTCTTATCCGTGGTGGTCGTGTTAAAGATTTACCAGGTGTTCGTTATCACACTGTTCGCGGTACATTAGATTGTGCAGGCGTGAGTGATAGAAGAGCTGGCCGTTCTAAGTACGGCGCAAAAAGGCCTAAGTCTTAACGGTTCTCCGTTAGTAAGGCCAAACTAAAGTATTAATTGAGTTTTGGGAATATCCTGAAAATTCTACGGAGAATTTGAAATGCCAAGAAGAAGAGTCGTAGGTCAACGTAAAATCCTACCAGATCCTAAGTTCGGATCAGAGTTATTAGCTAAATTTATGAATGTCGTCATGTTAGACGGCAAAAAATCGACTGCTGAAAAAATCGTTTACGGCGCACTAGATATTGTTGCAACTAAAGCTGACAAATCGCACCTAGAAGTATTTGAAGTCGCATTGGAAAACATCCGCCCTACGGTTGAAGTAAAATCTCGTCGTGTTGGTGGTTCTACTTATCAAGTTCCAGTAGAAGTTCGTCCTGTTCGTCGAAATGCTCTAGGTATGCGTTGGTTGGTTGATGCTGCTCGTAAACGTGGTGAAAAATCAATGGCTCAACGCCTTGCAGCTGAAATGCTCGACGCTGCTGAAAATAAAGGTTCTGCGGTTAAGAAACGTGAAGACGTTCACCGTATGGCCGAAGCAAACAAAGCTTTCGCTCACTACCGTTGGTAATAAGAGAAAGTTATGGCTCGTAAAACGCCCCTTGAGCGTTATCGAAATATTGGAATTGTCGCCCATGTGGACGCGGGTAAAACCACGACCACTGAGCGTGTTCTTTTCTACACTGGCTTGTCTCACAAGATCGGTGAAGTTCATGATGGCGCTGCCACCATGGATTGGATGGAACAAGAGCAAGAGCGCGGCATTACCATTACTTCGGCAGCGACGACCTGTTTTTGGTCGGGTATGGACAAACAGTTCGAACAACATCGAATTAACATCATTGACACCCCTGGGCACGTTGACTTCACCATTGAAGTAGAACGGTCTTTGCGTGTGCTTGATGGTGCCGTAGTTGTGTTTTGCGGTTCGTCAGGTGTAGAACCTCAATCTGAAACAGTTTGGCGTCAAGCTGATAAATACCGCGTTCCGCGCATAGTATTTGTCAACAAGATGGACAGAGCTGGTGCAGATTTTGAGCGTGTTGTAGAGCAAATCGAAAAACGTTTGGGTGCCAATTGTGTACCTATTCATTTAAACATTGGTGCGGAAGAAACCTTCAAAGGTGTGGTTGACCTAATCAAGATGAAAGCCATTAATTGGAATGAATCTGATCAAGGCATGACATTCACTTATGAAGTCATTCCAGCTGATTTAATGGACAGGGCGCAAGAGTTGCGCGTTGAGCTAATTGAAGCAGCGGCTGAAGCTACCGATGAATTAATGGATAAATATTTGGAAGGTATAGACCTTACCGAAGACGAAATTAAATTTGGTTTACGTAAACGCACACTTGCGAATGAAATAGTGTTAGCTACTTGTGGTTCAGCATTCAAAAATAAAGGCGTGCAGGCTGTACTTGATTCAGTAATCGAGTATCTTCCGGCCCCTATGGATGTTCCTGCAATCACAGGTGTACTAGACGACAAAGACCAGACAGAAGCCGAGCGTCCAGCAGATGATGCTGCGCCCTTTGCTGCTTTGGCATTTAAAATTGCCACTGACCCCTTTGTTGGAACTTTAACTTTCTTCCGTTGTTATTCTGGTGTAGTAAATTCAGGTGATGCTTTTTACAACCCAGTAAAAGCAAAACGTGAACGATTTGGACGAATTGTCCAAATGCACGCCAAGGATAGAGAAGAACTTAAAGAAGTACGTGCTGGCGATATTGCTGCCGCAATAGGGCTAAAAGATGTAACCACGGGTGACACATTGTGTGATCCTAACCACATTATTACCCTTGAACGTATGGAATTTCCTGAACCGGTTATTTCTATAGCAGTAGAACCACGCTCTCAACCAGACCAAGTGAAAATGGGTGTCGCCTTAGGTAAACTAGCGGCAGAAGACCCATCTTTTAAGGTACATACTGACGAAGAATCAGGTCAAACAATTATCTCTGGGATGGGTGAATTACATCTAGATATCATTGTTGACCGTATGAAGCGTGAGTTTAATGTTGAGTGTAATGTAGGTAAACCTCAGGTTGCCTATCGTGAAACCATCCGCAATAAAGTCGATGTTGAAGGTAAGTTTGTTCGCCAGACAGGCGGCAAAGGCCAGTTTGGTCATGTTTGGTTAACTATCGAACCTAATAAAGAAGGCGCTGGATACGAATTTATTAACAAGATTGTAGGGGGCGCGGTTCCAAAAGAATTCATCCCTTCAGTTGATAAAGGTATCGAAGAACAGATGCAAAATGGTGTGGTAGCTGGATACCCGGTGCTTGATGTAAAAGTCACCTTGTTTGATGGTTCATATCATGATGTTGACTCTTCAGAAATGGCGTTTAAAATTGCAGGCTCGATGGGGTTCAGGAAAGGGGCTGCTGAAGCAAATCCTGTATTACTTGAACCAACAATGAAAGTTGAAGTCACTACTCCAGAAGACTGGATGGGTGACGTAGTCGGCGACCTTAACAGGCGTCGGGGTATGATTGATGGCATGGATGACGGTGTGGCAGGTATTAAAATAATACATGCTAAAGTACCGTTATCGGAAATGTTCGGTTACGCTACTGATTTGCGCAGTGCAACTCAAGGGCGAGCTTCATACTCAATGGAATTTTTTAAATACTCAGAAGCGCCCAGTAATGTCACTAAGGCTATTACTACAGCGCGAACTTAAATTTTAATGAAGGTCTGATCCGCTACTCAAAACTGAGGTCGGATTTTTAACTTAGGAACCAGTAAAATGGCAAAAGCAAAGTTTGAACGTACTAAACCGCATGTAAACGTCGGTACTATCGGCCACGTTGACCACGGTAAAACAACATTAACAGCAGCAATCACAACTGTATTGGCTAAAACCTACGGTGGTGATGCATCTGCATTTGATATGATCGATAACGCTCCAGAAGAGCGTGAGCGTGGTATTACTATTTCAACGTCTCACGTTGAATATGACACACCTGCTCGTCACTACGCACACGTAGATTGCCCTGGTCACGCCGATTATGTTAAAAACATGATTACTGGTGCTGCTCAAATGGATGGCGCGATATTGGTTGTTGCAGCAACAGATGGTCCTATGCCACAAACACGTGAGCACATCTTGTTAGGCCGTCAGGTTGGCGTACCTTACATGATTGTTTTCATGAACAAATGTGACATGGTTGACGACGAAGAATTACTAGAATTGGTAGAAATGGAAGTACGTGAACTTCTAACTGAATACGAATTCCCAGGTGACGACTTACCAGTTATCCAAGGTTCAGCGCTTAAAGCCCTTGAAGGCGACCCAGCTTGGGAAGCGAAGATTGTTGAACTAGCTGAAGCGCTAGATACTTATATCCCAGAGCCAGAGCGTGACATCGACAAACCTTTCCTACTTCCAATTGAAGATGTTTTCTCAATTTCAGGTCGTGGTACTGTTGTTACTGGTCGTGTTGAGCGTGGAATCGTTAAAACTGGTGACGAAGTAGAAATCGTTGGTATTAAGGAGACTACTAAGTCTACTTGTACAGGTGTTGAAATGTTCCGTAAATTGCTTGACGAAGGTCGTGCAGGCGAGAACGTTGGTGCACTTTTACGTGGTACTAAGCGTGAAGACGTTGAACGTGGTCAAGTATTGGCTAAGCCTGGTTCAATCAACCCGCATACATCATTCGAAGCTGAAGTATACGTACTAAGCAAAGATGAAGGTGGTCGTCATACTCCATTCTTCAAAGGATACCGTCCACAGTTTTACTTCCGTACAACTGACGTTACAGGCGCTGTAGAGCTTCCTGAAGGCGTAGAAATGGTAATGCCTGGTGATAACTTGAAATTCGTAGTTGAATTGATTCACCCAATCGCGATGGACGAAGGTTTACGCTTCGCAATCCGCGAAGGTGGCCGTACTGTAGGTGCTGGCGTAGTAGCTAAAATCCTATAAGTAGAAAGCTTACTTATTCAGAAAAGGTCACTTAGGTGGCCTTTTTTATTGGAGCCAATTCCTAGAGTACGGACGGCTGAGTGGATACTCCGTGACAAAATCGTCCGGAACGATTTTATTTACTACATCCATGTAGCTCACTTGCATAGCAGGCCAGCTAAAGCTGTTTTGATTTGTTCCTACAAATCTTGATGAACATCGTGGCTGTTTGACGATGGCCCCGAAGGGGTGAAGGGCAGGACGCCAGGAATCATGTGGCCGCACTGTAGGTGCTGGCGTAGTAGCTAAAATCCTATAAGTAGAAAGCTTACTTATTCAAAAAAGGTCACTTAGGTGGCCTTTTTTATTGGGTGATATCTATTACTTCTTTATTCACTGCTTGTTACTTGATACACATGATATTGAACTCATCTAAAAAGGCCTTCTTTGACACGAATGTTATCTAGAGGCTATCACCCATAATAGTCGGCCGAAATAATTTGCAGGTTTACTCTTTTTGATGACTTGAATAATCGGGCTACGATGTTTGGGCTGGTGAGTTAAAATCTCAATTAATAACCCCACAATCCGTTCATCAACATTCACCACGTTATTATTAATACGTAGCTGCTTGCTGAGTGAGTTAACTTCAAAACAGGACAAACGATAAATCATAAAGGCAAGCTTAACTGATTTGCTGAAACCCTCCACTGCAAAACACTTAACTTTGTATGTTTTATAGACGTATAGTCATTTGGTTTATACGACTAGTTTTGATATCTTATCTTCGAACGTGTAATTTTTTCAACGGATCTTGAGCTTTTTTTTAATTGGTTTTATTGAAGAAATGCCTGGTAAATTTCACTTATTACACGATTCAATCCTATTCCCTTAGAGAATGCTGAAATAAATGGAATCATCTCAAAAACATTATGTGGCTCATCTGACCGAAGTCAGTACTAAGAATAAAGTTATTTTAACAGAAGATGTTTATAACCAACGAGGTGTACTCGTTGTTAAAAAAGGTGTCGAAGTCGATAAGGTTTTTGCCCAAAAAATTGCCAAACACAAATTGTTGAAACCGTTAGATAATACTATTGCATTAACATCAACATTGAATCACAGAACGTCATTTGAATTTTTCACTAGTCACCTAGATGATATGAAATTGTCTGAGATTGTTCGGCATAACGGTATGTACAATGATGCTTTGCACGCGTTTCATCTGATAACCCAATATCCAATGGTAACGCAAAAGCTAACCGTGTTGGCTGAACGCATGCCTGATGTATTTGCTCGTTCATTACTAACTGCAGTAATGGCTTTGGGGTTATGCAAAGAGTTAAAGCTATCGAAGGAAACAACAGAGAATGTTTTTCTAGCGAATATTATCTCTGATGTAGGTTTATTGCATATCGATCCGCTTATCGTAAATAAACAAGGGCAATATAATCCGCAAGAGTGCAAAATGATGCAAGGGCATGTGGTTATCGCTAGGCATTTTGCTGATATGGTGCCTGATTTACCTAAGACAGTAGGTAGGGCTGTGTTAGAGCATCATGAACGTCCAGATGGTTTTGGTTACCCTTTTTCTAGAAAGGCATCACAGCTGGGTGTTGAAGGGCAAATTTTGGCAATGGTTGACAAGGTTAGTGCCATATACCGAAAACTGGTCAAAGAAGGTCCTCATTCTTGGACATCGGTGATTGCGGTCATGCAGCTACCAAGTACAGCTAATTTGCCCGTTATACACAAAGGCATGATGCGATTACTGCGAGGTTTTCCAGTTAAATACGAAGCCGCATTTTCTGCAAAGGAATTCAGGGTATTAATCAATCGCTGTATTGAGAAACGTGAAAGATTGAATTTATGGTTTAAAGAATTCGCTAAAATTTATGTCGATCATAAAGAGTTGATGGCAGACTCCGAACATTTTAAGCCGCTTGCTTTATTGCATCAGTTAGAACATACCGTGATTGAATCTGGACTATTAAGCGAAGACCAGCACAGTTGGCTGACCAAACTGCAAAGCAAAATAACTGAAACAGATTTTCTAGAGATAGAGGAATTTTCATTGGTATTAGACGAAGTAGAATACCAATGTTTTTTCGTAATGCGTAAGTTGGTTTCTGCAAAAGAGGCACTGGATAAACGATTCAATGGCCAAGAATTACCAAGTTTGTATTATCAAGGGTTAATGACAATATTAGAACCTGCTTAAAGGAAACATTTAACTGAATTGGAGATAATGAACCTGCATATATCTCCAATATCTATCTCAAAATGTGTTTAATCAAGGCGAAATATGTGAAGTTTGTTCATCTAAGTACACAGGTTTTAACATAGAGTGATAGCGTTTTGGTAAAAGGGCTTTTATTCACCTTTCTTCATTGTTGATCTTTCGTTTAGAATAGCCAAATGAAAGATCAATGTCTCGGTCTCAAATAGATAACCTGAATTCCGACTAACAGATGAAAGTTCAGCAGACCCTGCAAACAAAAATTAATACATTGGGAAGATAAGAATGCAATATAGCGTGCTCGGAAGTAGCGGTGAAAAAGTATCTAGGGTGTGCTTAGGTAGCATGACTTGGGGGCTACAAAACTCACAATTGGAAGCAAATGAACAAATAGAATATGCCTTAAGTAAGGGGGTGGATTTTATTGATACCGCTGAGCTTTATCCCGTTCCTCCATCTGGCGATAAGTATGGTGGGACAGAAATTATTATTGGAAACTGGCTGGCGGCCAATCCAACTAAGCGTAAAGATATTATTCTCGCTAGTAAAATAGCTGGCCCTGGTTTGCCTTATATACGTGGTGGTGCAAAAATTAGTGGTGAGAGTGTTGTTGAAGCGGTTGATGCCTCGCTACAACGATTACAAACTGATTATATTGACCTTTTTCAGTTGCATTGGCCAAATCGTATGTCTCCCCATTTTTCAAAACATTGGCCGGGAAAAGTGCAATTTTCAGCTGCCGACACTGAACATGAAACAAATGGGATGTTGGAAATCCTACAAGCCCTAGATAGCTGTGTTAAAGCCGGAAAAATACGTTTCTGTGGGTTATCAGATGATACGCCTTGGGGGATCAACACTTACCTTAAATTGAGTGAGCAACATGCGTTACCTAGAATGGTATCGATTCAAAATGAATTTAGTTTGTTACATGCTAAAGATTGGCCGTATTTGATTGAAAATTGTGTGCGTGAAAATGTTGCTTATTTACCTTGGTCACCTTTGGCTGGTGGCGTGTTAAGTGGCAAATATCTTGAGGGTAAAATGCCTAAAGGCAGTCGTTGGACGTTTGAACAGAGAAACGGAATTTTTCGAGATACGCCAGCGACTCATGCTGCTACTGCCAGATATGTAGAATTAGCGAATACATATAACGTCACTCCTTCGCAACTCGCTCTTGCTTGGTGTGATCAAGTCGATGGTGTGACCTCGACTATTATTGGTGCAACGAATATGCAGCAGTTGAAAGAAAATATTGATGCGTTTAGTGCTCCTCTTAGTAAAGAGGCGCATTCAGATATTAGGCAAGTTTATAGGGATTACCCCGTTCCTTTCTAAATATACGTCGTATGCAAAGCTATCACTGTAATTACAAATTGATGCAAGTGTTAGCTTTGTATTGTTTTGGATTTATTTTATCCTGCAAATCACCCATAGAAGAAGAACCCAAAAATTATGTTTTTTAAAAATAACCCCCTTATATTGATCCCAGCCCTATTCGCTTTGTTGTCTTTCAATGTGCAAAGTACAATAGTAGAAATTCGCACTTCGCTTGGTATTGTAGAAGTGAATTTATTTGACAATACCACGCCTGAAACAGTGGCTAATTTTTTGAGTTATGCCAATTCAGGATCATATGCAGACTCTGTGGTGCATCGTTCGGTGTCAAGTTTCATAATTCAAGGTGGCGGATTTAGCTACACCGGTCCAGTTGCTGTTAATAGTTTTACCTTAGACAGTATCCCAACGGGGACTCCTATAACAAATGACCCTAAATTATCCAATTTGCGAGGTACTATCGCAATGGCTAAGACCAGCAATCCAGACAGTGCTACTTCACAATGGTTTATTAATTTGTCGAATAACTCTAATAGTTTAGATGTAGCCTCAAATGCTGGTGGATTTACTGTTTTTGGTCAGGTGATAGGGGACGGAATGCAAGTGGTTGATGCTATTGCGGCTCTAACTCTGTTGAATGGTGGTGGTGCATTTGGCGAATTACCTATTCGGGATTACACACAAACAGACGTTGATAATAATGTTGCCATAACCGATGAAAATTTAGTGATCATTTCTGATGTAGTCATTACTGACTCGTCTGTAGATACGGCTGCTAACCTTAATCCAACACCTAATACTTCAATCAATACGCCAACGGGTGGCGGCACTGACTCTGGTAGCGGCGGCGGTGCAATCGGTTGGTTACTGCTGTTTGGTTTAGCCTTGTTACAAAGAAGCAGGTTGATTAAGTCTTAAATGATTCACTAGTTTAATTAAATGTAAAAATTGCGTTTGCACTAAATTGTGACAGTTTCGTGAGGATTTATGCGCATAACCCGCTCATACTAGAATTCATTATTGTGAGCGGGCGTTACATATGTACTTGTTTGACAGAAAATTTTTATACTCCACTTTAGTTTCAATTTTTATCTTAAATGGTTGTGGTGGTTCAGGTGCTGATGTTGCTGGGCCAATCACTGTGCCACAAACTTCCACTCCTACTCCAACTGTTCTACAAGGTATATTTGTTGACTCGGCAGTAGCAGGTTTAGTCTATGCCACAGTCACTCAAACGGGTAAAACAAACGCTCAAGGTCAGTTTTCATATATTACTGGTGAAGAAGTTGTTTTCTCAATCGGTGACATCATATTTCCACCTGTGGAAGCCCAGGAGATGATTTCTCCGTTAGATGTATTTTCAGTCACTACAACTGACGATCTGCGTGTGAGCAACATGGCGCGTTTGTTACAGACACTTGATGAAGATGGCATGCCAGGCAACGGTATTAACATTACAGATCAAGCGCACACTCAAGCAACAGGTGTGACAGTAGATTTTGGCTCCGAAGATTTTGAGCAACAAGTGGTGGATGTGGTGGCTAATTCGGGAGCGGTTTATACCTCTTTGATAAGTGCAAAAAGTGCTATTGATCATCTTAATTTAACTCTGGGTAATACCGCCAGTACCCGCAATTGTTCAGCAGATTCAGCAAAAATGGGTTACACAGGTATATTTTCTGCTTTAGCTCACAATGTATCAGGTACTGCCACCGTTATTGATAACTGTACTATACAAATTACTATGTTTAACTTCGATGGCGCAGCGCCATATGTGAAATTTTATGCAGCTGTAAATGGAAACTTTTCTGACACCGATGCCTTTGGAATAGGTGAACGAATCGATGGTCGGAGTTATTCTAACGAAACTATTATTCTAGAATTACCTGAAGGTAGGTTTGTTGATGACTTTGATAGTTTGAGTGTGTGGTGTGTCGATTTTCAAGCTGATTTTGGAAACTTGCGTCTAACAGCTCCTTAGCTTTTCAAATACTTGGACTGATTGGTATACAAGCCTTGTAAGGATCCTTACAAGGCTTTATTTATTGAAAACGCTATTTTATTTCAATCAGTTCAACATCAAACAATAAGGTTGCATCTGGACCGATTAATTTTCCGCTTCCTCTAGGCCCGTAGGCTAAGTCTGAAGGGATAGTCAGTTCAAATTTGTCGCCCACATTCATTAGTTGTAAGGCTTCAACCCAGCCTTTAATAACACCTGTTACTGGGAATTCTGCTGGCTCACCTCTATCGTAAGAACTATCGAAGACAGTTCCGTCAGTTAATGTGCCTTTGTAATGTACAACAACAGTTTTGTCTGAAGTAGGTATCTCACCTTCACCTGATGTCACTTCTTTATACTGTAAGCCACTTTCAGTTACGATTACGCCTTCTTTCGTAGCGTTCGCTTCCAAGTAAGCTATGCCTTCAGCTTTGTTCTTAGCACTTGTAGCTTGTTGAGCAAGTTGTTGCTTTTCTTGAGCTTGTTGCTGAATTGTCGCCACTGCTTGTTGTATTTGTTCTTGAGATAAACGTGCCTCTGCTCCAGCAATCACGTCTGTGACGGCCAAAGTGAATGCATTCACATCCAAAGTAAGTTCATCACGCTTAAATTGACCAGCTATGTTTGTACCGACAATATAGCTGAGCTTTTGCTCTAGGCTAGCCAAGGCAGGATCTAATTGTACTGCGTTAGTTGGTGCAACATCCGTTGCCGCCTCTGGCGCTTCAGCTGCTTTAGTTTCTGTCGCTGCTTGGTCATTGCCACATGCAGCAAGAAATAGTGAAGATGCCGTCAATAAAGCAAGAGTGTTCAATTTCATGTATTTTTCCTAAAATTTGGTGGGATTTATGAGAGTAGTTAACTGGCCTATCAGTTAGACGCTATCAGAATTAACTAACGCTACTAGTACAGTAAGGTTACCTGTAATGGTATTCAAGCCTGAATGGGCAGATAAGATCAAAAAAGCCTCATTAATTTAAATTAATGAGGCTTTTTCATTTATTAGAAGTGTTTACTTCTTAGCAGCGTTACGTTCTTTGGTTTCTGCAATTACTTTCTCAGACACATTTTGTGGACAAGGGCTGTAATGAGAGAATTCCATGGAGAACTGACCACGACCAGAAGTCATAGTACGTAGGCTTCCGATATAACCAAACATTTCTGAAAGAGGAATGTCAGCTTTAACACGAACACCCGTTACGCCAGCTTCTTGATCTTTGATCATGCCACGACGACGGTTTAAGTCACCAATAACGTCACCTACGTGATCGTCAGGCGTAAACACGTCAACTTTCATGATTGGTTCGATTAACTGAGGACCAGCTTTAGGAATTGATTGACGGAATGCGCCTTTAGCAGCAATTTCAAATGCAACTGCTGATGAATCCACTGCGTGGAATCCACCGTCGTACAATTCAACTTCAACGTCCAATACTGGGAACCCAGCTAGTACGCCAGTATCCATCATGCTCTTGAAGCCTTTCTCAATCGCGGGGAAGAATTCTTTAGGTACATTACCGCCAACAACTTTAGAAGCGAAAGTGAAACCAGTGTTTGGCTCGCCAGGCTTGATGATGTAATCAATTTTACCAAACTGACCTGAACCACCAGATTGTTTCTTATGGGTATATGAATCATCAATTTCTTGCGTGATAGTTTCGCGGTAAGCAACTTGAGGCTCACCTACTTCTAATTCAACGCCGTATGTACGCTTAAGGATATCTACTTTGATATCTAAGTGAAGCTCACCCATACCAGATAGGATGGTTTCACCTGAATCTTGGTCAGTTTCAACACGGAAAGTAGGATCTTCTGCCACCATCTTACCGATAGCAATACCCATTTTCTCAGTTGAACCTTTATCTTTTGGTGTAACAGAGATAGAGATTACTGGCTCAGGGAATACCATGGCTTCTAAGATGATTGGATCTTTTGGATCACATAATGTGTGACCAGTTTGTACGTTACCTTTCATGCCCACAATAGCGATGATGTCACCGGCTTGAGCTGAACTGAGCTCGTTACGGTCATCTGCTTGCATTTCACACATACGACCCACACGCTCAGTTTTACCTGTTGCTGCGTTAAGAATTGTATCGCCTTTCTTCAGTGTACCTGAGTAGATACGTACGAAAGTAAGAGAACCAAAACGGTCATCGGTAATTTTAAATGCTAATGCTTTAAATGTTTCTTTTGCGTCAACAAGTGCAAATTTGCCATTTGCTTCGCCTTCTTCGTCTGTAAGAGGTTGTGGATCAACATCTGTAGGACAAGGTAGGTAATCAACAGTAGCGTCAAGAATGTTTTGAACACCTTTGTTTTTAAATGCAGAACCACAGTAAGTAGGGAAGAAGTCCATAGTACGTGTACCTTTACGAATACAACGTTTGATTTCATCAATAGATGGCTCTTCTCCTTCTAAATATTTTTCCATCAAGTCATCATCTTGACCTAATGCTTCTTCAAGCAACATTTCACGGTATTCTTCTACTTTATCAACCATGTCCGCAGGCACATCAGTGATTTCGTAGTTTTCTGGAAGACCAGTGTCATCCCAGATGTATGCTTTACGAGTAAGCAGATCAACCACACCAACAAAATCGTCTTCGATTCCGATTGGTAGAACCATGATAAGTGGGTTAGCACCTAATACTTTTTTGGTTTGATCTACAACACGATAGAAGTCAGCACCCATGCGGTCTAATTTATTTACGAAGATAATACGTGCAACTTCTGAGTCATTCGCATAACGCCAGTTAGTTTCTGATTGAGGTTCAACACCACCAGAACCACAAAATACACCGATACCGCCATCTAGTACTTTAAGTGAACGATACACTTCAACTGTAAAGTCAACGTGTCCAGGAGTATCGATAACGTTGAAACGATGATCTTTCCAAAAACAGCTTACTGCTGCTGACTGGATAGTAATACCGCGCTCGGCTTCCTGTTCCATGAAATCAGTAGTAGATTCACCGTCGTGAACCTCACCGGTTTTATGGATTTGGCCAGTAAGTTTAAGGATTCTTTCTGTGGTGGTGGTTTTACCCGCGTCAACGTGGGCAAAAATACCGATATTTCTGTATTTGCTTAAATCAGTCATTATATCAACTTCAGTATGAGTAAAAATTGCGCAGGATTATACAAGATATTTTAAGTAATTGCCTATTTTCTTTACTCAAGAGGCAAACATTTTAAAGTTAGTTGTCATTTTTAATATTAAAGATAAAAAAGATCATTAAAAAAGCTTCTGAATGTCTGTGGCGAGAATGAGTGAAATTTTATCTTAAGGGTTTAATATCCCGGGGTGTAGAGCATTTAGTTTTGAATGATATTGACTCGGAATAATGAGAGGCTTCCAAATAGCCCATTGGTTTTTCTAAGTGTGTTAATTTAGCGATGAACCCATATGGCGCGCTAAAACAAAATAAAAATAGAATTTTCAAACGTTATTTTCGGAATACATTTAGAATATCTCGCGGGTTTGTTCGCATAACAAGACCCCATCAAAGTGAGTTGAATTAGCCTGTTTTTATTGCTTATTTAGTAGCATTTTGTCGACGATGTAGAGACGATCTTGTCCAAAAAAATTTGCTCATTTACAAATAATGTCGGCGCGCCAAAAACACCACGAAAAACCGCTTCTTCAGTATTGTTGTTCAGTTGGACTTTCACCTTTGTTGTTTTGCATTGTTCCTGATGGGACTGTGGACTAGACTTTTTGAATTACAACATGGGCATAACACGATTACGGCCTAAACGTTTGGCGTCGTAGAGTAGTTTGTCAGCTTTCTCAATTAGAGCCAGTGGATTCATGCCTTTTGTAAGTTCTGCGACGCCAATTGAGGCTGCAATGTCGCCTAACACCTCTCCTGTACGTTTGTCTTTCACACCTATCTTTTCAATCGCTTTACGCATCGATTCAGCCATGCTCCGAGCTTTGGCTAGGTTTGAATTGGGGACAATAATAGCGAATTCTTCACCCCCGAATCTAAACGCTTGCGCACCGTCTCGGCAAGTGGATTGGAGCTTTTTAGCGGTCGCTTTTAATACTAAATCACCCATGACATGACCGTAGTTGTCATTGATTTTTTTGAAATGGTCGAGATCAACCAACATCAAACACAAATTGGATTGTAAGGATTGAGTCGCCAGTTCTTCATCGAAATAACGACGGTTACATAGTCCGGTTAGTCCGTCATATAAAGCGT
>ENA-OSET01001851-OSET01001851.1-sediment-metagenome-genome-assembly--contig:-NODE-1851-length-21264-cov-3.951527_pt1 | contig 21264 bp, 18 predicted proteins | sample MGYA00237882_ERZ534229 | MGnify/ENA primary metagenome ERZ534229 (study PRJEB26408, sample SAMN06266212) | sediment metagenome | isolation source: Hudson Canyon methane seep mesocosm | place... | reverse complement strand
CAAAAACCGCATTGGTTGTATTTTCAGGCAGCGCTCATGTCGTAATGCCCATTAGCCAAGATAACGAGATGATTCGTCACTTCCTTGATGTGCTTGACCATACGTTGATGCCTGTATCGGGTAAAAACACGCATTCTATATTGCCCATTAGCATGAAGTTGCTAAGTCAAACTCAGGTGCCTGGCACAGTACTGCTAATAACAGACGGGATAGCCGAGCCAAGTTTAGATGCATTTGAATACTTTTTTCAGATCCAACCCCATAAGTTAAGGCCAAACCTAAACTTGGAATCTCTCGTGATTGCATAAACAATGACCCTCCTAAAATAGCGCAATTCACTGCTATTAAGGGTAAGAAAATTCCTAGAGAATTGTATAATGAAGGTGAAAATTTCTCAACAATAATTTCTACGAGCTGCACCATTGTGGCAATAGTTGCAATGAACATTATAAATGATAAAAAGCTTAAATCATAAGTAGCATATTCCTCTCCTAACCAAGATAAAGCTCCTTCTTGTAAAATGTATTGATCTAATAGCCAGTTCAAAGGAACAGTTACAGTTAATACAAAGATTACTGCTGCACCCATACCAACAGATGTTGATACTTTTTTAGAAATAGCTAGGTAAGAACACATTCCTAAGAATGTTGCAAATACCATATTATCTATAAAAATCGACTTAAAAAATAATTCAATGTGTTCCATAGTATTTTATGCTTCTTCGATTAATGTTGTGTTTTTGGTTCTTTGAATCCAAATTATGATTCCAACCACTATCAATGCCATAGGTGATAAGAGCATAAATCCGTTATTTTCATATCCAATAGCGTACAAACCAGTTTTTTCTATTGGATCTCCTAAAACTTTAAACCCTAGTAAAGTTCCAGAGCCTAATAACTCCCTGAAGAAACCTACAATAACTAAAATTACTCCATAGCCTAATGCATTTCCAATTCCGTCTAGAAAAGATCTCCAAGGTCCGTTTCCTAGAGCAAATGCTTCAAAACGCCCCATAATAATACAGTTCGTAATAATTAATCCTACAAATACCGATAGGGTTTTACTTAGTTCATAAGCAAATGCCTTTAATACTAAATCAACAATAATTACTAGAGTAGCAACTACGATCAACTGTACAATAATTCTAATTTTGGAAGGGATAATATTTCTCATTAAAGAGATGACAACATTTCCTAACCCTAATACAAACATTACTGAAATCGCCATTACAATAGAAGCTTTTAATTCGGCTGTAATTGCTAGTGCAGAGCATATTCCTAATACTTGTATTGTAATTGGATTATTGTCAAATAATGGGTCTTTAATTAAACCTGCGTCTTTTTTTGATAAGATTCCCATAGTTATTTTTTTAAATTTTTAAAGTAAGGTACATATAAAGACAAATCTTTTTTAATCATTGCAGAAACTCCATCACCAGTAATGGTAGCACCAGCAATTGCATCTACTTCATAATCAGTTTTATCATCATTTTTAGGGTCATTATTGCCTTTAGCAACTGTAATTCCTTTAAACTCTCCAGAATCTGTCATTAAATGCTCACCAATAAAATCGTCCATGAAATAGCGTTGCTTAATGTTTGCACCTAAACCTGGTGTTTCTCCTTTATGATCAAAATAAGCCCCTTGAATTATCATGTTTTCATTCATAGCCACATAACCCCAAATAGCATCCCAAAGTCCTTTACCTCTAATGGGAGCTACATAAAAAGTCTTACCGTCTTTTTCACCAACAAATAAAGGAAGTTTTCTTACTTTACCTGCTTTTGCATTGGCTTGTTGCTTTTTTACATCTATTAAATATGGCTCTTGTTTGTTGTTATTTTCCATATATTCCGTTCTATTTTGTTGTTTAGTAATCTTGTTACCCTCAACCTCTAGAACTAATTGTTCTGTAATAAACTTTGAAAACTCCTCTCCAGCAACTGAAGTATCTACAAACGTTGCACTAGATTCATCATTTTCATTAACACCCATAGCATACAAAATATTTTGTTGCTTTTCTATTCTTTCGTTTTCTTTGATATTGGGCTTTAACGATGATGCTAAAAAAGCCAACAAAGAACCAACAATTAACACCATTACCACGGCGAAAATCATTGTATAACTATTACTATCTGTTTTCTTGCTCATAACTTAGGCAGTTTTAACTTTAGCACGTTTTAATCTTTTCTTTACGTTTCCTTGAACCACATAATGGTCTATAGTTGGAGCAAATACATTCATTAATAAGATTGCCAAGAATACTCCTTCTGGATATGCAGGATTAAATACACGAATCATAATTGAAATAAAACCAATTAAAAATCCGTAAATCCATTTTCCTTTATTTGTTTGTGACGCAGTTACTGGATCTGTTGCCATATAAACAGCACCAAAAGCTAAACCACCAATCATTAAATGTTCCCACCAAACTGTATTCATTAACCCATAGAACTTACTAGATTCGGTTATGATACTGGCATCAACAATAGCATTAAAAAGTAATCCCATAACAGCAGCTCCAATAAATGTTGATACAATTATTCTCCAGCTTCCAATTTTGGTAAAAATTAAAAATGCTGCTCCTAATAAAATTAATAAAGTAGATGTTTCTCCTACAGAACCTGGTATGAATCCCATAAACTTATCCCAATTAGAATAAATAACTTCTTGATTTTGAGCATAACTTCCTAAAATAGTTTCTCCAGAAATTGCATCAGCTGTTCCTGTTCTATTCACTGCATCATAAACCCAAACCTTATCTCCAGACATCCATGTTGGATATGCGAAGAATAAAAATGCTCTAATTGTTAAGGCAGGATTTAAAATATTCATTCCAGTGCCACCAAAAACTTCTTTTCCGATGACAACTCCAAAGATTACAGCTATCGATAACATCCATAATGGAGTATCTACAGGAACAATTAAAGGAACTAACATACCTGTTACCAAGTATCCTTCTTCTACTTCATGTCCTTTAATTACTGCAAAGACAAATTCTACAGCTAATCCAACTCCATATGAAACGATAACTAAAGGCAACACTTTAATGATACCAATCCATAAATTATCCCATGTAAAAAAGTTAGCTATGATATCTGCTCGTAAACTTGAATCTATAGCAGCATAATGCTGATAACCTGCATTAAACATACCAAAAATTAATACTGGTATCAAAGACATGATAACTGTATTCATTGTTCGTTTTAAATCATCTGCAGCTTTAATGTGAGTTCCTCCATGAGTAACTTCATTTGGTAAATATAAAAAGGTATGAATCGCATTAAATGCAGGAGCCATTTTTGTACCTTTATATTTCTCTTTTAAATTATGTAAATTTTGTTTTAAGCTCATAATTCTATCCTAATTCTTCTCTCATTAAATCTAAGCCTTCACGAATAATCTTCTGGTGAGGTTGTTTAGATACACAAATAAACTCTGTAAGTGCAAAATCTTCTGGAGCTATTTCGTAGGCTCCTAAAGCTTCCATTTCGTCCAAATCTTTATACATAAATGCTTTTAATAATTGCATTGGATAAATATCTAGAGGAAATACATCTTCATAAGAGCCTGTAACAACAAAGGCTCTATGTTCACCATTTGTGTTGGTGTTTAAATCGTACTTTTTCTTTGGAGTTAACCAAGAAAAAGTTAATGCTCTTGAAGTGGATATCTTATTAAAAATGGGTTTATTCCATCCAAAGAATTCGTAATCATCTCCTTCAGGGATTGCCGTAATTTGATTATCATAAAAACCAAAAAAACCATCTTCATTTACTTGTTTTCCCGATAATACATTTCCACTTATAATTCTTGTATTGTCGTTATTTAAGTTTCCTTTTACAAGATCTGTAACGGTTGCACCTGCAATTGCAGTTACATAATGTGGATTATTAAATCGAGATCCTGTTAAAGCTATCGTTCTTTCTAAATTGAATTTTCCAGTTAAAAATAATTCACCGATAACTAATAAATCTTGAGGAGTAACTACCCAAACTACTTCACCTTTATTAATTGGATCAATATTTGCAATTTGCGTACTTACATTTCCTGAAGGATGTGGTCCTGAAACTTTATGAATTTCAGCTCCAGATAAATTGGCTAAAGGAGAAATCTCATCATTTCCGATAGCTATATGCACTGAACCTTCTGTTAATTTAGATATAGCATTAACAGCAACCTGTAATTCTTCTTCTTTTCCAGCTAAAGTAAAAGATGTATCTGCAGCTAAAGGTGCGCTTGCATAAGCCGAAATAAAAATAGATTTTGGAGCTTGATTTGGATTTGCAACAACGTCATATGGGCGCTGTTTTATAAAGGGCCAACATCCAGAAGCAAATAAGTGATTTTTCACTTCTTGCTCTGACATTTTTGAGGCATCTTTTTTATCAAAATCAATGTAAGTTTGCTTTGAATCTGCCGCAATTTTTATTGCTAAAACTTTTCTTCTTGCTCCACGAATTATCTCAGTAACTTTACCAGAAACAGGACTAGGAAATAGAATGCGTTCATCACTTTTTGAATAAAAAAGAGATTCTCCAGCTTTTACTTCTGTGCCTTCTTTTGCGGTAAGTTTAGGTGTAATTCCATGGAAATCTTCTGGCTTAACTGCATAAACGCTACTTAATGGAAGTTTAGTAGTAGTTTTTTCCGCTTCGCCAACAAGCTTAATATCTAAGCCTTTTTTAATACGAATGTCTTTTGACATAGTAAATTGGAATTGTTAGTTATCTTAAAAAATCATGCAAATTTAAGGCTTTTAGGGCTTATTTTAAATACAAAACGACGTATAACTTAGTTAAAAATTATTATTTATACAGGTTCTAAATAATGTTGCAACTTCTTTATATTTTGATGCGACTTTTTGGTTTATTTTTTGATTAATTAATAGAAATGAATCTTATTTTTGTTAGATGATATTAAAATTAGTTTTTACATTATTTATGATAAGCGCTATTGATGGTTTTTCACAAAACATTAAATCAATACAATTAAGACCTTTAAGGCAAAATTTATATTCGGCAATTGTTCCGCTAGGAACTGTTTTAGAATTGTCTTTTGATGATTTAGATGCTGATAGTAAGGATTACAGTTATAAAATTGAACATATGACACATGACTGGAAGAAGAGTAGATTGTTATCCAGCCAATTTATAGATGGTTTTGACGAAACTTCAATAATTGATGTAACCAATTCTTTTAACACATTTCAGAGTTATACGCATTATGCTGTTAAAATTCCAAATATAAATACAGTCATCACTAAGAGCGGAAACTATTTATTATCTGTTTTAAATGACGATGACGAAGTTCAGTTTACCAGAAGATTTGTACTTTATGAAAATTTAGCAACTATCGGAGTTTCTGTGAGTAGAAGTAGAAATGCAAAAACTACTAGCACTCAGCAAACAGTTGAGTTTTCTGTAAATCACCCTAACTTACGCATTAATAATCCCAGCCAAGAAGTAAATGTAATTCTACTCAAAAACGACAATTGGAATGAAAAAATTACGGAGTTACAACCTACATTTTTTAGTCCGAATCAATTAAAATATACATATTCTAATAAAACGAATTTTTGGGGTGGAAACGAGTATTTGAATTTTGATAGTAAATTCATTAGAAATAAAAGCGTAAATATTGTAAGAATTGAGAGAGATGATATTTTTCATCATTATATTTATCCTTATACTTATAATCCCTTTTTGAAATATCGATATTACCCAGATATAAATGGCCAGTTTGTAATTAGAACTTTAGAAGGAAGTGACCCAAATACAGAAGCAGATTACGCAATGATGCATTTTACTTTGCAGGTAGATAAACCTTTTTTAGATAAAGAAGTGCATGTTTATGGAGCCTTTAATAATTTTTTAATTGATGAAGAATCCAAAATGGAATATGATTTTGAGAACAAAAGTTATAAAGGCGCGATCCTTATGAAGCAAGGTTTTTATAATTATACTTTTGCCACTATTGATAATTATGGTAGCGTAAATACAAATGAAATTAATGGTACTTTTTTTCAGACAGAAAACCAGTATAAGGTAATTACTTATTTTAAGCCTTTTGGAGGTTTGTATGATAGAGTAATTGGAGTTGGAACAACTTTTTTTGATCAAAATAGATAATTGAATTTTGATTTGTGTTTTTTGATCAAAAAAGCTACATTTACCTTATATGGTAGAACAAATTACAAAAGGCATAAAAATTTCTGTTAAAACTAAATATAATGGAACAAGCTTTAGAAATAATAGACGCTATTTTGTATTTGCCTATTTTGTTACTATTGAAAACCATTCAATGCATACGGTTAAACTTACAGATCGTTATTGGAAAATATTTGATTCTTTAAATAAAACAGAAATTGTTGAAGGAGAAGGCGTTGTTGGTCAATCTCCTGTTTTAAAGCCAAATGACCAATATTCTTATAGCTCTGGATGTTTTTTAGAATCGAATATTGGAGCAATGACTGGTTATTATAAAATGATAAATTTGGACAATTCAGAGCCTTTTAAAGTGCTTATTCCTAATTTTCAACTCACAACAACAATCTTATCAAACTAACAAAACCTAAAAATAAAGTAGTAAAAGTTAAAGATCCTGAATGTTTAAATTGTGGGTATCCATTTAGTGGGCACGAAATATTTTGTCCTAATTGTGGACAAGCAAATAAAGGAAGTAGAATAACTTTTAAGAGTTTTATGCTCGATGTTTTTAATGGTCTTTTTGATTTTGATGCTAAATTTTGGAAAACAATAATTCCTTTATTAATTAATCCTGGAAAAGTCTCTAAAGATTATATAGAGGGCAAGAGACAGCGATATTCAAATCCCTTTCGGTTTTATTTGACAGTTTCTATCATTTTTTTCCTAATAATTGGTTTATCAAAAACTATCGAAAAGTACGAAGCTTTAGCAAGTGAAACAATAACGGAGAATAAAGACTTAAAAGAGCTAGAAATAATTGATAGCGAAAATAAAAGTAAGATACCTACAGATAAAGAATTGGATTCAATAAAAGAACAGTTAGATAATTCCTTGAAAAAATCTTTTGTACCCTCTATAGCCAGAAAGAAAATTTTACAAGAAGTAGAAAAGGAGGCAAAAGATACCACGAATACAAAATATAACGGTTTCGATTTTAATTTTGGAAATACAAGATTAGATAAATTTGCCACCTACGTAAAAGAAAATCCTAATTTAAATATAGACGCAGCGCTAGATTCTTTGGGATTTGAAAAAACATTTACTAATAGATTTCTATTAACGAGGGCAAAGACGCTTTATGCAATTGCAGAAAATGATCAAAGCAAAGAGCAATTTCTAGGTCAAGCTTTGTCTTATGGTTCAGTTGCTTTATTTCTACTATTGCCATTTTTTACATTGTTTTTAAGGTTTTTTTATATTCGTAGAAAATTTACATATATAGACCATCTCATTTTTGTATTTCATGTACAAACTGTGTTTTTTATGTTATTTTCTGTAGCTGTTATATTAAAACTATTTAATTTAAGTCCTGATATAAATATTTTTATAGGTCTTTTTCTTTTGTATTTATTTCTTGCGATGAAAAAGTTTTATCAACAAGGTTATGTAAAAACATTTTTTAAATTTTTATTACTCAATTTCTGCTATATGCTATTTGCTTCTATTGGGGTGGTTTTAGTTTTCTTAGTTTCTTTTGCGCTCTTTTAAAAATATAGTAATAATCATTATTTAATGATATGCTTTTAAAAAGGGAGAAATGAAGGTTGTATTTGATAAAAACCTCTTTTTAATTATGGAAAAATTCTAATGTTTTAATTTTTTAGAAGTTTACATCACTTTTTAGATTTTTTTTGATCAAGTAAATTGAGATTAAAGATTTCTAAAATATCTATAATGAATAAGAAAAATTTCGATTTGAAGCTCAAGAGGATACATGTAAACTTTTAAAATTAGTTACGAACGCACTTCAAATTTAAAGTTTCTACTATTTTACTAATTTTCCTGTGCATTTTGTTAAAATATAATTAAAGTGCTCTACATTTTCACTATTTAATTTTAATACACCAGTAATTGTAATGATATCATCGGTTTTAAAGGTTGGTTTTGAAATAAATTCCAACTCTATTGCAGTTTCAGGTCCGCCAACTCCACAAAAAAAACATGAAGACATTGGTCCTTTTGATAAAATAAATATTGCTCCTCCCGGATCAATATCTAAAAAGTATCCTGTAATGGTTACTGTTTTACCCTCTAATGCTTTTACAGGAGATAGAAATGTAGGATATAAAAAAGATTGGTCATATTTAGGGAAATACTTTTCAACAAATTTTACTTTAGAAAGATCTTGCCAAGTAATCTTTTTTTGATTTTGGGCTGAGTTTCCTAAAGAAAATAATATGAAAAGGAAAAGAAATTTAATTTTCATTATTTAAAATAGTTGAGATATTCATTTTTAAAATTGGATAAATAGCTATAGAAACAGATAGTATAATCATTAAAAAGACTAATCTAATAATTTTTATCATTTCACTGATAGGTAGTGTCTGTAAAATATTTGACCCATTTCCAATTTCTGCGAAACTAAAAATAAAGTATAAACCAATTTTAGTGATTAAAAGCCCAATTATAAAAGCAAAGCAAACTATAATCAAGCCTTCATAAGTAACCATTTTTATCATTTGTGTATTTGTAGCTCCATATGTTCTTAAAATAGCGAGGTCAAAAGCGCGCTCTTTTATCATTCTGTATAAACTAATAAAAATAGTGATTCCTGAAATAAATAGAATTATATAAGCTATCCAAGAAATTGTTTTGAAGCCAATTCCTGTAAACTTGTATAGTTTATCTAGTTCGTATTTTGGCAATGCAGCTTGCATATTTGTGTTTTCGTTGATTTTTCTTGGCAAAGTTAGAAGTGCTGAGGGAGTTCTAAATGTAATTAATAATGATGTAATTTTCCTATCATCATCATTATCATCGTCATCATGATCATCATCATCGTGGTTTATTTCATGCGAATTGTGATCATCGTGTGCTTCATGATTATGTACATCCCAAATACTTTCTAATTTTGTAATAATTAGTTTATCTATGACTTTTTGTGTGGCCTTAAGAATACCAACTACTATAAATTCTTTATCATGAATGTCAATCTCATTATCAATTAAACCATGAGAACTTAAGAAAGTGTCACCTATATTAAGTTTCAGTTTTTCAGCTACAGAATAACCCAACAAAACTTCCATAGATTTTTGTATTGAATCGCCTTTTTTAATTTCAGCATTATAATGATCTAAAAAAATTGGAGTAGATCCAATAATCCTAAAACCTTTATAATTATCTCCATAAGAAATAGGCGTTGCCCTTTTGATCATGGGATTTTTCACTAGGTTTTTTGCTTCTTTATAGGGTATATTGCCTGTTGGATTATCTAAATGTAAAATAGAGGATAAGACCAGTTGTAAAGGACTGCCTTTAGCTCCAACCACTAAATCTATATCTCCTAAATTATTTTCCATTTGGTGTTTGAAAGATATTTTTAACTGTTGAATTCCCAATAGAAGTGCAATACTTAGTGATAATAAGAAAATACTTAATAAAGAATAAAGTGGTTTTGACTTTATATTTTGAATACTAATTTTCCAAATATTCATAAGCTAATTGAATTTTGAAAAAATGGCTTTATTCTATGGTCATGCGTTATTACTATCAAATTAGCATTATTTTTGTAGGCTTGTTTTTTTAGTAAATTAATAACAATTGTGCAGTTTTCATCATCTAAACTTGATGTGGGTTCATCTGCTAAAATAACTTTAGGATTATGTATTACGGCCAAAGCGATTCCTAATCTTTGCAATTGCCCTTCGCTAAGATCTTGAATTTTACGATGCTTGAATTTTAAGAGATTTAATTCAATCAATAGTTCGTCAATAGCCTCTATATTGATAGTTTTTTTACTAAAAAAAAGACGAGCTTTTAAATTGTCAAAAACATTCAATGTCTTTATTGCGTAATTTTTTTGAAATATAATACCGATATTTTGTCCTCTAAAACCATCTAATTCTTTTTCGGACATTGAGCTTAAACTCGTATTATTAATTAGTAATTTTCCGCTAATTGGTTTTAGTAAACCTCCTAATAAATGTAAAAGTGTTGTTTTACCTACTCCTGATTTTCCTACAATTAGTAAATTTTTTTGTTTATCTAAACTAATATTTGGAAAGCTAAATACGTGCTCTTCTGGTTTGTAATTAAATTTAATATTTTCTGTTTGTAACATTTTTAATAATCTTTTACTAGTTACATTCTTTTGGTATGTTTTAAAATTAATGTGAATGATTATTTTTTAAAAGTACCCAATTGAAATAATGGGCTAATGAGACTAGTAAAGCACCAATAACTGTGTTGCTAATTTCCCAAAACTCGGTAAATTCAAACCTACCTATTGCTATTACCATATAACCTAGAGATGCGAAAATCAGTGCTTTTTTATTATTGTGATTTTTTTTGTAGCTAGGCCAAAGAGAATTAAATACAAATAAAAGCCCAAGAATAATAAAGAACCACTCTATAAAAGAGTTTTCTATAAAATGTAAACTACTTAATGATGAAAATGAAAGTACAATGGGAATAGCTGCACAGTGTATTGCACAGATTAGTGAACTGGCTATTGCAATAATATCTAAAGTGTTATTTTTTAATAATTTTTTCATTGGAAAATAATTATTTTAATGAATCAAATAGTAATTAATGCAACTTAGTTGCATTAGTGATGTGATCGCAAAAGTACTACTTATTCATAAAATTACAAGGAACTAGCTTGCAATAATTTGTGATGAAATAAAAAGGAGAAACTCGAATAGCTCTGTGTCTGAGTAAAAATTATTCTTATTATTTCTTTCGGTATTTTAGGGCAAAAAAAATTTGATCTATCCTATTTTGGTTTATTCTAAATACAAGATATAGCAACATTTGTTTTATTAAATCTATTAACTATAAGTTCTCGTTATTAAATATTTAACTTTAGTAGGCTAAAGACTTTAAAAGAAATTAATCTTTCATTTAATCTAAAAGGTTTAAATAGGTAATATCTATCATTTCACCATTTTTTTGAACTGATGTAATACTTACAGTTTCTGTGAAATTTCGTTTCATTTTTGGTGAAGTTTCAGCTGTTCCTAAGTTTTCATTTTCATGAAAAAATAAAATATCTTTTTGCGTATAATTCTTATTTTGTTTCAACCAATCAACAAACCAATCTTTACGTAATTGTTTTATTTCTTGGTTATATAAGGTAGAAGAAGACCAAATTTTAGGTTGTTGTTTTAATTTAGTAAAAAATTTTAATTCTCCGTCCCAAACCAATTCATAAGTTTCTAAATTGCTATACCAATCCACTAAAATTAAAGTAAAAGGCTCAATATTAGAAAAATCAAATTTATTGATATAAGCAACAGCATCTTTTGATGAGAGAATATTTTTTACAATTATGCCCCTGCTTATTCTGTAAGGTAATTTTCTTTTATGGTTTTTGAATCCACCATTTAATAGACACACTAATCTACTTTTGTTGCTTGTACCAATCCAAGTTCCTCCAGCCAATTTATCTTTTGGATATGTCAGTTCAACACCATTTTCTTCGTACGTTTTTGGAGGTATGGTTTTTCTCAAAGGGGTTTCATCACGATTGGAAGTTAAAATGAAATTATTATTCTTAAGAGGCAGATAAGTAACTGTGCACATTGTATGTATTAAAATTTTGGAATTCAAAACTACGAAATCGATTTATAAAAATTGTAACTTTGCAACTTTAAAAATTAGACAGTTCAAATTTAAAATCGTACAAAATGGCAAGAGGATTTTTTAATGTTCCTGTAGCAATTAATGAGCCAGTAAAAGGCTATGCTCCAGGTTCTCCAGAAAGAGAAGAATTATTAGCAACTTACAAAACAATGTTCAACAGCAATATAGATGTACCAATGCACATCAATGGAGTTGAAGTTAGAACAGGAAATATAAAAAATATTACACCACCTCATGATCATCAACATGTGGTTGGTCAATATCACACAGCAGAAAAAAGTCATGTAGATGAGGCCATTTCAACGGCATTAGCAGCAAGACAGACCTGGTCTTCTGTTTCTTGGATGGAAAGAGCATCTATCTTTTTAAAGGCAGCTGAATTATTGGCTGGGCCATACAGAGCAAAAATGAATGCAGCAACAATGATTGCACAATCTAAAAATGTACACCAGGCAGAAATTGATGCAGCTTGTGAAATGATTGATTTCTTTAGATTTAATGTGCAATACATGACTGATATTTTTAAAGATCAGCCTGCATCTGCACCTGGCATTTGGAATAGAGTAGAGTATAGGCCTCTAGAAGGATTTGTATATGCAATTTCTCCTTTTAACTTTACATCGATTGCTGCGAATTTACCAGCAGCGGCGGCTTTAATGGGTAATGTTGTTGTTTGGAAACCTTCAGATCATCAAGCATATTCAGCACAAGTAATTGTAGATTTATTTAAAGAAGCTGGTTTGCCTGATGGTGTAATTAATGTGGTTTATGGGGATCCGGTAATGGTTACAAATACTTGTTTGTCTTCTCCAGATTTCTCAGGATTACATTTTACAGGATCTACTTTTGTTTTTAAAGAATTATGGAAACAAATAGGAACAAATATTCATACTTATAAAACTTATCCCAGAATAGTTGGAGAAACAGGAGGTAAAGATTTTATATGGGCACACAATTCTGCAAATCCTTTACAAGTGGCAACAGGAATTACCAGAGGGGCTTTTGAATATCAAGGACAAAAATGTTCTGCAGCCTCACGTGCTTACATTCCAGCTTCTATTTGGGGAGATGTAAGACAGCATTTAGAAGTGCAAACGGCCGAATTAAAAATGGGTTCTCCAGAAGATCCTAATAATTTTATCAATGCTGTAATTCATGAAGGCTCTTTTGATAAAATTGCAAAATACATTGATTTAGCTAAAGCTGATGCAGATGCTGAAGTGATTATTGGAGGTAATTATGATAAATCAAAAGGATATTTCATAGAACCAACAGTGATTTTAGCAAAATCACCAACTTTTTCTACGATGACAACAGAGCTTTTTGGACCTGTAATGACAATTTATGTTTATGAAGATGCGGAATGGGAAGCTTCTTTGAAATTAGTTGATGAGTCGACTGAATATGCTTTAACAGGCGCTATTTTTTCTACTGATAGATACATTGTTGAGCAAGCTTCAAAAGCTTTGGAAAATGCTGCGGGAAACTTTTATATTAATGACAAGCCTACAGGTGCGGTTGTTGGTCAGCAACCATTTGGAGGAGCTAGGGCTTCAGGTACAAATGATAAAGCTGGTTCTGCTCAAAATTTATTAAGATGGACATCAGTAAGATTGATTAAAGAAACTTTTGTGACTCCTCAAGATTACAAATATCCTTTTTTAGGGTAATAAATTATTTATATGATAAAGCCTCATCAATTTATTTTGGTGAGGCTTTTTTTATTTAAGAAAATTAAGTTTTAATTTATAAATAATTTCCTGGTTGTTTGTTTAGCTCCGTTTTTTATTTTCAATAAATATAATCCACTGCCTAAATTATTAAATTGAATAATTTCTTTAAAAGTTAAATTTGTTTTAGTAAATAAAATCTTACCTACTATTCTTCCCCTAACATCAAACAATTCTAATCTTGTTTCATTAGTATCTATTGAATCAAACACCAAAGTAAATGAACCTGAGTTTGGATTAGGAAATAAATTAAAATTGTCAAAAGATACATCATCTATAGTAGGAATTATTTCTTCTACAATTATTGTGTAATCTTCGACTTCCCCATCAAAATTTTCCTCACAAGATGTAGGATATGTGACTGAATTCGTTTCTGTGTACTTAGTTGAAACTCTCATAATCCTATTTCCTGGCTTTGCATTATTAGGGACCCTTATTGCTATTGGACTTTCACTTGTAGCACTATCATTAGCATTAAAAGAAGAGCCTAAATCGTACTCTTCTGTTGTTTCATTAAAAATACAATCTCCATTCCAATCAATCCAAACTTTTGTTTGTGTCTGATATCCTCCATCAGTATTTACATTTACGTTTAAATTATATTCCTCGTCTATTTTCAATGTGGTTGATAAGTCAGTATAATCAAAATAACCTTGTTTGATATTATTAATATTACTTTTCGTTGATGAGTTTTGTAAAGTATTGAATTCAACTAAAGTTGTACTTGTATCGTAATCTGTATTTCCCGAAGAATTACAGGCCTTACATTGTTCAGTTGTAAATGAAAAAGTTGAAGAATAATTTCCTATACCACAAGTATTTTTTGATCTTACTCTCCAATAATATGTTGTTAAAGGATCTAATACGTTAGTAATAAAATAATTATTCTTTATATCAGTTTTGCTAGAAATAATAGAATTAAAGTTAATATCTTTTGAAACTTCTACTTCATAGGAAGTTGCATTGTTATCGATATCCCATGATAATTCTGATGTTAATTCGACATCTATTTCATTATCATCAGGTGCTAATAAAATTAAAGGATCAAAATCAGGTAATGTTAGTTGAAATAAGGCATCGACATTTTTTGTTATTGAATTTGAAACACCATTAATATTAATTGTATAATTGTTAGGAGTCAAGCCTTCTAAATTACTTATAGTCATTTCAATATTACCGTCAGAATTAATTTCACTTGGATTGAAAGTCACTTGAGAACCTTGTGGTTGACCACTTGCTGAAAAAGTAACATTTTCTGAAAAGTCATTTACAAAATCAATATTTAAAATATAATTTACTGATTCATTTGCAATATTACAAGCAGATTGACTATTTGAAATATTATTTAATACAAAAGTAGGTGTTATGGAATTGACAACAATAATACCAGAATTTATATTATAAAATACATTATCTGCTGCCTCAACCATAATTCTTCCATTTTCAGTTGCTTCATTTGGTATCACTAAATCTTCTGAACCATCATTTGGAGTATTAGATTTTAATAATATTGGAAATGTTAAACCTCCATTAGTTGAAAGTTTTATATTTACGAAAGAACAATTAATTGGAGATAAATTTGTTTCTCCAACATTCCATGTAATTGTTTCAGTTGAACCTGTATTCCATATTAAATCATTTTGCTGAGATGTTACAATAAAAGTATCAGAATTAACAACGGTAAGTTTCATATCATCTCTGGCGGTATTTCCTCCTCCTATGTTATTATCTCTAACTGTAAAAGCAAAATTGAGCTCTCTTGCAACAGAAGGTAAAACTTCCCAAGTATTGGAATTATTTCCACCAACAACCGTAGCTAAATTCGGGAAATATCTGATAGGAACGTCTTTAGATGGCAAAGATCGAAACATAGGGCCTTGTATATTTGTAGAGGAAGGAGGCATTGAACCGATTTCATTGTCCATTTGCTCCCAATTATACGACAATGAATTTGTGCCATCTGCATCTGTTGCATTACCTATTAATTTGAATGGTGTAGATTTTGGAATAGTATAGTTTTCGCCTGCATTTGCAGTGGGTGCTGAATTATTTGTGTCACTTAAAACAGCACAATTTGCAGATGACTGAATTGTATTCCACATTTCAGCAATGCTTATTGCATGAAAATGATCATCACTATTTCCTGTTGAAGGACCAGTGCCTATGACATTAGGATTACAAATTCCTGCATACCCCATTATTGTAGATCCACTTCCAGGTTCTACAGCTGTTGCGTTGTTTCTATTGCAACTGTTATTCTGGGTGTGATTTGCCCCAAATTGATGGCCCAATTCATGAGCTACGTAATCTATGTCGTAAGGGTCAGAAACGGGAGACGAAATTCCTGTTACACCTCTTGCCTTTTGACCATTACGACAAACAACTCCTAAACCTGCTAATCCAGAACCACCTATTGAAAAAATATGACCAACATCGTAATTTGATGAGCCTATTGAAGTGTCTATGATATTTTGTACTTCATTAATCATGACACTTGCATTTCCATCGGTTATATTATCTGAAGTAGCATCTAGGAAAATAATTTCGTCGTTATTGGCAATAAGTTCTAGCTTTACAGATAAATCTTTTTCGAAAACGCCATTAATTCTTGACATTGATGTATTGATAGCAGATAATACTGCTGTTTTTTTTACTGCATCAGTTTCAGTTGAAGCAATATTTTGTCTATTTAGATGAAATTGAGCATATTCTCCACTACAAACAATTGCTAATCTGAATGTTCTAAGTTTGCCATCATCGGCATTTTTTGTGAAACTTAATGATGAAAGTTCTTGTTTTGCAGAGGTTTCTACTAAACATCTGAAGTCTTCGTCTTCTTTGGTTAAACTGCTCTTTTTGTATACAATATAATCTCTATTGTTTTTAGAATAAGGATCTATGTAAATCGTTTCTTTTTTACCCGAAGAAATTACAGCATGAAATCCATCTGTGCCGAAACTAATTTTAGCAATTGCAGTAGGGTCATCTATACCTTGTGCAGAATAGGCTCGAATATTTGGGAACTTTGCTTGTAGAATCTTGTTAAAGTTAGATGTTTCTCTTATTCTAAATTGTGATAAGCTGCCGTCTTCATTTGGTAGTTTAATGATATTCTGATTTGGAGACTTTCTTTTTAAGTCTTCGTTTAATTTCTTATTGTCTAGACTTAAAATTTCATATTGCGAAGGGAAATTTTTCTTCTGATATATTTCTTTGCTTTCAACTAAAGATTCTTTTTTGTGCCAAAGCTCTTGCGAATAATATGAATTTATATTCAGAAAAAATAAGACAAATAAAAAAACAAGAAATGATTTATTTTTCATAAAGAATATTTGCGATGCATTTGTAGTTTTCAAATATAAGGAAATCTTACCTTTGTAAAATAATGAATAAAACTGTTTTACTAAAAGACCTTTCTTTAAAAGACTACAAAGAGACTTGGAATTATCAATCTCAATTGTTGCAAAAAATTGTAGATACTAAAATTTCTAATCGCAGAAATAATCTTTCTGATGTTACGCAAAATCATTTTTTGTTTGTAGAGCATCCTCATGTATATACATTGGGTAAAAGCGGGGATTTAAGTAATTTGTTGTTGAATGAAAAACAGCTTGAAGAAAAAGGAGCCACTTTTTACAAAATAAATAGGGGAGGAGATATTACTTATCATGGACCAGGACAAATTGTAGGATATCCTATTTTGGATTTAGAAAATTTTTTTACTGACATTCATAAATACCTGCGTTTGTTGGAAGAAACTATTATTTTAACTATCGCAGAATATGGAATAAAATCTTCTAGAAGTGACGGGGAAACTGGAGTTTGGTTAGATGTAGGAACGCCTTTTGCTCGTAAAATTTGTGCTATGGGAATTCGTTCTTCGCGTTGGGTAACTATGCATGGATTTGCTTTAAATGCAAATGTAAATCTAGGCTATTTTGATAATATAATCCCTTGCGGAATAAGAGGAAAGGCTGTGACTTCTATGGAAGCTGAGTTGGGTAAAAAAGTAGATGTTGAAGAAGTGAAGTCTAAAATTCTAAAACACTTCAAAAAATTATTTGAGGTTAATAAATTTATATCTTCTTAAAATTGTATTTATTTTTATAGATTGTTGTCTGATACAAATTATTTTTCTTCATTAAAATACACTTTGTAATATTTCATTTTTTTTTCTTCATCATAACCTCTTTCTAAATATTCTGAAGCTGCATCTGGTGCATCTACATCTAATCTTATATTGATGTTTGTATCTAGTTTTATTTCTGTTTTTAGTTTTGTCTTTTCTTTCTTTAAAACTGCGCCAGAAACATCAAAATTATTTCTAATTAAAACATCATTTAGGTTTTCGTAGTGTTTTTTATAATCTTCAAATAAATCTTTGTGTTTGTCTTCTTCAAAAATTTCTTCTTTAAATTCATGATAATCTACAGCTTCGTGCTCTTTAAAATAGTCTACAGTATTTGCTAAAAAATTACCTTGTTCATGTTTTCCAAATTCAGGTTTTATTACTTCTTCAGAGAATTCTTTACAAAGTTCTAAATAGTTTTGCGTGTGTGAATTATGGTCATCAGCAAGTTTTATTGATAAGAAATTTTTTATCCAATATTGGGCGTCATAATTATTATTATCTACAGAAAAAACAATGGTACCTTCAACATCTGAAGTATTTAAAATTAAGCATCCTTTGTCTATTCTTTTTGTTGATATTCCTTTTTGTACAACAACATCAAAACTTTCATTATCATCTAAATAGGTTTGAAAGAAATCAACTTTATTTTCTATTTTAAAAACACCAATAGCTTCAGTTAATACATCTTTATACTCAATTCCTTCTATTAAAACGACGATTACATCTCCTGTTTTTATTTGTGCTGAATTTGATTGTTCATACAAATGATTAACTATATTTTTTGAATATTCTATAAATGTACTTTCTTCTTTAAAAATTTCTGAAGTATAGTTATTTAATTCATTTAAACGCACATCTGCGTGATGAGAAAAACGATAACTTTGCGTTAAACTGCTAAATGGTTTTAACAAGAAACCTTTCATTAAATCGTAACTTTCTTGATCAAATCGAATTAACTCTTCAGAAAAAACATTATGCCCGCTATTAAATTTATTGGCAACTTTATGTAATATACATTTGGTAATTTCTGCTCTTGTTTTTTTAATCATCACTTTTTAATTTGGTGGGTAAAAATAGAAAAAGTTTATGGGGAATATTCTAAAAGTGTATAAAAAAGTTTAGCCCAGATAGAACGATTTGTTTGAGCTCTTTTGAGGAACGAAAAAAGCGAGTAGTGAAAGCTGGAAATGGCTTCAAAAAAAACTATAAGTCAAGTTTTAATTGCTCAGGTAAAAGTTTAAATGTTTTTCTGTGGTATTGGTTTGCTCCGAATTTGCGTATGGCATTTCTGTGTTCTTTGGTTGGATAGCCTTTGTTTTTTGCCCAATTATACATGGGGAATTTTTGATGAATTTTTGTCATATATTCATCTCTATAAGTTTTAGCTAGTACAGAGGCGGCTGCAATACTTTGGAACTTGGAATCTCCTTTTACGATGGTTTTGTGCGGTATATTTTTATAATTTTTAAATTTATTGCCATCTACAATAATAAATTCTGGAACAGTTTTTAAAGTATCTATAGCTCTATGCATTCCAGTAATTGAGGCTTGTAAAACATTAATTTCGTCTACTTCTTCTTGCCAAACAAAAGAAACTCCAAACGCAAGTGCATTCTCCTCTATAAAAGGGCGTAATTCTGTTCTCTTTTTTTCTGATAATTGTTTAGAGTCGTTTAAAAAGGGATGTGTAAAATTTTCTGGTAAAATTACAGCAGCAGCTACAACAGGACCAGATAAACAGCCTCTACCAGCTTCGTCTGTGCCCGCTTCTAATGTAAAACCACTATAATTTAATTGTAACATAACACAAAGAAAAGAAATCTTTCTTTTGATTTTAATTTTAAAATGATAATTAATTCAATTAATTAACAGATTTCATGATAATTATTAACGATTCTTTTGATTTTATTATTTTACATTTGCTTTGCAGATTTTTACTATGTTTAGAAGTTACTTTTTATTTTTCTTTGTTTCAATTATTACATTGAATTCGCTATCATCACAACAAATAAGAAGCCTTAAAGGAGGAGGTTTTTCAGGGGCAAGAAAGAACGATACTGTATCTGGAGAAACTAAAGTAATCTTGTCTGGTAAAACTAAATATACAGATTATAAAGTTATTTCTCATAAAAGAGATACTGCATATATTGATACTACTTTAACGATTAAAAAGGAATATAAGTTCAATTATCTAAGAAAAGATAATTTTGAGTTCATAGAATTCCACAATCAAGGACAAACCCAAAATAATTTGGGATACAGCTTTGATAATTTAAGTCAGTTTCCAGATATTGGTTATCGTGCAAAACAAGTCAGTTATTTAGAAATTGATGATATTAAATATTATAAAGTTCCTACGCCAACAACAGAAATTTTGTACAGAACTGGTTTGCAGCAGGGGCAAGTTGTAGATGCTCTTTTTACACTTAATTTCTCTGAAAGATTTAACGCATCTATGTTTTACAAGGGTTTACGATCTTTAGGAGCTTACAGAAGAGCTTTGGTTAGTAATGGTAATTTTAGAGGAACTTTTAATTATAAGACTAAAAAAAATCAATATGAAATAAGAGGGCACTTTGCTTCTCAAGATTTCTTTCATCAAGAAAGTGGGGGGTTAACCCCAGAAATGCTTGAAAATTTTATTAATGAAGATGAAAATTTTGATCAAAGATCTAGATTTGATGTGAATTTGACAGACGCAGAAAGTCAGTTTGATGGCACTAGAGTTTATTTAGAACACAGTTATAAGTTAATTGCTAGCAAAGACACTTTGAATAACAAAGATTTTAGCAACTTAAAAGTCGGGCATATTTTTACTAATGAAAATAAGAGTTATAGATTTGAGCAACCGACCAAGACAACTGACATTTTTGGGGCTTCAAATTCAATTTCAGGAACAAACAATACTGCTGAAAGTAAAATTACGAATAACGAAGTGAATTTAGAATTCAACTCCAAATATGTTTTAGGAAAGTTTAAAGCTAAAGTTAATTTTACAAGTTATTCCTATGGTTATGATACTATTTTAAATAGTGATGAAAACATAAATAAATTAAGATTGGAAGGAAATGCAATTTCCTTTGGTGCTGACTGGAATGCTAAAATTAAAAATTTTCAGTTAAATGCTGATGCTTCTTTAACTCCAGGCTCTGGAAGATTGGCTGGGAATTATTTGAAAGGAGAGGCATTATATAAAAAAGATAGTGTTTTTAGTTTGAAAGGAAGTTTACTCATCAGTTCTAAATTACCAAATTTTAATACGCTTTTGCATCAAAGTGGTTATGATGATTATAATTGGCAAAATGATACATTTAGCAATATAAATACTAGAAATTTAGGTTTCTCATTTAATTCTAAATGGATAAATACGGATTTAAATTTTACGAATATCGATAATTATACTTATTTCGGTACGGACAATACACCTCAACAATTTGATAATCAAATTATATATTTAAAGTTGAAAGTAAATAAGGAGTTTAAACTCTGGAAATTTGCTTTGGATAATACTGTAATGTATCAAAATGTAAGTAGTGGAAGTTCTGTTTTTAGAGTACCAGAATTTGTAACAAGAAATACTTTTTATTACACAGATGATTGGTTTGAAGGCA
>ENA-OSET01001850-OSET01001850.1-sediment-metagenome-genome-assembly--contig:-NODE-1850-length-21268-cov-14.107970_pt1 | contig 21268 bp, 20 predicted proteins | sample MGYA00237882_ERZ534229 | MGnify/ENA primary metagenome ERZ534229 (study PRJEB26408, sample SAMN06266212) | sediment metagenome | isolation source: Hudson Canyon methane seep mesocosm | place... | reverse complement strand
AAACGATTATCTGAAGCTGAGACCAGCACAATACAACAGCTGGCCAGGAAGCATGTGGGTTTAACCGGCACCAGTCTGTATTACATCGGCTGTCTGATGCGGGCCTTAGAGAAAATGAACCCTGAGCATGAGGGTGATGCTTATTGTGCGCCTTATGCATTTAACCTGCGTAAACAACGTGCGATTTCCCCCCTCACCAGCAATCATGTTTGCGCTTTATTTGCTCAAGCGCCCAGAGAAATCGTCAAGGATAGAGAGCAGTTGTTTAAGCATTTAAAACAACAAAATATGGATGTTATTCGTCAAAAACTTGATTATGCTTTTCTACCCCTGATGTGGGCAGGCAGCTGGTTATCACTGCAAGAGTATGGGAAAATTCTGCGCCTTTCCAGTTCAGGTCAGGAAAGAAGTTCATTCTGGTTTTCTGATATAGGTAAACTGGATTTAGCAAAAGAGTGTTTCCCTGGTGCTGAGGTCTCTGCAATTTTTCATCTATGCCAGGTAACTTCGCCGCCTGCTTTAGCTTTTCTAAACTGTATCTTTAAAGGTCAACTGACTTTAAGCTACAACTTTGTCGACCCCCTGATGACAGCAGAACAAATTGAGACCTTGCATGCTTTAGTTGTGTCTGAATTACTGGAACAGAGTGACTCCGCCTAATGTCTGCATTATTAGCCTACCAGCAACAAGCAACAAGCAAACTTGCCTTTATTGAGGGAGACCGTCAACTTAGCTATTCACAGCTACAACAACAGGTTTCTCAGCTCAGCGCTGTTTTTTTGTCTAAAGAAGCAAACTATGCTCGTATAGCAATTGCTTTAGACCGTGGTATAGATGCCAGCATTGCAATACTAGCAACATTGTCGATAGGGGCTTGCTATATTCCATTAGACCTAAAAAACCCCGTCAAACGGTTAAGTTATATTGTTAACGATGCCGATGTACAGTGTGTGATTGGAAAAGGCCCCTGTCCCAGCTGGTTGAATAAATCAGACCTTTGGCTGGATATTGAACAACTCCCTTCTTTAGCAACCGAGTTAACTCAAGCACAAGCAATTGCTGATGATACTTTGGCTGCCATTCTGTACACCTCTGGTTCTACAGGTATGCCAAAAGGCGTTGCCCTAAGCCATAAAGCCATACAAAACTTTTCAGAATGGGCCGCTGATTGTTTTAACCTCTGTCATACAGATCAGATTGCCTCCTTAGCGCCCTTTCATTTTGATCTTAGCACCTTTGATTTATTCAGCTCTCTAAGTCGAGGGGCAACAGTCCATTTTGTACCCGCCAACTTAAGCTTTTCGCCCAGCCGACTCACTGCCTGGTTACAACAACAAAAAATAACTGTCTGGTATACCGTCCCCTCGATACTAAGCTTTATCGCCTTAAAAGGCTCTTTAGATAACACCCCCTTACCACAGTTGAGAAGCATTTTATTTGCAGGTGAGGTTTTCCCTACGCCCCTGCTGATCAAACTTTGTGAACATCTGCCCGAAGTTTATTTTTACAATCTTTATGGCCCAACAGAAACCAATGTCTGTTGTTACTGGCCAGTCAATCGTAAACAACTGCAGGCCGAGCAGCCCATTCCAATTGGCATCGCCGCTTGTAATGCTACATTAAGCGTTGATTCTGACAGCAGTGAATTACTGGTTAAAAGTGATAACAACTTGTCTGGATATTGGCAACAAGGTCAGTTAATACCCGCCTGTGAAGTAGATAATACTTATCACACCGGAGATAAGGTGTCGCTAAATCAACAGGGTGAATATTGTTATCACGGCCGACTTGATAGAATGCTTAAATGTTCAGGTTATAGAGTAGAGCCTGCTGAAATAGAACAGGTAATTCTGCAACAGCCTAATGTTGAAAATTGTGCTGTTATTGGTCTTAAAGACAGCACCAGTGGTCACCGCCCTGCCACCGCTATCGTGTTAAAAACAGAGGGTGAATTGTCTGACATCAGCAAAGCGGTTAAACAACAGCTACCTTCTTATATGCACCCCTGCAAATTTCTTCTGCTAGATAGCTTACCGTATCTGGCCAATGGTAAAACTGATTACCTGGCATTACAAAAACAACTGGAAAGTTCATGAATAATCTTCCCCCCCAAGGTGGTCAACAAGCCTCAAAACAACGCTTAATCCATTGCGCTCAACAGGGTCTGTTAAAACACGCAATCCCTTTAGAACAAGGAGGACTCGGTGATAGTTTTTCAGATTTAACGCTAGCCCATGAATCGTTAGGAAAGGATTGTCTGGATAATGGATTACTACTTTCTATCAATGCGCATTTATGGGGAGCTGTTTTTCCTATACTGAATTACGGCACTGAAACTCAGCAGCAAAACTATCTCTCAAAACTACTTTCAGCACAACTGATCGCTGGACATGCCATTACAGAACCACAAGCGGGATCAGATGTAAATTCACTAGCAATGACAGCCGAACAAACAGCTGAAGGTTTTGTGCTTAACGGCCATAAACGCTTTATCAGCAATACACCGATTGCTGATTTTCTGATTATCTATGCACAACTCAATAATAAACTATCTGCCTTTATAGTACATGCTGATGATATAGGCACCAGCTTTCTTGATGCCCCTGAAGTCATCGGCTGTCAAACAGCGACCATGGGCGATGTGGTACTCGAGAATTGTTTAATTCCTCTGGACAGACAACTGGGGAAAACAGGGGCAGGCAACATGATGATCCAACAAGCGCTGGAATTAGAACGTGCCTTTATATTTGCTGGTATTTGTGGTGTTATGGACTGGCAATTAAAAACAGTTATACAATTTAGCCGTCAACGTCGTATAAATGCTCATCATCTGGGGAAAAACCAGGCTATCAGTCATAAAATTTCAGAGATGAAATTAAGACTAGACACTATCCGCCTGTGGGTAAATGAATGTGCTAGATTAAAAGATAACAAAAAACGTATCACCCTGCCCAGCGCTCAAACCAAACTCTATGCAGCAGAAGCTTTTCTACAATCCAGCCTGGATGCTGTACATATATTGGGAGCAAGTGGTTTACAAGAAAACAATCCAATGGCAAAACTGGTTAATGACGCAATGGCTAGCCGCCTATTTTCTGGTTCATCTGAAATACAAAAGAATATTATTGCCTCATTGCTGGGGACTGGTGAGGGATATAAATAATACTGTTAACTTAGGAGCTGAGGCTTTAGAAACTGTTTCATGCAGGGCTATGGCCTCACTTCCTTAAGACCTTAAATAATAGCAAGAAAAGTATCAACAACCTGCGGGTCATAATAAACTTTTTTCTTTTTTATCAAAAACTCTTTAACCTCTTCTTCAGAAATTTCTTTTCCTGTCATATAACCTTGCTTATAAGAAATAAAATCTCGTACCACAGATAAAATACGCGCACCTAGAGGAATTTTTTCACCTTCAAGTTTATCGGGAAAACCACTGCCATCATATCGTTCATATTGATGTTTAATTAAAACATTGGCACCCGTTAATTGCTCCATATCTTGTAATAAGACAGCTCCGGCAATTGCATGTTTTAAAAAGTTGCCTTTTTTATCTAATAAAAAATAAGGCTTAGAAAGTAATTCATCTGGCAACACCATTTTCCCAATCTGTAATAATAATCCGGCGTATAAAACATCATCACATTCTTTTTCTGACATATCCAAAAAAGCCGCAATCTGCATCGCATAATTCGCTACGTAGAGTGAGTGACCTTTTAGAATTCCTGGGCGTTTTTCAATAATTTTTGCAAATGTTTTTACTGCATCTTTATATTGTTTTTTTAATACGCTATGCGAATTGGTTAATTGTTTTAAGGACTTTTTTAACTGTTCATTTCGTTTTTCGACTTTGTCTTCCAAGTTGTTATTCAAGTCTTTTAGCTCATCATTTTGGCGATGAATAATCTCAAATAACTCGACTCGTTCTTCACGTAAACGTTTTTCTTCAATAGCCTTGGCAATTAAGGATTTAAGCTCATCATCTTCCCAGGGCTTACTACAATAACTATAAATTTTGCCATTATTAACTGCTTTGATGGTTGATTCTATATCCGCATAACCTGTTAATAAAACCCGCACTGTATCGGGCCATTTACTAGCTGCCTGGGTCAAAAGTTCTGCGCCATCCATATGAGGCATACGCATATCAGAAATAATTAAATCCATTGCTTGTTGCTCTAAAATCTCTAGCGCTTGAACTCCACTTTCAGCCTGGTGAACAATATAATCTTCCCCACGAAATAACCGACGTAATGATTTTAATACATTCCGCTCATCATCGACACAAAGTATATGGGCTGGTTTTTTCTCAAGTGGTGATTCAATGGTCATAATATTGTTTACTTTATCGGTAAATACACACGAAATTTTGTTCCTTTCCCCACTACAGAGTCGACTTCAAATCGACCATTGTGGTCTTGAATAATTTTATACGATAGAGATAAGCCCAAGCCAGTCCCCTTACCTATCGGTTTAGTGGTAAAAAAGGGATCAAAAATTTTTTTCTTGATATCATCAGGTATGCCTTTCCCCGTATCTTCAACTTCTATCCACGCAAAATCATCCCCCTGATACCCTGTACGGACAGTAATTTTTCCAAAATCATTTATAGAATGCGCGGCATTAACGAATAAATTCATAAACACCTGATTAAGTTGCGCCCCCACACATAACAAAGGTTTTATTCCAGCAAATTCCTTAACAATATCAGCTTTGTATTTAAGTTCATTATTCACGATATTTAAAGTGCCACTAATCCCTTCCTCAACATCAAACAACTCTCGCTCTTGTTTATCAATACGAGAGAAATCACGCAAATCCTGTACTATTTTCTTTGCTCTTGTAGCCCCTTCAATTGACTCTTTAACCAAATCCTGTAAATCGTCTTGTAAAAACTCTAAATCCAGGTCTTTACTTAATTGCTTAAACTCTATAGCCAGTGCATTATCTTCAGCTAATTCAGCCGTCATTTTTTCAGCCAGCACAGCAACTTGCTCTAAATCTGTTAAATAGCCTTTTAATGTATTTAAATTAGAATAAATATATCCCAAGGGGTTATTAATCTCATGTGCGACCCCTGCTGCCAATTGACCGATAGAAGCCATTTTTTCTGATTGTACCAAATGTCCTTGTGCTTCTTTTAATTGTTCATTCAACCCTTTCAGCTCTTGTTTTTCCTGCTCCAAAATCTGGTTGGTTGTTTTTAACTCTAAGGTATGTTCTACAACCGTTTGTTCTAAAGATTTTTCAATATTTTTTTGCTTGGTAATATCAATACCACAGCCCATAAATCCAGAAACTTGACCATTTTTACGTACTCTGGGTAGAACTGTTTCAAGAATCCAACAGATTCTGCCGTCTTCTAGAATTAATCTATATTCAGCATTTGCTGGCTCCAGGGTTTGAGAGACTTTATCATAGACCGACTGAAAAACAGATAGGTCATCTGGGTGCATTCCTTTCATACCATCTTCCTTAATACAGTCAGCAACACTTAACCCCGTTAATATTGAATACTGTTTATTAACAAATACACGTTCACCTTGTTCATTACTCAACCAAATTAAAGCCGGTAAAATATCAGCCAATTCTTTAAATCGATACTCACTTTCACGTAAAGCGCCATAAAGTTTGTTATGCAAAACTGCCTGATCAACATGACTCTCTGTTTTATCTTTACTCTTCCCTTCCAGTTCATTTACCATATTTTTATCAGACAATAAAATATGATTTAGCAACCATTGCACTAAAAAACCCAACAATTCATTAGACACTTTTTCTGGGTTAATTGAACATTCCTTTACTTCTTTTTCAATTTGCTCAACAAATTCTTTATGCGCCAATAGATGTTTTATGTATTCAGCCTCATCATACCCATGGCTACACATATATTCTTCTTCAGCATAAAAATGGTATTCAGTATAGTCCAACAACTCCTTTAACAATCCCTCAATGATATGATGATCACTTCTTTCAGCCAAGTTTTCATCCAATTTATTTAGAATATCAACTAGTTTCTTATGTTGAGTGTCGATAAATTCAACACCCGTATTATAACTGTCATCCCAAATGAATATACTCATCTAATCATCACCGAACAATAAAGAATTACACAATTTAAAGTCTATAGAATTTCATGACTATTAACAACCCTCAGTATAGACCTAAACAATACTTAGGGTAAGCAACTAAGGGAATCATTAATTAAATACAGCATTATTGAGCACACTTTGTTGCTACCGAGATATAAGCTACCCGTTTATTACACTATCAAGCTATAAACTGAAAAAATGAATATTCCTTTAATTACATTAATCCCCATCTAAAGAGATTATTAATCCCCCTTTTTTTAATTTAATTCTGATACAAATCTGCTATAGTTAAAAGCAACAAGATATGATAAATACAGACTATTGTTCTAGAACAACATCACCTTTTAAAATCAAATGGGCAATCATAATAATTACCTTAACGGTCTAAGCAGCTTTATTGAATCAGCTTTTCCCAAAACCTGTGCTGTTTGTGGTAAAAAATACCTAACGGCTGAACAGTTTTTAACAGAAACAGATAATATGCCTAGTGGTCGCTCATCTCTGAAAGAAGCACTGGAAGATGATGGCACCTCTATAGTGGAAGTGTTCCGGAACTGTGGCTGTGGCTCTACTTTAATGGATGAATTTAATTCACGCCGAAACAATTCTGAGCAAGGGCAAAAAAAACGCGACGAATTCAATAAATTATTAAAATTTTTAGAATCTCAAAATGTACCTACAGCTAAGGCACGTACTGAGATTCTCAAGCTCTACAAAGGCGAAAAAAGTGAACTACTAAATACTCTACTTAGTAAATAACTACGGATAAATGAATCATGCCTGATAAAACATTACTGCTAGTTGATGATGACCCTAATATTTTAAAAGCCCTAAAACGCTTATTACATCGGGAAAACTATACTGTTTTACATACAAATGGGGGCTCTGAGGCACTGCAAATTCTGGAACAAAATCAGGTCAATGTTATTATTTCTGATCACCGTATGCCCATGATGACCGGGGTAGAGTTTCTAGCCAAAGTAAAAGAATTATATCCTGATATTACCCGTATTGTGCTCAGTGGCTATTCTGATATTGACACCATTACTGAAGCCATAAATGAAGGTAATATCTATAAATTTATAGCCAAACCCTGGGATGATGAACAAATAAAAACGACTGTTAAGGAGGCATTTGAACAAAATTTCTTGCGTTTGGAAAATAGCCGCTTAGCTGATGAACTAACCCTAGCCAATAGCAAACTTTTACAACAAAACAAAGAAACCTTAGGTTTTTTAGAACAAGTGGTTAATCATAATTCTGATGGTATTGTCATTGTTGATAAATCAAAAAAAGTTATCTACTCAAACCCTAGTGCACTCACCCTACTGCTAGATCACTACTGGGCTTTTCCAGGCGATGAATTTAAACTGCCGTTTAAGGAAGGCCAATCATTTCAGCACAGACTCCCTAGTAAAAACACAGATGATATACTGTTACAAGTTCACTGTACAACGATAACCTACGAGAGCAAACAGGCTTTTTTAATTACTTTGCATGATGACTCAAGTATAGACCTCATCAATGTAGAAAAAAAACGTTCAGATGATCAGCTAAAACAATTCTGCTATCAAATAGTTAATGCAGTCAGTTCGACGATTGAGCAACGAGACTCATACTTAACAGGCCATCATAATAGAGTAGCCAGACTGGCTGTGGCCATTGGCACTAAAATGGAATTAAATGACGCAGCTTTACTAGAGCTAAAAATAGGCGGCTTGGTTCATGATATAGGTAACATTTTCATTCCTTCTGAACTGTTTAACAATGCCACCACATTTAATGAAGAAAATCGTTTAAGCATGCAACAACATACAGCAAAAGCCTATGAAATTATATCTAACATCGAATTCCCCTGGCCTGTAGCAGAAATAATTTTACAGCACAATGAAAATATTGATGGCTCAGGTTATCCCTATGGCCTTTCAGGCAATGAAATAAAACTAGAATCGAAAGTTATGGCGGTAGCCAATGCAGTTTGTTCTATGTCAGAAAAAAGACCCTATCGTAATAAACTTCCCGTTAAACAGATAATCGATATCATTAAACAAGAAAGCAGTACAAAATTTGACCCTGAAATTGTTGATATTTGTATTGAACTACTTCAAAGTGAAAAATTTGATTTAAAGACCAGTGATAAGGTAACTTGCAATAAATAATCCCCCCAGATTGCGCTGATTTTTTCTGATCAAGCCATCTCAAGAGGCGCATAGCCAGCTACCTAACGATTGAAATTGTTTGAGCAGGGACAAAAAGGCCTGCAAGGTGGGGGATTATTTAATGCGAGTTGCCTAAGATTACAAAAGACATCTGATTTAATCCTGATCTGGAGTTTTTAACAGCAATACAATAAACACTTACTTTCTAATTGCTTTGCTTAAGATCTTATCAAGATGATTGGCAAAAGCCTGCCTGTCACTTTGGCTTAAAGCCGATGGCCCACCCGTTTCAATACCACTAGAACGTAAAGTATCCATAAAATCTCTCATATTAAGAGACTCTTTAATATTCTGAGTTGTATACAACTCACCGCGATGATTTAATGCCACAGCCCCTTTTTCAATTGCTTCAGCTGCAAGTGGAATATCGCCTGTAACAACCAGATCACCAGACTCTACTCTTTGTACTATTTCATTATCGGCTACATCAAACCCCCTGGCTACCTGAATAAACTGTAGATATCGTGAAGGTGGCAGACGAATAAACTGATTAGCAACAAATGTAGTTAACACCTTCGTTCTTTCAGCCGCTCTGCATAATATATCTTTATTCACTACTGGACAGGCATCCGCATCAACCCATATCTTCATTTGCTATTTCACCCTATTAAATAATGTCTGGTCGAACGCTGTATTTTGGCTTTATCCTGAATTCAAGCTATGACTAAAGCTGATAGAAAAAGCTGCCGTGAAATTTTATTAATTACAATAGCCGCATTATTTGCAGCTATTGTAAATTAAGGCTATGTCACCGTTAAGTGTGGAAGAGAGGAAAATAAATGATGTTCAATTCATTATAACTTGATTAACAAGAGAACCTTGAAGAAGAGAATTGTTTAAACTTCTCCTCACCCTTCCCTCTCCATCAGGAGAGGGCTTTAAGAGCCGGTTCATCTTATTGAATTTTAACGGTGACTAGCCTAAATTAAAGATGTAATTAGGCTTTAGGTCTCATCTGAGGGAATAACAATACATCTTTAATTGATGGAGCATCAGTAAACAGCATAACTAAACGATCTATACCTATGCCCTCTCCTGCAGTTGGAGGCATGCCGTGTTCCAGTGCAACGATGTAATCTTCATCAAAATGCATAGCCTCATCATCACCGGCATCTTTTTCTTCTACCTGCTTTTGAAAACGTTCAGCCTGATCTTCGGCATCGTTAAGCTCGGTAAAACCATTAGCGATTTCTCTTCCACCGACAAAAAACTCAAAACGATCCGTGACATGCGGGTCATCATCATTTCGTCTTGCTAACGGTGAAACTTCAACTGGGTATGCAGTAATAAAAGTCGGTTTCATTAAACGACTTTCTACTGTTTTTTCAAATATTTCAATTTGAACTTTACCTAAGCCATAGCCATCTTTAATTGGAATATGTAATGCTTCGGCTATTTTTACCGCCGCTTCACGTGTATTTAAATCGTCCAGCGTTAAATCAGGGTTAAAATGTAAAATCGATTCAACCACCGTCATTCTGTCAAATGGTTTACCAAAATCATATTCATCATCCTGATATTTAACCACTGAACTACCTGTAACTTCTTCCGCAATACCTTTTAACATCGCCTCAGTTAAATCCATTAAATCACCATATTCTGCATAGGCTTGATAAAACTCTAGCATGGTGAATTCTGGATTATGTCGTGTTGATAAACCTTCGTTGCGGAAATTACGGTTAATTTCAAATACCCGCTCAAAACCACCCACAACTAGACGTTTTAAATATAACTCGGGGGCAATACGAAGATATAAGCCCATATCTAAAGCATTATGATGGGTTTCAAATGGACGTGCGGTTGCGCCACCTGGAATGGCTTGCATCATTGGCGTTTCAACTTCTAAGAAGTCTTTATCACCCAAAAATTTTCTAATATAAGCCACGATTTGTGAACGAATTAAAAAAGTTTTACGCGAATCATCACTCATAATCAAATCCAGATAACGCTGTCTGTATTTGATTTCCTGATCGGCTACACCATGGAACTTCTCAGGTAATGGACGTAATGCTTTAGTTAATAATCGAACATCATCAACACGAACACTTAGTTCACCAACCTTAGTTTTAAAGAGTGTACCTTCAGCACCGACAATGTCACCGATATCCCACTTTTTGAATTGTTCGTTATAAAAGCCCTCTGGCAAAGTATCACGCGTTACATAAAGCTGTAATTTACCTGACATATCCTGAATATGACAAAAACTGGCTTTGCCCATAATTCTACGGGTCATAATACGGCCAGCAACCTTGACTCGAACAGGTTCCTCTTCTAACGCTTCCTTAGAATGTTCGCCGTATTCAGCCAATAATTCACCGCTGATGACATTACGGCGAAAATCCGTTGGGAAAGCGATACCATTTTCACGCAGTGCTGATAATTTGGTACGGCGTTGGGTAATTTGTTCTTGTTCGTCTTTTTGGTTTTCTGTCATTTTAAAATATTTTAAGGTAAAAACTGTTGTATTCGATAAGTATTATGACAATACATTTCTGTGACTTGCAAACCATTTCTATCATCGAAGCTTGCTTTAAATTTTTTTCTAGTAGGCTCTTCAGCTCCTCGCCTTGGGCAACAAAACAATATTCCTCTATATTCTATTTGGTCTTTATTAACGGGAATATTTATCAATTTCATTCTATCAACAATGAACTCAAAAAGAACTTTAGACGAATTTAGTTGCTTAAGATACTTTCCTTTATTTATTGATTTAAGCTCAATTAAAAACACATGAATTTTATTTTCTCTTTGACAAACCAAGATTGCATCATTTTTACTACACAATCCTTCTTTCTCAACATTAAAAAAAGAAAAAACAGGGTCTTTCTCATTTGTTTTCCTAGGTACATCAATTGAAAAAGCAAAGGTGGATAATGAGTTTTTTAGCTGTATATTTACCCATCGACATTTTGCATCCACTTGTTCTTCTCGAAGATCTAATCTATTATTTTCATCTATATGTAAATGAAAACTCTCCTCAATAATACCTTTTAATTCTAAAGGAAATGAAACAGGCACTACACTGACTCTTTAGCGTCTTGTATAGCATAAAAAATTTCATTTGAAGATTGGTTCAATTTATTTGTTACTCTATCAAACGTTTCAACAACAATACCTTCATCATCTATAGGCATTGATAAAATAGATTGTTTATCAAACAAATAAGCAGAAACTTTCCCACTATCCAACAATTCATTATCTTGATAAGAAAACTGTTTTTTTAACTGTTCTTTATCTGGAAAGCTAGTATTTAACATTATTAAATTATTCAATTCACGAATAAAATAATTACTATGAGTACTAACAACAACCTTTAATCCAGCATTAACAAGTTGAGCTATAACACGAGCAATTTTACGTTGGTTATCTGGGTGCAAATTCAATTCAGGTTCATCAATCATTAAATAGTCACCTTTCTTAGCTTGGTGCTCCAAATAAAATACCAACCCAAAAAGAGTTTTTACCGTTGAGGAACTAAAATGTAATGGTAATTTCTTTTGCTTTGATCGATAAGGCATAAAAAAAATATTTCCTTGCTTATCAACTTCATGCTTTCCATTTAGTATGTTTTTCTGAATATTTTTTGCATATTTATGATAATCACTTTTTTCATCCCTAAAACCCCCTATCTTATTCAAATATTGTAAATAATCACTAACTGGAGCTGCATATCTTGAATCTACAATATCTTTTAATAGCTCCATAGGATTAACACTATCCTTTTGAGCAAGTTGTAATAATAAATTACGTGTACTGGATAACTCTCTGACAAATAAATTTAGCCCAGCTCGCTCAGCAGGTAATAAAAAAGATTTTTGAGATAATCCATTAAAAAAAACTTCAATTAAATTAATCGAAACGATACGATGTAAAACATTTTCTGGAATATCTTTATCTCTATATGTAAAGTGTATTTTACTTTGCCCTGCCACTTTTTCCAGAGAAAGAAACCAACCCTCTTTTTTTCCTAAGCTTGATCGACTGCTAATATCAGCCTGAATAGCTTGTTCCTTTATCCCATCTTCATCAAAGCCTAATTTTATAGCTGTATTTAAAAACTCATCATTCGTAACACCAAATAAACTAGGTAAATTTTCTTTAAAATGGTTTTCTATCTCTAAAATCATATTGCCTTGATGTCGAGCAATAACATCTGCCACATCAAGTTCATAAGCACCATTTTCTTTTAATTCACTAATTATTTTTTTTACAAATGAAAATCGAATATCGAATTTTTTATCTAGCAATCCATATAGGGAATACATGACATATGTCTTACCACAATTATTTTCCCCACAAAATAGAGTCAAATCATTGAGCTCAATACCTCCTTTTTTTATACTACCTAAATTTTCAAAATCAATTTTCATAACTACAAACCACTCTTTAAACTGGCTTCAATAAACTGATCTAGATCACCATCTAAAACAGCCTGGGTATTGCCTGTTTCTACATTGGTTCTTAAATCTTTAATTCTTGATTGATCTAATACATAAGAGCGAATCTGACTACCCCAGCCAATATCTGACTTACTGTCTTCTAATGTTTGCTGAGATTCTGCACGTTTAGATAATTCCAATTCATACAACTTACCTTTCAACTGCTTCATCGCTGTATCACGGTTTTTATGCTGAGATCTATCATTTTGACATTGCACCACGATGCCTGTTGGCTCATGCGTGAGACGTATTGCAGACTCGGTTTTATTAACATGCTGCCCACCTGCACCACTGGCACGATAGGTATCAACACGTAAATCAGCTGGATTGATTTCTATATCAATATCATCATCTATTTCTGCGTTGACGAAAACGGAGGCAAATGAGGTATGTCGTCTACTACCTGAATCAAAAGGTGATTTTCTGACCAAGCGGTGTACACCCGTTTCTGTGCGTAGCCAACCATAAGCATATTCACCTTCAAATTTAATCGTCGCACTTTTAATACCAGCAACATCACCTTGAGATTCTTCAAGCAATTCAACTTTAAAACCTTTGGCCTCACCCCAGCGCAAATACATGCGCTCAATCATTGAAGCCCAATCTTGCGCTTCTGTGCCACCGGATCCTGATTGTATATCTAAAAAGGCATTATTAGCATCCATTTCACCAGAAAACATGCGTCTAAATTCTAACTCAGCTACTTTCGTTTCAAACTGCTGTAAATCCTCAACAACCGTTTCGATGGTTTCTTCATCTGCTTCTTCCACTGCCATTTCTAGCAACTCTTCGGCATCAACCAAGCCTTGCTCTAAGTTATCAATGGTATTAACAATGGTTTCCAGCTGACCGCGCTCTTTTCCTAATGCTTGAGCACGAGCCTGATCATTCCATACTTCGGGATCTTCCAGCTCTCTTAACACCTCAACTAAACGTTCACTTTTAGTGATGTAATCAAGGTAATCTTTAAGTGCACCACCTCTATTAGCCAGGTCGAGAATAGTATTTTTTATTGGGTTAATTTCTTGCATAAATGATTTTATCGACCAAATAAATAGTAACCGATAATTATAACAGAGCAGCGATTAATTTTTCTTAAATAAGGGCATTGCGATAAAAATCAATCCAGCCAAAACAAAAGGTATGCTCAACATTTGTCCAGTAGTCATCCAGAAATCATTGCTATAAGCCGCTTGTTTGGTTTTAACAAACTCCAGAAAAAACCGGGCACTAAAGACGCTCACCAAAAAAGTTGTAAAAATAACGCCAGATCGACTATTAGCCCCCCTGATTTTATACATAAAGAGTAATAAGAAAAAAATCAATAAATAAGATATCGCTTCATATAACTGCACAGGATGACGAGGTAATAAATCTATCCTCTGAAAAACCACGGCCCATGGCACGGTGGTCGGTTCACCATAAATTTCCGAATTGAAAAAATTACCGGTACGGATAAAACCTGCACCTAAGGCAGAAACCAGAGCGACCCGGTCTATAAACCAGCTATAAGATTCTGTAACGCGTCGTTGAAAAAAATATAAAGCTATTAATATACCTAGAATTGCACCGTGACTAGCCAGGCCACCCTCCCAGATAGCCAAAATCTTCAAAGGCTGGGAAAAGTAATAGGCTGGGTCATAAAACAAACAATGCCCTAACCTTGCCCCCAAAATAGTACCAATGGCAGCATAGGTGAGCAAATCATCAATTTCTTCCAGGTTCTTACCTTCTCGTTCATAAATCCAGCTCATTAATAAATAACTGGAGATAAAAGCCGAGGCAAACATCAAACCATACCAGCGAACTTTAACAAATCCGACTGAAATGGCGATAGGGTCTATATTCCAAATAAAATAATCCATCTTAATCCCAACGGTGATCTCTAACTTGAACACGACCATCTGCTATTTGAACAGGAAAAGTCTCGACATCTTCATAAGCGGGTGCGCATTTAACCGCCCCGGTTTTTACACAAAAGCGAGCACCATGACGCGGACAAATTATTTCATCCCCCTCAAGTGTACCACTGGCAATTTCTGCACCATCATGCGTACAAACATCTTCGATGGCATAAAACTGAGCATCTAATTTAAAGATGGCAACATCGGTCCCATCAACATCAACAATGATGTTTTCACTCTCTGCCAGTGCATTTTCTGCACAAACATCAATCCAGTCAGTCATTTTTCAACCTTATATTAAATTAGTTAGGGGCATTCGTACTGTAACAATTTTGCTTTGATGGGTGCTTAATTGATTGTTCCCACGCAGAGCATCAATGCCACTAAGTCAGAAATCAGTCCGTTGGGGCGCAGCTTTCTTAGCTCAAAACAGCTGGCTAAAGCACTGTGCCCCACATTGCATTTTTCTCGTTCCCACCGTATTCGGTGGGAACGCATACCGTGCTGCGATTTTAGGCAGGTATGTATTCCCACGCGGGAGCATGGGAACAAGACGGGCCAGTTTTTTGCTAAGCTGTGTTTGTTAATAACCATGCAACTTAATCACAGTGATGCAGAGCTTGGGAGCGACAATACCACCTTTATCCATCTAAAAACAATAAAAGAGTAGCCTAAAGACTGCGCCCAAAATAAGCCTGTCATTTTTTATTCCTTTGATTGTTCTTAATTATTCCTTCTAAGTAACAAAGGTTAATTTTACTTATTGTTACCCTAAACCCTTCCCTCAGAAAGCGTCATCTTGGCATGGATGCCGAGATCCAGTGACAAGGATGTTAACGGTGGTCATTGCTGAGTGACCGAATCACATCCATGTGCTCTGGATACTGACGATCCCTGCCAGTATGACGATTGACTTGGTATTAGTTATTACTCGTAACTGGGTGTCCGCCACGGTTTAAAATACTGATTACCCACAAGCTTCAGCCTTTTTATACAACCCCTCAACATCTGGATCAAGACATTCTTTACCGAGATGGAGTGTGAAGCTTGTATTACTGCTGCTCTAAAATATCTGAGACTCGTACCTAACCCTATATCTTTTTGTTTAAAACGTAGAGTCAGTCATTTTGTAGAGACGTAGCATGCTACGTCTCTACGTATCAGGAAAACCTCAGAATTCTAGCTTATTAATGACATATCAACCACGAAGTACACGGAGAAGCTATTTATGTCTTACTGTTGTTTTAAAATGGCTGAGACTCATACGTAATCAGGAAACCCTATAAACAAGTCGGCGGCTTAGGAATACCGGCAATTTTACAGGCATATTTTAAAGGCCCCTGGGGGAATAGTTTGTGTAGATAACGACTATTGCCTTTTTCTTCGCCAAACTGTTTTTTAATCGCTTTTGTAAACACCCGCGCATTGGGTAAATGTTTAAATTGCTTGTAATAGTTGCGAATAAACAAAACAATTTCCCAATGCAAATCAGTTAACTCTATATCATTAATAGTCGCTATTTCGATTGCAACAGTCTCACTCCAGTCAGTTAAATCCACTAAAAAACCATCTTCAGTTGTATTTAAGCTGTTACCAGCAACGATTAACTCCATGTGCGAATAACCTTATTTTTTTCTGTTAGCTCAACCAAATCAGAAGAATCAACCACCTTAATCCCAGAGACTATCTCTTCAACATCAATTCCTCGGGTTTCCAGCTCAATAGCCAATACATGTAGATATACTCTATTCTCAAGCAATTGTTGTAATTCACTCTTTAAAACAGCATTTTTCAGTAGCCGATAACAGGCATTTTCAAAAAACACAACATCATCACCACTATCAATTCTTTGCAATAAAGCACTATCAATAGACGATTGAAAGATCAAATGTAACATTTAACGCTACTCAAAATGTGTTAATTTAAGGCCAACAATACCGATGACAATAAAACTAATAGACAGCAGTCTTACCCACTCCACCGATTCTTTAAAAAGAAAGATACTTAACACGGCGACACCTACAGCCCCCATACCCGTCCATATCGCATAAGCCGTGCCTAAGGGCAAGGTTTTGATAGCCAGCATTAACAGATAAAAACTAGTCCCCCCAGAAATCATAGTAACGATGCTAGGGTACAACTTTGTAAAACCCATATTGTATTTTAGACTCAGTGCAAAAATTATTTCCGACAAGCCTGCTGAAAATAAAAACAACCACCCCATTGAGTTCTCCTATTTCTGGTGCAAAAAAAAGCTAACTATTCTACAATACATCCTTTAAAACGAATAATTATCCAACACCTTTCTATGAATGACCTAGCAAAATACTTAGTCAGAAGTCCAAAACAGGTTACTAATTACCTAAAAATGCTGTCAAAGGAAAGATGCCTAATTTCTGCAGGTTTTGGAGAGGGTGAAAAAGATACTTTTTTAACAGCTATCATAAAAATTGATGATAAAAAACAAACGCTAACTATAGATTGTGGCCCTAAAGAATATCTAAATAAAAGACTATTAGATAGTGCAATTATTAAATGCTCAACAGAATATCAAGGTATAAAAGTTCTATTTGAAGGCAGACGTGTCAAAAAGTCAGGTACATCTAGCAACCCCTCATTTTTAATTCCTGTTCCCAAATCAATTTTCTGGGTTCAAAGAAGACAATTTTACAGAGTAAAATCTCCGTTATCAAAAGATAGTCATTGCCTCATATCTATTCAAGACCCTGAGACTAAAGAAGACAAACAAATCCCTTTAACTCTTAACGATATCAGTGTCAGTGGCATAGCTATTCAAAACAAATCAAAAGCCTTGGCTAATTATTTTGAACCAACTAAAGAACTGTATAATTGCCAGCTTATTCTTGCAAACGAAGCAGAATTAACGCTAGACCTAGAGGTCCGCCATGTATCTAATCACAACATTAAACCTGAACGTGTAGGCTGTTATATAACTAACTCTACACCAAGGATAGAATCAACAATTATGCGTTACATGCAAAATATAGAACGTGAAACCAGACAAAAAGCTTAATAACTTTTTAAATAAACTAATACATCATCACTCCTTTCATGGAAAACATTTCAGATTATCTGGTCAAAAATCCAAAACAAATTATCGTTCATTTAAAAACACTTGCGAAAGAAAAATGCCTAATTTCAGCAGGATTTGGCGAGAATCATTCATTTCTAACCGCTATTTTAGATATTGACACAAAAAAACAAATCATCACTATCGATTGCGGTCCAAAAGAATATTTAAACAAAGAATTACTTAGCTCAGGTATTGTTGAATGCAAAACCGACTATAAGGGCATTAAGGTTTTATTTAATGGCCATGGAATTAAAAAAGCCGGTGGAATAGGAAATACCGCTTTATCGATAAAGCTTCCCAATCAAATATATTGGGTACAGCGCCGCCTGTTCTATCGTGTGCGCTCCCCTCTATCAAAACATAGCTATTGCTCTATTAGCTTTAAAGCATCAGAATCAAAAGATGAACAAACACTAGACTACAAACTCTTTGATCTCAGTGCATCTGGTTTTTCAATTATTTGTGACAGTGTAGAGCTGGCGGAAGATATCGTATTAGGTTCTGAATTTATAGACGCTCAGTTAACACTAAATGAAACTGAAACGCACAAAATTTCATTTATTCCTCGTAATAGAATTGCTGTTAATCCTAACAAACCAACTAAAAGCCAACGTATAGGCTGTGAATTTGTAAACCTTTCCCCAAGAGCAGAGAATGCATTCATACGTTATATGCAAGAGATTGAACGAGAAACAAAGAAAAACTTTGATTAACAGATGGAACTTTTAACGCCCTCAACAGAAAAAGCAATTTATAGCGTTTCTGCTCTGAATAGAGAAACCAAAGACCTGTTAGCCAGTCATTTTTCTTTTATTCAAGTTGAAGGTGAAATATCCAATTTAAGTCGCCCTTCATCTGGACATATTTATTTTTCTCTAAAAGATGCAACCGCTCAAGTCCGTTGCGCCATGTTCAGATCACAACTGCAACGCCTGAATTTCAAACCTGAAAACGGCAAAAAAGTTATTTTAACCGCCCAGGTCAGCCTATACGAAGCACGAGGCGACTATCAATTAATCGCAAATAAAATGCAGCCTGCCGGAGCGGGTGACTTGCAACTTGCTTTTGAAAAATTAAAAAACAAACTACAGCAGGAAGGCTTATTTGATTCCTCCATTAAAAAACCCATTCCCTCTTTGCCAGGACAAATAGCGATCATCAGCTCACCCAGTGGGGCAGCGGTACATGATATTTTAAGCGTATTAAAAAGGCGCTTCCCTATCATTCCATTGATTATCTATCCCACTTCCGTACAGGGCGAAAACGCTAAAAATGAAATCGTTAAGGCTATCGAAAGTGCCAATAAAAACCAGGAAAACGAAGTCATTATTCTGGCTAGAGGTGGCGGCTCTTTAGAAGACTTATGGGCTTTTAACGAAGAATGTGTAGCAAGAGCCATCGCCAACAGCCAGCTTCCGATTATTTCAGGCATAGGTCACGAGGTGGATTTCAGTATTGCTGATTTTGTTGCAGATTTACGTGCGCCCACCCCTTCTGCTGCGGCAGAAACAGCGGTTCCCAACCAGCTGAACTGGCTAGCGACTTATAGAAACTATGAGATACAATTAGGACGACTTGTTCAAACTCAACTATCACAACATAAGCAAAGCATACACTGGCTTAAACAACGTTTGCAGCAGCAACACCCTAGTCAGCAATTTCATCGTCATGCACAGACGCTGGATCATTTGCAAGCCCGACTACAAAAAGCAATTGAGCATAAAATAGCCAAACAACAACATCAGCTCGGTGTTCAGCAACAGGCAATCAAACAACATAGCCCATCCAATAGAGTGCTACGTTATCAGCAACAGCTACAATACCTTAAACAACAATTACACAACTCTATTAACCACAAGCTGGAAAATCTACGCCGCAAACAAGCCGCTTTGGCTTCCACTTTAAATGCTGTCAGCCCCTTAGCGACCCTGGACCGTGGCTATTCCATCACCAGTCTGGACAAAACAAGTAAAGTGCTAACATCCAGTCAGCAACTTGCTGTTAAACAACGCATTAAAACCCGTCTGGCTCACGGCCATATCATCAGTCAAATAGAGGAAGTTCATCATGAGTAAATCTATATTTTTCATTACTCTAGGCTTGCTACTAACCCCACTTCTTTGCAGCGCAGGCAAGCTTCCTGAACAAGCGGCAGTACCAGGTGGTCTTGTTAAGATAGCCCTTTCCAGCACAAGCTCAGAGAAACCTAAAGTCTACTTTCAAAATCAACGCGTACTGATCAGCCAAGAAAACCAACAATGGCTAGCAGTCATTGGCATCCCGCTTGATGCAAAAATGGGTGAACAACATATTGTCGTTGAAAGTGATGGAGAAACCGAAAATATCAGCTTCTCTATTGTCGATAAAGAGTACCCTGCGCAATATTTAACCATCAAAAAAAAACGCATGGTGTCTGGTTTTACTGAAGCAGATCTTAAAAAAATTGATGCGGATAAAAAAGCCATGACCACGGCTAAAGCCTTTTGGACAGAGCAAACTATAGATGCTGATTTTATTACCCCTGTTGAAGGCAGGTTGAGCAGTTTATTTGGCTTAAAACGTTTCTTTAATAACATACCTAAACGCCCTCACAATGGTTTAGACATTGCCGCTATAACAGGAACGCCCATTGTGGCTCCAGCCTCAGCTACCGTTATTAATACCGGTAACTATTATTTTAACGGTAACACCGTTTTCTTAGATCACGGACAAGGTTTACTCAGTGCTTATTTGCATATGAATAAAATCACAGTAAAGCCAGGTCAACTTGTTAAGCAAGGTGAAATCTTAGGTACAGTAGGTGAAACAGGACGCGTCACCGGCCCACACTTACACTGGATTGTGTATTTAAATAAAGCCCCCGTTGACCCGGCTTTATTTATTGCTAAAGATATTCCTAGACTGGATGCTAGAAACAACAAATAACAATTCCATTCAGCACAATCCAATAAAAATCCCAGGCCCACTTGTCATCAATATGTAGTCTATCGAACTTAAGGGTAGATATTCATTAGCTTCAAATCAGACTAAGAGACTTTAATTGATGTACTATATCTACTGTTGATTATATACACACTCAATTAATTGCGATGAGACAATTTTTGTCATCTCAAATTCTTTGCCTGCTGATAGCTATTTTTCTATCAATAGTTCATTAGCCTCATCTCTTGAATTAACTGAACAAGAAAAGAACTGTATCAAACAAAACCCTGTTATAAATTTCACTGGCGATCCTAACTGACTACCCTACCAAGCCTTTTATTCTTCCGGAAAATATTATGGAATCGTAGCTTTTGAAGCAAGAATAGGGGGATAAGAGCTTAATATTTTCACAGTCTCTAGCAAAATAACAACTACAACTTTTCAATTAGTTGACCATTCTAATGCCTGTGTGTATAACTTATATCGATTATCTTAATTTTTATATATTATGAAATATATAAGCAAAACTAAAGCATATACTCTTTTAATTCTGGTGTTTTTTATAGCTACCAGTTTTGTCATATACCGGCTGGAAGAT
>ENA-OSET01001848-OSET01001848.1-sediment-metagenome-genome-assembly--contig:-NODE-1848-length-21292-cov-4.627575_pt1 | contig 21292 bp, 19 predicted proteins | sample MGYA00237882_ERZ534229 | MGnify/ENA primary metagenome ERZ534229 (study PRJEB26408, sample SAMN06266212) | sediment metagenome | isolation source: Hudson Canyon methane seep mesocosm | place... | reverse complement strand
AGACAGTTTGCCACCACCAATAGACAACATTCCTGTCGGGCCTTCCCAAACTTCGTCTTTACGCGAAATTTCTTTGGCCGACTTCCCCTCGCCGCCAACCAATGGTCTTATGCCCGACCAAACCGACACAATATCGTCGTTAGTCAAAGATACGTTGTTTATGGAACTGTGGACGGATGCGAAAAGATAGTCAACGTCACGCTGGTGGATAGGCGGCCAATAGTCGGTATCGGGGTAGAATTCATCCGTGGTGCCAACATAGGTGTAAGCGCCCAGTGGAACGCTAAACGTGCGTCGTTTGTCAGACGTCGACATGACCACTGTGTGATTAATCGGCAGAGCTTCCCGATCGACGACCACATGTATTCCTCGGCTAAGGGCAAGCCGTGGAGCTTGTTTAGGATTCTCAATTTCGCACACTGCGTCCACCCAGGGTCCCGCTGCATTAACCGCGGTAAGTGCCCGTATTTCAAATTCTTCGCCGTCGTCTTCCAGTTGTGATCGGCAGATAACCGAGAACTCTTTGTCTTTCTTAATGCCAACGGCCTTCACATAGTTTGCAACAATAGCCCCATAAGCGAACGCTGAGCGCAGCGTCGCTACCGTTAAACGAGCATCATCGGTCAAATATTCTGGGTAGACGACGCCGCTGTGCATACTAGCAGTGTTCAACAAAGGTTCGCGTATAGCGAGCTCAGCGGGTTTCCAGACTTGATGTCGGTCGGTAGTTTGCACCTTCCCAAGTTTTTCATAGGTCCACAGCGCCGTACGAAGCGCGATTTCTTCTGCTTTGGAAGATGCGGGCAATATGTACTGTGTTTTCTTGGCCAGGTGTGGGGCTATGCGATGCAGCGTCGCACGCTCGGTAGCAGACTCCTTTACAACCGGTATATCGCCTTGAGCAAGATAGCGAAGCCCGCCATGGATCATTTTCGAACTACGACTGCTGGTACCGCTAGCAAAGTCTTTTGCTTCGATAAGAGCAACTGACAAACCTCGCATTGCCGCATCACGGGCGACACCGGCGCCGGTAATACCGCCGCCAATCACAACCAGGTCGTATACCCGCTCTGAAAGCTGTTGATAGATCTTCTTTCTATTGCGTAAATCTAAGTCGGAGGCCGAAGCCATGGGAAATTTCCTCAAGCGTGGTATCGAATCATTCTGAAGCAGGCGCAGTCTAACAACGTTGGACGCATCCAATTGTCCAAAATTAGACAATCTTATGATAAGCTGAGACATGGATAACCGTTTTAACACCAAAGACCTTGTGCGCTTTCTGGACCAAGTGCCAGTTCTGCAAAGTCTACCTAACGAGGAGAGAGAGAAACTACTTTCTCAGGCTCAGCTTCATTCCTTCGAGCGGCGCAGTGTCATTCAGGCCAGCGGCACAGATCATCACCACTTGTATGTGGTGGTTACCGGGCAACTGGATATGTGTGCGATCGAAGAAGACGGCAACGAAATGATTATTGCCGTTTTTGGTCCGCGCGGCGTCACCAGCTGGATGGCTTTGTTTCACGAAACACCCGCCGTGCGTGAGTTGGTGGCGAACCCAGATACCCGCGTTCTAGCATTTCCTGCTACTGCCATGAGAGCTATGCTGGAACGTAACTCTTATATGTACCCCCTGCTGTTGAAGATGGAAGCCGAACGTTTCAGGGTTGCATTGGACAGGGAGCAGTTAGCTCAAGTGAAGGATCGAAACAAACGAATAGCCGCACTGTTATTGATATTCATCGATGTCAGCGGAGACACACGGGCACAGCCCGTAGTCACTTTAACGTCAGAAAAATTGGCTAAAGCGGCACAGTGTTCACGACAAACACTTTATTCATCGATAAAAGCGCTTAGTCGCCGGGGACTGGTACGGCAGGAATATGGCAAAATTGTCATTCTGGACACCGATGCTCTTGAGCGTTACCGATCGTTTGGAGGAGTTTAACGAGAATCGGTGCTGGATGTAGACAAAGGTCAATAAAGCATCCACATTTACCGCCTTACCGAATATCACTTCACTCAATGTCAGAACAATAGGTGGGCCATCGATCAATTGTAAATTGGAGTCAATCTAAACAACGCTCTAAATAACTATATAACAGGCTCAAATCATACCGCTTGCACTCATCCATCCAAACCATCGTGGATTCAAGTCTACACTCCAGTCCTTGAAGCGAACAGTATGGTTTGGATTGACAAAAAGGCGCCTTGCGTCCGCTTTTGGGATGTACAATGAACACTGAGTGAATAGCATCTCCCGCCCGATCCACCCCTCCTAACTGATCCACTATATCCGGTGTTCTGCAAAAACCGTTTCCACCGTAAAGATGCGTATTAGATTAAACAGCATCCAGCGACTCAGGGGTTTTTCAATCCTGAGGAATGTTCTTCGTCAGCCAAATACAAATTTGCAAAAATGGGATCAGTTAGAGCCGATGCTAGTTTACTTTCGAAACTATTTCTGCCTGGGCCTTCTTAGACAAGCTACTGACAGCTCTATTATATGACCAACGAACAAGGTCTTTCAAATATTCCTCATCGAAAAAATCAATATTCACGATAGTAATCCAGTGAAATCGACCCATGTACTTTGCGGGTTTTATGCCAGTTTGGTCCGTTAACTCAAGAAATCTCTCTGGAGTAACGCGCATACTAAAACGCCCTTTTTCAGGTTCACTGGTTTTGTAATAGGCAAACTTTTTTCCTCCGACCGAAAAAGAAAACACATTGGCTGGATGGCCGCTGTCTCTTTCAATAACGCTCGATAGTGATAAGCAGAATTCGGTAGCTTCCAGGACATTCATATTTGATCATACTTCTTCAAGGTGTTTGTAGATAAATTTAGGTTTGATTTTGTAGCCAGCTACAGACCGACAATGCGACTTAAAGCTATTGTTGCCAAACTCTCAACCGCCCATAAGCCAAACAAAGAAGGAAAGAAAGAAGCACACAAATTATTTCACTGTACTTATCAAGCTATTAAAGGAACCTCCACTTTTCATTGCTTTCAATTCACGTGCGATAACAGCTTCTAACTGAGCGTGTTTCGGAAGTAGATAAATATACATATTCAGAAAATCAATCGGTGGTTGAAGCGCGTGGATTTCTTTAGGTAATGCGCCACCGAGTTCTAGCAACGGATCCATTATAAATGGAATACATACGAATATATCTGCTCGTCCAGCGCGTACAAAATTAAGCCCTGATGCAACATCACTCGTAGGGACCAGATCACGATGAAATGGAGCTAGATTATTGGCGATGACTGCCCAGCCCGCAAGATGCGCCACTTTGTAAGGCTTCAAGCTTTGCCATCCGTTGATCTGAATATCCTGCCTGACGGCATAGGCAGTGTAAGGATGTACCGCTATTGGTTCAGGCACCTGTACGAGCCCTGGAATCTCCTGTCCGAACCCATCAATTCGCGACCAGTCACCATCGATTTTCCCCACGCTCAAGTAATAAAACGCACGTTCTGCAGGAAGCGAGATTAAGCTTATCTGGTGGCCGATTCGGACACCTAGCTCATCGGCGATTGATTGTGCCACTTCGAAACTTTTTGTCTGGTCCTCCACTCCCACCAAGCCAAATTTCAAAACGTCCGAGCAAGCAACAGAGTAAGAATTCGCAATAAGAAAAACTGTGAGTAAAATCAGCTTATTCTTTTTCCGAACACTTCGCTGTCCTTCGCGATTAGTCGCCACGATTTTCATCAATACAAAATTTCTCTTTTGTCCAAGAAAATACTCTTCTGTAAATAATCATAGTCTATTAACGTTAGTTACCACGTTGAGTTCCTCACTAATCGAGGTTTAGTCATTTTGTCCGCAAAATGCTCCCAATATCCCTTAGAGGATTTCTAGGTGTATCCGAAAAAATGATTTACTCAAAACGACCTATTCAAAACGACCTACTCAAAATGATTGGTAAGTTTAGATCCAGATCTATTCTGGCGAACCATTGATTATCTCATCGTAGGACTGGTCGGCCTTCATTGACTTTAATGCATCCACTATCTTTATTCCCGCCACAGCGTGTTTTGGCAGCAGATAAATGTACACATTAAGTGAATCAACAGGAGCTTGAAGCGCTCTAATAGTACTTCCTTTCCATTCTCTATGATTAAGGACCTCGTCGACAAAGAAGGGGATAGAAACGAAAACATCTGCCCGTCCCGCGGTAATGAAATTAAGTCCGGCTTCGACACTGTTTACAGGAATGAGATTGTTATGAACCGATCCGAGCTTATTATCTATCACAGTCCAACCGCGCAAATAGGCAACAGAATATGGCTTTAAGCTCTCCCAACTATCGATCACAATATCTTTGTTTATGGTATAGGCAATATAGTAGTGCGTCGCTACGGGTTCGCTAATACGAATTAAGCCCGGGAGTTCGGTTCCGAAGTTCGCTACTCTAGACCACTCACCATCGATAATGCCACTTTCCAGGTAATTTAGGCTTCGTTTAGAGGGAAGATGGATAAAGTCTATCGTTAAGTCAGTTCGGCGCTGTATCTCATCGGCGAGCGACCGCGCAATTTGAAACCCTTTGGATGCCTCCTCGAGCCCGGTACGAATGACTAAAGTCTCTGCAATGCAGTAACTGCTGACAAGCCATAGAAAAACCAAGGGTATAAGTCGCAATTTCATCATTTGTTACCTGTGAAGTTGACTCCAAGCAGAGTTAATCTCCAGTACGCCCTTTGACAACATCAGAATGCGCCTCGCACGGTATGCTAGATATGGTCTCGCAAAACAAGACTATTCCAGGCCGGATCACTAAACGAGCTATAAGTAGATGACACCTTCGCTCACCATCACACAACTCCCACCGATAAATGCGTCTATGACCTTTCCTGCTGATTTTTGGACTCTCGCTTGCAATATACTCGGCCGTCCCATTTCAAATCCCTGCGCAATCGCCCACTCAAAATCACCGTCTGACCTAGGATCATAAAAAGCAAGCAGCGCTGCCAACGCACAATTTGCACTGCCCGTTGCAGGGTCCTCGGGAACACCGTCTGTCGGTGCAAACATGCGCGCATGAATATCGTATTCGTCATCACTACGCACATAGACGTGGAGAAACGGTGTAATACCTTGAGCAGAGATCGCTTCAAAACAGGCTAGGTTAACCTTCACTTTTTCCAGCACCGAAATATCTCTAAGCTCAACCATCAAAAATGGTAAACCGACCGACGCTACCTGCGGAGGATGAATGCTCGTTACGATGTCGAGTTCGTCGATTGACAACGCCGCAGCAATGATTTCAGTCGACACGTTGACGCCAATGCTGAGATTCTCCGGTGCTTTGAGTTCGCATCGAATATCGTTGTTATTAGTACTCACACTTATCGGCACTAAACCGGCTTTTTCTTCGAATACAATATCGGCGTTTCCGTCGAACTCTTCTATTTCATCGATAGACGCGAGTACAAACGCGGTACCAATATTGGGATGTCCAGCAAAGGGCACTTCCGCAGCAGGCGTAAAAATTCTTACCATCCGCGTATTATCCAATTTTGGAGGAAAAACAAAGGTACTTTCTGAAAAATTGAATTCTCTCGAAATCTGTTGCATTTGTTCCGCTGTCAAACCCTCCGCATGAGGCAGCACTGCCAACTGATTGCCGCCAAACCGTTTAGTTGTAAATACGTCACAAATAAAATACTGATATTGCATAAAATTGAGTCTTCCCTTCTTAATCCAACAATTGACACGAACTCTCGTTCATTTCAGTCGAGCCGAATCAGGTCATTGTCTAACACCACTGCGCTGACCAGCTCACCGGTACAAGATACCGCTACTAGACCTATTTTGTCCAAAAAAAGAGAAAACCGTATTCCCGGCTGGCGACAATCGAACCAAAAGCAGCGTCAGCAGTACCTTTTCAATATTTTTTAGAAAACCGCCCAAGGTGATAATCAGTATTCCCGTACGTCGCAGCAATGGCCGCCAGGCGCTTGTAATAATGTCCCGCCGGCAATTCGTCCGTAATAGCAATTGCGCCGTGCATTTGAACTCCTTGCGCGCCAATCAGATGACAGGCTTCATTAATTTGAATTTTTGCCGCCGCTACTTCTTGTTGCCGTATCTCGGGCTCGCTATCCAGCGACTGTGTGGCTGAAAACACCAGTGAACGAGCGTTTTCCAAAGCCATATAGAGATCGACCATACGGTGCTGTAAAGCCTGGAAACTGCCGATTTTTCTACCGAACTGTTCTCTCGTTTTAAGGTATTCTAGAGTCACATCGAATAGCGACGACATACACCCGACGGCCTCCGCGCAAAGAGCCGCAATCGCCCGGTCCATTATTTCTTCCAAAACCCCGTGACCTTGATCGATTGAACCAATCAGTTGATCGCTATTGACGACGACATTATCGAGAAACATTTCGCTGGCACGAAGACCATCGTAGGTAAGATAATCTTTAAATGATAAACCAATGGCATCGCGATCAATCATAAACAGGCTAATGCCATTGTCATCGATTCGGTCACCGCTGGTACGGGTGCTCACAACGATCTTGTCTGCTGTGTTCGCGTTAATCACCAGACCTTTCGCGCCATTAATAGTGTAGGCAGATAAATCGTCCGATTTGTTTCCATTCGCGGCTGATGTGGCGGTAACAGAAATATTATTCAGGCTATATCGCGACCCCTGCTCTGCATAGGCCAATGTTATCTTCTGTTGACCGGCAATAAGCGCGGGTAATATCTCTGACTTTTGCGCTTCATTTCCGAACCGGTGAATTAGCTCACCTCCAAAAATGCTCGATGTTAAATACGGTTCAGTGACGAGGGTTTTACCCAAACTCTGCATAATTGTCATCGTTGCACCCGGACCCAAATTTGCGCCACCATAGAGATCGGGAACGGATGCGCCGAGCCACCCTAAATCCGCAAACTGCTGCCAGACACTCGCAGAACAACCTTCTTCATCCGCAATGTTTTTTTGCCGAAACTCAAAGGGATAAGAATCTTGTAAAAAACGATCGACACTATCGCGTAGCATAATTTCGTCATCGTTCAGGTAAAACTTCATAGCAACGTGTCCATTAAAACGCTTTATTATTTTTCAACGTCTAGGCGTCCTTTTTTTACATCTAGACTTACTGTTTTCATCTTTTAGACTTTTTTCAACGTCTAAATTGTCTCTAAGTTAACAACTGTGTGTACCTAAGACCGAAAAAAACGCCTATAGCCCCAGTACATTCTTGGCAATGATGCCGTGCTGCACTTCACTCGATCCACCAGCAATCGTATAGCCTTTATGCCTAAAACGATTCGCTGAAATCGTACCGGCATAGGCAGCTCCGATCGGTTCTTCTGCGCGAGAACCGAGCATCCAGGCTGCATCATAGGGCAATCCATAGTGTCCAACTGCTTCTAACAGTAATTCATCGAAACACTGAATAAGTTCGCTACCCTGAAGTTTCAACATCGAAACTTCGGGTCCTACAGTCTGACCCGCTGCTGCCATTTGCAAAAATCTTTGCTTCGTATAATCAAGCGCTTTTAGCCGCACCTCTGCCCGCCCTATTTTTCGCTTGAACCAATCCTCGTCAATCAGTTTTCGACCGTCGCTTTCTTCCTGCCTGGCAATGGCAACAAGATCGTCCAGTAACGCGCGATTTTCTCCTGTGCGAGACAGGTGCAATCTTTCACTACCGAGAATTGCCTTTGCCAAAGTCCATCCCGCATTTTCCTTTCCCACGAGATTTTCGACAGGAACTCGTACGTCATCGAAAAACACTTGATTAAAAAAATGCATTTCGTTAAGTCCTATAATCGGACGAATAGTAATACCAGGGCTTTTCATGTCGATCAGTAACAAGGAAATACCCAACTGCTGCTTCACCTCAACATCTGTACGCACCAGACAAAAAATGTTATCGGCCGACTGCGCACCCGAAGTCCATATTTTGGAGCCGTTGACTACGTACTCATCGCCGTCTCTCACAGCGCGAGTTTGCAAAGATGCCAGGTCAGAACCCGACCCCGGCTCTGAGTAGCCCTGGCACCAGGTTTCATCTGAACTGAGAATGTTGGGCAGATAACGCGCTTTTTGTTCTTCGCTTCCATGCGCGATGAGTAGCGGGCCCAACATGCTTAAGCCCATCGGATTTATCGGGGGACATCCGCCAAGCGCGCATTCTTCGTCAAATACGGCTCTTTGCATCGGATTCCAGTCAACTCCGCCCCACTCGACGGGCCAATTGGGCGCGACCCATCCTTGCTTGTGGAGAATTTTTTGCCACCGAACAACTTCCTCATGAGAGACTAAACGGTTTTCCCGTACCGTACAGCGAATATCTTCAGGCAGATTCTCTCCAATGAAACGCCGTACATCTCGACGAAATGTAGGGAGATCGTCCCGTTCAGTTTGATTCACACTTTTCCCCTAAAGATACTATTCGGTTAATGCCGCAACGTTATACGTATCGAGTAATTTTTCCTATATAACTATAGCGAGAAAAGTCCTTAGTAGACAAGTTTGTGCTCGAAAAAAACCAGTAATACCGCTCGACTTGAGAAACGTGAACAACAATTCCGACTAGGTTGAGCAACAGCTAATCGGTCGTATATTTTTGGTATGCCATTACAAACACCCATATTCTCGCTGAACCACCGCTGCACCATCTCGTTCGGCACGCTGTTCCTCCGCAGCGATTTTTCGAAAGGCCCGAGCCAACCGCTCTGGATCTTGCGCTCCCATTAACATGTATTGATTATTGATAATAAAACAAGGAACACCGCTAACGCCCATGTTTCTTGCTAGTTGATATTCTTTGTCAATTAGATCTATATCATCCGGACCATCCAACAGTTCAGTTACTCGGCGATAATCCATACCGACCTTCCGGCAAGCATCTGACAAGACTTGCTTATCACCCAGATCTTTTCCCTGCTCAAAGTACAGCTTAAAAAGTTCTTCGACTAATAAATGCTGTATGCTCTCCTGTATTTTCCCTTCTGGGGATTCGTCTTTCCGGTTTTCCTCCTCGCATTCTTCTTGCCTTATCTCTTGTTCCAATTCTATCCCTAATTTTTGATTCCTTGCCCAGTTAATCACGCGATGGGCATCGATGGTATTGGGCGTGCGCTCAATACCATCGAATCGAAAATTAATCCCTTCTACTTCTCCGGCTGCGCGTATGTTTTCGTAAATCGCTGCTGCCTTACTAGTGCTACCAAATTTCTTTCGCAGTGATTCCTGGCGATCGAGTCCGTCTTTCGGTATGGAAGGGTTTAGTTGATAGGTGCGCCATTGAACCGTCACGACGAATTCACCATCGACTTCTTTTAATGCCCGATCGAGTTTTCGTTTTCCGATATAACACCAAGGACAAATAACATCAGAGATAACATCGATGTGCATAAGTAAATGCTCCTGAAACCACTTTTAGTAAGAGAATGCTGAATCCCGATTGACATATCTACAGCAACATATCTTTACAACGATCCGGAAACAGACCCGACGGTAAACCTGAACATCAACGTCAGCATCCCCCGCTACCGCGCTTGCGAAAATCTGTCACTCAGAAGCTGTCTGGCAGCTGATACACAGCGGTGTATCGGGCCTGACTTTTAACCTTGCGAAGCCGATCGACTCGCCACAGTTTTCACAATAACCGAACTCACCCTGTTCCAAGGCCTTCATCGCCAACTGTACTCTAGCCAATTGCTGTCGGTCCTGCTGCCGACTGGCTTTTGCCATTTCCTGTTGCTGTATTGCATCAACTCGAGACACCCGGCCAACAGCTTGTTGGTCTAGGTCGACTGGTTGTGTCAGATCCAGAGACTCTTGCAACTGTTGTTTTAGTTTGCCCAACAATAGATGTAAATCATCTCTTAACTCTTCCAACTGTAGCTCGGTTAATTCATCCAAAAAACTCGCTCCAAAGTCTGTTTACAATATTGTTAACTTGAAAACGATGGGCACCTTATCTGGATAGTGATCATATGCTGACGTACGTTTTTAGAATGCGGGTACTGAAAAGAGGTACCAAAATATTTCACCGCAACGTTTACCCAAATATCTACCCAAACATTTCATCAAAACATCCCAGGACAACCATCCACCACTACCACTCACCAAGACATAGTCGCTTTCACAAACGGAATTGTCAGTCTGCGTTGTTCTTTTAGCGACGCTAAATCAAGAGTATCGAGCACCGCTAACAAGGAACCGGTATCGCGTTGACAGCGATAACAAATGTACTGAGCGACTTCTTCACTTAATTCCATACCACGTTGAGCCGCGCGAAACTGTAGCATTTCATTGCGCTGAATATCAGAGAAAGGCTTTATCTGATAAACCACACCCCAACTGAGTCTGGAGGCCAAATCAGCTAACTCGATAGGTAGCTCCCGTACGGCGCAACTCGACGAGATTAGAAGTTTTATATCTCTTTCTTTCAAGCGGTTAAATAGATGAAATAGATTCGACTCCCATGCACTGTCACCAATGACATGGTGAATGCCATCGATGCAAACCAGGGATAATTGTTCTAATCCCTCAAACAATTCCTCTGGGTGATATTGATGTAATTCTGCCAATGGTAAGTAAGCTGCGGCCAAACCTGTTTTGCCAGCCTCGTGACACGCGGCTTGAAGCAAATGGCTACACCCCGTTCCCGCCGCACCATACAGGTAGATATAGCGCTCCCCCGCTGATAGCTGATTGCGAAGCTGGTCGACCAACAAGTCATTATCTGCGGGATAGAAATTATCAAAAGTAGCATCATCCCGAAGTTGTACAGCAAGGGATAGCTGTTCAAACGCAAAACTCATTGATCATTACCGAGCTGTTTTAGGGCTAGAAAAAGCTGCATCTATTCACTCCAGTCCTGTCGAAGAAACGAACACACTCAACCCTCATCGCTAACCGACTTGTACAATTCGCTTTCTTTATAGTTTCTATGCATATGCCTCAGGAACACCATAATGACCGCCGCAACCGGCAACGCTAACAAAATCCCAGTAAAACCTGCCAATTGACCACCAGCCATGATAGAAAAAATAACGGCAACGGGATGTAAACCGATACGATCCCCAACCAAAATGGGAGTCAGTACCATGCCCTCCAACAATTGCCCAACACCAAATACGGCGGCGACCGCAATCAAAGGCACTAACTCATGGAACTGGAAAAACGCTGCAATACACGCGGCGGTAATGCCCACGATAAACCCCATGTAGGGAACAATACTCGCTAAACCAGCAACCACGCCCAGTAACAGTGCCAGGTCGAGCCCAACAATCCACAATCCGATACTATAGATAATAGTTAGTGCCAACATAACCAACAATTGACCGCGGATAAAAGCGCCGATTATTTCATCGCATTCTGTAACTAGTGAAACAACCCTATCTTCCATTGAGCGGGGTAAAAGGTCGCGGATATGCCCTACCAAAACATCCCAATCACGCAACAGATAAAAAGTCACCACGGGTATTAATAGCAAATTGGCAACTAGCGCTAACAACGCCATACTTGAGCCGGCCACTTGCCCCAATATTCCGCGAAGAACTTCCCCAGCACCCTCCCAATTCTCGGTAACAGCTGATTTTATATTTCCCAGTGGTAAGCTATTTTCAGGCAGCCCCAGGTTTTTCTGCACAAATGGGATTAGCTCTTTTTGCGCCAAATCTATCCATAAGGGTATTTTTGATGCGAGGACATTAATTTGATGACCGATCATCGGAAAGGTCAAAAGAACCACGATAACTAGAACCAATGTTAACAAAAAGAAAACGATACATATGGACTGTGTCCGACTCAGCTTTTTAGCTTCTAATTTGTCGGCAAGAGGGTCACCTAGATACGCCAATAAGCTACCGATAAGAAACGGCATAAGAATGGGTTGCAGGCTATAGAGCAAAAAACAAACCAGTCCGAGGCCGAGAACAATCCACACTTTTTGAAAATCGTCAGTCGTTTCGATACTCATAATTATTACTCTTTATCATTGGTCTTTTTCATTGCACTTTTTAATGATTCTTTTTCATAATTTTTATCTCGACTGTCGGTCAACCCATGCCGATTTCGACTTTATCGATGCGATCTATTAGCGGGAATGATTCGCTCCTGCCAGGGTCGTAATGATACGCTAGGCTTCTCGTTATTCGTATCTGCCTATTTTTCGTCCGACCCAGGCCACAGGTAATCCAGTGATATCTTATAAGCGCCCGAATAGGAAGACTTTCTAGCCTGAACCAGTTTTTTGTCGAGTAAAAAAGCTCGTTGCAATTGTGACAATACGCCATCAGCGATTAACCTGACGATGATTTCATTTCCTTGCACATCAATGACATTGGCGTGGCGGATAGCGGAAACGCCTTCCAAATAATTAATAGCTCTCGAATAATCAACATAGTCAAGGATACCTGTAAGGCGCAATAATACGCCGTTCTCAGCTATTTCTATGGGTGCGACGGCGTATTGTGTCGCTAGCATTTCTGCGACAGGATCAAAACTCGCCGCGATATAGTCTTTTGGGGTTTTGGCCTCAGCATCAAAAATCAGTCGCTGTGGATCAATGGAATATACCCATTTCCCAAATAACTGCCCATTACTAAGACGCGAAACCCGCCCCAGTAGCACAGTATCGGCCCGGTAGCGTTCCGCTGCGGCTCTCACCCTCCAATTTGACAAACTCCATGCTTCGTCGGGAGTCACAGCTAGCGTGTCTTGCAAATCAAAAAGAGGAAACTTCACCGCTAAGCCACGTAATCCAGCGTTCCTAACCATTGCATCAACAATATCCGGGTCGCTGTCTTCGGTGGCAAAACGGCGCCCATTGCTATCTTCAACAGTTAACCACAACAAAATGGTCGGTCGATTACTTGACCACAGTGGCAAACCCGCGTCCCGTAACTCACGGTCAATCAACTCCGATTCAAATTCCATCAAGGCAAACAGCTGTTCACTGCCATCTTCAGCGTCTCGGCGGCTCTCGTACTGGAATTGCTTCATAAAACGTCTTGCATTGACGACCGCAGCTTTTATTTTTGGATGTTCAATAACCTTTGAACTGCCGGAAACCCGCACGAATATCGTTTTTAAGCCCTCTCTACTGGCCTTGGTGAGATCTCTGCCAGACTGGGAAGCGACTTCGTACTCAACATCGTAGAGAGACACCAGCTCTTCAGCGTTCAATCCAACAGACGAAAAACACAGTGCGAACACGAAAAAGTAGTTATGGCATCGGGTTTGAAAAGCAGATCGTTCTTTCAATTCTTGTTTTCCTGAAAAATTCGTCAACGTAAAGAGGATATTGTAGCAAATAGTCTGGGTATACAATCACTTATCTGTAACTCAGTAACCCGGTCCGTCCGCTCTAACAGCAAAGGACCGATAATGCGCATTGCCGCGATGCGCTGTCATCGCCGCTCTTACACATCTATATTCGGCCTAAACCGGCTGCAACGGGTGCTTATTCAGCGTGTGTGATTTCTAAGCAATGCTTTTAGGCGGCAGGCTAATTACCCGCGACTGCTAAAAACGAAGTTCTCGGAAAAAAATCGAGGCGAAAGCTGCAAATTGGCACAATTTATAGTCGAACTCATGTCATATTCAAGCTAGAATAGCGCCGCTTTACAATAGCACAATAGCGAATACTTAAGCAGCTGTTCAAAGCACCGATAAGTTGCGGCGAGCGGCTATCTTATTTACCCGAGTAACCTGTCTTGAGCCTATCTATCCATGCCTGATCATAGCAGCAAAAGTACCCCTCTTAGTTACAAAGATGCCGGTGTCGACATTGATGCCGGCAACGCTCTAGTCGACCGAATTAAACATGTAGCCAAACGAACACGCCGCCCTGAAGTCATGGCCGGCCTCGGTGGTTTCGGCGCGCTGTGCGAATTGCCCACAGGTTACCGGCAGCCGGTGCTGGTTTCCGGCACAGACGGTGTTGGCACTAAACTGCGACTCGCAATGGAGTTAGGTATCCACGACACCATTGGTATCGACTTGGTTGCCATGTGTGTCAACGATCTAGTGGTAGCGGGTGCTGAACCGCTCTTTTTCCTCGATTACTATGCAACGGGAAAACTCAAGGTCGACACAGCGGTCGCAGTGGTCGAAGGCATCGGCAAAGGGTGCGAGCTTTCCGGCTGTTCTCTTGTCGGTGGCGAGACAGCAGAAATGCCAGGTATGTATGAAGGGGATGATTACGACTTGGCGGGGTTTTGTGTCGGTGTCGTAGAAAAATCTGAAATAATTGATGGCTCCAAAGTTGAGGCCGGCAATAGCCTGATCGGAATTGCGTCATCTGGCCCTCACTCAAATGGCTTCTCTCTCATTCGTAAAATCATAGAGGTGAGCGGAGCGGACCTAAACTCACCGCTAGCCGATTCAACATTAGGCAAAGCCTTAATGGAGCCAACTAAAATATACGTTAAGTCGGTACTGGCTCTGATGAAACAAGTGCCGGTTCACGCACTGTCTCACATTACCGGCGGCGGTCTGCTCGAAAACATTCCACGCGTTCTACCCGACAATACAAAAGCGGTCATTGATTATCGCAGCTGGCAACAACCCGAAGTATTTCAATGGCTGCAAGAGCATGGCAATGTCGATCCCATCGAAATGAATAGAACATTCAACTGTGGTGTTGGTATGGTTATATGCGTTCCGAAAGAACACGCACTGGCCGCAATCGAAATACTTAACAGCCACGGTGAGCATGCCTGGCAAATAGGAACTATTACCGATTCTGGTGCAGACGAAGAACAGGTAGAGCTGCAAGGCCTGTAAGAATGACAACGAACTCAGACGCCGCAACCCGGTTCGACCCTCGGAATCGATGTAAATTGGTGGTATTGATATCCGGTAGTGGCTCGAACCTGCAGTCCTTTATCGACAACACGGAAACAGGCCAGCTAAACGCTGAAATTTCCGCGGTGTTCAGTAATAGACCAAATGCCACAGGCCTTGATCGCGCCTCGGAAGCTCATATCCCTACCGAAATTGTCGATCATACCCTGCATAAATCCCGGGACGATTTTGATGCGCAACTAATGCAACGCATTGATCAATATACACCTGATTTGGTCATACTCGCTGGGTTTATGAGGATACTCACGCCGGGGTTTGTAAAACATTTCAATGGCCGATTATTGAACATACACCCCTCGTTGTTGCCCAAATACCCAGGGCTGCAAACACACCAGCGAGCCATTGATGCGGGTGATCATGAAGCAGGTGCTACGGTGCATTTTGTGACCGAACAGTTAGATGGAGGACCGCCGATTGTCCAGGCGGCGATAAACATTGAGAAAGACGATGACGCGGAAACGCTCGCCAATCGTATTTTAACAAAAGAACATCTTATCTATCCTCTCGCCGCCCAGTGGTTTGCAGAGGGCAGGTTGCATTTGGAAGGTGAATTTGCGGTACTCGATAACGAAAAACTACCTAATAAAGGCTATCAATTTTCAGGATAGCTTCGCGCGTTTTTTCCGCATTAAAATGAAAGTTTTTGCATTTATTTCTACACCTCGTACCTTACCGTCGGCCCTAGCCCTGCTTCTTTGCTCTTCGGTGTCTTTATGTTTTGGCGTGTCTCACGAAGAAGCTAGGGTTCCGAACAATCACCCGCCTCTCTTTTCTAAGATTCGCCCGTACCAAGCGACCTATGACATTAATTACAACGGGACTCATAACGTTCTTGAGCGCAGCTTAAAAAAAACCAATTCCGCTTATTGGGAATTGAATAATTCGCTGAGCTTACTTCTATTTGGCTTTACGGAACAGGCTATCTTTAAAGCCAAAAATGACCGAATCATACCTTTACTCTACGATTTCGATCATGGCCTGAACACCAGTAAAGATAGTAGCTTAAGCTTCAATTGGAGTAATTCAACCGTTACTGATGCAAAGCGAAAATTGACACGCACCATATCGCCGGGCACTCAAGACGTACTGAGTTTCCAACTACAATTACGCCTCGATTTATTAAAACACGGAGACAATTTCACGGAGAAAAACTACACGCTATTTGATAAAAAACGCTTTAAAGAATACAGCGTACGCCACATTGGAGAAGAAACATTAGCCACACCGGCCGGCCGTTTTTTAGCAGTAAAGCTCGAGCAACGTAGAAAAGGAAAAAAAGATTACTCCCATATTTGGCTGGCCAAAAACAAAGACTATTTCTTGTTGCGAATAGAGAGAATTAAAGATAAAACCGCAACCTATAGCCTGCAACTGAGTGACGTGAAAATTGACGGTGCACCGCTTCGCAGTCAATAAATTTGAAGTGAAAATCTGTTAATTTCAACCGCGATGGTCCGACCAAAGCGATACCACACACAAATACGGCCAGCTGTCGTATTTACAAACTGATCGTACCATCGTGTTAACAAACTAATGGTAGCCCGCCCCACTCTCTTTGTCGCATCGTTAGTCCGGCTGAACGCATTTCAGTTGCAGAAACATTTCCCTTCATTCAGTTTGTCGCTGGGTGAGAATGTCATTAGCGTACGTCTTTTTCGTCTAATTAATCTGCGTACAGAAAAATCGATATACGATTTGTCTTTCTGGCCGACGTCGGGTATTAACCCGATAATCGGGTTTTTTGGTTCCTTTTTGTTGTCGGGTTAAAATCCGACCTACAGAAATTGAACGGTTTCTGGACGGGCACTCACTAATAATAAGTCTCATTAATAATGAAATAGGTAATCGACATGGCCGGTGGCGCCCAAGTATTAAAATTTCGCGAAAAGCTAGGATACGGACTGGGAGACGGCGCCTCAAATTTTTTCTTCCAGACTTTTAATATCTTTCTGCTGTACTACTACACGGATATATTTGGTCTGTCGCCTGCCGCTGTCGGTACAATGTTCCTCGTGACCAAGATTATCGATGCAGTCAGTGACCCCGTGATGGGTCTCATTGCAGACCGAACTAATTCCCGCTGGGGGAAATTCAGGCCCTATCTCTTATGGGCCGCAATACCCTATGGGTTGTGTGGTTACGCCATGTTCGCCAATCCAGACTTTTCTCCCGAGGGGAAGCTGGTCTATGCCTACGCCACTTATACCATGATGATGCTGGCATATACTGCTATTAACGTGCCTTACTCTGCTCTTATGGGTGTGATATCCCCTTCTTCAGTGGAGCGTACGAAAGTCGCAACGTACCGATTCATTTGTGCATTTGGCGCGGGCTGGCTTATTGCAACATTTGTAACGCCGCTAAAGACCATCTTAGGGGATGGCAACGAAGCTGATGGCTTTAGATTAACCATGATGTTGTTCGCGGTATTATCCGTTGCTCTTTTCTGGATGACATTCGCAACCACAAAAGAACGGGTCCATCCAAAACAAGAAAAGTCAGATATCAAACTTGATCTCCAGGCGCTGTTAGACAACGGGCCATGGATCGCCTTATTCTTTTCAGCGATATTTACCATGATGAACATTGCCGTGCGCGCGGGAGCGACTCTGTTTTTCTTTAAGTATTACGTCGTCGACGACGGACTGCCAGTCTTTCTTATTTTCGACAAGACAGCCATTTTCATGTCGTTAGGTACCCTAGCAATGCTGGTGGGAATATTTTTTACAAAAGCACTAAGCGATCGCTTTGAAAAACGCCATTTAATGATCGTTTTATCGCTGTTGAATGCAGCGACTGTAAGCGCGTTTTACTTTATTCCCGCTGAACAATTTTGGTTGATGGTCATCGTGAATTGTATTGGTTCCTTTATTATTGGACCAACTCCTGCTCTAGTGTGGTCCATGTATGCAGACTGTGCGGACTATGGAGAATGGAAAAACGGACGACGCACTACCGCTCTGCTATTTTCCGGGTCTCAATTTGCTCAAAAAATGGGGTTGGCCGTTGGCGCAGGCCTGTCAGGATACATATTGGCTGCGTTTGGGTTTGTCGCCAACGAAATTCAAAGTGAATCCGCCATATCTGGAATTCGCCTCATGTTTTCGGTCTTTCCGGCTTTACTGGCGACGACCGGCGCCTGTTTTATCTTCTTTTATAAACTCGATAGAACAACCGTTAACGAAGTGGAACAAGAGTTGGAAGTTAGAGCCGACAGTCATGTTCAACTAGCTTAGTGTTCATGAGATAAACCCGCCCGAAGCCCATCTTTGCTTAATAACGGCGGCTTCTTGCTTATAACTCGTCATTCACGAGCATAAGAAGAACTCTTCTTTTTATGCTCGATTCTAACGAAAATTGTAATCTGTTCCGCCCGACAAAAATTATCCCGGTTCCTACTTTTTTTCCTGTCCCGACCGGACACGGGCATCACGTTTTGTCCAATCAACTTGGCACGCCGTGTCAAATAAACTTGACATGCGTTGTCTAATAAACTTAACATGTAAGAAGTGTACGATAAACTATACATTATGTCTAATTAGTCATACATTTACCTGGAGCAATATATGCAGTCAATACCTCTAATATCAATCATTGGAACAGTGGTATGGACGGTACTCGGTTCGTACATCATTCTAAAAACCATAAAGAAAAAAAAGCAACGGCAGTTTTTTTCAGAACACGCGTTTTTTGTCAGCGCAATGATTTTACTCGTTGTAGCACCCTTAATGTCTTTAGCCGTATTCGCTTTTAACCATACACTAAATCTGTGGGGGGGAACGGTACAGGTTGTTATCGCTGTACTGTTGTTCGCTGCAGCTTATCGATCGAAAAAATACCGGCTCAACCCGACGGAAAAGGAATCGAGTTCCAGCTTTAGAGAAAAGAGTGCCCATCTCATATTTGTCGCTGAAATTCTCATTTTTTCTGGGTATTTTTTCAAGACATGGAATAGTAATTTTGAGGCGATAATTCCTTCATTCATTGCTTCCGCGGCACTGCTTGTTGTTATCATGATCGCCGGCCATATCGCCATCGCTTTATTACATTCACCACTGGAAGAGCTTGATGACGCTATCGATGAGCGCGACAAAGCAGTAGCGCTCTCGAGTACTAGAAATGCTTATTACGTATTGGCCGTCGGTTTTTGGTCTGTTCCGATATTAATTATAGCGCCTGTCACAACAGCTTTCGCACTCAATTGTTGGTTTGCCATTTTCATCCTATCAGATCTCGTAAAATACGGATCGATTTCCCTGTATTATCGGCTTGGAGAATCGTAATGGCCAAAACGAAAAGCCGGGTAAGCAACAAAGTAAGAGCGTTTCGTTTTACGCATGGCGAGATGACACAACAGGATCTGGCAAACAGCATTGGAGTCACCCGGCAGACAATCATTGCTATTGAACAAGGAAAGTTTTGCCCGTCTCTAGAATCGGCGCTACGCTTAGAACGGCTATTTAAGGTGCCGGTCGGAGAACTCTTTAGCTTAGAAGACGGTTAAGCATGTCCGCGTGCAACCGGTAAAATACGCGCTTCAGCCATAAGGTTTGCTAACTAATTGCAACACAAGTCGACTGCCTTCTAGCGACTTTATATTGCTACTCCATACAGCCACTTCATGTAGCTCTCCTTCTACCAACTGCCTTTACGCGATACAATCAATATTCGACTTCTTCTGGAAAATTAACTATGTCAGTTTCTTCTATGCTCGACGACTTTGAGTCGCGAAAAAACGTAAACCATGACGGCGACCAAATTATTGTTGACGAAGCCGCCTGGTATTCTACGTGGAAGGCGTTAATTCCCGACGACTTATCCCCTTCTCTTATCGCTCTAACAGGTGGACTACATGCGACGGCACCACCGTGGATATTCATTTCCGGATATCAGGGCGCAATTAGACAAGTCTTTCCAGAGATACCCAAAGGTGGCTGGGCGGCCTTCGCCGCTTCCGAAGACCAGACAGATATAACGGCCAACCCTCCCATGCGGATCGTTAATACTGACCATGCGCAAGCACTCCAGGGCACAAAGTCATGGGTTGCGCAATCTCGCCATGTTGATCATTTGGTGGTGACGGCGTTGACTCAATCCGATACGCTCGCCTCCGTGATCGTTAATCGTCATCGAGATGGCGTTGTGCTAACACACCGAGACCAGCCCGGATTTCTACCGGCTCTAAGCCAGGGTTTCGCAAGACTAGAATCAGTATCTATCGACGAAAAAGACCTGTTGACGACACCTCGTACCAAAGAATTTATGAAAAACGAATCGAAGTTCGTTATGTTATCTTGCGCTGCGTCAATGTTTGCGAACCTGACACACTGCACTGATTTGAAACCGGATTTACCGGCAGTGCTAAAGCAGGAAGGACCGACGGTCGACACAATCCCAGAATTGCAAATTAAGCTGCGAGCACTCATTATAAAGCTGGCAACGGCCTGTGAGAACGCCAGTTTAACCATTACTGAACTGGCCATTATGGACAAAGAACTTCAAACCTCGTTTCTAAGCTACGAAAAACTATTTGATTTCTCGCAGGATAAAACGTGGAAAAGTGATCGCAAAATATTTTCACTTTACAGTGCGGGTATACAAAAACGAGCGGCTAAACAGCTTGAGGAAAAAGGGCACTAATTTTTCTCAGATAGAATTTTTTGCTCAGAAAAGCATAAGCATCTGAAAACGCGCTTAGCCTATCCGTGAACATTCGAGCCCTATAAAGCGACCAGAAATGCCACAAAACGCCTCAAACGCAAAGAGGGATATCGGCTATAAGGATAGACCGCCCACCACTTCGGTCCATTACTCATATAGTTTTCAAGCAACGGCACCAACTGCCCACTCACAACACTGCTTTTGATCAAATAATCCGGTGCCTGAATAATGCCACCATTCGCCAAGGCGACGTTCAACAAAAAACTGCCCTGATCACTAACAAGATTGCCCTGCGGCATGAATGTTACTGGAGATTCCTCTATGTCGCTTTTCTCTTGAAAAGACCACAACCGTGGTTCGTTGGTCTGCCTGTCAATATACCCAAGACAATTATGCTCACTGAGATCGCTCACAACTCGAGGCGTTCCCGATTCACGCAGGTATTCTGGCGACGCGGCGGTGACGAAGGTTTGGGTCGGTAGCTTTTTTGCAATCAGACGTGAGTCGGGCACTTTGTCAAAGCGTACTGCGAGGTCAAACCTCTCCCGTACAACATCGACATGTCGGTCGGACAAGATTATCTCTAAGCTCGTATTCGCGTTCTCTTTTTGCCAGGCGGGCAGCTGAGGAGCGACAATCTGCTGACCAAAGGATATCGGCAAGGCAACCCGCAAATGCCCGGGACTCCCGACCGCGTTTCCACTGACAACGGCCCGTGCGTCTTCGACCGTAAGCAGAAGTTCGCGGCATCGCTGATAGTATTCATCTCCCTCCGAAGTCA
>ENA-OSET01001847-OSET01001847.1-sediment-metagenome-genome-assembly--contig:-NODE-1847-length-21294-cov-33.085639_pt1 | contig 21294 bp, 25 predicted proteins | sample MGYA00237882_ERZ534229 | MGnify/ENA primary metagenome ERZ534229 (study PRJEB26408, sample SAMN06266212) | sediment metagenome | isolation source: Hudson Canyon methane seep mesocosm | place... | reverse complement strand
GTAGTCGGTAAACCTCATGATATTAAAGGTGAATCTGTTTTTGCTTATGTTGTTTTAAAAGGTGAACGACCTGAAGCTGGTATTGATGATGAACTAACTCAAACATTACGTGCTTGGGTTGGTGAGCAAATTGGTGCAATCGCAAAGCCTGATGAAATTCGTTATGCGGATAATTTACCTAAAACACGTTCAGGTAAGATCATGCGTCGATTATTGCGAACTATTGCTAAGGGTGAAGAGATCACTTCTGATACATCTACCTTAGAAAACGAGTCTATCTTGCCTCAATTACAAGGTAAAGCTTAGTGGCTTATTTTTCTCCGTTCGTCCTGAGCCCTTCGACTTAGCTCAGGAGAGCCTTGTCGAAGGATGAGTGGAGAAAAGGTCTGTAATAATTAAAAGGAATTAAAAATGTTCTGGGTTTACATTCTCCATTGTGCCGATAATAGCTATTACACAGGACATACAGATAACCTTGAAACTCGCATTGCAGAACATACTCTAGGGAATATCGATGGGTATACTTCTAAACGACTTCCGGTGAAATTAATTTGGTCGCAGGAATGCGAGACTAGAGAAGAGGCTTTATCTGCAGAACGACAAATCAAAGGCTGGAGTCGAAAGAAAAAAGAAGCTATGATTTGTGGCGATTGGGAAGAAGTCTCTCGATTAGCTAAAAATAAATCATCCCATCCTTCGACAAGCTCAGGACGAACGGGTTTTCACCCAGACGATAAATAATCATGGCAAAAAAAGAAGTTGCTTCAGATGAAAGCCAGCGTTTAGACAAATGGCTATGGGCTTCGCGTTTTTATAAAACTCGAAGCCTTGCTGTTGAAGCAATTAATGGCGGTAAGGTTCACCTTAATAATAACCGAGTAAAGCCTAGCCGGACGATTAAACCTGATGATATTTTAATCATCTCAAAACCACCATATGAACATATTGTTACGGTATTAGGTTTAAACAAAAATCGTCGCCCTGCTGTTGAAGCTCAGCAGCTTTATAGTGAATCTGAAGCCAGTATTACTAAACGTGAACTATTGAAACAACAGCTTAAAGATCAACCATTGGGCTTTAGACATGACAAAGGTCGACCTAACAAACGTGACCGTCGGCATATTATTAAATTCACACGCCAAGAATAGTCATGACAATTAATAAACCCATACTTGCTCAGGCGGATTCATCACTGCCTGGATTGAATTATGCTGTAGAACTGCAAAAATTGGCTGCCTCAGTTGGTTTTGACTGGCCTAATATTGAAGGTGTTATTGATAAAATCCATGAAGAAATTGATGAAGTAAACGCAGAAACTAATACTCCTGACAATCATGCCCGTCTACTTGATGAGATGGGTGATTTATTGTTTGCTTGCACCAACCTAGCTCGCCATTTAAATATTGATCCTGAAATGGCTTTAGCAGCTGGAAATGAAAAGTTTTATCGCCGGTTTTCTCAACTAGAACAACTAGCTAAAACTCAAGAAAAAAAGATCGAACACCTCTCATTAGAAGCCTTAGATTTACTTTGGGAACGCGTAAAGCATGATGAAAAATAAAAAAGTCATACAATCGAGTATGTAGCGGTAATCGTGTGTTCACTATTAGCTTGAATAGTAACAGTATCATCTGCAGAATTAACTGTTTCAACACAAACAAAATTCCGGTACTTACTGTCATCAATATCAGCAATCTCGGTCACAGATGTTGACCAGGGGTTCCAAATAACTGTCGTATTACTGCCTGAAGACTTAATATGAATTGTGCGATTAAAACCAGCATCTTTTAACCAAACGCTCTCTGGTGCCTGTTGATAAACACGATCTATTTCTTCTGTAACAACCACATCACCCCGTTGTCGCTTTGAATCAAAATTCTCGAGTTTATCTAAGTAGTTTTTATTATCAAGGCCACTGACAGATATATGTTCTACATCACTGATATTAAAATAGGTGTGCAATGCTTGGCTAATAACAAACGTCTTATTACCCGTGTTTTTAGTGGTCAGCTTAACCTCTAGTTCTGAACCGATAATAACTTCGAGTTCAAGTTCAAACTCATATGGCCAAACCGTTCTACTACCTTCACTGTCTGACAAACCTAATGTGATACTTGTTCGACCATCAGCTAATGCCGAACTCGCAAGTACAGACCAGGGTTGATTCCGAACAAAACCATGTGAAGGCCTACCAAAGCCAGTGGTGTCATCACCAAACCATGGCCAGCAAATAGGTGTGCCACCTCGAATTGCTTTACCATCTTGGTAAATTACCTTATCACTCAAAAACAGTACATCTTCTGTAGTATTATCGGGCAAAAAAGAAATAACTTGTCCCGCATAAGTTGAAATTCGGGCACTCGCATATTGGTTAGAAATATCAACCATAACAAAGCCTTCCACTTCCTGATTAAACTGAAGCTGACCTTTAATACTAAATTGTTGATTCAATTCTGCTTGACTTTGCATAATACGGTTCTAATTTCTGGCTTATTTAAACAAAAAAGACGGGCTAAAAAGCCCGTCTCTCATCATTGAAAGTATAGTGAACAACACTATACATCAAAAATCTATCTTAGTGCTGATGACCACCTTCACCATGAACATGGCCATGTTCTAATTCTTCTTCACTTGCTTCACGAACTTCACGAACTTTAACATCGAAGTTTAAGTGAACACCCGCTAAAGGATGGTTACCGTCTACAGTAATCATTTCTTCGCCGATAGCTACAACAGTAACCATTACTGGACCATCATCTGTTTCAGATTGGAATTGCATACCTACTTCAATATTATCAATACCACCAAATAACTCTTTTGGTACTTCTTGTTTCATATCTTCATGACGTTCGCCATATCCATTCGCTGGCTCAATGCTGGCTTTAACTTCGTCGCCAGCTTCTTTGCCTAACAATGCTGCTTCTAAGCCTGTAATGATATTACCCATACCGTGAAGATATGCTAAAGGACCTGCACCTTCAGAACTATCAATTACTTCACCTTCATTATCAGTCAAGGTGTAATCAATAACGACTACTGCATTTTCTACTACTTTCATTGTAAATTTTCCTATAGTTAAATTGGATAAACGGCTACATCATTACTCACAAGAGTTCGCCATTTTACACTAGCAAACGACACTTCAAAAGAAGTGATATGCAGTGACTGACCATTAATATGAGGATGCCTCTATTCAAAATCAAGGGGAGGATATAAATTATTCGCCTAAAGGCTATAAAAAACTTTAGAAGTAATTTGATATGATAACGTCTTATCAAACTACATCCACCTTAAATAGCCACATAATGCCCCGACTAATCCTACTTAATAAACCCTTTGATGTTCTGACTCAGTTTACTGATGAAGCTGGTAGGCAAACATTGAAAGACTTTATCGATATAACAGGCATCTACCCTGCCGGACGTTTGGATCGTGATAGTGAAGGTTTAGTCTTACTTACTGATTCTGGTCCCTTACAACATCAAATTAGTGATCCACGATATAAGTTAGAAAAAACCTATTGGGTTCAAGTTGAAAACATTCCTGACGAAAATTCATTACAACAATTACGTCAAGGTGTAGAACTTAAAGATGGATTAACTCGACCAGCCAAAGCTCAGTTAATCGACCCGCCTAATATCTGGGACAGAATTCCGCCAATACGTGAACGAAAGGCAATACCAACGCAGTGGATTGAACTAAAAATTAGTGAAGGTAAAAATCGCCAAGTCAGACGTATGACTGCCGCAATTGGTCATCCAACCTTACGACTTGTTCGTTATGCAATTGGTGAATGGACTATAAATGAACTTGATTGTGGACAATGGCGAGAAGTAAATGTACCGACCATGATAAAATCATTAGATGATTTGGACACCAAGAACCACAGTCGCCGCAGTGATCGAACAGGAAAACAACTTCCTAGTAGTCGAAGAAGAAATAAACGGCAAGATGACAATCAATCAGCCAGCAGGACATCTCGAGTCAGGCGAAAGCCTAATTGATGCTGTTATTCGAGAAACTCAAGAAGAAACAGCATGGCAGTTTGAACCTACTTCACTGATTGGTATTTACCGCTGGCAACATCCTGAAAACAATGACACTTACATTCGTTATTGTTTCACGGGTAATGCAATAGCACATGATCCAAACCAAGCACTTGATGACGATATTCATCAAGCTTTATGGTTAAATAAACAACAGTTCATGGCTAGACAAGCTGATTTTCGTAGTCCTTTAGTATTAGATTGCCTAAATGATTATCTTGCTGGTCAACGTTATCCGCTTACTTTATTACATAATTAAACGCCACGTCATACCCGAGTTGTTTTATCGGGAATCCAGTTACAATTCTTATGGGTTCCCGCTTAAAACATGCGAGAATGACGTAACTTAAATTGATTAACAGATTGAATTTTAATTAAACATGTCAGAACAAAATAAAAACAAAGTCGTAGTCGGTCTTTCCGGCGGTGTAGATTCATCAGTTGCAGCCTTATTATTACAGCAGCAAGGCCATGATGTTGAAGGCATGTTTATGAAAAACTGGGTGGATTTTGCTGAAGAAAGCGAGTGTACCATTGCTGAAGATCGTGACGATGCTAACTCTGTTGCCGATAAAATAGCTATTCCCTTCCATGAAGCTAACTTTGCGATGGAATACTGGGATTATGTATTCAAAAACTTCCTCGATGAATACAAAGCTGGCCGTACGCCAAATCCTGACATCTTATGCAACCGTGAAATAAAATTTAAAGCATTCTTAGACCATGCTATGCAGTTGGGTGGCTACATGATTGCCACAGGACACTATGCCCGCGTTGAAGAACGTGATGGTAGTTTCCACCTATTAAAAGGTCTCGACCATAATAAAGACCAAAGCTACTTCTTATATACATTAGGTCAAGACCAATTATCTCGAACACTATTCCCTCTTGGTGAACTACCTAAACCTGAAGTACGCAGAATTGCCGAAGAAGCGGGATTTATTACCCATGATAAAAAAGATAGCACTGGTATCTGTTTTATTGGTGAACGACGTTTCCGTGAATTTTTAGGTCGTTACATTCCAGCTCAACCTGGTGAAATGCAAACACCTGAAGGTGAAGTCATTGGTCAACATCAAGGTCTTATGTATTACACCCTTGGTCAACGTCAGGGTCTAGGCATTGGTGGCCGCAAAGATAGTTCCGGTGAACCCTGGTTTGTTGCAGGTAAAGATATGGAGAAGAAAATACTCTATGTTGTTCAAGGTGACCACCCTTGGTTACACAGTAACTCCCTTAAAGCCGAACAATTATCATGGGTTGCTGGCCAGCCGCCAACACTTCCATGTAAAGCCACAGCGAAAACACGCTATCGCCAACCAGACCAACAATGTACGATTACTGAAGATGAAAATGGTTTGATTCATGTTGAGTTTGAACAGCCTCAACGTGCTGTTACTCCCGGACAATCAGTCGTCTTTTATCTCGGTGATGATTGCCTAGGTGGCGGTATTATTGTTAGCACTGACGCACCCGGCATTCATCCATGAGTATCAGTGCTAGAGAGCGTGACCGCACCATTGCCCTGGCTGCATTATTACAATCAGTCACACTCGTTCAACAGATTGCAGAAACAGGTCAGCTTGATCAAGCTGAGTTTGAAACATTACTTCGTAGCCTGATTGCTACAGATGCACCTACTACTGAAGCTGTTTATGGTGATTTATCACAATTAAAATTAGGCATCAAACAACTCAATAATCAATTATCAAAAAATAAAGATAAAAAAGATGTTCAACTTCTTCGCTATGTTATTAGCCTATTACACCTAGAGCGTCGCCTGGCAAAACGTCCTGCAATGATGGATTTAATTGGCCGTGAGATTGACCAGATCCCACAACAAATTGATTATTTCGGAGATATCAATAACCCACAAGTGATTGCACGATTTGCTGATGTGTATCACCGTACTATTAGTGAATTATCACCACGAGTTCAAGTACACGGAGATCCCACTTTTTTACAATATGCTGATAATGTGAACCGTGTTCGAGCACTTCTTCTTGCCGGCATTCGAGCAGCTATGTTGTGGCATCAAAAAGGTGGTCGACGTTGGCAGTTTATTTTCCAATCAAACAAAATATTAAAGATTGCTACCGATCTTTCTGCAAGTTTGTGAAATAGCCTTAATCAAGGAATCTAAGCCTTTTTGTTATTACGCTGATATCTTACTGTAAAACCGATAGGTATTTCGACCTTCTTCTTTAGAAAGGTATAGGGCTTCGTCTGCCATGCGTTGGAGCTCTTCTATGTCTTGGCTATCTGTTGGGTATACGCTAATTCCCATGCTGGCACCAATTTGAATCCTGTGGCCTTCGATTAATAAAGGAACTGATAACTGATCGATTATCTTTTGGGCTGGTATTACAGCATCTTCTGGACTCTTTATGCCATAAAGTATTATGGCAAACTCATCGCCTCCTAATCGAGCCACTTTATCAACTTCTCGACAACAAGTAAGTAGGGTTTTAGCAACTTTTTTTAACAATTCATCACCGATAGGATGCCCATACGTATCATTAACGGGTTTAAATTTATCCAGATCTAATAAGATTAGTGCAAAATCCATTTTGAAGCGTTTTACATATTTTATTGCGTCTTCCAAATAGATTTCATATTGATGTCTATTTGCTAAGCCAGTTAATGGGTCGGTCATTGCCAAGCGTTGGATCTGTTCTTCCCATTTTTTACGCTCAGTTACATCACGAATTACTCCTGTTATTTTAATTTCATCAGCAATTTTTATAGTATTAAGTGATATTGCTATAGGAAATGTTTCTCCATTTTTCCGCTGGCCAATTTGCTCTAAAATCAATGATTGATCACGGTTTGATTTACCATTTAAAAACTTTTGTAAATAACTATCATGCTGACTTTTATCCGGCTCAGGCATTAACATAGAAATGTTCTTCCCCATCACCTCAAATGATTTGTAGCCAAATATATCTTCTGCTCCAGGATTGAATATTTCTACTATCCCCTCGGCACTGATCGTGATAATGCCATCTCTAACTGCATTTAATACTGAACTAACAAACAATTCATCCGATTCCGCTTTTGCCATTGCCTGTTCAGAAGCATTGCGTGCTTCAATCATATATTCAGACATCAATAGCGCTTTATTTGTTTGTTCTTCGGACTGTTGCCGTAATTGCTTATTATCTTGTAGCTGTTGTTCTAATCCTTGATTCGCCTTAGCCAAAGCGCGCTCAGATTGTTTCTGACTTATCATATTGTCTTTAAAGATCAATACTGTACTTGCCATTTGGCCAATTTCATTGTGCATATTATGGTCGGTTATTTCGGTATCCAGCTTATTCTCAGCCAAGCTACTCATATTTTTTATCAGCCTTGTGATTGGCTGAATAACAGCGTAACGAACCAATATAATGGCAATAATCATCACAACAAGAACAGTAATAATACTCGTCCACTTCCCTAATGAAATCGCTTTTCCGACGAGTGCTAATGAATGAGAAACGTCTGTTGATCGAAGAGTCAGTTGCTGACTTATCTCACTATCCAATAATTGTAAACCACGTAATGCAGGTGCATCATTAACTTTAACCGCCTGATCAAGATTCTTTATATCATTATTCAGTTTTATTAGATCATGAATGTTTTCTAAATTGCTTAGATACTGAGATATAGTTGATTCGATATCATTAAGTGCTAGTGTTTCTACTTCTGTTGGGCTAATTTCTCGATATTGGTAAATCGCATATTGTGTTGATTTTATTGCTGCTTTGATATCATTAAGCTGTACCGCTTCTTTCACGTCATCACCATGAACATCATTATGACGGAGAATATAATTTTTAAACTGATGAATCATGCCGCCATAGCCTAATGCTGATCGTAAATCTGCCACAAGACGACTTTTACTTAATGCATGATTCTTATTCTGGCTTGAAACAACTTCTTGGCGAAGGGATTTTAAACCTCGTAGTGCCGGTTGGTCATCAATTTTTACGCTCTGATCTATATTAGTGATGTTATGACCTTGGTTCAACATGTTTTGTGTACTTATAAGCGCGCTGTCATAGGACTCTAAAACACTAAGAATATCTTCAATAGCCACCTTTTCTGCAGTTGTTAATTCTAGAATTCTATATTGTTCTAAAATAGCGATAGCCGCCCCTATTTTTAATTCTGCATGCCTCTTATATTTATCTTCACCTCGTAAAATATAGTTCTTAAACTCATGAATTACACCGCCATAACCTATCGCCCTATGTAAGGCTCCTTCAAGACGCGCTTTTTCACTAAGATCGGTTTGGTAAAGTTCCCAAGTGTCATTAATAACAACAATATGTTTTTCAACAAAAAAAGCACTAACAATAATTGTAATTGAAGTCATTACCATAAGAATTGAGAAAATTCTGGTAATAGTGACGAGTTTAAGATTTGTAAACATAAATTATTCCATAAGCAAAATTTCAGATGAAGTATTAACTTTATTAATATTAATACTTTTAATATACGCTGACAATAATCCTAAATAGCATGGCGCAACGCTATAAGATAAAAAAACAATGTTGAATCACCATTGGGCTTTTTATTTCAATGCAATTGTTACAGTACTGTCATATATATCAGGAATAAACTCCTGATAAAAAAGGACTTATCACTCACTCTATTTTTTCACCCACTCTGTATTCTATGCACTGTACTCATAAAAAAGCCACAGGATGGATAAAAATGAAAAAATTACTAACAACTGCTTTATTTACTGCCACTTTATCAATGAGTGTTAACGCTGCAGAGTCTCCTATAGAGTTACTTGCTGGTGTTGAAGCAGGTATTGATTCAGATACAGCGATGACAATTATCGACTTAAACAAGACTCAAAAAATTCTAGCATCTCAACCAACAGGTGGTGCTGATTCTTGGTACAACATCGATACAACGACACATTACGATATCGTTATTGGCCAACACTTCAGCTTTGAACAGCGTCCTTGTGTGGCCTATAAATTAGTTGTTAAGCATAGTTCAAAAACTGAACAGCAAGATCTTAATGCATGCATGAATTACAATGGCAGTTGGATTGCTCAATTAGAACAAATCTCTATTAAATAGTATTTATTCTATTCAGTATTTTCAGCTGAACATAAAAGCCATGATTGTTTTCATGGCTTTTTTTTGCTTAAAATTTATGGTGCAGTTGCTGTAAAGACCGCCCTTCTTGGTGCTGGATGACCTTCTATCGTTTTAGTAATATCTTCTGGGTCTAAAAAATCAGCCAATGATTCAAACGTCATCCACTCTGTTGCCCTTTGTTCATCAAGACTTGTTGTTGAAACATCGACACAGCATACATTTTTAAAACCACAACGTCTTAGCCATAGTTCCATCGTCGCAATGGTTGGAAAGAACCACACATTACGCATTTTTGCATAACGGCCTTCTGGCATCAATACAGTACCTTCCTCACCTTCGATCACCAGCGTTTCTAATACAAGTTCACCACCAGATCGTAGGCAAGATCTTAATTCATATAGATGATCTAAGGGAGAACGACGGTGATATAACACTCCCATTGAAAAAACAGTATCAAAGCAGCTTAAATTTTCTGGTAAATCTTCAATACCAATGGGTAAGACATAATGATTCAGATCACCAAGGTATTTTTGCATCACATGATATTGCATAACAAAAACCAAGGTTGGATCGATGCCTAAAACAAGTTCAGCACCCTCTCCTAACATTCGCCAGCCATGGTAGCCATTACCACCACCGATATCGAGTACTTTTCTATTTTTTAAAGGCTGGATATGCGGCAGAACACGATCCCATTTCCAATCAGATCGCCATTCAGTATTAATGTCGATGCCAAAAAGTTGATAAGGGCCTTTTCTCCACGGATGGAACTGTTGGAGCTGTTCGATAACGTCATCGCGATCAATATCTAACAAATCAACATTATCACCAATTTGTATATTATCTTTGAGTTCAATATGTGAAGGTTTTATCTGTGGCAAGGCATTAAGCGCTGCTCTCCAGCCAGTCATTTTGCCATGACCACCATCTGAAGCGAGTTTTTCTGGGATTATCTGCCGTAACGTTTGAGACCAATCAGATAAGTCCATTTCATCCAGTTTTGCATATAGCGATTGATATGGGTTCATTTAACAGCCACCAATGAGATAAAATTAAAACATTGAAACCAAACATCACTAAAACTAAAGCCAGCATCTGACAAACGTTGTTGATGACTAGAAATTGTTTCAGGAATTAATACATTTTCTAATGCTGTACGCTTTTGACTTATTTCCAAATCACTGTAGCCGTTAGCTCGTTTAAAATCGTGGTGAATATCTATTTGAAATTCCTGCTGTTCTGATTCATCAAAAGCAATTTTTTCCGATAAAATAAGAACACCGCCAGGCTTTAAGCCGTCATAGATACGTTTAATCAATGCTGGTCGCTTTTCGAGTGGAATAAATTGCAAGGTAAAATTCATCACCACAACGGATGCATTTTTAATTTCGACATCATTAATATCAGCACAGATCATATTCACAGGAATAGTTGATGACTGGTCAGAAGTTAATATTTTTTTTCCTCTTTCAATCATGGCAGGTGAGTTATCAACCGCAATAATGTCACAGTTTTCTTGTTTGATTCGCTGCCGCATCGACAAGGTAACAGCGCCTAAAGAACAACCTAAATCATAACAATGACTATTTTCTTGGGCGTATTTCGCAGCAAAAATACCGATTGAAGAAATAATTGTGGCATAACCGGGAACAGATCGTTGAATCATATCCGGAAAGACATCAACCACACGTTCATCAAAACGAAAGTCGATCAAATCATCAAGTGGAGATGCGTAAATTGAATCTGATTGACTCATTTTTTCTGATCAGCTTTTTTCTTAGCAACATTGTCTCGTAAATAGACTGGTAATGCTTGCTCTGCTGGTAATATACGTCCAGCATTAGCTTCAATTAGTGCTAATTTTGTGATGATCGATGCATTTGGGTAATGTTCAACGGAAACATTTGCTAAACTCCCTGCAAAATTATCGCGTAAAATAGCGTCATATTCTCGCCAGCCAGTACCCACACCAAGCCACTGTTGCTCACTATTAGGTTTAAATTGTTCTGGCGGACAAACACGTTCTGAATCAAGCAGCTCTACGATGCCATTTTTGCACTGAAAACTTGCACAATAAATCTCCCCCATCCGTGCATCCATCGCAACAGCAATATAATCAACATCCAATTTATCGGCCGCATCTTGTGCAACAGCAAGTAAGGTAGACACAGGTATTACGGGAATATCACGAGCAAATGCAATGCCTTGCGCTACACCGACTCCCACTCGAACACCCGTGAAAGAGCCTGGGCCACGACCAAAAGCAACAGCATCAACTGTTGAAATAGTTGTTCCTGCTTGTTTAAAAAGAGCATCCATCATTCCTAAAATAAGGTCTGAATGCCCGCGTTGCGTCATTTCATGTTGTTCAAACAGTTCACTTTCATAAAGCAAAGCTGCAGAGCATGATTCAGTACATGTATCTAAAGCAAGAATATTCATTATTTGGTCACAAAATCTTCATTTAATCGTAATAATCGCTAATTATAATTCAATCCATCAATGTCGAAGGAGAAAATCTATGTCATATCTTATTGATGCCATCTTTGTAGTACGTGAACTCATGCTATTGAGTTTTATGATCATCACATCACCTATGGGGCTTATTGCGGGTCTGCTATTATTAGATGGAGCAGTTTATGAGAGATGAAGACATGGCAATAGAACATATTCAAGCACTCGACCTTGCAGCACAAGGTGACTGGGAATGCGCTCACAGTTTAATCCAAGAACAACATGATGAACTAGCCAGCCTGGTACACGGTTATTTACACCGTGAAGAAGGTGACCTCAGCAATGCCAATTATTGGTATAGTCGTGCTGGACAAGATATTCCTGATAACAGTCTTGAAGACGAATTTAACCGACTATATCAATTGGCTGATACTAACGACGCCTTTTTTTAGCGGGTTTAGCTTTCGCTGCGGGACGTACATGTTGCGTTTGGAATCGTTTGCCTTTTTGAGCCGGTTTATTAGCACTCGAGCTATTGCTTCTAGCACTGAACCGCTTACCTTCACCTTGACCGCCTGTTCCAGCTGGCTGCCATGTAGGAATCAAGTGTTTTTTACCATTACCAATTAAGTCTGCTCGACCCATCTTTTGCAATGCTTCACGCAACATAGGCCAGTTTTCAGGATCATGGTAGCGTAAAAAAGCCTTATGTAGACGTCTTACTTTAATCCCTTTAGGTACCGTAATATCACCACCTTTACGCTTCACTTTGCTTAAGGTGTTTTTACCTGAATGATACATAGCGGCAGCTGCAGACATTGGGGATGGTAAATAAGCTTGCACTTGATCAGCTCGGAAACCATTCCGTTTCAGCCAGATAGCCAGATTCAACATATCTTTATCTGTTGTTCCTGGATGCGCAGCAATAAAATAAGGTATCAAATACTGCTCTTTACCCGCCATTTTTGAATATTTATCAAACATAGCTTTAAAGGCATCATAAGTACCAATTCCGGGTTTCATCATATGCTCAAGTGGGCCATCTTCCGTGTGCTCTGGTGCTATTTTTAAGTAGCCACCGACATGATGAGTCACTAGTTCTTTCACATATTCAGGAGATAATACTGCTAAGTCATAGCGTAGACCCGATGCAATTAGGATCTTCTTAATTCCTGGTAATGCTCTAGCACGCTTATAAAGGTTTATCAGCGGTGTGTGGTCAGTGCCTAAGTTTTTACAAATGCTTGGGTAGACACACGATAAACGGCGGCAACTGGACTCAATTTTTTTATCATTACAGGCCAGACGATACATATTGGCTGTTGGACCACCTAAATCAGAAATAACGCCGGTAAACCCCGGTGTTGTATCCCGAATTGCTTCAACTTCTTTAATAATTGAATCTTCTGATCTGCTTTGAATAATTCGACCTTCATGTTCCGTAATAGAACAGAAAGTACAACCACCAAAACAGCCTCGCATAATATTGACCGAAAAACGGATCATTTCAAAGGCGGGGATATTTTTCTTACCATATTGTTTGTGGGGCACGCGTGTATATGGCAAATCAAATACCCCATCCATTTCTTCTGTCGTCAATGGAATTGGTGGTGGGTTCAACCAAACATCACGCTCACCATGTTGCTGAACTAAGGCAAAGGCATTGCCTGGGTTTGTTTCTAAATGCAAAATACGCGATGTATGAGCATATAATATTTTGTCTTCTCTTACTGCTTGATAAGCAGGTAGGCGAATGACAGTGTGTTGTTTATCTTGCACTTCAGCTCGTTTGAAGTGAATGATCTGTGCACCATCTGCTGTTTTATTTTGTTGTTTTGCCTGTTCACTATCTGCATCACATGAACTGCTTGTCTTCATTTGATAAGGGTCAATAGGCGCATTCATTTTGCCAGGCACATCAACACTACTTGAATCTTTTTCCCACCAGCCATCACGTTGACCATGTTTAGTGATAACGGCTGTTCCACGAATATCTGTTAATGCTTTAACATCTTCTTTACGTGCTAAACGATGAGCAATTTCAACAACTTGACGTTCGCCATTACCATAAACCAAGATATCTGCTTTCGCGTCCATAATGACTGAACGGCGAACTTTTTCAGACCAATAATCAAAGTGAGCGATGCGTCTTAGACTGGCTTCAATACCACCAATAATGATTGGCACGCCTTTATAGGCTTCACGACAACGTTGACTATACGGCACAACACAACGGTCTGGACGTTTACCACCCTCTCCATCTGCCGTATAAGCATCATTAGTTCGAATTCGTCGATCTGATGTATAGCGGTTAACCATCGAATCCATATTACCGCCAGTAACACCAAAGAATAAGTTTGGTTCACCTAGCTGTTTGAAATCATCCGTACTTAACCAGTCGGGTTGAGAAATAATTCCTACACGAAATCCTTGTGATTCTAATAATCGACCGATTAGCGCCATACCAAAGCTAGGATGGTCGACATAGGCATCGCCTGTCACTAGAATAATGTCACATGAATCCCAGCCAAGTTCATCCATCTCTTCGCGAGACATCGGTAATTGTGGTGCCACACCAAAACGGTGAGCCCAAAACTTGCGAGAGGAAAAAAGATCAGGAGCAGATTGCATAAAGCCTCAAAGTGACAAACAGGTCGAATTAATTAAGCATTTTAACAAATAACCAATTAAAATACTCAAGAATTAATCAATGATAGTAATTGAGGTTCCGACATCGATATAACGACTTAACTCTTCAATTTCATGGTTTCTCATCGCAATACAGCCTTGTGTCCAATCAGCAATCTGATGAATTTCTAATTTATCTTTCGTTTCAAGACCAATGCCATGCAAACCTATATCACCGCCCAATGCCGTGTTTTGTGGAGGTAGACGGCCTGTATCCAGTGCATAAACAATGTCTCTATATTCCTGGTGACTAATTGAATGATTTTTAAGTGCTCGCTTGGCATCGTCTTTATTTGGATAATTCAGATGTATAAACACATGAAAACGCCCACTATCTCTAACTCTATTTATTTGATATTTACCTTTTGGTGTCGTGTGGTCACCTTCACGAAGCTTCGCTTTTTTTCCACCACTACCGAAAGCGACTTTAAAAGTACGTAAGGTCACGCCATTTTTCTTGACTACTAATTTATGTTGCGACCGCAGTACAAGTAACTCGATATCCTCACTAGCCAAAACTGGAGTCGAAATAGAACAAGCCAATATTATGATTGCTAAAAATGATCTCATTTCAAACTTTCCGCCACTAACTCTCTCAATTTTATTGAGCCGATTAATGTATCATCATCATCTAAAACAACGAGTGTATCGACATCACGCTCTAATTGTCGATGAATTACCTCGCATAATGATTCGTCACAACGCGCATAAGTATAATGCGGATCCATAATCTCTTCAGCAGTAGGTTCCGTCACCCGAGAAAATAATTGTCGATGCGTGTGTATAGGAAGATGTTCTGACAACAAGTGGTTGGTAACATTGCCGAAACTTAAATGCCCTTTTACCTTATTATCGCCATCTAGGATATAAGCATCTCGGCTGTTTTCTTTTAATAACAGATTGGCCACCTCATTCATTGTTGCACCTGCAGCCACAACAAGGGGGAGCTCCGGATACTGCTTGAGCCATTCAGAAACGGATATTTTGGCAAAATCTTGTTCTGTCATTGTCTCGTCTCCCCAGCTTTAACAAGTGCATATCGTGTTGCCATAGGCCCTACAATTTCATAGATCAACGTGCTTGCCAAAATGACGTTAAGAACCAATAAAGCGATGTCTTGTAACTCTGGCCTATTTAACAAGGCTAATGCGAGACCAATTGCAATTCCAGCTTGAGGGACAACACCAAAACCTAGGTATTGTCGTACCGTTTCAGGCGCAGAACTTACTCTCGCAGCAATATAAATACCTAACAGTTTTCCTATAATGCGAGCGAAAACATAAATAACAATTAAGTCGATACCTTGCATAAATACTGATAATTTAAAGTGTGCGCCTGCTAGGGTAAAGAAGATAATAAAAACTAACTCTTCTAAATATTCAACAGGTTCAAATAAGCGTTCTCCACCGGCCTGATAAACTGAGCGAGCACTAAAACCTAAGCTGATTGCTGTTAATAATGGCGAAATATGTAATATCTCGGCGATACCTTGACTCAATAATATTGCACTTAAGACCATAGGTAAGAAAAAAGTCTGCTTGCGAACTTTGTTACCAAAGAAAGCCAATAACAAACCCATCACACTACCAAGAGCAAGGCCACCAACAACATGAACTCCTGAGCTTAAAACCGCTTCACTTAGACTTGCCCCAGCCACTAATACCAACATCAATGAAAACAGAATAATACCAAATATATCATCAAGGGCGACCACACCTAATAATGTCGTCGTTAACGGACCTTTTGCACGATATTGATGAATAACGGCTACCGTAGCTGCAGGTGCAGTTGTTGCAGCCAATACACCTAAGACTATTGCTAATACCCAAACCGGACCTTCTATGACTGGCTGATAAAAATAAACTGCCAAAGTGACAGCTAGCACCGCGCCTAAGGATTCTCCCACGGTACAAAAAGTAATGACACGACCTAATCTGCGTAATTGTTCTGTCGTTACCGAACCACCGATAGCGTAAGCAATAATAGCTAATGCCACTGTAGTGAGTGAATATGACCATGGTGCGATATCAAAATCAAATACACCGCCTAATAAATCTTCTGACCAAATTAAGCCTGCGATAGCATAAGCTGCGATACGGGGAAAATTAAAACGTGAAGCGACAAGGCTTAGTAGTAGGCCCGTGACTAACAACACGCCTAATATCAGCAATGGCGAACTCATCATTATGCGAATAACCTATTTATTAATGATCGGTTTTGCCTGATCAAGTTATGTAATGATGTGGGTAGATTAATACTGAGCTCTATTTCTTGTTGTTCAACTGAGTGTTTTAATTTTTTCAATGCGGCATTGGACACTGTTTGCATCATGGCTAAGCCAATTACATTACCCTTGTTTTTTACAGGTAAAATCATTGAACGGCCTTCGAAACTTTGATTAATCCGACTCATCGTTTGATTAAATAAAGGTCGGTCACTACCCCAGAGATTAATGCTCATTACACCTGTCGCTGTTAATAAGCCTGCACAGGCATCAAAAAAGGCTTGCACACCAACACTAGCAGACATTCCAATATGATCATAAGCATCAACAAGTAATAAATCATAACTAGTATCTGCTTGATAATAACGTTCTTGTACAAATAAATAACCATCACCAACATGAATATTTAATCGTGGATCATTTTTCGGTACATGGAAGTAACTATGAGCAACATCAACAACATCTTGGCGATATTCAATAACATCAATATGACACTCAGGAAAGTGATGTAGTAAAAACTTTACTAATGAACCGCCTCCTAGGCCAACAACCAACACTCTTTCTGGTTTCGAGTTTAATAGCAGACATGCCATCATCGCTTCGGTATAACTTAATTCAAGTGTATGGGGTGTTCGTAATGACATACTACTTTGGCGTGGAAAGGTTCCAAAATGTAATGAACGCGTATCACCTAAGTCAACAACTTCAATCACACCATCGTCAGATTGCGCTTGATGTACGACTAAACCATCATAATAGAGTCTCATTTTTAATTATCTGCCTGCTCAACAAAGTGTCTACGTAACCACCCATTGACTGTCGATATTAATGTAGCGCTTAATCCCAAGAATATATGGTCTGCACCTTCGATACGACGAACCTCATACAATGTATTGTTAATCCGTTTCATTATTACCTTTCTATATTGAACGGCATCTGGAACAGCATCCAGATCATTAGAACCATATATATCAAGTATCGGAAAATCAAACCCATTAAAAGTATCATTTTCTGGTAATGCCGTCGCGCCGACTAAAATTAATGCAGAAACGGGCATTTTAATAGTGTCTAATAATTCAATCGCTAAATCACCACCGGCACCATGACCAATAAATATAATTCGCTTAATATCTTTTGCTTGCAAAAAGGCTAAGGCTGCTTGTATCCGCTCTTGATTAGATACAGGTGGTAATACCGAACCTTCCTGAGAATTTTCTTCTGTTGATGATTCATCCTTATCCTGCTCCGTTGTCGCTTCTTCTGGAGCTTGTTCTTGTGCATTTGAAGCATCAGCAACCGACAATAGGATCTTTGGTTCGTAAGGATAATCAAATGTCAGTGTCAATGTCGACCAACCATGTTCAGCTAAACCGTGTCGTAGTGGCGTTATAACACCTTCGCTTTCAAACCGTTCACCTTGATCATGTAACAAAACAATAGCACCATGGCGCTCACCTAATGTTTCTTCAATATAGGCAGCTTCAATTTCTTGTCCTGCAACTGTGAGTGGCTGATAACCTTTTACAGTATTTGTCTGTCGTAATATTCGATTATTAGTTTTTTCTTCATTTAACGCCTCAGTCCCAGCAGGAATATCTTCACCTTCTGCTAGAACAGAAAATGGTAATAAACCAATCATGAGCAGGCTTAGCCAAACAGTTTTGAATTGCCCCACCAAACTCTCCTTAAAAATAATGTAAAAATAACAATGTCTGCTTAGTATAATCAGCTACAGATAATTACAAAAGCTGAAAAAAACCATCACATGCGGTAAAGTATCGTGTTTTAACTCAGAACTATCTACCTTAACCTTTTTAAAGAGTGAATATCATGGCTGAATTTAAAATTGCTCCATCTATCCTTTCTGCAGACTTTGCCCGCTTAGGTGAAGAAGTTGATAATGTATTAGCATCAGGTGCTGACATCGTTCATTTCGATGTAATGGATAATCACTACGTACCTAACTTAACGATTGGTCCCCTAGTGTGTGATGCATTACGTAAACATGGTGTAACTCACGAAATCGATGTGCATTTAATGGTTAAGCCTGTTGACCGCATCATTCCTGATTTTGCTAAAGCTGGCGCAACATTCATCACTTTTCACCCAGAAGCATCAGAGCATATCGACCGCACTCTACAATTAATTAAAGCTGAAGGCTGTAAAGCAGGTTTAGTATTTAACCCTGCAACACCTTTATCTTTAGCTGCTCACGTGCTTGATAAAGTAGACCGTATCTTATTAATGTCAGTTAACCCTGGTTTTGGTGGTCAATCATTTATCCCTCACACATTAGAAAAACTACGTGAAGCGCGCAAAATGATCGATGAAAGTGGTTATGACATTGATCTTGAGATTGATGGCGGCGTTAAAGTTGATAACATCCGTGAAATTGCTGAAGCAGGTGCACGTACTTTCGTTGCTGGTTCTGCATTGTTCGGTGCTAAGAATGAGAATGATCCAAACAACTACGAAACAGTGGTTGCAGCTATGCGTGCAGAATTAGCAAAAGCTAACGTTTAAGCCTAATAGCAATGACATCATTAAAAAAACCAGAAATGGTATTAATTGATCTCGACGGCACGCTAGTAGATAGCGTGCCGGATCTTGCTTGGTGTGTTGATGAAACCATGAAAGCATTAGGCAGACCTATTCATGGTGAAGCTAAAGTTCGAAATTGGGTTGGCAATGGTGTTCCGCGATTAATTCAACGCGCATTAATTGGTCAACTTGATGGTGAACCGAGTGATGCTGACTATGCTAAAGCCGCCCCTATTTTTATGGACCTTTATGCTGATAATGCCAGTAAACGTAGTCAGCTTTACCCCTCTGTTAAAGAAGGTTTACAGTGGTTGAAAGATCAAGGTATTCGCATTGGTTGTGTCACCAATAAAGATGAACAATTCACTTTAACAATTTTAAAAGATCTCGGCTTGTTCGACTTTTTTGAAATCGTGATTAGCGGCGATACATTACCTTTCAAAAAACCTCATCCAGCACCTTTATTGCATGGCGCTGAATTTTTCAATGTTAAGCCTGAAAATGCCATGATGATTGGTGACTCTATTAGTGATGTTAAAGCCTCTCGTGCAGCTGGGTTTGCTATTGTCTGTATGACTTATGGCTATAACCATGGTGTTGATATTCGTACAGCCAATCCTGATGTTGTAATTGATACATTTGCAGAACTTAAAAGCCTATTTTAGATAATCACGATGAACCAAGCTGAATTTGACCAATTAGCCGAGCAAGGCTATAACCGCATACCTATTGCCCGTGAAGTATTAGCAGACTTAGATACGCCTTTAAGCACCTATCTAAAATTAGCTGATGCCCCCTACTCTTATCTTTTAGAGTCAGTACATGGTGGTGAAAAATGGGGCCGTTATTCAATTATCGGTTTACCTTGCGAAACAATTGTTCGAATTACGGGCCAAGATATTGAAGTTAAACATAATGGTGATGTCATCGAAACAACGACATCTACTGATCCATTATCATGGATTGAAACTTTCAAACAGCAATATAAAGTACCTGATTTAGATAATCTACCTCGTTTTAATGGTGGTCTAGTTGGTTACTTTGGTTACGACACAGTTCGCTATGTCGAACCTCGCTTAGGTGATTGTCCAAATCCAGATCCATTAGGCTGTCCAGATATCTTATTAATGGTATCTAATGATTTAATTGTTTTTGATAATCTAAGTGGTCGATTATTTTTAATTGTTCATGCTGATCCAAGCACAGATAATGCATTACAAAATGCACAAAAAAACCTAGATACATTAACAAGTCATTTAAGAACAGCTACGCCAAAATACAGCTCATCTAAAACGGGCAAGAAAGTTAATGAAGATGACTTCGTTTCTGGTTTTACTCATGATGGTTTTATTGATGCCGTAGAAAAAGCAAAACAATACATTACTGATGGCGACATCATGCAAGTCGTATTGTCACAGCGATTATCAATCCCTTTCTCAGCTCAAGCGATGGATTTATACCGTGCGTTAAGAACACTGAACCCCTCTCCATATATGTATTACCTTAATCTAGAAGACTTCCATATTGTTGGTTCGTCACCCGAGATTTTAGTACGAATGGAAGATGATGAAGTCACTGTTCGTCCTATTGCTGGTACACGGCCACGAGGCAAAACAGCTGAAGAAGATCTTGCATTCGAACAAGACTTACTAGCAGATCCTAAAGAATTGGCAGAACATCTTATGCTCATTGATTTAGGCCGAAATGATGCCGGACGAGTCAGCCAAATTGGTACTGTAAAACTAACTACAAAAATGATTGTTGAACGTTATTCTCATGTTATGCATATTGTTTCTAACGTTACCGGACAAGTTGTTCCTGATATGACTTGCATCGATGCTTTACGAGCAACCTTCCCTGCAGGAACGGTTAGCGGTGCCGCCAAAGTGCGTGCAATGGAAATTATTGATGAATTAGAACCCGTTAAACGTGGCGTTTATGCGGGTGCCGTAGGTTATCTATCATGGTCGGGTAATATGGATACAGCCATTGCTATCCGTACAGCAGTAATTAAAGATAATATGCTTAACATTCAGGCCGGTGCAGGTATTGTTTATGATTCTGTACCAGAAATGGAATGGCAAGAAACAATGAATAAAGCACGAGCCGTCTTCCGCGCTGTCGCTATGGCAGAAGCTGGACTTGATGTCTCTAGTCATAGTCAACATAAGTAGAACTCAATCATGCTTTTAATGATAGATAATTACGACTCATTTACCTATAACCTTGTTCAGTATT
>ENA-OSET01001846-OSET01001846.1-sediment-metagenome-genome-assembly--contig:-NODE-1846-length-21312-cov-6.784460_pt1 | contig 21312 bp, 19 predicted proteins | sample MGYA00237882_ERZ534229 | MGnify/ENA primary metagenome ERZ534229 (study PRJEB26408, sample SAMN06266212) | sediment metagenome | isolation source: Hudson Canyon methane seep mesocosm | place... | reverse complement strand
TTAGAAAGTGAAAAGCCAACCTTTATTAGTGACATTCGCGATAAAGGACAATGGCTTAGAACAACTGACAAGCCTGAATTATATGATTTTTACAATGAACACGATAAATTTACGGCAACTAATAAAGCACGTAATACTTATAACAGTTCAAATAAAAAGTTAGAGCAGTGGGAAAAAGATCTGCTTGTTGATGAAAGAAACTTCTACATTGTTGATTTTGAAAACAAAGGCGGCTTAGTCATGCCTATTATTGTTGAATTAACGTTTGCTGATAAGACAACTGAACTCGTGCATATTCCTGCAGAAATTTGGCGTAAAAATAGTGAAAAGGTGTCTAAATTATTTATTACAGATAAAGAAATTACGGCTATTGCCATTGATCCAAACTGGGAAACTGCTGATGTAGATGTTAATAACAATTACTGGCCAGCTCGCCCAATAAAATCAAAATTTGAACTATATAAACGTAAAAAGAAAGATATGATGCGTGATTATAACATGAAGTTAAAATCTGCAGATGATGAGAAAAAAGACAAGGAAGAATAAGGTAAATAATGGTAAAAAATACATTATTTAAAAGCTTCATTATTTGCATATTGTGTGGAGTTACGCTTTCAAGCGTAGCTCACCGCTACTTTTTTGGATTAACTGAATTATCAGTTAATCCAAAAACAAATAATATAGAAATCATTCATCAACTGACTGCTCACGATATTGATAACGCTATTGCTGAGCAACAGCAAATACGCTTTTCTCCTGAACATCTAGATTACTAAAAGCTCATTCAAAAAACCGTGTAAAAGCGCATTTCCAACTTATTGAGCTTCAATAGAATAAAAAATACATCAAAAAGCCCAATCGGATAGGCTAAGAAATAACTAAAGGTAACTTTTATATTTATCAAAACGCTAATTTTGAAAACTTATTATTTGTAATAGTGGTAAAAAATGATTTACTCGTCGATACTTACCCTAAACAGGTAAAGACTGTAAATTACAAAGATGGAACAATTATGGGCAGTTTAATTTTCTCTGACTCCGTAAAAATGTCTGAAATTACCATAATAGAAAACAATAACTAGTAGGAACGATTTATTTTTGCTAAATTAGTATTTAAAATCATATTACTAGTACAACTAACGCCTTTGGGAAACATTCATGAATGTAGAGTTTATTAACCCCTTTTTATCTTCAATGCTTAATGTGATGTCTACAATGGCACAAATGGAATTGGTACCTGAGAAACCTCGCTTAAAAAAAGGTGAAGTGGCTATGGGTGATGTTTCTGGTTTAATAGGTATGGTAAGCGCACAAACTAAAGGCTCTTTATCAATTACTTTTGAAGGAAAGTTAGCACTTGCTACCATGAAAAAGATGGTCGGTGAAGGCCCTGATGAAGTTAATGAAGAAATTACAGATTTAGTCGGTGAAATCACCAATATGGTTACGGGTGGCGCTAAGCGTATGCTCAGTGAGAAGGGTTTTGAATTTGATATGGCTACACCTATGGTCGTTTCAGGTAAAGATCACACTATTCACCACAAAGCAGACGGCCCTATCATTATTATCCCATTAGGCTCTGAATTTGGTAAAGCTTTCATTGAGTTTAGTTTCGATAAATAAGTATTTACTAGCGTAATAAATTATCTAATAACCTCCTTTATTTATACAGGAGGTTTTTTTGTGCCTGAAAATGCCCAACTATCTTTATTAAGTAATGACTTAATTTTTACTATAATTAGGCGGTATATTCTGGAATAGGCTTATTAAATTAAAAAGAATAAATACTTTACTGTGCTGACAAAGTCATTTTAACGCGGCGAGTTATATTACATAAAAGTTCATAGGATATAGTAGTAGCGCATTCAGCAATTTCTGCGACAGGTAAATCATCTCCCCACAAAGTCACTAAATCACCTATTTTATCACGTGAATTAACACCTAAATCAACGGTGATCATATCCATAGACACTTTTCCTATTAATGCTACTCTTCTGCCATTTATTAGTACAGGCGTTCCATTTTTGGCATGACGTGGATATCCGTCACCATAACCAATAGCAACAACACCTATAACTGTTTTTTCTTTGCTTTGCCAAGCACCTCCATAACCAATAGATTCACCGGCATCCAGTTCACGTATAGCTATCAAGCTCGATTTCAGTGTCATTACAGGCTTAACATCAAGGCGAACTATATCACTTGTACTATCATTCGCTAACGGCTGTTCTGAGGGGGATATTGAGGACGCTTCCAAAGGTAAAGGAGAAACACCATAAAGCAATAATCCTGGGCGGATCCACTGATAGTGACTTGTTGGCCATGAGCAAATTCCAGCTGAGTTTGCTATCGTGCGCTCTTGGTCACAGCCCTGTGTCACCTTTTCAAAGAGTGATATTTGTTGTTGTGTAACATTACTGTCTTTATCATCAGCACAACCTAGGTGGCTCATTAAAACAATATCTTGCTGTACGTTATCTGAGGCTGTTAATTGCTGATAAAAATCCTTAAATTGATCAGGGTTAATACCTAAGCGATGCATGCCTGTATCTATTTTTAACCAGACTTTTAAAGGCGATGAAAGCTTGGCTGCTAGAATTGCATCAAGCTGTTGTTGATTATGAACAACCGTTTGTAAATTATGGAGAGAAAGAATTGATAAATCTTTACTATCAAAAAAACCTTCTAATAAAACAATTGGTTGGGTTATCCCGGAAGCTCGAAGCGCTAACGCCTCATCTATTCTTGCTACAGCAATCGCATCAGCTTTTACTGACAAATCACCCTTTTCAGTGTCTTTAGATTGATCTGAAAATAATGCCTGAGCAATACGTTCTAAACCATGACCATAGCCATTTGCTTTTAAAACAGCGAGTACTTTTGTGGTAGGTGCAAGCAATTTAATTTGCGCTAAATTATGTTTTAGCGCAGATAAGTTTATAACCGCAGTTGCTGTTGTTAACGCCATTAATCTTCAGCTAAGACATGTGGGCCTGCATAGTTGTCAAAGCGTGAAAATTGCCCTTGGAATGTCAGTGGTACACGACCAATAGGACCATTACGTTGCTTACCAATTATAATTTCTGCCATACCTTTGAACTCTGAATCATCATGATAAACTTCATCACGATAAATAAACATGATCAAATCGGCATCCTGCTCAATAGACCCAGATTCACGAAGATCCGAGTTAATTGGTCGTTTGTCTGAGCGTTGCTCCAAACTACGGTTTAGCTGAGAAAGTGCAACAACAGGTACCTGTAACTCTTTCGCTAATGCTTTTAATGAACGGGATATTTCGGCAATTTCTAAGGTACGATTATCGGAAAACTGCGGCGCACGCATCAACTGTAAGTAATCGATCATGATCATACTAATTCCACCATGATCACGTGCGATACGACGTGCACGAGAACGAACATCAGTAGGCGTTAAACCCGCAGCATCATCAATAAACATTTTGCCTTTATCAATAAGCAAGCCCATTGTTGATGATAAACGCGCCCAATCTTCGTCACCAAGTTGACCTGTACGAATTTTAGTTTGATCAATTCGACCTAACGACGCTAACATTCTCATCATTAATTGTTCTGCTGGCATTTCTAAACTGAATATCAATGCAGGTTTGTCTTCGGTCATTGCTGCATTTTCCGCAATGTTCATCGCAAATGTTGTTTTCCCCATTGATGGACGAGCAGCAACAATAATGAGATCAGATTTTTGAAAACCTGCAGTCATTTTATCTAAATCACTAAAGCCACTAGAAACCCCCGTAACACCTCCATTGGGTGAAGAACAAAGTTGTTCAATACGATCTACTGTTTTTTCTAATACTGAAGTAATGTTTTCTGGACCTTCAGATTTATTTGCGCGTTGCTCGGCAATAGCAAATATTTTAGTTTCAGCAAAATCGAGTAGCTCTGCACTAGGACGACCTTGAGGATCATAACCTGCTTCAGCAATTTCATTAGCCACACTGATCATTTCACGAGTAACTGCACGTTCACGAACAATATCAGCATAGGCAGTGATGTTTGCTGCACTCGGTGTGTTTTTCATCATCTCTGCGAGATAAGCAAAGCCGCCTGCATCTTCGAGTCGCTGCTCGTTTTCTAAGGCTTCAGATAAGGTAATTAAATCAACAGGGTTACCCAATTCAATTAACGCCGCGATGGTTTCAAACGTAATACGATGTGAACGACTATAGAAATCTTGCGCGACAACACGTTCGCCAACACGATCCCAAGTTTCGTTATCAAGCAGTAAGCCACCTAATACAGATTGCTCGGCTTCAAGTGAATGAGGCGGAACTTTTAGAGCATCCATTTGGCTATCTTGTGAAAACTTTTTGTCTTTGAAAAATTTATTTGGCTTGCGCTCTGCCATTGTTATACCCTAAAAAACTATCGTCAATGCGATATTAAAACTTGCCGTAGAGTATCAGAATTCACTTTGAAATTGAACAAAAAAACGAGCGAGGGACGCCCCTAACTCGTTATGTTTTTAAAGTCTGAAAAATATATGTTAATGGCTAACTATAATGTCTCCACTTACTGTACTTGCACGTACATTAGCACTCGCACTGCCTGTTTCAAAACGTAATTTTGAGCTTGGACCATACTTAGCTTCTTGAGCTTTTTGATCTGTGATTTTGTTAATAATATCACCTCCAGCATTTGCTGATAATCTAAAGCTTGCCTGAACACCTTTCTGAAGTTTTAGCGCTAAACGGCCACTAACACTCGACATTTTTACCTCACCGTTTTCATTTAACGATAAGCTTCCAGAAAAATCACCACTAACATTCGAAACCATAAGTTCATCAACATTACTCAGTGACACTTCAATATCACCGCTTACATTTTCTATCGATACTTCTTTCGCTGTAGATTTTGCGTCAATCTCACCACTTACAACTCGTAATTTTAAACGCCCACTTGACTGACGGTCTCTAATGTTTCCACTAACACTTGAAAGGCTCACTTTTCCTGATAAGTTTTTACTGTCGATATCGCCACTGACTGAAATCAATTCAACACGTTCACTCAAGTTCTTCGCATTGATGTCGCCACTTACCGTTTTTCCTTCGGCACTCGCATGTAAGTTTTCAAAATTAATATCACTGGAAACACCATCAAAACTGACACGAATATTCTTTGGCATATGAATGGTTAATAAAGATCCTTTATCATTACTGCCCCAATAATTATTATTGTGTTTGTCCAGCTCGACTTTAATTTTTACACTTGACCCTTTCTTTTTGAAAATAAGACCCTCTGCATCGTCTTCTAATTCACCTTCAACAGAAATTGTATCTTTGTCCCAACCTATAACGGTAACTTTGCCACGTAAATTTTCAATATTGACGCTACTTACGTCATTCATGGATAAGGACTTATCTATATGTTCACCCGCATAGCTTGAGCATGCTGCGGAAAATAACATTATCGGAATAACTTTTTGTAAAATTCTCATAACTACCTCTATATATTTGTTATTTTAAATACTTTGCCATTTAGGGCTGTACAATTGGGTTAATAAATCTAGTTCTTGTTTTTGTGTCCAGCGTAATAAGTTCAGTAAATCATTATTACTCGGGTCTTCAATTAACGCTTTCTCAATAGTTGCCTGAGCAGAACTAAGCTTTATTAACTCTTCTTGAATTTCTTGTGGTAACTCCGAAACTTTTGGCTGACCAAAGCTTACCAACATCGTTTGTTTTGTTTGCTTAAAATTCTCTTGCATAGCCATAACTAAATTCAATGACGAATTATCTTGTTGCGCTACATTTACAGATTTATCTAAAAATTGTGGGGAAAAAGAAACCCAAGTAACCAATACTGCTGCAACGATTGATGCTGCCCATGCTGTAGGTACAAAAGCTGCTTTTTTTGGTGAATCAAACGACGGCTTATCTTGTTGCTTTGTCTGAATTGCACGTTCAATACCTGCCCATAAATCACGTTGCGGTGTCATTTCATCAGGTAATTCAGCCACTTTATTTTGCAAATTTTGCTCTGACAATAATTTACTCATATCTCGATCCACTCTCTTAATAAACTTTTTGCTCTATGGTATTGCGCTTTACTTGTGCCTACGGCCATATCTAACATTTTTGAAATTTCTTCATGGCGATACCCCTCAACAGCGAACAGGACAAATACTAATCGAGCCCTTTCTGGTAACCGTGCTACGTGTTTATCTAATGCCGTGAGTTCACTTGTATCATCCATTTCTATTGCAACATCTTGAATGGTTTGGTCTTCAATACTAAAAACACGTTGCAACCAGTTTTTCTGTTTTCGTAAATGCCCAAGTACAATATTGCTGGTTACACTGTGTAACCAAGTGGAAAATTTACTGTCACCACGAAAATTGGATATTTTTTGCCACAGTTGCACAAACACTTCTTGGCAAACATCTTCTGCGCTGTCTTTATCCGCCAGCATACGCCAGCAAATAGCATAAACTTTTCTATGATACTTTTGATAAAGTTGATAGAAAGCTAGTTGATCACCTTGTTGCGCTCTGCTGATTATCGCTTGTTCTTCAACTAACTCTGGCGAAGCGACTAGCGGACTATCAGGCCGATTTTTAATGTAAATAACTTTCGGATTATCCAAAGGTTAACTCTCAGTAATGGTGTTGATATAAAGTAAGATACAGTATTTATGAAAAGGGTTTAAAAAAAAGATAAATAAACTGATTTTTATTTACGGTTGCAGGAATTCAGGGGAGTATTTCTAATGACGCTATTTGATTTTCAGACATAAAAAAAGCGCCTTGCGACGCTTTTTTATACATTTCGATTTTAGCGCAAAATTACTTGCTGCTAAGAGCACCAAAACGTTTGTTGAATTTATCAACACGACCACCAGTCTCAGCAGCTTTCTGCTTACCAGTGTAAAATGGGTGACATGCTGAACATACGTCTAAGTGAATATCTTTTTTCGCTGTAGAACGCGTTACAATGATGTTACCGCAAGAACATGTTGCTTTGAACTCAACGTAATTAGGATGAATACCGTCTTTCATAGAAACCTCTGTATAAGGCCGTATCGCCACTTAGTCAGTCATTATTGCTGCCAAGCACCATACGAGTTAAATAATGGAGGCGAATTTTAATAGATCGCCCCTTGCTTAGCAATAGCATAATGAAACTAATTGCTAAAAAATGAACAATTATCATATAACTCGTGTTAAAGGTGAATTTGTACAAAATCGTACTTGGCATATTAGCGACAAATCGGCAGAATAAGCACAATTATTGGTTAATAAAGTGTTCACTATGCAGGTTAGTTATATTCAAGTCGCTATTCCTGTACCCATGCGTCAGCTCTTTACTTATATTGTTCCTCAAACGATCAGTGATGAAGATATTCAAATTGGTTCTCGTGTTATCGTTCCTTTTAGCCATCGACAAGTGATCGGCATTATCATAAGTACCAGCACAACATGTGAAATTGAAGATAAAAAGCTTAAACCTATTATTAGTTTAGTAAATGATAAGTTCAGCTTCCCTCCTTCGTTATTAAAATTTTTACAACGCTGTGCAAATTATTATCACCACCCAATAGGGGATGTATTGCAACTCGCCCTTCCGGTATTGCTTCGTCAAGTCGAGCAACCAAATATTGAGTTGGCGACGACTTGGCATTGTCAGCAATTTGATGAAGCATATTCAGAAACTGTTGTACTTGAAAAAATAACAAAACGTGCACCAAAACAAGCAGCCTTATATACTCTGATCAAAGCTCATCAAGGGATCACCTGGGCAGAAATTCGCACATTAGGGTTTACTAAACCTCAATTAAATGTGCTTAAAAATAAGGAATTGGTTGAAGAAAAAACTCAAAAGCCTGAACCTTTTATTTATCATGAAGCGGCATTAGCCGAAAATGAAAAGTTAACCTTAAGCGTTGAACAAGCTGTAATTGTTTCAGCGGTTAAATCATCCTTTGGTCAGTTTTCTTGTCACTTGGTTGATGGCGTAACAGGTAGTGGAAAAACCGAAGTTTATTTACAGGCAATGGAAAAAACCTTAGCAGCTAGTAAACAGGTATTGGTTTTGGTGCCTGAAATTGGTTTAACACCACAAATACTCAGTCGATTTGAGCAACGCTTCAATTTACCCATTTGTTTGCACCATTCGGGCTTAAATGACAAAGAACGATTACAAACTTGGCTTGCCGCACAACGCGGTACTGCAGCCATAATTATTGGTACGCGTTCAGCTGTTTTCTCTCCATTACACCATTTAGGTTTAATTATTGTCGATGAGGAGCACGACGGTTCTTTCAAGCAACAAGATAGTTTTCGTTATCACGCACGCGACATTGCTATTTTACGTGCGGGTCAGTTAAACATTCCTATTGTACTTGGTAGTGCAACCCCCAGCCTAGAAACACTTCAAAATGCACTGTCGGGTAAATACCAATATCATCAATTAACGAAGAGGCCTGGTCAAAGCACAGAATCGCCCATAACACTTATTGATGTTGCTCAACAGCAAATGGAACATGGTCTATCAGGCACGTTGAAAAAGGCTATTGAAAACACACTAAAACGTGGCGAACAGGCATTAATATTCCTCAACCGTCGAGGTTACGCCCCAGCCATTAATTGCCAAGAATGTCATTGGGTAGCAGATTGTCAACGTTGTAATAAGCCTTATACATTGCATCAAGGCCAGAAATTATTAATTTGTCACCATTGCAGTAGCCAAAAGCGTATTCCACACCAATGCCCAAGTTGCGGGAGTGTACGTATTAAACCTATGGGACAAGGCACAGAACAGCTAGAGCAACATATTAGCGAACTATTCGAAGATTACAGCACAGTTAGAGTCGACCGTGACAGCACACGTAAAAAAGGTGAGCTCGCTAAATTATTACAAGAAGTCAGTGATAAAAAGCACCAATTATTGATTGGCACCCAAATGTTAGCCAAAGGTCACCACTTCCCTGATGTGACGTTAGTCGCTGTATTAGATGTGGATGGCGCTCTTTTTAGCTTTGATTTTCGTGCCGCTGAACACATGGCACAATTATTAGTGCAAGTGGCTGGCCGAGCCGGTCGAGAGAGTAAACCCGGTAAAGTCATCGTCCAAACCAATTTTCCAGAACATCCTTTATTACAAGATTTAGTGAACAATGGTTATCCTCACTTTGCTAAATATGCATTAACAGAGCGCAAACATGCATTATTGCCACCATTTAGTTATCAAGCTCTTTTTCGCGCTGAAGCAAATTACCCTTCTTATCCGGAAAAATTTCTTAGGTTATTAACTGAGCTTTCTTTTGAAGGTTGTCAATTCGCGGGTCCTGTGCCTGCAGCCATGGAAAAGAAAGCGGGTAAGTATCGTTATCATTTAATTGTTCAAGCTAGATCACGTAAACAGCTTCATATGGCTGTTCATAGCCTTATTCATGCGATTCCTCAGAATGAATGGCAGAAAAAAGTACGCTGGACTGTCGATATAGATCCCCTCGATTTAAGCTGGTAATTACCTGTAATGGCTCACTGTTACAATTTTCCTGTTTAAACTAGTGTTATTTCTTTACCAGTTGGTTAGAATTAGCAGATGTTTCCCCGTATATTATTTTTTCATGGCTCATCAAGATTACGTTTCCCGTCCCCAGAACAAAAATAAAAAGAAAAGCCCTTATAAAACCAAAGCAGCTCCTCAACCGATTTTGACATTAAAATTCAAATTTGTTTTGTTGTTGCTTATTTTATTAATTGGAGGTTTTAGTTATGGCTTATGGTCTATAAAAGATAACCAACCTCAAACAGTGCCTATAAAAATTGTAAAAGAAACACCTCAAAATACTCAAGAAATAGCATTACCCGCTCCACCAGAAGAAAAATGGGATTATGTTGATAACCTAAAAAGTAAAGAGGTTGAGGTGGGTGAATACGAAGTTAAAAACAAAGGTCCATATAAAATGCAATGCGGATCTTTTAGAACAGAAAAGCAAGCTGAAGTATTAAAAGCGACAATTGCTTTTACGGGTTTAACATCTCAAATCAGTGAATCAAAGGGCCAGAAAGGTATTTATTACAAAGTATTTTTAGGTCCATATGCACGAAAACGTGAAGCAGAAAAAGATAAACATAAGTTAAAAAGCAATAATGTTAATGGTTGTCAAATATGGCTTTGGCAATAATAACCATATTTATCTAGCCCCCTCCTTGAAAAAGTCATAATTAGCCTTATCTATTCCCCATAGATAAAATAAATTTTAAGGTTAATTGTGACTACTATCGTATGTGTAAGACGTAATGGCAAAGTAGCTATTGGTGGTGATGGCCAAGTTTCACTTGGAAATACAGTAATGAAAGGCAATGCTCGCAAAGTACGTCGTTTGTATAACGGCAAAGTCCTTGCTGGTTTTGCAGGTGGTACAGCAGATGCCTTTACTTTATTTGAACGATTTGAAAGTAAACTTGAACAGCACCAAGGGCATTTAACCAAAGCAGCGGTTGAACTTGCTAAAGATTGGCGAAGTGATCGTGCATTACGAAAACTTGAAGCATTGCTTGCTGTTGCTGACGAAACTGCCTCATTAATCATCACTGGTAATGGTGATGTTGTACAACCAGAAAATGACTTAATTGCCATTGGTAGTGGTGGTAATTTTGCTCAATCTGCAGCCACAGCGTTATTGGAAAACACTGAACTTGGTGCTAAAGAAATTGTTGAGAAGTCTTTAACAATCGCTGGCGACATTTGTGTATTCACGAATCATCAACATACGATTGACGAGCTATAAAGCTCAACTCCCGCTTCGTAAATGTATTAAATAAGTAAAAATGCTTAAGGAATTATCATGTCGAATATGACACCACGTGAAATAGTCAGTGAATTAGACAGCCACATTATTGGTCAAAGTGATGCAAAACGTGCCGTTGCTATCGCCTTAAGAAATCGCTGGCGCAGAATGCAATTAAATGAAGAGTTGCGCACTGAAGTTACCCCTAAAAATATTTTAATGATTGGCCCAACGGGTGTAGGTAAAACTGAAATCGCACGCCGTTTAGCTAAACTTGCCAACGCTCCTTTCATTAAGGTTGAAGCAACTAAATTTACCGAAGTAGGTTATGTTGGTAAAGAAGTTGAAACCATTATTCGCGACTTAGCGGATATGGCAATAAAAATGACCAAAGAACAAGAAATGTCTCGCGTTAAGCATTTAGCTGAAGAAGCCGCAGAAGAACGTATTTTAGATGTATTATTACCTCCACCACGTGACGGTTTTGGTAGCGATGAATCTGCTGACAACAGCAGTACTCGCCAAGTTTTTCGTAAAAAATTGCGAGAACGTAAATTAGACGACAAAGAAATAGAGTTAGATTTAGCGGCAAGCCAAATGGGTGTTGAAATAATGGCTCCTCCAGGAATGGAAGAGATGACTTCTCAGCTACAAAATATGTTCCAAGGTATGTCGAATGAGAAAACCAATAAACGTAAACTAAAAATTAAAGATGCTTTTAAAGCCTTGCAGGAAGAAGAAGCTGCAAAAATTGTTAACAATGAAGATATCAAAGAGAAAGCAATTTATGCCGTAGAACAAAATGGCATAGTTTTCATCGATGAAATTGACAAAATTTGTAAACGTGGCGATAGTTCTGGGCCTGATGTTTCTCGCGAAGGTGTACAACGAGATTTGTTACCACTTATTGAAGGTTCAACGGTTAGTACTAAGCACGGAATGATCAAAACAGACCATATTTTATTCATCGCTTCAGGTGCATTTCAAATGGCAAAACCCTCTGACTTGATTCCGGAGTTGCAAGGTAGATTACCGATTCGTGTAGAATTACAAGCATTAACAACTAATGACTTTGTTAGAATTTTAACAGAGCCAAATGCGTCATTAACAGAACAATACATCGCTTTATTAGCCACCGAAGGTGTGGAAGTTTCATTTAGTGAAGATGGCATCCAAGCTTTAGCTAATGCTGCATGGCAAGTCAATGAAAGTACAGAAAATATAGGAGCTAGACGCTTACATACAATGATGGAACGTCTGATTGAAGACTTATCATTTAATGCAGATAAACGTTCTGGTGAAATCATTATTATTGATGAAAGTTACGTAGAAAAGACTATTTCTGAGTTAGTTAAAAATGAAGATTTAAGTCGATTTATTCTGTAATAGAAATAGAAAGTAGGAGTAACCTCTCCTACTTTTTCCAATAAATTATTGTTGAGTAGACAAATGAGTATTATCCAGTTTTCTATGAATAGTAAACAAAAAAAGTTAACGCTTAGTTTTGATAACAATCTTCAACTTAATTTTGATTATGAGTACTTGAGGGTGTTCTCTCCTGCAGCTTTAAAACCTAAGCAAAGCAATACTACACCAGAAGTGTTTCATAAAAAAAACATTCAGCTAACACGTATTGAACCTTTAGGAAAATACGGTCATCGCTTAGTGTTTGACGATAAACATAGCGCAATATATTCGGAAGAAATATTCGTAAATTTATATGAAAACCATGAAATTAACTGGCAAAAATACTGTGACAATTTAACCAGCAGTCAAAATAGAGAATCCTCAATTAATTTTGTTGAAGTAAAATAAACAACATACTCTATGTAAGAATCTCTCTTGAAAATACAATGTTCTGTATATTCAAGAGAAACCATAAATCTAAACTGTAAATCGACTTACTTCACTATTTAACACACCCGCTTGTTGAGATAACTCTTCACTCATTTCGGCATTTTGATGGGATATTTGACCCGCCTGCTCTGCTACATCTCTAATTTCAACCACATGTTTATTAACTTCCGATGCAACGGTGCTTTGCTCTTGAATTGCAGATGCAATGGCTGTATTCATTTCCATAATGGTAGAAACATCATGAGTTATTTCTTCTAACATTTGACCTGCAGAACTTGCTTGATCAGCACTGTCTTGCCCCTGAGTTCGACAAATGGCCATATGAGAAACAATTTCTTTTGTTCGCCCTTGCAGTGAACTAATAATTGTTTCGATCTCTTGTGTAGAATCTTGTGTGCGACTCGCTAATGTTCTCACCTCGTCTGCAACAACGGCGAAGCCTCGCCCTTGTTCGCCAGCTCTTGCGGCTTCGATAGCTGCATTTAGTGCAAGTAGATTAGTTTGCTCTGCAATACCTCGAATTACATCTAATACCGAACCTATAGTATGGCTATCTTTAGCAAGCTCTTGAACAATGCTTTCTGACTCTTTTAGTTTTTCAGAAAGCTGGTCAATTTTAGCAATAGTTTGTGTAACACCTTCTTTTCCAATAATAGCGTTATTATTTGTAGTTTCAGCTTTGCTAGCAGCAGCGTTAGTATTATTAGCTATTTCATCAACGGTAGCGACCATTTCTGTTACAGCCGTAGCCACCATATCAGTTTGTTGAATTTGAGAGTCAACACCAGAATTAGCAAGATGGATATTTTGAGATAAGCTATCAGTTGCTGTATTAACAGTAGTAACAGAATGATTAACAGAAGTAATTAAATCTCTAAAGCTCCCCAACATATTATTAAAAACAATCGCCATTTCACCAATTTCATCAGCGCTACTGGTATTAACGACTAGCGATAAATTCTGAGTTTCAGCAACTTGGTTCATCGTATCTTTAAGTTGTGTAATGCCTGACAAAATACTGCGGCTCACAACTATGCCAAAAACTAGCGCTATAATTAAAATTATAATGGAAACACTATAAGATATGGTATCAACGTAAAAAACATGATCTTCAATCGTTTTTTGTGTTTTAACGACCAACTTACTGGTAAGGTCATCAACTTGATGCACTGTTGCTCGCATAACACCTTGAATACCACTGTTTGAATCTAAGCCCATTTCTTTTTGAGCGTTGACCAAGTTCTCGAAACTACTTTGATAAACGGCAAGTAGTTTAATGACTTGTGATTTAAGTGAACTATCTAATGAGCTTTCATTAATATTATCAACAAAAGTACTCGCATTGTCTTGCCAGCGAGTTAAATATTTTTCATCAAGGCGTAACATAAAGTCTTTCTCATTGCGCCTTAATTGCAGCATATTACTTAACAACTTAAACTCTTGATTACCTAAAAGCTTTTCAACCTCCTGAACGGCGGAACGTAATTCGCCATATAGGCCGTCTTTTGGATTTAAGCCAATGCGCTGTTGCGCTTCAACCAAAGATTTAAAATGCTTGTTATAGTCTACCAATACATTCGTTAATTGTTTTATTTCTCTAGTATCATTATTATTTTCAATAAATGAACGTTCAAGATCGCTAAGTGTTTTTTTAATATGCGTGATTTTTTTATTAAATTTATCTAAATACTTAAGATCCTTTCGAGCGAGAAAGTCTTTTTCATTACGTCTCAACTCTAAAACACCAGACTCTATATCTCCTATACTTCGAACAACACCCACATCATCTTCTAATGAACCGACAGAAAAACTCAATAAAAAGAGCATAAAAACCATCGCTACAACAATTATCGCTGTATTTGATATTAACTTGTGCTTTATAAGCATATAAAAAAAGACCCTAAAAATTAATAATATTTTGAGTATAGTTAATAATTATTACGGTGGGGGATAAATTTTACGTACGAATAAAATATTTCTTTAAATCATTTTCTGGCACAGGTTTACTGACGTAATATCCTTGAACTGCATCACAACCAATATTGCGTAATAAGCGCAGTTGTTCTTCTGTTTCAACACCTTCAGCTAACACACGTTTACCTAAGCCGTGCGAAAGTTCGACCATGGACTTTACAATGGTAAAGTCAGAGTCATTACTTTCGACTTCTTCTATAAAACTTTTATCAATTTTTATTTTATCTATAGGTAATTTTCGTAAGTAGGCTAATGATGAGTAACCAGTACCAAAATCATCAATTGATACCTTAATGCCCATATTTTGTAAGGTGACAATGGTATTCATCGCTGTTTTCATTTCTGTGATAACAACGTTTTCAGTGATTTCCAAATCTAAACATCGAGGAGGGATTTGGTATTTAAAAAGGAGGGCTTGGATATTTTCGATAAGTTTAGGATCTTGAAATTCCACTGCTGTTATATTAACAGCAACGGTGACTCGGCGATTATACGCTTTATACCATCGAGCAATCCCCTGACACGCTTCTTCCAAGACATAACTGTCAAGATCACTAAATAGGTTAAGGGATTCTATATCAGGTAAAAAATCGGCTGGCTGTAATAAACCACGGTTCGGATGTTGCCAACGAACAAGTGCTTCAAAGCCTTCAATACGGTTGTTTAATAAGTTTAGCTGAGGCTGATAATATAAAACAAATTCATGCTTTTCAAATCCATGACGAATTTCTTTTTCCATCGCCAGTAATCTTCGGCCATGTGATTGCATACCTTCTATATATTTAACTGTTGCTATATTTTGGCTTTCAGCTTGAGCGAGTGCTAAATTAGCTTTTTGCAATAAATCTTCAGCTAACATCCCATCTTGAGGGTATAAGCAATAGCCTATGGAACACTGTAACAATACTTTATGTTGCTTGATGTAATAGGCGCGGTTTATTAAACCATGTAAATGATCTATTGCTGCAACTTGTTGCTTTTCATCCACGCCATCAATAACAAAAACAAAAGAGTCTCCACTCAAGCGGCCTATTACTTGCGGCAAAAAAATACTTCCGTCTAATCGACTGGCTATCTCACCTAAAATTGCGTCCCCCACTTTAAGGCCATAAGTATCATTTACAAATTTAAAGCGTTTTATATCCAATAAAAAAACAGCTAAATTACGTTGACTACTTTCTGATTTCTGGATGATTAAAGGAAGCTTTTCCATTACTTGTTGTCGATTTAGCGCCCCTGTTAACGAATCATGTTTCCCTAAATATTGTGCTTTATTCATTGCTGAAATAGCAATATTTCGTTCTGCTCCTTGCATCCAAATGAGCATAGAAAAGGCTAGAATTGTAAAGGCTCCCATATCAAAATAAATCAAAACCTCGGTTAATTCTCTAAACCAGTATTCATTGATAAGGACAATAGAAAGAAAAGAAAAGAAAATATATCTTAAGCCCATGACAACGCAATAGAAAATAAATACACGCGTAGAAAAATATTTTTTAGAAGAATTAAAAAGGTAAAAGGCTGTTACAAGTAAACCACACCCCATCACAAACGCCGGTAAACTTTCACGTAAGTAAAATCGGTTATAGACTTCACTCACTTCAAACCCATAAAGTAACGTTGACGTGAGGGCAAGAATGGCGCTAAATATAAAAGCTGAATAAGTTAGACTTTCAGAGGTTTTTTTATTAGAAGCGGCACTATAAATACCGAGTAAGAGAGCGGATAGATGAAAATAAAGACTGAATTGAATAAAACACGTAAGGATAACTTTTTCTATTGAGATAACACTCAAGTTTGTGAGTTGGGTTTCAATGGCAAGGCATACTTGATGAGCACTTAACGATAATAAACTTAACATCCAGTATTTAACGTACTGCCGTCCTAAGCCGCGATAGTACATATATAGAAGTGCGGTTAGTAATCCAAAGACTATAGCTTCAACAGAAAATAGTAAATTATGGTAGAAGTCTTTTTCACCCATTATGTTATATTCTCTATTAAGTAATAATGAACCATTAAATATTCTTTTGTGAAGCAATTCAAGTCAGTCACTCTTATTATTTTTTTTCTACTGCTAATTACAACCGAATAGATTGCACACAACAGTTGTTCCTATATCTCATCTAGCTATACTAAGGTATAAAAGTGAAAAATCAAAGGATACACCATGGAATACAATACCTCAGAACTCTGTAATATTTATGCCGACTTAATTGATGTGGTTGATCCTATCTTTTGTAATTATGGGGGGAGAAGCTCTTTTGGCGGTCAGGTAGTGACGATAAAATGTTTTGAAAATAATGGATTAATTCAGAAAATTGTCACAGAAAATGGAATAGGAAAAGTACTGGTTATTGATGGTGGCGGCTCAACTCGACGAGCACTTATCGATTTATCAATCGCTGAACAAGCAGTTAAAAATGCCTGGGAAGGTATTGTTTGCTACGGCAGTGTTCGAGACGTTGACGCATTAGAAGAACTTGATTTAGGGATTCAATGTTTAGTGTCTATTCCCGTGGGTGCTAGCGATGAAGATATCGGTGAGAGTGATTTAGCGATAAATTTTGCTGGAGTAACATTTTTACCTGAAGATCATATTTATGCTGACAATACAGGTATTATTTTATCGCCAGAACCATTAGATATTGAATAGTATCCGACAAGCGAGTATTAAATTATTTCGTTATTCTCTATAAGGATATTGTTCTAACCAACGTTTGGTCCAAATTTCAATTTCATCAAAAACAACGCCACGACTTAAGTGTCGACCTTGAGCAAATTCGCCTCCCATAGAAATGAACGATTGCTCAACATTACTATTATTAATTGATGTACCAATAAGCGGTAACTTCATTGCACGGGTTAAATTGACAAGTGCATTAATAATGGCATTATCTGAACCGTCACTTTCGTTGTTATTATCATTCAAAAGATCACAATTTATTTTTACTTGATGAATGCTAACTTTGCGTAAATACCTTAATGACTCATAACTTCCAGAAAAGTCACCAATCGCTACATTTATATCTAATGATTTTAATTGATCTATAATCGTTTTTGCTCTTTGGCTAGCAGATAATATTAACGCTTCTTTAAACTCTACAATCAATTGATTTTTATCAATATTGTGTTCTTTTATTTGTAAAGAAATATAATCAATGAGTGCAGGGTCAAGCAATTCTTTACTCGCAAATATAATGGTAACTGGTTTTTCAAATCCTACTATTTTCAATTGAGCAATAGCTTTACATGCTTGTACAATCATCTGTTTTGTTAGCAGGTATATATCACCACTGTGCTCGGCAATATCAATAAATTCACTTAATTCTCTGGGAGTATTGTCTTCACAATACCAATGCACTTCAGTTTGAAAACCCAATACCTTTCTATTCTTTAAGCATATTTGAGGCAATAAATACCAATGTAATTTTTCATCGGCAACATCGCGCTTTAATCGGTCCATGCGATGAAGTTGCTTTTCGGTAAAAAGCGCATTGTTGTGATCGAAATAACTGACAACTCTTTGATTTTTTTCAGATACAAGTAAAGCATCTTCAGCAAATGAAATGACTTCACTCACACTATGACTGTGTTCTCCTATATAGGCTGCACCGAATGCTAGTTCAAAATTAAGAGAGAAGCTTTTAAAGCTCATCGCACTTGGTACTGCGGCAGTGAGTTCACGGCAGACTTGCTCAACTTTAGTATTATCGGGATAGTTATCTGCACTTAAATCAAGTACCACCAGAAAGTGTAACCCTTGCAATCGTGCAATTTTTATCGGTGACTTATCGTCTGAAAAGTTAGCTAACAACTCATTTTCAGCAACTTCCTTTTGTAAACAGTAAGCGAGTTGTAATAATAATATATCCGAATTATGGTGACCTAAGACAGTGTTTACCGCTTGAAAATTCACGGGTTTAAATACAATGGTAACGAACCGACTTTTTGGTTTCTGCTTAATAATAGCGTGCAATTTTTCAAGAGCTTGTTGATAGCTCGGTAAGTTAGTTGCAGGATCTAACAAATACGACTGTGATATGTCGCTGGAATTTTCATCAATACTATTGAGTTCTTTACGAACAGCTTGCACCAAATACCAACAACCATTAATTAAAGCCGCTGAATAGGAAATAACGATTGCAGAGACTAACCATGTAGCGCTTATAACTGCATTTAACCATGCAAAAAGAATAACCACGAAGCTAAGGTGTATTAACCACTGCATCGCTAATCTCATGCTACTCGGGTCCTTTATTTTCTTAGATGAAAGAACAGCAGCACCTGCGCATAAAAGCACCACAACACTCGCCACCAGCCATGCTAAATAACCATCAACATTAGGGAGAAACCATAAACTAAAAACAAAAGAGATTGCTGTTGCGACTACAGTAAAATTGATCAAATAGTTTATTTTTTTAGAGGGCGCTGAATAAGTGCTTCTTAACCAAAAATATAAGACTGATGAAAAAATCATTGCAGATGAAAGAATTAATTCGCTTTGATAACTTTTAGAATAGGCTAAAGAATACAGCATTACTAAAACACTGATAGAAATCAACGTTGGATAACGAAGACGAATATTATTTAAAGGCTTAACTAATGCAATAATTAATATTACAGGGAACATTAACCCCAAGACAAAGGCAATATTAAATTCAGTGAATGAAAATGAAGCCGCTTGTACAGTATTAGAGAAGAAAAACAGACCAAAAACTGATGCCAAATTCTTAGTCAAGGATAAGCGCGCTAAACGAAAAAACTCCATAAATCACCTTTACATAATTACAACAAATTTATACCCGTAAATTTCTCGATAAAGATTGAAAGAGCACAGGTATATAGATGCCTAGACTAAGCAATATAGATGATATTGTATAGTTAGTTTTTTGAATAGACTCATGATGGAATTAAGAACTCACTTAATCATAAGCCTATTTAGTGAAATTATATGACTTTTTGACCAGCAACAAATAGCGTATCAAGAGGGTTAACACCGAATTGATAACAAAGTTCTGCCGGTCTATCAATACTCCACATCGCAATATCAGCGTCAAATCCAGGTGATAACTGTCCTTTGCTTTTTGATAATCCAAGTGCTTTCGCACCATGGCAAGTAACACCCGCTAAGGCTTCCGCAGGTGTTAATCTAAATAGTGTACAAGCCATATTTAACATAAGTTGAATATTATTAATCGGTGATGACCCTGGGTTAGCGTCTGTTGCAATAGCCATTGGCACGCCATGTTTTCTTAATAAATCCATCGGCGGTAATTGTGTTTCTCGTAAGAAATAGAAAGCCCCAGGTAACAAAACGGCTGTCATATCAGCTTTCTTCATGGCTTTTATGCCTGCTTCATCTAAGAATTCGATATGATCAGAGGAAAGAGCACTATATTTTGCCGCTAGCGCTGTACCACCTAAATTAGACAGTTGCTCAGCATGCACCTTTATTGGCAGACCATGCTTTTGCGCTGAGGAAAATACTCGTTCAGTTTGTTCAGCACTAAAGCCTATGCTTTCACAAAAGACATCAACGGCATCAGCTAACTTATCTTTTGCGATAAGTGGGATCATTTCGTTGCACACTAACTCTATATAAGCGTCAGGCTTGTCTTTATATTCGACGGGTAAAGCATGAGCACCAAGGAAAGTTCTTTTTATTGTAACCGGAAGTTGTTCAGCTAACTGCCCTGCTACTTTCAGCATTTTTATTTCATTTATCGTATCAAGTCCATAACCTGACTTTATTTCTAGTGTCGTTACACCTTGATGATGTAATGCCGTTAATCTCGGTAACGCACTTGCTAATAATTCAGATTCAGTCGCTTTGCGTGTAGCTGAAACCGTTGAAACGATCCCACCGCCAGCATTAGCAATTTCTTGATCATTTAAATATTGTTGAACATTACCACTAATAGATGCTGTCATGCCTTCCAGTATTGAACATGAAGAAAAAACAAATTCAACGAAACAAAAAAGCCTAAATATATTGGCAGCAGATGATAATAAAACGAATCAAATTATTCTAAAAAGTCATCTAGCAAAATTAGGCCATCAATTTTCGATTGTAGATAACGGTGAAGAAGCATTAGAGCCTTACCAGTTTGACTATTTGTTGTTATGTGCTAAAATTTGTGGAGCATCTCACTATAACATGCAAATGAAAATAGTAGTAGAATCTGAAAAAGATTATAAAAAATATCTAAAAAAATGAGTTCGAAACCTAATTCATCTTTTATAGTAAAAATATTACCCGTTTTATTTTTAGGGTTATTAATCGTTTATGGAATGATTTTACGTCCAAAAATTTTTGGACAACCAGTCTTTCCACTTGAAGTAGTATTTATGTTGGCAGCAGTTTTTGCTATTGGTCAAATGCTGATTATCGGTTTTAAATGGGATCATATTCAAAAATCTATTGTACTGAAAATATCGCGTGGTTTTCCAGCCATTCTCATCCTCTTCTCTATTGGTGTTATTATTGGGACATGGATGGTAAGTGGAACTATCCCAATGTTAATATACTATGGAATCAATTTGATCAATCCAAGCTATATATATATTTTAGCATTTGTGATTCCGATAATCTTCTCTATGCTTACTGGTACATCATGGGGATCAATTGGTACAATAGGAGTTGTTATTATTGGTGTTTCATCCGTCATTGATGCTAACCTAGGTATTACAGCAGGAGCTATTGT
>ENA-OSET01001844-OSET01001844.1-sediment-metagenome-genome-assembly--contig:-NODE-1844-length-21317-cov-2.331733_pt1 | contig 21317 bp, 19 predicted proteins | sample MGYA00237882_ERZ534229 | MGnify/ENA primary metagenome ERZ534229 (study PRJEB26408, sample SAMN06266212) | sediment metagenome | isolation source: Hudson Canyon methane seep mesocosm | place... | reverse complement strand
GGGCATCGCCTGTGTTAAGCACCAAAACATGGCAGGTTCTGACATGGGTGATGATCACAAAGAATACTTTGCGGGTGAGGCTGCACTGAAAGCGTCCGGTAAAGACAACACCATGAACCAGTTTTCCTAAGTAGCGATTACTACCTGGGAGTTCCTTCGGCCGCACTTGTGCGGCCTTTTTTGCTCCATAAGCCCCCAAAACCCCCTGCTTTTCACCGCCAAGTACCTAGTGTTGGCTTCGGTTTACGGGCATAATGGCCGCCTCTGAATCAGCCTGGTCTGTGATGTTGCATGGCTCGAAAGTTTATTAAAAAGTGGATGCCCGACCCCTCCCGAATAAAAGCGAATCCTGCGCTTCATTTCCTGGGCGACCTGCTTCATGATCCCAACTTATTCCACCTGAACCGCCATTCTGTCTCCGTCGCATTTTTTGTGGGGATTTTTACCGCATTCCTTCCCATTCCCGGGCAAATGCCTCTGGCGGCCCTGCTGGCGCTGTTGGCTCGCTGCAACTTGCCCCTCTCAGTTGCGCTAGTATGCATCAGCAACCCACTCACCATAGCCCCCTTGTTTTACGCAACCTACAAATTGGGCACGGTTATTCTGCAGTCTCCACCCGTGGAATTCACGATCGAACCGTCCTGGAGCTGGTTTCTCGAAGAGTTTCAGCATCTCTGGCAGCCCCTGGTGGTAGGTTCAATACTGTGTGGCTTGTGTTTTGGCGGCTTAGGTTATATCACGATGCAAATATTCTGGCGTCGACAGGTCCTTAAAAATTGGAAACGTCGCAAACGCGAGAGAGCCGCTAAAATGAAAAAACCTCACTCATAACGCAGTGCTTCGGCAGGCTGAACTCGACTGGCACGCCACGCAGGATACAGGGTTGCCACAAAACTCATGCCCAGAGCGACAAACCCAATAAGCAGCATGTCATCCACCCTGAGGTCAACGGGCAGATAACTGATAGGATAAACATCTGACTTAAGAAATTGTATATTAAACGCGTGTTCGAACCACACAAACAGATCGGCAATCACCAGACACAAACCATAGCCCGAAGCCAAACCGATGCTGGTGCCGATCAAACCAATCAAGCTCCCCTGCACCATAAAAATCCCCATGATAGTCCGGCTACTTGCCCCCAGGGTGCGCAGAATCGCGATATCACCTTGTTTATCGACCACCACCATAATCAGCGTTGATACGACATTAAAGGCCGCAATGGCAATAATTAAAAAAAGCAGAAGACCCACCAGGTTCTTGGACATTTGAATCGCTTGAAACAGATTTCCGTGGCTGCGAGTCCAGTCCGACCCGTAATAACCATAGGGCAAGGACCTGACAATATCAGCAACCAGGCGTGGTGCTGCAAACAGTTCCTCGAGCTTTAACCTCATTCCGGTGACATGCCCGGGGTGAGCGGAGAGCGCTTGAGCTTGCATCAGATTGACCAAGGCCAGACCATTGTCAACCTCTGTACCGGTATCGAAAATGCCCGTAATTGTAAACGCCCCTAACTTGGGTTCTTTTCGCTTAGAACCTGCCGGCGGTACAATTAACATCAGTCGTTGACCCACGCTCACACCCAGCGATTCGGCCAGCCCCTTTCCGATAACAATATTATTGACCGCTTGTTTTAAACTCTCGCGAACATCCAGACTTAGGCGCCCAGGAAGAACAGATACATTTGCCTCCTGCTCAATATCAACACCAAACAAACCAACAGGTGTTACTTTTTTTCCGTGAGAAAGCAGGCCTTGTAGCTGAACAAAAGGAGCTGCACCACTGACGCCAGGTGTTTTTAGAACGTCTCGCTGCAGGGCTCGCCAATCGGCTATGCCCTGCCTGTGATAAAGGGCCCCCTGAGGCATCAAACCCAATATATTGTGTCGCAACTCTCGATCAAAGCCGTTCATCACGGACAACACTAACAACAGCAAACAGACACCAAGCGCCATTCCCGCAATAGAAATCGCTGATATAAATGAGACTAGCTGACTGCGGCGACGGGCCCCGGCATAACGCAAGCCAACACTGATGACCAATGAGTGCAGCCCTTTAACGCGGCTCAACATGCTCCTCCAACATTCCGTCTACCAGAATCAAAGTTCGGTCCATTTTTGCTGCCAGCAACGGGTCATGAGTCACGATAATAAAGCTGGTATTGAACTGCTTGTTGAGTGATAACATAAGTTGTTGAATATCGTCAGCGGTGTGAACATCGAGGTTTCCGGTTGGCTCGTCCATCAGCACACACGCCGGTTGAGTGGCCAAGGCACGAGCAATAGCAACACGCTGGCGCTCACCACCCGATAACTCTGAAGGTTTATGGTCTTGCCTGTGCTCTAAACCAACACTGGCGAGCAATTCGCGCGCACGAGTACTGGCCTCGCTGCGGGAGATACCGCCAATCAGCAAAGGCATACTGACATTTTCAAGCGCACTAAACTCTGGCAACAAATGGTGAAACTGGTACACAAAGCCCAATGAACGATTTCGCACTTTACCGCGCTCGTTGTCATTTAAGGCCGACAATTCATAATCGCCGACAAACACCTGACCACTACAGGGTTGATCTAACCCGCCAAGCAAATTCAGAAGTGTTGATTTTCCCGAACCTGAAGCGCCCACAATAGCGATGCGCTCACCCGGCGCTACGGCAAGCTCAACGTTCTTTAACACTTCAACCGCCTGAGGCCCTTCTCGATAGGTTTTACCCAACCCGTGGCATGACAGTGCGGACTTTTTATTATTCATAGCGCAAAGCCTCGGCCGGTTGAATTTGAGCGGCGCGCCACGCGGGATAAAGACTGGCGAGAATACTGAGACAAAAGGCTACTCCACAAATAAATAGAACATCACTAAACATCCAGTGAGAGGGTAAATGGGTAATAAAATAAACATTGGGATCAAACAACCGCAAGCCTGTCAGCGCTTCTAAAGTAGAGACAATGAGGCCAATCTTCATTGCCAGCAACGAACCTAGAAACGCCCCAAGTATGATTCCGGCGCAGCCTACAGCGCTGCCCTGCACCACAAAAATAGCCATGACCTGCCTGGCACTTAAACCCATCGTCCGTAACACCGCAATGTCGCCACGTTTATCGGCAACCATCAATACCAAACTCGAGATTATATTAAAGGCGGCGACCGCTACGATAATCATCAAGAGTGCACCAATGACCGTTTTCTCCATTTTGATCGCTTCAAACAAACTACCCTGAGTTTGACTCCAGTCTTTGATATTCAGTTCAGAGAATTCATCACTCCCCTTCAGTTCAGCTCGAATTTCTCGCATGACTGAAGCCGCGCCATAGATATCCGATACCTTCAATTGTATGCCTTGCACACCATCCCCAAAGCGGAAGAGCTTTTGGGCATCACGCATGTGGATCATTGCAAGGCTCTGATCAACCTGCGCGCCCACCTCGAACACACCAACAAGCGTAAATCGTTTGGTTCGGGGAAATAGTCCCGCCGGGGTAATGGATAACTGTGGGATAGTGATAGTGACTTTATCGCCAATATTTAAACGCAGATGACGGGAGAGTAAACTGCCCAATACAATGCCATATTCGCCCGCCTGTAAACGCTGCATGTCTCCCGCGATCATGTGTTCATCGATAACTGAAATTTTTGACTGCCATTCAGGCAGCACCCCTTCCAACTGCACCCCTTGAACACCAGTATCATAGGCCAATAGTCCATAACCTTCGATATAAGGGGCTGCCCCCACCACCTGTTCATGCTGCTCTACGATTTCTACTAAGTCGGGCCAGTTCTCCAATGCAGATGGAGTATCAATAAAGCCATGGGGGATCACACTGAGTAGACGCTGCTTTAATTCGCGATCGAAGCCATTCATAACAGATAACACGACAACCAAGGCCAGCACACCTAAGAGCATGCCAACTAAAGAAAAGCCGCTAACGAAGGAGATAAACTGGTTGCGTCGCTTGGCGCGTAGGTAGCGCAGGCCAATAAAAAAGGGAACTGATTGCATCATCCGACCATTAAACCCAAGTGAACCAAGAAGAACAAGGCTTTGAAGCTCTATCTGTCGTTATGCTATGCTCAGACCACAATAGTTTCACACATTTTCACAGGATCGGGCCCCATCATTATGGATGAAAGACGCAGTTTTTTTCGAGTTGACGGTGAGGTGTCTTTTGATTTCAAGTCTGTGGACACACTGACCGTGGAGGATAGCTCTCCAGATAGCCTGTTCTCTGAAATGCCTGGAACTGGCCTATTCAATGATTTTAGAGTAATTGATGCGGAGTCTAGTCAACTTTTACATCAAATCAGCGAGAAAGACCGCCAGATAAGCGACTACCTCTCCTCAATTAACAGAAAAGTCGATTTGCTGGCAAGGCAACTCGTTAATCTACAGCAAGGAAAACAACCGTCCAGTACGCGACAAATAAATCTAAGCGAGGGAGGACTGGCTTTCAACGCCGACAAACCTCTTTATAAAGGAAGTTTTATAGGCCTTCGCCTGGTGTTTGCGTCGAACTATGTCGCCGTCGCTGTATTCGCCAAGATCATTCGCTGCGAGGCGAGTAAAAATGGGCATCAGATTGCCGCAAAGTTTCACAACATGACTGAGAGCCAGCGACAAATAATCTCCAAACAAATTATGCAGGCACAACTGGCGAACCGACGTAAGGCCACAGAGGAATAACAAACGGGCACAAAATGTGCTGACAGAGGAGCACTAGAAGAGATGAAGATTCAAACCCTGAAAGTATGTGTTTTATCGTTTGGTTTATTATTGGGTATTAGCGCCGAAAGCCAAACGCTGAAAATCCCCCTCGGACAACAGGGCGATCAACACATAGAGCGCCCACACCTGGGAATGAGTAAAGCAGCCGTTGAGGCAAAGTACGGAGAGCCGCAGGACTGGACTGAGGCAAAAGGCCAGCCGCCGATTTCGTCCTGGGAATATGAACTGTTTGTTGTCTATTTTGAAAACGACTCTGTGATTCACTCAGTAATAAAACACAAAGCCGTCAAACAACACTAAAATTAAAGTCGACTAACCCGATTCAGGCCTTCCAGTGCTGCAATTCTGTAAGCTTCAGCCATGGTCGGGTAGTTAAAAGTATTGTTCACGAAAAATTGAATAGAGTTTGCAGCACCCTGCTGATTCATAATTGCCTGGCCAATGTGAATAATTTCCGCCGATTCTGCCCCAAAACAATGAATACCCAGAATTTCAAGCGTATCAATATGAAACAACAACTTTAACATGCCGACATCTTCGCCTGATATTTGAGCCCTGGCGGTATCTTTAAAAAATGCCCGGCCCACTTCATAGGGCACTTTTGCGGCGGTTAATTCGCTCTCGGTTTGACCGACCGAACTAATCTCCGGCAGAGTATAAATACCTGTTGGTGCATCGGATACAAAGCGCCCTTCCTCACCCATGATGTTAGCGGCAACTGAACGCCCTTGGTCGTAAGATGCGCTAGCCAAACTTGGCCAACCAATAACGTCACCGACCGCATAGATAGAATTGACAGAAGTCTGATATTGCTTGTCCACTGACAGCTGGCCGCGGTGATCAGCCTCAATGCCAGTTTTCTCTAGCTCTAGTGTATCCGTATTGCCCGTTCGGCCATTACACCACAACATAGCATCGGCACGGAGGCGTTTACCGGACTTCAGGTGTACTGTCACACTGTGTTTATCGGCCTCAACGGTTTCGTACTCTTCTCCGTGACGAACCATAACGCCTTCATCACGCAAGTGGTAACTTAAGGCATCGGAAATCTCATCGTCCAGAAATGACAATAGGCGATCGCGGTTGTTTATCAAATCAACTTTAATACCCAAACCGGCAAAAATGGATGCATATTCACAACCGATCACACCCGCTCCATATATAATTAAGGTGCGAGGCGTGTGCGTCATTTCCAGAATGCTATCACTGTCATAGACACGCGCGTGACCAAAGTTTACGTCGTCTGGGTGATAAGGTCTTGATCCGGTCGCAATGACAATACTGTCGGCACTGATGGATTCATTTGCCCCATCAGGCGCTCGAACAACAACACTGTTTGGCCCATCGAACTTCGCTTGACCCACGTGGACTTTTACGCGGTTGCGGGAGAAGATTTCAGAATGTAGTTCTACTTGTTTTGGTATAACCTTGCGCGCTGAAGCCAAAACCTTTGGAAAAGACAAGCTACGTGGGTCGCCGATCTCCCGGAATAAAGTGTTATTGTTAAAACGAATAACTTGTTTTACTACATGCCTAAGTGACTTGGAGGGAATTGTGCCTTTGTGCGCACAATTACCACCCATCATCGCGCGATATTCGATAAGCCCTACTCGCTTGCCTTTTTTAACCGCCGCCATTGCGGCGCCTTCACCGGCAGGACCGGAGCCAATCACCAATACATCGTACGTAAACTCTGTCATTATCCTGCCTGTTTATTTTTTGGACGCTGCATCGTAGGCCAGGTCATTTGAAGTAACGCCCTGAGTGCGTTGTTCTTCGCATTTGCTTTCATCACCACCGCATATATCACAGGAGTAGTTCTTTTCGCCCAAAGCAGCACCCACTCCACCGCAGGAACCCGAAATAGGTTTGCGCCCAAACAACACACCCACCGACATGGCGATGACAACGATAGCCATCACACCAAAACTTATTAAATATACGCCCATACTAACTCCTGATCCTATCGATCACTTCAAATACTGTTCAAACTCAGCGCTGTGAGACTCGACAAATGTATCCCCGTCCCGCTGAACAAAAAACGCCGCGACACCATGTTCGTCCGCAACAACTTTTGCTTTTTCTGCGCCTAAAACGGTAAATCCGGTAGCTAATGCATCGGCTTCTGCGGTACTGCTGGCTATGACGGTTACCGAAGCGAGTTGATGATCCACAGGCCAACCGGTACGGGGATCAATGGTATGCGAGTATCGTTTGCCATCCAACTCAAAAAAGTTGCGATAGTCACCGGACGTCGCCACACCTTTATCAATGACACTAATTGCTCTTTGGGTATTGCCCTGCATCAGCGTTGGCGTTTCAATGCCAATTCTCCAGGGAGTCCCCCTTGGACTGTTACCCTTTAAACGGATTTCACCACCAATTTCTACCAGATAATCATTAATCTGGTTAGCATCCAGAACCGACGCCACCCGGTCAGCACCGTGACCTTTTGCGATAGCAGATAGATCCAGCTGAATGTCCTGTTTCTTGTAAACCGCGTTTCGGCTCACGTCGAACTCAAGGTGTTTGAATCCGGTTAATAGCTTTTGGCGGGTGATAACTTCCGCGTTAGGCACTCGGTCTTCCTGTTGAGTGGCGCCAAAACCCCACAGCTCAACTAAGGGTCCGATTGTTATATCAAAGGCCCCGCCGGTTAGATCGTTTATCCGGGCGCTGAGAACCAGAATATTGAACAAATCGTCTGACACTTGAATCCACTCACCGACAGGCTTAGCGTTCAGCACCATTAATTCTGAGCTGCCGATATACGTAGACATCTGTCGGTTAATCAACGCCAATTCCGCATCAACTTCACCGCGAAGCTTTTCAACCGAACGCGTCATTTGGGACTCGTTCAGCAGAACGGTCAATCGATAGGTAGTGCCCATTGTGGCACCGTTGATATTGACCGGCGTTAACTGAACCTGATCATTTTCACAAGCAGATAAAACGAGGGATAAGATAAAGAAAAACGAGGCCAATATTATTGGCCTCGTTTTTCTTGTTTGACTGCTATGGCAATTAACCACCAAAGTCATCCAGCATTATGTTGTCATCTTCAACGCCGAGATCTTTCAGCATTTTAATAACAGCAGAGTTCATCATTGGAGGCCCACACATGTAGAACTCACAATCTTCAGGCGCCTCATGATCCTTCAGGTAATTGTCATATAAGACATTATGAATGAATCCGGTTAAACCATCCCAATTGTCTTCAGGCTGAGGGTCAGACAAGGCAATGTGCCAATCAAAATTGTCATTCTCGGCAGCCAGACCGTCGTACTCTTCCTTGTAAAACAGTTCTCGCAATGAACGAGCGCCATACCAGAACGACATTCTGCGATTAGAGTTCAGTCGTTTCAGCTGATCGAAAATATGAGATCGCATCGGCGCCATTCCGGCACCACCACCAATAAACACCATTTCCGCTTCGGTTTCTCTGGCAAAGAATTCACCAAAGGGTCCGTAAACGGTCATTTTATCACCGGGCTTTAAATTAAAGACATAAGACGACATCTGACCTGCCGGAATCCCTTTAGAACCGGGAGGAGGTGTTGCGATTCTGATATTGAACTTTACGACGCCGCGTTCTTCAGGGTAGTTCGCCATTGAATAGGCGCGAATAACGGGTTCGTCTACTTTAGATTCAATATTAAAAAAGCCAAAACGCTCCCAATCACCGCGATACTCTTCATCAACGTCGAAGTCAGAGTATTTAACGTGGTGCGCAGGCGCTTCAAGCTGCACGTAACCGCCAGCACGGAAATCAACATTCTCGCCTTCAGGCAGCTTTAAGGTTAATTCCTTAATAAAAGTCGCCATGTTTGGGTTTGACTCAACAGTACATTCCCACTGCTTAACCCCAAACACATCTTCTGGCACAGTGATCTTCATGTCTTGTTTAACAGGAGTTTGACAAGACAAGCGCCAGCCTTCGTTGGCTTCGCGGCGGGTAAAGTGAGATTCTTCAGTTGGCAGCATTGAACCACCACCATCAGATACAACACATTTACACTGCGCACAGGTGCCGCCACCGCCACAGGCAGAAGGCAAAAACAGGCCGCTGCCAGACAATGTTTGCAGCAGCTTTCCGCCAGCGGCGACCGTTAGTGTTTTCTCGCCATTAATATCAATTTGAACATCGCCACTGCTGACCAGTTTTGCTCTCGCGCCCAGGATAATCAGAACGAGTGCGGTCACCACAGTGGTGAACATTGCGACGCCGAGTATAATTTCTATATTCATAATACTTGCTTACTCCAGTCGCTTACAGGTCGATGCCGCCGAAGGACATAAAGCCCAACGACATCAAGCCAACGGTAATAAAGGTGATACCCAGGCCTTCCAGGCCTTTTGGCACATCGCTGTACTTGAGTTTGTCGCGTATTCCCGCCAGCAGAGCAATAGCCAAAGCCCACCCGATACCAGAACCTACCCCAAAGGTGACAGACTCACCAAAGGTATAACCACGCTCAACCATCAGCAGTGACCCACCCATGATGGCGCAGTTCACAGTAATCAACGGGAGAAAAACACCCAGCGAGTTATAGAGAGCCGGCACAAACTTATCCAGGAACATTTCCAGGATTTGCACCGCCGCAGCAATCACACCGATATAACAGATCAGACCGAGAAAGCTCAGGTCAACATTGGGGTATCCCGCCCACGCCAATGCTCCATCGGCCAGCAAGTAGGTATACAACACATTGTTTAAAGGGACCGTGATGGTTTGAACCACAACCACGGCAATACCCAAACCAATAGCAGCATCAATCTTTTTAGAAATTGCCAACAGCGTACACATGCCGAGGAAAAAACTAAGTGCCATATTATCGATAAAGATCGAACGGACAAACAAGCTTAAATAATGTTCCATAATCAGGCCTCCTTAGCTTTAGTATTCGCGGTGATATTGAAATCCGCGGGCTCTTCCTGATCTTTTTTGACCGCACGCAGCGCCCAGATTAAAAGACCAATAATAAAGAACGAGCTCGGAGGCAGCAGCAACAGGCCATTGGACACATACCAACCACCATCAGTCGACAAACTCAGGATTTCGTAACCCATCAAGGTACCAGAACCAAACAACTCACGAATAAAGGCAATCGCAATCAAAATAGCGCTGTAACCCAAACCATTTCCTAGACCATCAAAGAAACTGGGCACGGGTGCGTTTTTCATTGCAAAGGCTTCCGCCCGCCCCATTACAATACAGTTGGTAATAATCAGCCCCACAAATACAGAAAGCTGTTTACTGATGTCATAAGCCACCGCTTTCAGAACTTGATCGACCACAATCACCAAAGACGCAATGATTGTCATCTGCGCAATGATTCGTATGCTGTTGGGAATCTGCTTGCGCACCAGAGATACACAAAAGTTTGAACATGCCACCACGCTGGTCAGCGCAATACACATAACCAGAGTAACCTTAAGACTGCTTGTTACCGCCAGTGCAGAACAAATACCGAGAATTTGCAGCGCAATCGGATTGTCTTCAAAAATTGGCTTAAACAGTAATTCTTTAATTTTCACTGATCATGCCTCCCCATTTTTAAAATTGTTCAGGAAACTGGCGTAGCCACTCTCCCCCAACCAAAAGCGCATCAAGTTGCTCACGCCTCGACTCGTCAAGGTTGCGCCAGAAATTCCATCCACCTGATACTGAGCGGAATCGGACCTGGCATTCACCTTCCCTTTAACAACCTCTACGGATAGTGCACCGTCGTCGGCATAAATCTTTTTGCCAACCCAAAGCGCTTTCCAGTTTGGATTATCAATTTCGCCACCCAGACCCGGTGTTTCACCGTGTTCATAGAAGCCAACACCCACAACCGTATTCATGTCGGACTCCAGGGCAACAAAGCCGTACATTGTAGACCAAAGGCCATATCCTTTAATGGGTAAGATGACCTTATCAACTCCCTCAGACCCTTCGATCAAGTAGACTTTTGCGAAGTTTTCACGCCGGGCAATCTTGGCGATATCTTCGTCGCCACTCAGGCTCGTTGATAAAGCTGAATCCCCTGAGGACTTGCGCTGGTCAAATTGCTCTACGTCAAATTGGTCGGTAAAAGTGCCGGCATCAATATCAACGATTTTTGTTGTCACCTGCTGAAATTGTGTTTCCACATCAACGTCGGGTTTAAGCAAACCGGCAGCCGCCAGAATATTTCGTTTGAAGTCGAGGCTCTTATTCAATTCTTGTGCTGGTTTGAGCAACACCGCGGCGGTAGAGACCACGATGGAGCAAACCACACACAAAAGCAGCGAAACGACTATCGTTTTTTTCGCACTCTCTTTATTAGACACGTGCCATCCTCCGCTTAATGTTGGCCTTCACAACCGCATGGTCGATCAGGGGGGCAAACAAGTTGGCCAACAAGATCGCCAACATCATGCCTTCAGGGAAGGCCGGGTTGACAACACGAATGATCACAACCATAAATCCAATCATGGCGCCAAACCAAAGCTTGCCGGCGTCAGTCATGGAAGCTGATACGGGGTCCGTCGCCATAAACATCATGCCGAAAGCAAAACCGCCCACAACCATGTGCCAATGCCAAGGCATATTAAACATGGCGTTTGTATCGGAGCCGATCCAGTTAAACAGCGTTGAGGTGAGGAACATTCCCAACATCACACCCACAACAATACGTGTGGATGCTATTTTCATCAGCAGCAAGACCGCGCCACCAATAAAAATTGCCAATGTAGATGTTTCACCAATTGATCCTTGCATCTTACCCAGGAAGGCATCCATCCAGGTCAGTTGACCCGTGAGCGCAGCCATACCATCAGAGGCTGCAATCGACAAAGCGGTCGCGCCGGTGTAGCCGTCAACGGCAGTCCAAACTGCGTCGCCCGATAAAGCCGCTGGGTAAGCAAAAAACAGGAACGCACGCCCAGTCAGTGCCGGGTTGAGGAAGTTCTTGCCAGTACCGCCAAAGACTTCCTTGCCAATCACAATGCCAAAGGTAATACCCATGGCCACCATCCAAAGTGGAACGTCAGGTGGACAAATTAGCGCAAACAAAATGGAAGTCACAAAGAAACCTTCGTTAACTTCATGGCCACGCTTCATGGCAAACAACACTTCCCAAAATCCACCAACAACAAAGGTCACCATGTATATGGGTAGAAAATAGGCTGCACCGTGCCAGAGGTTATCCCAGATGCTAGCGGCATCGTATCCGGCAAACAGTTCGATCAAACCGCCTCGCCAACCGTCAACAGCGGCAACACCCATTTCGGCCATGATGGAGTTCGCCTGGAAACCCAGGTTATACATGCCATAAAACATTGCCGGAAAGGTGCAGATCCACACGGTGATCATCATGCGTTTCAGGTCGATGCCGTCGCGAACATGAGAGGTGGTTTTGGTGACGTCTGCAGGACGATAAAATACCGTGTCGGCAGCCTCATAGAGGGCATACCATTTTTCGTACTTTCCACCTTTGTGAAAAAGCGGCTCGATGCTATCGAGGTATTTACGTAAACTCATAGCTTAGCCTTCCTTCTCAATGCGAGTTAGATTGTCACGCAGGATGGGACCGTATTCATATTTGCCTGCGCAAACAAATGAACACAATGCCAAGTCTTCTTCATCCAATTCCAAACAGCCTAAGGCTTGAGCAGATTCGGTGTCACCTACTATAAGAGAGCGAAGCAGTTGAGTCGGCAATATATCCAGGGGCATCACACGTTCGTAATTGCCAACGGGTACCATTGCCCTTTCACTACCATTGGTTGTGGTAGTAAAAGCGTAAGACTTTTTGCCCAGTAAGCTGGAAATATAAATGCTGAGCGTTGAAAACAAGTTAAAGCCCGCACGTAGATAGTGCAGCGCGGGTCGATCATTGCCTTCTGTCAACACACTGATTTGTGTGTGGTAACGTCCCAGGTCGTTGAACGCTCCACGCCCGGTACGGCCGCCGAATACTGAGCCCGAAACCAAACGGTTTTCGCCGGCTTTCAACTCACCCGCTGTCAGGGCTTGCATGTCTGCGCCCAACAGGGTTCTCACCAGGCGAGGTTTTTCAACCTGAGGGCCTGCAAGGGATACAACACGGTTGCTATTGAGCTTGCCTGTAGTGAACAACTGGCCTACCGCGATGACGTCCTGGTAACCGATGGTCCAAACTGTTTTGGATGCACTAACAGGGTCTAAGAAGTGTATGTGTGTACCGGCATTACCCGCAGGGTGAACGCCTGAAAACTCTTCAACGGTCACATCGTGGTTGTTGCCGGTCATCACATCAGCACCGGCTTCTTTGCAAACATAGGTTTTACCTTTGCAAAGGTGGCTCAATACTGAAAGGCCGTGGGCGAAGTCTTCGCGGTGTTCGCGAATCACAAGCTCCGGGTTGACCGCCAAGGGGTTGGTGTCCATTGCGGTTACAAACAGTGAGTTAGGCTCGCTGTCAGGGGCTGGCACTTTACTGTATGGGCGAGTACGAAATGCGGTCCACAATCCAGAATCCACGAGAGTGTCTCGCACCGTGTCTCGACTCAAGCCATTCAGCTTGTCAGCAGGATAGGAGGCGAACGCTTCGGCCTCATCACCTTCGATATCGATCACAACTGATTGCAATACCCGGCGTTCGCCACGGTTAATAGCGGCGACCGTTCCCGCTGCGGGCGCGGTGTATTTAACGCCTTCTGTTTTCTTGTCTTCAAACAGTACCTGACCGAGCTTTACCTTGTCTCCTACTTTCACCTTCATGGTGGGCTTCATACCGGGGTAATCTGCGCCAACAACGGCTACGGAACGGACTTTGGGGCCATCGTGAATGACCTGCTCGGGTGCACCGGATATAGGTAAATCCAATCCCCGACGGATCTTTATCATACGTCTCTGCCTAATCATCGTTAGATAAAGTGTGCGGTTCCCCTTTCCGACTGAAAGAAGAACCATGAAATAGTGGCTTACTGGCATCGGCCAAGCCGACACCTGATGTGTCTGGCTCTCGTCGCACCCAGTTCGATAAGGAACTTACTGGTGCCTAAAAAACGCCAACAGCGCACAAAACAGTACTAAACCCGCCCTATTTGACGGCAACCAACAAATATTGGTCGTCACTGTAGTCTAGACGAAAGCTTAAAAAACACATTTTCTCGCGAAAAAACGCAGTAATAATGGAAGCTGTTGTCAAAACGGCGCAATTATAAAGAGGTGGCACCAAGCTTACCAGCCCGAAGAGCTGTTTTTTTGGGCTTTTTGCAGTGGAAAACTTGAGCAAACTCAAGCTGTTAGCGCGATCTCTCCAAAAGAGAGGGGAATTTGGGCGACGATTGTACAAAAATCGTGCCCAAAGAGGGGGTCAACTAAGGCCGAAACGGGCATTGATCACCCGTATCGGCATGAGTTACTTTCAGGTGACCGGGTAGACTGAGTACTGCACACCCGCCAGATCTTCTAAACAGCGCATTACCTGGCAGCTGTAGCCAAATTCATTGTCGTACCAGCAATAGAGCACCGCGCTGCTGCCATCGACGATTGTGGCCTTGCTATCAAAGACACAGGCATGGCGAGACCCAACAAAATCCGATGAAACAACCTCCGGAGAATTGGTGAAATCAATTTGCTGCTGCAAGGGGGAATGCAGGGCGACCGAACGCATGTAGTTATTCAGCTCGTCCTTGGTGGTGCCCTTTTCGAGTTGCAGGTTCAATATCGCCATCGATACGTTGGGTGTTGGCACTCGAATAGCATTACCTGTTAGCTTGCCTTCAAGCTCCGGCAGTGCCTTTGAAACGGCTTTGGCAGCGCCGGTCTCGGTCAACACCATATTCAGGGCCGCACTACGGCCACGGCGTTCGCCGCTGTGGAAGTTATCAATAAGGTTTTGGTCATTGGTATAGGAGTGGACCGTCTCAACGTGACCATGTTTGACGCCGTATTCGTCCATAACCGCTTTCAACACAGGAACAATAGCGTTGGTGGTACAGGAAGCCGCGGAGACAATGGTGTCTGTAGAGGAGATATCGCCATTGTTAATGCCATAGACGATATTCTTGATGTCGCCCTTGCCCGGCGCTGTCAACATGACTTTACTGGCACCGTTGCAGCTTAGGTGTTGACCCAGGCCTTCTGTATCGCGCCAAGCACCCGTGTTATCAACCACGATGGCATTGTTGATGCCGTAGTCGCTGTAATCAATCTCAGCCGGCGAATTGGCATAAATAAATTTAACTTCATTGCCGTTTAGAATCAGGCTGTTAGTTTCCTCATCAACCCGAATGGTGCCTTTAAAAGACCCGTGAACTGAATCCCTTCTTAGCAGGCTAGCGCGTTTAACAAGGTCATTGGCGCCCTTGGCCTTGCGAACCACAACGGCGCGCAAACGCAGGACATCGCCGCCACCCGTTTTCTCAACCAGCAACCGGGTCAACAAACGCCCGATTCGCCCAAACCCGTAAAGCACGACATCTTGCGGCTCAGTTAAAGGTTTATCATGGGAGCCGACCATGCTCTGCAGCTCTTCGGCTACATAGTCGCCTGCTGTCATGCCACGGCTGTCTGCCATATAGGCGGCGGTAATTTTACCTAAATCCAGATGGGCAGGCCCCAGATTCATCTGGGAGATTGCCTCTAATATCGCAAAGCTTTCAAATTCAGACAGCTCATTGCCTTCTACTTGACGCACAAAGCGATGCGCTTTCATGATGTCTATAACAGAGCGATTTGCCAGGGGACGGCCATAGATATACACCGCTACATTGCGCTCACGATTAAGTTTACCAATGATAGGAATCATGGCTTCCGCGAGTGCTTCACGCTCTTTCCAATCTTTAAAGAAATCATCCGGCTTAGGTCGGTTCACAGCTTGTACCCTTCTTGTCGTGTCAATTGAGTCTGATGTAGGTCTTTCTTCGCCCAATGCAGCTGTAATATTGTCATCGCCACTTTGTTGTTTATTTGGCCGACTCTTTCTGAGTGCCCCAGCGCACGCCATTATCGTGGCTGAGCCCAGCAAAGGTGCGCCATTATCAGGGTTCACAGAGACTGAATCAACAACTCCCGCTCAAATAACCGCGACTCCTGCATTGACAGCGCTAACAAACCTGATGGGCTTTTCATTTCTTTTTTCGTTGGGCCCCTGCGCATACCGAAAAAGATGGTTACAATAGCCGCCATGAATGATTACTCCCCCTTTACTCCCCCGAACTTCACAAAACCCGGCGACAAACAGCACTGGGGGCAGCTCTATGGTAGCGCCCAGGCACTGAGCCTGGCCGAAACCGCAAGCCGCCACAACAGCCTGACACTGGTGGTAACACCGGACACCGCTACGGCCACTCGCCTGATGGAAGAATTACACTTTTTTCTCGGCCATAGTGAAGACAATACGACACCGGATTTACCGCTTTTGCAGTTTCCCGACTGGGAAACACTGCCCTATGACAGTTTTTCTCCCCACCAGGATATTATTTCGCAGCGCCTGGCGACGCTCTACCAGCTGCCCACCACGAGCCGGGGAATATTAGTGGTGCCTGTCACAACCTTGATGCACAGAATTCTGCCACCCGACTATTTAAGCAGTCAGAGCCTGGTCCTCAGCTGCGGACAATCTTTCGACGTTGAAGCGATGAGAGTACGTCTGCAAAAGTCTGGTTACCACTGTGTCGACACCGTCTTCGAACACGGCGAATTTGCGGTGCGCGGCTCGCTGATTGACTTGTTCCCCATGGGAAGCCAAGTGCCCTACCGCATCGACCTCTTTGACGATGAAGTAGAAACCCTGCGAACCTTTGATCCGGAAACACAACGCACCATCGAGCGGGTTGAAAGTATCGGCCTTTTACCCGCTAAAGAATTCCCGCTCAACAAACAGGGGATTGCTCATTTCAAAGAGCAGTGGCACGAAAGATTTAATGTTGACCACAGAAAATGTTCTGTCTACCGCGATATCAGCGATGGTATATCCCCCCCTGGAATCGAATACTACCTGCCACTGTTCTACCCTGACTGCAGCACTTTATTAGACTACCTGCCAGGTCTCACCCAGGTTGTTACACTCGGCAAACTTGAACCGGCCGCAGACAGCTTCTGGCGAGAGTTAAGTCAACGTTATGACAGCCGGTGTGTTGACCCCGAGCGTCCGATACTGCCACCGAACCAGGTGTTTATTAATACCGAGTCTTTATTTCAAAGTTTGAAAGCGTATCCACGCGCAATTATTCACAGCGAAACAGCGGATAGAGAGAGCGCCGGGCATTTCAATTTTGCCAGTCGCTTGCCACCCAGCCTGCCTATCAATGCCCATGCGGAAAATCCACTCACCGCCATTGAAGCATTCCTGTTGGAATACAATGGCCGTGTTTTATTTTGTGCAGAATCAGCCGGGCGCAGGGAGACACTGTTAGAGCTATTGGCACGAATAGGTGTTAAACCGGATAACACCCATAGCTGGAAAGAGTTCCTGGAAAGTAAATCAAACTGTTCAATTGTTGTTGCACCACTCGAACAGGGCCTACAGCTAATTGACCCCGAAATTACAGTCGTGAGTGAAGCTCAACTGTTTGGGGAGAGAGTTCAACAGCGACGCCGGCGCAAAAGCAGTCAAGGCAATGCTGACATGGTTGTCAAAAACCTGACTGAACTCAACATTGGCGCGCCTGTTGTTCACATAGACCACGGCGTTGGACGCTACCGCGGACTACAGCGCATTAATATCGACGGGCAGGAAAGTGAATTCTTAACACTCGAGTATGCCGATGAAGCCAAACTCTATGTCCCCGTCGACAGCCTTCATTTAATTAGCCGCTACAGCGGAGCGGATGCCGACACAGCCCCGTTGCATAAGCTCGGAAGTGAACAGTGGCAAAAGGCCAAGCGCAAGGCCGCGGAAAAGGTACGTGATGTCGCAGCCGAACTACTAGACATCTATGCCAGGCGAGCTGCGAGAAAAGGTTTTGCATTTTCAGACCCAGAGACAGCCTATGAAAGTTTCTGCGCTGGATTTCCCTTTGAGGAGACCGACGATCAGGCAACAGCCATTGAGGCTGTGCGCAAAGACATGCTGTCCAACAAACCTATGGACAGGCTGGTCTGTGGGGATGTCGGGTTTGGCAAAACCGAAGTCGCCATGCGCGCAGCTTTCATTGCCGCACACAGCGGCAAACAAGTTGCGATTCTTGTACCCACCACACTACTCGCCCAGCAACACTTCGAAAGCCTGAAAGATCGATTTGCAGAATGGCCGGTTAATGTAGAGCTATTATCTCGTTTTCGGACCGCAGGCGAAACAGATGCCGTACAGAAGAAGCTAGCCAGCGGCCAAGTAGACATTGTTGTAGGCACACACAAAATATTACAGTCAGGTTTAAACTATAAAGCTCTGGGTCTACTGATTATTGATGAAGAACACCGGTTTGGTGTGCGGCAAAAAGACAAACTCAAATCTCTGCGCTCTGAAGTCGACATTCTCACCTTGACGGCAACCCCCATTCCTCGCACCTTAAATATGTCTATCGCCGGCATTAGAGACCTGTCAATTATTGCCACGCCGCCAGCAAAACGCCTATCGGTCAAGACCTTCGTTAGGCAATCCGATAACGCCCTCATTAAAGAGGCTATTCTGCGAGAGTTGCTGCGAGGCGGCCAAGTCTACTATCTTCACAATGAAGTAAAGGATATCGAGAAGGTCGCACGGGAATTGCAAGAAATGATACCAGAGGCACGCGTAGCGGTTGGCCACGGCCAGATGCGCGAGCGCGAACTGGAATCAGTGATGGCTGATTTTTATCACAAACGTTTTAATGTCCTCGTCTGCACAACAATTATTGAAACAGGTATTGATGTGCCGTCGGCCAATACCATTGTGATAGATCGCGCAGACAAATTTGGTCTTGCACAGTTACACCAACTCAGAGGCAGGGTCGGCCGTTCCCACCACCAAGCCTATGCCTACTTATTAACGCCCGAGCAACGAGCCATGTCTGCCGATGCCATCAAGCGTTTAGACGCTATTAGCAATGCCACGGATCTTGGTGCCGGTTTTACACTGGCCACCCACGATATGGAAATTCGTGGTGCGGGAGAATTGTTGGGCGATGGCCAATCGGGCCAAATTCAGTCGGTCGGATTTTCACTTTATATGGACATGTTAGATCGAGCGGTGAAATCGATACAAGCGGGGAAAGAACCCAACATTGACCAGCCTCTGGGCGGCCAAATTGAGGTCAACCTCCGAATTCCGGCCCTAATCCCAGATGACTACTTGCCAGATGTACACACACGCCTGATTATGTATAAACGACTTGCCGGGGCAAAAGACGAGGAGGAACTTCGGGAACTGCAAGTCGAAATGATCGATCGCTTTGGCCTGCTACCAGAACCCACTAAAAATCTTGTCAGAGTAACTGAATTGAAACTTGAGGCCAGCACTCTGGGCATTCAAAAACTGGAAGCCTCGGCGGCTGGCGGAAATATCGAGTTTTCTTCTGATACTCGCGTAGACCCTCTTTCTATCGTTAAAATGGTGCAAACCCAACCACAAATATTTCGACTGGAAGGGGCCAACAAACTCAAATTCAAGTTGGCGTTGGAACAAGCCGATGACCGCTTAACGACCCTAAGTCAGTTACTCAAAGCGCTAACCTCAAAGGAGCAGGCAGCTTGATAAGCCCCACTAATTTCTCACCCCTCCCCTCCAAATCGATCTGGCACCTGCCCTGTGCGATTGCGGCTATCTTTGTTGCCTGTGCGACGCAGGCTCAAACAGATCAAGATAACACTGCTAAAGAAGAACGCTGGTATCAAGTTGAACTGGTCGTCTTTTCGCGAAGCACCGCCGCGCAAACACAAGCTCAGCCAGAACAACAACGCCGGGATATCGCACTCAGCTACCCAGACAACTGGGTGATGCTTCAGTCGGTTCAAGAGTATGCGGACGCACAACTGGCGCTAGAACTACAGCGCCAACAGGCACTGGACAATGAAAAGTTTTTCTCTACTTTCAGCCAGATAGATGAATCACAAGTCGTTACCGAGCGCGATACTGGCGGAGACTCAACGGAACTGGAGGAGACTGGTCAGGCAGAACCAGGCTATGAGAGCTCAAATCAGAATGAAACCGCCCATCGAAATGACTTAATTGAAAAGGAGGACGTGAAAGATTCCAATGCCCTTTCCACTCCCCCAATTGAGCCATTAACACCGGATTACTCCGAGCTAGACCCCGACGCGGCGAATCTAGAAAATCAACCGAACGACGAAGTAGAAGAACAAGAGCCAGACTACAGCCAGGAACCCTACCTCTTTTTGCCTGAAGAAGAACGGGCATTAACAGAGCAAGTTAACTCCTTGCGTGAGGACAACACCTATACCGTGTTATTTCACCAGTCTTGGCGACAGGCGATGCTCAGCCAGCCCGAAGCCCCGGGGTTAATTGTGCTGGGGGGAAGCCAATTCGGTTCACATCGACAACTAGAGGGCAGCATCAAGATCAGCATTGCGCGATACCTGCACCTGGAAACCCAATTATGGCTGAGTGAATTCGAACCTAATTACGGACAGCGACAAAGCCAAACCGGAGACCCCGAAAGAGAAACTCCATGGCCCGAATTACCGCCGATACCCAAGCGACAAGAACCGGAGGAGGCTTTTACGCTCAGTTCTGCAGACTCTTTTTGGCAAAACCCCTTAACTGCCAATTCATTATTGGGAAGTAGCGACGTCAATGACATTATTGCCAAGCCCTTTCTCACTCGCAATATCATTAAACTTAAGCAAAAACGCAGAATGCGCAGTAAAGAAATTCACTATATTGATCACCCCGGTTTAGGTCTGGTGATCACGCTGACCCCCTATGAGCCACCCCAAGCTGAGCCTGGCGAAATCGATCAGCAACTTGAGCACACGGTCGTCTCCGGCGAACCAGGCTGAACGGCTAATGGAAATAAACCATTGAAAGATGTGCGATAGATACAAAATGGGGCCAGATGATTTATAACCCGAAGGTTTCATCTGACCCCATTTTTGGACTCTTATTTGAGCCCCTTATGACTTTGAAACGGCGTGCTGATCACTCCATACAGATAACGTCTTCTGCCTGCAGGCCTTTATCGCCCTTCAACAATTCAAACTCGACGTTTTGTCCTTCATTCAGTGAGCGGTAACCTTCGCCCCTGATATTCCGATAGTGGACAAAAATATCGTCCCCATCCTCACCCCTTGTGATAAATCCGTAACCTCTGGCATTGTTAAACCACTTAACAGTACCAATTTCTCGATCAGCCATTTCTACACCTCATTATTGTTATCTTATATTCCACAACCTTTTTAAGATAAATAATTACGCCTGTCCAGCAATAATTTAAACTGGCGATTATTTACGGCTGATTGGCGTTGATTTCAGGAACGGCAAGAGACAAAAATCGTCTGAGCTTGATCACTCCCTGCTCAAGCACCGCCATAATATCATCGAGCGTAATCGGCGCATCTGTGATGCCTGCCGCTGGATTAACAACCAAACATAAAGAGACATAGGCCATGTCTAGCTCACGGGCAAGCGCAGCTTCGGGCATACCCGTCATACCCACCAGATCGCAACCATCGCGCTTGAGTCGCTGAACCTCGGCA
>ENA-OSET01001842-OSET01001842.1-sediment-metagenome-genome-assembly--contig:-NODE-1842-length-21332-cov-28.081675_pt1 | contig 21332 bp, 31 predicted proteins | sample MGYA00237882_ERZ534229 | MGnify/ENA primary metagenome ERZ534229 (study PRJEB26408, sample SAMN06266212) | sediment metagenome | isolation source: Hudson Canyon methane seep mesocosm | place... | reverse complement strand
ATAACTCGTACTGAGCCGTTGCGCTTAATAATTTTACAGTTTCGGCAAATTTTCTTAACCGATGCACGGACTTTCATATGTTACTCCAATTTAAAATTGATATTGTTTCGCTAAACGTTAAACGCCGCTCTTTCCGTAACCTTTCAGATTCGACTTCTTCATTAGAGAATCATACTGATGAGACATCAAATGAGACTGAACTTGAGCCATGAAATCCATGACAACAACAACAACAATTAGAAGCGAAGTACCACCGAAGTAAAACGGGACATTGAACCAAACAACCATAAATTGAGGCAACAATGACACCGCCGCAATATACGCTGCACCAAACATCGTCAATCGCGTTAACACGTTGTCAATATAGTTTGCTGTTTGCTCGCCTGGACGAATACCCGGCACAAAGGCACCAGATTTTTTCAAATTGTCAGCTACTTCTTTTGGGTTATACATTAGCGCTGTGTAGAAATAGCAGAAAAACACTACTGCTGCGGCGAACAAGATAATATATAAAGGTTGACTTGGCCCAAGTGCGTTAGATACATCTGAAAGCCATTCCATACCCTCGCCCTGTCCGAACCATTGCCCGAGAGAAGCCGGAAATAGCAAAATACTTGAGGCAAATATAGGAGGGATAACACCAGCCATATTTACTTTCAAAGGTAGGTGGCTTGACTGCTGAGAGTAACCACCTCTTGCTTGCTGTCTTTTTGCATAGTTAACTGTGATCTTACGCTGACCTCGCTCCATGAACACGACGAATCCAACGATACCTACCGCCAAAACACCAATTGCCAGCAATGCAAGAATATTAAGTTCACCCTGTCGAGCAGCTTCGAAAGACTGCCCAAAAGCACCGGGTAGTCCAGCCACAATTCCAGCGAAAATCAACAATGATAATCCATTGCCAATCCCTCTCTCTGTAATCTGCTCACCCAACCACATCAAAAACACTGCGCCACAAACAAATGTAGATATCGCAAGAAAATAGAAATTAAAGCTAGTAGAAAAAGTAATACCCTGAGATGCGAGTCCAACAGACATCCCAGTGGACTGAATTAACGCCAGCACTACCGTTCCATATCTCGTATATTGGCTAATCTTTCTTCTACCGGCCTCACCTTCTTTCTTCATTTGTTCAAGCGAAGGCGTTACCGCAGTAAGCAGCTGCATTATGATCGATGCCGATATATATGGCATGATACCCAAAGCGAAAATACTCATTCGCTCCAACGCACCACCCGAAAACATATTGAACAAACTCAATATTGTTCCCTGGTTCTGCTCAAATAGCGCAGCTAATCTATCTGGATTAATTCCGGGTACGGGTATATGAGCTCCTGCTCGATAAACAACGATCGCAGCAAATACAAACCACAAGCGTGACTTGAGCTCACCAAAACCTTTTCCGACGCCCGCAGGCATTGCAGCTGACTTTGCCATGTGACGTTAGTCCTCGACCTTTCCACCGGCTGCCGCAATTGCTTCGCGTGCACCCTTAGTTGCCTTTAAACCTTGTAACGTCACTGCTTTGGTAATCTCGCCAGACAAAATCACTTTCGCAACTTTAGCATCTCTTCGAACCAAATTAGCGTTTTTCAAGGCATCCAAATCAATAACATCGCCGTCTAAGCTCATCAACTCGTTCAAACGTATTTCAGTTGTAAACTGAGCTTGACGCGAGCTAAAACCAAATTTTGGCAAACGTCTTTGCAAAGGCTGTTGACCACCCTCAAAACCAGGAGCAACTGAACCACCAGAACGAGCTTTAAGACCTTTATGTCCTCGACCACACGTTTTACCTGTACCACTACCGATACCACGACCAACGCGTTTAGCATTGAACTTTGAACCAGAAGCAGGACTTATAGAATTAAGACGCATATTATTCCCCTTCAATCCTAACCATGTAATGAACTTTATTAGCCATGCCGCGAACAGAAGGTGTATCTTCAAGTTCTACAGTTTGACCAATTTTTCGGAGACCTAAGCCAGTTACACATGCTCTATGTGTAGGAAGCTGGCCAATTGGGCTACGAAATAGTGTAACCTGCATTGTTTTCTTGTTAGCCATGACCTTATCCTGTTATTTCTTCAACTGATAAACCACGTTTGGCTGCTACACCCTCAGGAGATTGCATCGCGTCCAAACCTTTAACTGTTGCTCTTACAACGTTAACGGGATTGGTTGAACCGTAACACTTTGCAAGTACATTCTGAATACCAGCAACTTCCAAAACCGCACGCATCGCACCACCAGCTATGATTCCAGTACCGTCTGAGGCTGGCTGCATATAGATTTTTGATCCACTATGCTTCGCAGTAATAGGATACTGTAGAGTTGTACCTTTTAAAGGTACGTTAATCATATTCTTTCGAGCAGCATCCATCGCTTTTTGTATCGCAATTGGCACTTCGCGTGCTTTGCCTCGACCAAAACCTACTCTACCGGCACCATCACCAACTACCGTCAATGCAGTAAAGCCGAATATACGACCACCTTTTACAACTTTCGCTACACGGTTAACTTGTACAAGTTTTTCTTGTAAGTCTGAACCGTTTTTATCTTCTACGCCCATCGTAATGCCCCTTAGAATTCCAAACCAGCTTCACGCGCTGCGTCAGCCAATGCTTTAATTCGACCATGATACTTAAACCCTGAACGGTCGAAAGCCACCCTCGACACACCTGCGCTTTTAGCACGCTCTGCAATTAGAGCACCTACTTTTGTCGCTGCATCAACATTTCCAGAACCTGATCCACGAAGGTCTTTATCTAAAGTAGATGCGGACGCAATTACTTTATCGCCTTCAGGTGAAATCACCTGAGCATAGATGTGCTTTGGAGTACGATGAACACTTAGACGTGTTTCGCCTAGGTCTTTTAACTTGAAGCGAGTTTTCTTCGCTCTGCGTATTCTTGTATCTTTCTTAATGCTCATAGATTCACCTATTTCTTCTTAGCTTCTTTACGTCTGACATGTTCGTCAGCAAAGCGCACACCCTTACCTTTATAAGGTTCTGGCGGACGGAAAGCACGAATTTCAGCAGCTACTTGACCCAACAACTGCTTATCAGCACAAGATAAAACAATTTCTGTTTGTGAAGGCGAGTCTACTTTTACGCCTTCAGGAAGCTCGTATACAACTGGATGTGAAAAGCCAAGAGAAAGATTCAGCTTCTTACCCTGTACCTGTACACGATAACCAACACCAACTAATTGAATTTTCTTCTCAAAGCCCTTGGTAACGCCCGTAACCATATTATTGACTAACGCACGTGTTGTACCAGACATAGCTCTAGAAAATTTGGTGCTATTTTTAGCAGCAAACTTTAACAATTCACCATCTTTTGTGATATCAACGATACCATTGATGCTCATTTTTAAAGAGCCTTTACCGCCCTTAACTTCAATCTCACTGTCACTTAGCTTAACTTCAACACCTGAAGGAAGCGCGACTGGACTATTTGCAACCCTTGACATGCGCGTCTCCTAGAATACCGTACAGATAATTTCGCCACCAATACCAGCCTTTCGAGCTGCTCTATCAGTCATAATACCCTGCGAAGTTGAAATAATAGCGACACCTAAACCACCCCTGACATTTGGTAAATCTTCTTTACCTCTAAATTGTCGTAGGCCTGGTCGGCTAGCTCTTTTAATTTCTTCAATAACTGGCTTACCTTCAAAATATTTTAGGTCAACCGTTAGCTCTGGCTTGGCTTTGCCGTCTGAGGCAAAGCTTTCAATAAAACCTTCAGATTTCAGTACTTCAAGTACTGACAACTTCATTTTTGAAGAGGGCATAGTAACGTTATGTTTTTCGGCCATCTGTGCGTTACGAATACGTGTAAACATATCCGCCAATGTATCTTGCATACTCATATGTATGAACTCCTAGTCATTTTAGTTGTGCAGTCACCTGTACGTTCACGCCAGGTGCTTACCAACATATATAAATCGTTCGAACTACCAACTTGCCTTTTTAAGGCCCGGTACATTACCACTCATTCCTTGCTCTCTCAAAATAATTCGAGATAACTTGAACTTTCGGTACACGCCATGTGGGCGACCCGTAACCTGGCAACGATTTCTCAATCGAGAAGGACTTGCATCTCGCGGAAGCTTTTGCAATTGCTTCTGCGCTTCCCACCGATCTTCATCGGAAGTTGATTGATCAGCTATTGTTGCCTTCAGCGCTGCGCGCTTCTCTGCATATTTAGCTACCGTTTTCTCGCGCTTCAATTCGCGCATTTTCATGGAGACTTTAGCCATTTCCTTTACCCTTATTTCTTGAACGGAAAGTTAAAGGCTCGTAGTAGGGCACGACCTTCATCATCCGTTTTTGCAGATGTTGTAATGGTAATGTCTAAACCACGAATCTTATCAACTTTATCGTAATCAATTTCTGGGAATATAATTTGTTCTTTTACGCCCATACTATAATTGCCACGCCCATCGAATGATTTCGAATTTAAACCACGAAAATCACGAATTCGAGGGATAGCAATTCCCACTAAACGTTCGAAAAACTCCCACATGCGCTCGCCACGTAATGTGACTTTACAACCTATTGGGTAGCCTTCCCGAACTTTAAATCCGGCAACAGACTTTCTCGCTTTAGTCGTTACTGGCTTTTGTCCAGCGAGTAATTGCAAATCAGCAAGGGCATTCTCTAGCATTTTTTTGTCTGCCAGAGCTTCACCTACACCCATATTCAGGGTGATCTTTTCAATTTTTGGAACCTGCATAATGCTCGAATAGTCGAACTCTTTTTGCAGTGCAGGTACCACTTCGCTTTTATAAACTTCTTTCAAATGTGCCATCGGTATACCTGCCTGCTTTATTTATCCACGAGCTCGTCGTTAGACTTGAATACACGTACCTTTTTACCATCATCAAGGACTTTGAAGCCTACTCGGTCAGCTTTATTGGTTGTTGGATTAAAAATCGCAACATTAGAAGCCTGAATTGGCGCTTCTTTTTCAATAATTCCACCAGGTGTACCCAACATAGGGTTTGGCTTGGTATGGCGTTTCATCACATTAATACCAGAGACCACCAAGCGGCCATCCGACATTACACGACTAACAGTTCCACGTTTACCGTTGTCCTTGCCTGCTATGACAATCACATCATCATCGCGTTTGATCTTTTTCATAACCGGCCTCTCGTCCTTAAAGCACTTCAGGTGCTAAAGAAATAATTTTCATGTACTTATCGCCACGTAACTCTCGAGTTACAGGACCAAAAATACGAGTTCCAATTGGTGCATTCTGAGCATTCAACATCACTGCAGCGTTACCATCGAATTTTATTAAAGAACCATCTGAGCGACGAACACCTTTACGGGTTCGTACGACTACAGCATTCAACACTTCGCCTTTTTTAACTTTACCGCGAGGTATTGCTTCTTTAACAGTGACCTTTATAACATCACCAATTCGTGCGTAACGACGATGTGAACCACCCAGCACTTTAATACACATTACTCGACGTGCGCCGCTATTATCGGCTACATCCAGATAACTTTCCGTCTGAATCATCGTTATTCTCCAAACCTAACTAGTGGTTACACATTAGATGCTTTTTCGTTAATGCTTACTAACTTCCAAGATTTCGTCTTCGAAAGAGGCCGAGTTTCTTGTATCGTTACCGTATCACCGATATTGCATTCATTATTTTCATCATGAGCATGCAGCTTTGTGGAACGTTTAATATACTTTCCATAAAGTGGATGCTTAACACGACGCTCAATCATTACTGTGATTGATTTGTTCATTTTATCGCTTACGACTTTACCACTAAGGGTACGAGCCGAACTGCTTTCAGTTTCAGCCATAATCATTCACCTGCCTTTTGCGTCAACACAGTCTTTATACGAGCAATATCATGCTTGTTATGACGAAGCAGATGAGATTGGTTTAACTGACCAGTCGATTTGCGTAAACGCAAATTGAACTGCTCTTTCAGTAAAACCAATAAATCCTGATTCAGCTCTACAACTGTTTTTTCACGTAATTCACTTGCTTTCATCACATCACCGTCCTTTCAACAAAGGTTGTTGGAAGAGGTAATTTTGATGCTGCCAGAGTGAAAGCATCACGTGCCATTTCTTCTGATACACCTTCGATCTCGAATAAAACGCGACCTGGTCGAATTTGGCAAACCCAATATTCAACATTACCTTTACCTTTACCTTGACGAACTTCTAAAGGCTTTTGCGTTATTGGCTTATCAGGAAAAATTCGTATCCAGATTTTACCACCACGCTTTACTTTACGAGAGATCGTACGTCTTGCAGCCTCAATTTGGCGTGCTGTTATACGTCCTCTTCCTGTCGCTTTCAAGCCGAACTCTCCGAAGCTAATTTTACTTCCACGAAGAGCGAGACCTCGGTTACGACCTTTTTGTACTTTTCTAAATTTTGTACGTTTTGGTTGTAGCATTCTTCGGCCCCTTACTTACCAGCTTTCTTTCGAGAGGTTTTTTTCTCTGCGCGTACCTGTTCGATACCACCTAGAATTTCACCCTTGAAGATCCAAACTTTAACACCAATGATGCCATAAGTTGTATTAGCTTCATGCGTGCCGTAATCGACATCAGCTCTAAGTGTATGCAAAGGTACTCGACCTTCACGATACCACTCACTACGAGCAATTTCAGCACCACCTAGACGGCCGCCTACTTGAATCTTAATACCCTTTGCACCCTGACGCATTGCATTTTGAACAGCACGCTTCATCGCACGACGAAACATAACTCTTCGCTCTAGCTGATTAGCAACACCAGCAGCTACAAGCGGCGCATCAAGATCCGGCTTACGAATTTCTTCGATATTAATATGAACAGGCACGCCCATCATATTACCAAGCTCTTTACGTAGTTTTTCTACATCTTCGCCTTTTTTACCGATTACGATACCAGGACGCGCTGTATGAATTGTAATTCGAGCATTTTGCGCAGGTCTTTCAATCGAAATTTTACTAACTGAAGCTCTTTCCAGACGCTTCATTAAAAATTCACGAACCTTAATATCATTAAGTAAGAACGTTGCGTATTCACCTTTTTCTGCATACCAAACGGAGTTGTGGTCTTTCACAATACCCAGTCTGATACCAGTAGGATGTACTTTCTGACCCATCTTAGTATCTCCTAGTTATCGGCCACTTTGACCGTGATATGACAGGTGCGCTTCATAATTCTATCAGCACGACCCTTCGCACGTGGTCGGATTCTTTTCATGGTTGCGCCTTCGTCTACAAAAACTGTAGAAACTCGTAGGTCATCCACGTCCAAACCATCGTTATGCTCAGCATTCGCGATAGCAGACTCCAATACCTTTTTGATAAGGACAGCTGCTTTCTTAGTACTAAACGTTAGTACCTCAAGAGCCTCTTCTACACCCTTACCTCTAATCTGATCTGCCACTAAACGCGCTTTCTGAGCAGATAGTCTGGCACTTTTATGCTTTGCAGCAATTTCCATCTTTATATCCTCTCAGAATCAACGCTTCGCTTTCTTATCGGCAATATGACCTCGATAAGTACGCGTAGCAGAAAATTCACCTAATTTATGACCTACCATATCTTCAGTAACAAAAACAGGAACGTGTTGACGTCCGTTATGTACCGCTATAGTAAGGCCTACCATCTCAGGAAAAACAGTTGAACGACGAGACCAAGTCTTAATTGGCTTCTTGTCACCCTTTTCCAGAGCCGTTTCTACTTTCTTTAATAAATGAAGGTCTATAAAAGGACCTTTTTTCAAAGAACGTGGCACAGCGTAACCCTCTTAATTAATTACTTAGCCGACCGACGACGTATAATCATCTTGTCAGTGCGTTTGTTCTTGCGAGTTTTATAACCTTTAGTAGGGACACCCCAAGGAGTAACAGGATGACGACCACCAGAAGTTCGCCCTTCACCACCACCATGTGGATGGTCAACTGGGTTCATAACAACACCACGCACCGTTGGCCGGACTCCGCGCCAACGTGATGCACCCGCTTTACCTAATTGCCGTAAGCTATGCTCACTATTAGAAACTTCACCAAGCGTAGCAACACATTCAGATAATACTTTACGCATTTCACCAGACCGAAGCCTTAATGTTGCGTAAGAACCTTCACGAGCTACTAACTGAGCAGAGGTACCCGCACTACGTGCGATTTGTGCACCTTTACCAGGTTTCATTTCAATACAGTGAATAACACTACCCACAGGAATATTTCTTAATGGCAAAGTGCTACCTAATTTAATTGGCGCATCTTCTCCTGAACGAACTTCATCACCTACATTCAGACCTTTTGGAGCGATAATATAACGACGCTCTCCGTCTGCATATTTAAGCAATGCAATATGAGCTGTACGATTTGGATCGTGCTCTATGCGCTCTACTGTTGCAGGAATACCATTTTTATTTCTTTTAAAGTCGATTAAACGATAATGTTGCTTATGTCCACCACCGATATGTCGAACTGTAATACGACCGTTATTATTACGACCGCCATTTCTTGACTGCTTTTCAACTAATGGTGCGTATGGTCGACCCTTATATAAATGAGAGTGTACAACCTTAACAACATGACGTCGGCCGGCAGACGTTGGTTTCATTTTTACGACTGGCATAATCTACTCCTACCTTATTCTACGTCCATGAAGTCAATATCCTGACCAGCTGCCAATTTGACATAAGCCTTACGGATACTACTACGCTTACCAAGACCATTTTTTGTTGCTTTAGTCTTGCCCTTAATGTTGACAGTTTGAACACCTTCAACATTAACATTGAAAAGTTTCTCAACAGCCTTCTTTATTTCTAGCTTCGTTGCAGTTGGCGCCACTTTAAAACAAACGTGGTTACTTTCTGCAGCACGAGAAGCTTTTTCAGAAATATGAGGACCTATTAATACTTTATAGATTCGTTGTTCATTCATGCCAGCATCTCCTCGATCTTTTTCAATGCAGAAACAGTCACAACTACCTTTTCAAAGCCTACAAGACCTAACGGATTAATACCTGCAGCATCGCTAACTTCCACATGAGGAATGTTACGAGAAGCTAAATACAAGTTAGATTCAATCTCTTCAGAAATGATAAGTGTACTATCAAGCAAATCCTGCTCTTTAAGACGCTCGTTAAGTACTTTTGTTTTCGGTGAGTCAACCGACACACTTTCAACAACAACTAAACGATCATTACGAACAAGCTCAGATAAAATCACCTGCATTGCTGCGCGGTACATTTTACGATTTACTTTTTGTGAAAAATCCTGAGGCTTTGCAGCAAATGTAACACCACCCGAACGCCAAATAGGGCTTCGAATAGTACCAGCACGCGCGCGACCTGAACCTTTTTGAGCCCAAGGCTTTTTACCACCACCACGAACTTCAGAGCGAGTTTTTTGCGCTCGAGTTCCTTGGCGTGCTCCTGCCATATACGCAGTCACTACTTGATGCACTAACGCTTCGTTAAATTCACGAGAGAACGTAGCATCAGAAACTGCAACAGTTCCTTTATCAGAACCTGTAATTGTTAATTCCATACGTCCCCCTATGCCTTCACACTTGGCTTAACGATAACGTCCATACCTGTAGCACCAGGAACAGAACCTTTTATTAAAATAAGGTTACGTTCTTCGTCTACACGTACAACCTCTAAGCTTTGGATTGTTACTTGCTCAGCACCCATATGACCGGACATCTTCTTGCCTTTTATGACACGACCTGGTGTTTGGCACTGGCCAATTGAACCATTTGATCTGTGAGACAGAGAGTTACCGTGAGTAGCATCTTGCATTTGGAAGTTCCAACGCTTAATACCGCCTTGAAAGCCTTTACCTTTTGACTGCCCAGTTACGTCAATTTTCTGACCAACCTTAAATATAGTGGCAGGTAAAGTTTCGCCCGCTTTGATTTCTTCGCCTTCGCCATCAGCTAAACGAAATTCCCAAAGACCACGACCAGCTTCAACACCTGCTTTCGCAAAATGCCCTGCTGCTGCTTTAGATACGCGAGAAGCTCGACGTTCACCAATAGTTACCTGAATTCCACGATAACCATCAACTTCATCTGTTCTCACCTGTGTGACACGATTGCCTTCAACTTCTACAACCGTAACAGGAATAGAGTGACCTTCATCTGTAAAAATTCGAGTCATTCCGGCCTTGCGACCAATTAAACCAATTGCCATCTTTCACCTCTAAGTGTACGGGGCTCTCACCCTCTATGGCCCTAAAAATTTAGGTAGTTACACTTCGCCAGACTTTTCTGCCTGACACCGGCTCGTTAGAGCCTAAAACTTAACCAAGACTTATCTGAACATCTACGCCAGCAGCCAAATCAAGTTTCATCAGTGCATCTACAGTTTTTTCTGTAGGCTCTACAATATCCATCATTCGCTTATGAGTGCGAATTTCGTACTGATCTCGCGCATCTTTATTAACATGCGGTGAAACCAATATTGTAAATCTTTCTTTCTTCGTAGGCAGAGGAATAGGTCCACGTACTTGCGCACCAGTTCTCTTAGCCGTGTCTACAATTTCTTGTGTAGACTGATCGATCAGACGATAATCAAAAGCTTTTAGTCTGATTCTGATTTTTTGGCTTTGCATTTTACCAAAACTCCAGTGGTAGCTAGCTATCAAAATTACATAGCAGCTGTATAAAAAAGGAGCCGCATTGTACGTATTGCATACAACCGTGTCAATCAACAAACCACATAAAAGAAATTAAATGCCTACCTCATCACCTTTAACTTAATAACAAGCAACCTAGACACATCAAAATCAAGCCAAACAGCAAGTTAAGCTTCCCTACTCCCCCTTCTTTTCACTAAAACCAAAAGACTGTAGAGAGACTGAAGGCTCACTACCAATATCAAAAGAGAAAAAACTAAGAATAAACTGGACCCCCAACAACACCGGCAAGGCTGAGAGTATTACCGTTCCCGAGGTTGCCACAACCCCCGTCTGAAGTGACTCCATCCAAGCACTCACACCAACAGAAAAACCAAACAACAACAACACAAGACCAACTGGCAAATGAATAGACGCCAACGAAAAATCTCTTAAGTAGTATTGATACACCAACCTTCTCGCAATCGCTTTCAGTTGTTTTTTTGCAAAATTCCCAAGAATATCTTTTATCTTTAAACCACTAACCTCATCACCATAAACCGCCTGCATAGGCATATCCAAAACTCTCGCCCGTAGCCCCCCTAGCGCTATTAACATATTTGTTTCAAAAAAATACCGCTCATCTATCTGGTCAAGCGATAACCGCTGAAGCGCACACCTATGTATTGCCGTAAAACCATTCGTTGGATCAAACACACTCCAATATCCACTAGATATTTTTGTCATAAAACTCAGCATCGTATTACCAAACAAGCGCAATTTTGGCATCGTAGACACATCATATAGCGAACAAAACCGATTACCTTTCACATAATCTGCCTGCCCAGCAACAATTGGCCTTATAATTGACGGAATTAACGTTGGATCCATCTGCCCATCCCCATCAATCTTTACGCAAATATCAGCACCATCAAACAAGGCATATTTATACCCCGTCATTACGGCTCCACCAACCCCTTTATTATGATCATGTTTTAAAACAATAACTCTAGGGTCATCCATCTTCTGAATAACAAAATCACCAGACCCGTCAGGACAACAATCATCAACCACAATAATCCTATCCACCTCAGACCCTATGCTCTGAACGACATCAGCGATGTGCTTAACCACTTTGTAACACGGAATAATTACATAAACTTTTGCTGTCATGACCTTAGAGCCCAAATGAACCCCCTCCAAATAACATAAATAACGACAAAACAGCACACAGTTCTAATAACCAAACAGCCAGTTTAGCTACACCTAGCTTTGTCGAAGAAAGAAAATTATACTACCACCGTTTACCCACCCAAACTATAAAAGGCAATAAAATTGAGCCCTGCATCAAGCCAACAAGAAAAAAAAATTCTTCCAGCCCCGGACTATGATGAATATCTAACACAATGGGCATCTCTCTACGAAGGGACAAATTACAATAGCGGACTAACTGGCTACTTCCTTCAAAAGAGCCATGAATGGGCTGAAAAAGACTGGGATGAACAAAAGCACTTTGGGAAAGTTCTTGAAGTAGGCGCAGGCACCGGCATACACATTAACTACATTCGTCATTCGTTTGACCAATACGTTATGACAGACCTAAACCCTCCCTTCATGGATCAAATTGCTTTAGATAACTCAAAGAACCCTGATAAGATTAGCACCGCCGTCGAAGACGCCACTAAACTTTCCTATCCCGACAACTCCTTCGACAGAGTTATTGCCGCACACGTTCTAGAGCATCTACCCAAGCCACACGAAGTACTTCAGGAGTGGGCTCGAGTTTTAAAACCAGGAGGCACATTAACACTCGTACTCCCTTGTGACCCAGGCTTATTATGGCGACTTGGTCGCTACGCCTTTGCGCGACAGAATTTTATTAAAGCAGGGATACAATATGACTATTGGATGGCGAGAGAGCACATCAACCCAATAAATAACCTAGTATCTTTTACCCAACACTTCTTTCCACAAGTAAAAGAAAAATGGCTTCCCTTTGGCGTTCCATTAATCGACGTCAACCTTTTCTACGTCGCACACATAACCCTGTAGCCAAAGTCATGAATCAAACACAGATCATATTATGCTTATCCTGCGTACTTGCAATATCAGTAGGGCAATTGTTATTTAAAAAGGCGGGCCTACTAATAGCAGTACAAGGGAGCTGGTTAGACATGCAAGTCCTACTTACTGTAGGAATCGCCGGTTTTATATATTCTTCAGCAACTATCCTTTGGATTTTTCTTCTAAAAGATATACCACTAAGCAAGGCTTATATGCTTATGGCAGTAAGCTTTATCGCCGTCCCGATAGCTAGTATTTTTATCTTTAACGAAAAAGTTAACATTGAATTCTTTTTAGGAAGCCTATTAATCCTTTCAGGACTCTTCGTAATTTTTAGATTCAATCAATAAAGACCCGAACACCTAACTAACAAAAATTTTAACAAAGGAATTTCATGTCTACTTTCTTTATATCAAGCTCCATCATAGCCTTATATGCCCTATCACTAATGGGCTGGGGAAAGTTAACACTACAATTAAGCGGCAATAAAAGCGCCTCACAATCCAGCTCATACGAAATGGTTGTCGGCATTGCTATAATCATTTTTATTGGGGGCATACTAAACAGCCTTGAATTAGCATACGAAATAAGCCTCCACACCCTTACAATACTAGGCTTTTTATTTACTGCTTACTCCTTGCGCAACCACATCCAAACAATAAATCTCAAGCAATTACTTGAAAAAATAAGCACCCCTAACGCTTCCCATTTATCGATAGTAATTAGCATCTTTGCTGCCGCCTTTGTTATCGCATACCTACTCCCCACTAATGCATTCAATTTTCATGACGACATGCATTCGTATTTGACCCGAATCTCACAAATGAAAGGTACCGGAACACTCGGTCACAACCCAATAGGTATTATCGGCCTTGATAGCTTAGGCGCTCAAGCATTCATGCAAGCTTTTGCCGCCAACCCATTCGGTCTGACGTATGCTAATGGCTTTGATGCAGTTTTCTGCTTTATTCTTTCTTGCGCCTTAACAATAAACCTCGCCATAAAAATGAAGGCTAATTGGCTAATCACATTTTCAGGATTATTAGCGCTAATTTTCATTAACATGCAGCAAGTTAACCTTTCCTCAGTTTACTCTACTACTGCCCTTATCCTCGGCTTAGTACACGCATGCATTTATCTATCAGAAAACCACTCAAAATCAATACTAAGTTATATCCCCTTAGTGCTGTTTTGCTCTTCACTAATTGCAATGAAACTTCTCACCGCGATTTTCACATCGATCTTTTTCATACTTTTATTTTTAGTCTTAAACACCAGCACCATTCAAACAGGCGCGATTAGATTAAAGACATTTATAACGACCGGCTTAATGCTAATTCTTGCTAGCGCCCCCTGGTTCTTGGTACATGCGGACAAATATGTAAACGCTATTACAAAATTAATTAACAGCGAGGCAAATGAACAAAGCCAGAATATAGACATTGGCTCAAATCTTGATAACTTACCTATTGACACCTTCTTTTCTAACAATGAACTTTTCTGGGGAGGCAGCCATTTTGGCTACAACTCACTCTTTTTGATAACAATTTTAATTTTTGTAGGCATTGTATTCCTAAGAACCCGTCATGACCTGACTATACATAAAACTGTACTACTTGCATTATGCGGCGCAACGACACTCTCTTACGGTTTAGGTCTTTTAATTTTTGAGTACAATATGGCCTTGAGATACTCGCTGCCTTTTCTTGCTGCCAGCATAACCACCGCAAGCATACTACTCGCAACCTCAACAAAGCATACAAGCCAAGAAAATTCTGTTAATTCACTACCCTTAACTTGGCCAATTTTCATATCAGCGTTTATTTTTCTAGTGTTTCTTGTGCATTCTTTCTCTCAATCATTCGACAAAAGGATGGACGCACTTCAAGAAAACAGAGGTACGTTAATGTTCCCAATAAATGCCAATTACAAAAATTATATCAAGGAATCATTCTCCGAAAAAAATCGCGACCATTACACAAACATCCAAAGCCTTTGCCCTGAGGAAAAAGGAATTTTTGCCTGGGTATCAGCACCCTATTTCCTTAACTTTAAGGAGAATAGGATTCTTACCATGTCGGAGCCTCAAACCCTAACACCTTGGTACAACTTACCCACTGAAAGCGAAGGCGCCGCACTTAGAACACACCTATTAGACAGAGGAATTCAATGCATAATCTGGGAACATCAAGGCAAAGGCATGAAGTCTGCCCGTGAATACCAACAGTATGCGAAATCTGACAACATTATATATCGCCGACTAGGGGAACAGGTTATTGCGCTACAGCAGTCTTTAACGCACTTAGCTAACAGCAGTGAGATTTATCACAACAACAACGGCCTTGTTGTGTACAATATTTCAAAACAAATACAGCCCGAAGTAAATAAGTGACCAAGTAGGCTAACTTATTTAAGTAGCGAAAGTACTTTTGCTCCCATGAGCAGCATCTTAACCAAGGTATATATAATGAGACAAGAAGACTTTCGCTTCACTTTAGCCAAAACTGATTCTAACTCCATAAATCAATACGCAGAACTATTTAAGCTTTGTTTTCCCAGCGCCACTCACTTAAATGAAGAAAATCTTAAATGGCTGTATCATGACAACCCTGCAGGAAAAATGATTGGGTTTAACGCCTATTCCGGCAATACATTAGCAGCACATTATGGCTGCATCCCAACAGATATCGTCCTTCATGGTAAACGCAATAAAGCGCTACTCTCTTTAAATACTGCCACCCACCCCCAATATCAAGGTAATGGGCTTTTTAGCACACTCGCCAATCAAACCTATAAACATGCAATCCAAAATAATTTCTCCAGCGTTATTGGCGTAGCGAACCAAAGCAGCACACACGGTTTTGTCAAACGACTTGGCTTTCAACTAGTATCACAACTAGATGTCAAAATTGGCTTTTCAGATATTAAAATTAACTGGGAGGCTTGCATAAAACAAGCTGATTTCTATAAGTTTTGGGATTCAGAAACGTTAAACTGGCGTTTACAAACACCTAAGGGAAACATGCATCACTCTATCAATACTCATGGTGATATCTTTGGCTCTGCGACCACAGGCTTACCCTGCCTGCATGCAACCAACCCTATCTATTTAGCAGAAAATAACCAGGCACTAGCATCTTCTCGACGACCTTTTGCCTTAAAACTTTTTCTAGGGCTCTTTCCAAAGGACAGCGTGAGTTTTTCAGGGTATTTTGACCTCCCTGAGAGACTTAAACCCTCACCATTAAATTTAATCTATAAACCTCTCAATACTCAGATACAAACTTTGGACCCCAATAGAGTCATATTCGGCTTCCAAGATTTTGACGCTTATTGATTACAACAACCTTTAAACCTGGATTATTTAGTGAAACTTTTTTTACTGGCACATCAAGACGATGAGTTTGCATGTTTTTCAATTCTGGAGAGCTATATACAAAACTCAGAAGCATGCTCAATCATTTATCTAACAAAAGGAACTATTGGAAACATCTCACCCAAAATAAGAAACAATGAAAGCATTACTGTTCTCAGGAAGCTAGGCATCACTGATGAAAACATTCATTTTTTAGGCGAAACTTTAGACATTGATGACGGACAGCTCCCATCCGCAATGATGCGCGCATGGGAAGGGCTACTGACATTTGTGAATTCGCATGGCACACCAAGCAGCATAACTACACTCGCCTGGGAAGCTGGCCACCAAGACCACGACGCTACACACATACTAGCCACTGCGCTTGCTAAGAAATTAAACATACTAGCAACAAGCTCACAATTCCCATTATATCGTAGCTCTGGCAGAAAATTGCTATTTTATAAAGTTTTATCCACACTAGACCAAAACGGCCCGACAACCAAAACAAGAATCCCTATTGCTTCAAGGTTACGCTACCTTACATACTGCCTTTTATACCGATCACAACTTAAAACCTGGCTAGGCCTTCTACCTTTCGTGTTTCTTGACTATATCGTTTCAGGGACACAGAAAACACAAAACCTTAGGCTGGAAACTCTCAATGAGACTCCCAATAAAAGTGAAGCTTTGTATCAAATACGCGGAGTATATGAAGTTGAAGAATTTACAAAATATGCAGCTGAATTTAAGGCTAAGGTACTTTCCTGACCCAAACTAGCTTAAAATATGTTAATAAACTTTATTTCTTAAATGCCCTCAATAGAACAAACATTAAGTTTCTTTACAAAAATTGAGAACTATAAAACAATTATTAAGAGAAATAAAAAAGGCAGCTAATAGCTGCCTTCACAACACTAGATAAGATTATTCAAAAATCTTAGCTACAACACCCGCACCCACAGTACGGCCACCTTCACGAATTGCAAAACGTAATCCGTCTTCCATCGCGATCGGTGCAATCAAAGTAACAACCATTTGAATATTATCTCCTGGCATTACCATTTCTACGCCTTCAGGTAACTCACACGCACCCGTTACATCCGTAGTACGGAAGTAAAACTGTGGACGGTAGCCTTTGAAGAATGGCGTATGACGACCACCTTCATCTTTACCCAAGATATAGATTTCGCCTTCAAACTTAGTGTGCGGGTTCACTGAACCTGGCTTACATAACACTTGACCACGCTCTACATCATCACGCTTTGTTCCACGCAATAACACACCAACATTCTCACCTGCACGACCTTCGTCAAGCAGCTTACGGAACATTTCAACACCAGTACAAGTTGTTGTTTGAGTTTCACGAATACCGATAATTTCGATTTCTTCGCCAACTTTTACAACACCACGCTCTACACGACCCGTTACAACCGTACCACGACCAGAGATTGAGAATACATCCTCAACTGGCATTAGGAATGGCTGATCTACCGCTCGTTCTGGCTGTGGAATGTATGAATCAAGCGCTTCAACCAACTTCTTAACAGCAGTGGTACCTAATTCATTTTCATCTTCGCCATTCAAAGCCATTAATGCAGAACCGGCAATAATTGGCGTATCGTCGCCTGGGAAGTCGTAAGTATCTAACAGCTCACGAATTTCCATTTCAACTAACTCAAGCATTTCGAGGTATTCTTCAGAGCCTGCACCACCACAATCTTCTGCAAGTAGATCAGCTTTGTTTAGAAATACAACAATGTATGGAACACCAACCTGACGTGAAAGCAAGATATGCTCACGCGTTTGAGGCATTGGACCATCAGTAGCACCACAAACCAAGATAGCACCATCCATTTGAGCCGCACCTGTAATCATGTTCTTAACATAATCGGCGTGACCCGGGCAATCTACGTGTGCGTAGTGACGTTCCGGAGAATCATACTCAACATGAGATGTTGCAATGGTAATACCACGCTCTCTTTCTTCAGGTGCATTATCAATGTTTGCAAAGTCAACTAACTCGCCGCCCCAAACTTCAGCACACACACGCGTAAGCGCAGCTGTTAATGTTGTTTTACCGTGATCAACGTGGCCAATAGTACCTACGTTAACATGTGGTTTATTCCGTTCAAATTTTTCTTTAGCCACGATCGACTCCTAATTTTAGTGTTACTAATTTAAGTTCTATTAATAATTGCATCTGCAATGTTTTTCGAAGCCTCTGAATATTTCAAAAACTCCATTGCATAAGTTGCCCGACCCTGTGTCGCTGAACGCAGCGCCGTAGCATAACCAAACATTTCAGATAACGGCACCTCAGCATTTACAACCTTGCCCGCCGAACTATCTTCCATTCCTTGTATGAGACCACGGCGGCGATTCAAATCACCTACCACATCCCCCATATTTACCTCTGGCGTCACTACTTCAACCTTCATAACAGGCTCAAGCAATACCGCATCACCTTTTTCAACTAATTTTCTTGTTGCCATTCCTGCAGCAACATTAAACGCCATCTCATTTGAATCAACATCATGAAAGGAGCCGTCATAAAGAGTCGCTTTAAGACCTAATATGGGGTAACCGGCCAATACGCCATTGCACATTTGCTCCTCAACACCTTTTGAAACAGCCGGGATAAATTCTTTAGGTATCAAGCCATCTTCAATTTCACTGACAAAGATAAAACCTTCTTCATCAGACTCCAAAGGCTCAAACCGTATCCAGACGTGCCCATACATACCCGGCCCATCCGTTTGACGAATGAATTCACCCTCTATTTCACATGTCTTTTTAATCGCCTCACGATACGCAACCTGAGGGTTACCAATGTTAGCCTGAACACTAAACTCACGCTTCATACGTTCGACTAGAATATCGAGATGCAACTCCCCCATTCCGGAGATAATTGTCTGTCCAGTTTCTTCATTAAGACTAACTCTAAACGAGGGATCTTCTTGAGCCAATTTTGCCAATGCTACAGCCATTTTATCTTGATCGGCTTGAGTTTTCGGTTCTACCGCCACTGAAATAACGGGTTCAGGAAAGTCCATCTTTTCAAGCATAATTTTGTCATTTAAATCGCACAAGGTATCACCTGTGGAGATAAACTTCATACCGATGACTGCTGCTATATCACCCGCGTAAACTTGTTTCACTTCTTCGCGATTATTGGCATGCATCTGCACGATACGACCGATCCGCTCTTTTTTCCCTTTAATAGGGTTAAATACCGAATCACCTGAACTTAGCACACCGGAATAAACTCGGATAAACGTTAGTGTACCTACAAAAGGGTCGGTCGCAATTTTAAAAGCTAAAGCCGAGAAGGAAGCGTTATCATCCGCATCGCGAGACGCAAGAGAGTCATCATCCAACACCCCTTCAATTGCTTTAACTTCAGTTGGCGAAGGTAAAAAATCAATAACGGCGTCGAGTACAGCTTGAACACCTTTATTTTTAAAGGCCGAACCACCTACAACTGGAATAATTTCATTCGACAGAGTTCGCGACCTAATTGCTGACTTAATCTCTACCTCTGTTAGATCAATACCCTCTAGGTATTTTTCCATCAGATCATCGTTTGCCTCAGCTGCCGACTCAACGAGAAATTCTCGCATATCATCACATACGTCGACCATATCTTCCGGGATATCGGCATACTCGAAACTCATGCCTTGATCTTTTTCTTCCCAGAAAACAGCTTTCATTTTAATTAAATCAACTACGCCTTGAAATTCATCCTCAGAACCAATCATCATCTGCAGGGGAACTGGGTTTGCACCCAAACGCTCTTTAAGTTGATCTACAACCATTTGAAAGTCAGCTCCCACACGATCCATCTTATTTACAAAGACAATGCGTGGAACTTCATACTTATTTGCTTGCCGCCAAACAGTTTCTGTTTGAGGCTGAACACCCGATGAAGCACACAAGACAACAACTGCTCCATCAAGCACACGAAGCGAACGCTCTACCTCTATGGTAAAATCTACATGGCCAGGCGTATCGATAATATTGATGCGGTGCTTATCAAACTGCTTATCCATCCCGGACCAGAAGCAAGTTGTCGCAGCAGAGGTGATTGTAATGCCTCGCTCCTGCTCTTGTTCCATCCAATCCATGGTGGCGGCGCCATCATGAACCTCACCCATTTTATGAGACATGCCGGTGTAAAAAAGCACTCGCTCAGTTGTTGTGGTCTTACCCGCATCAACATGAGCACAGATACCAATATTGCGGTATCGAGAGATTTGAGTTTTTCTCGCCACTTTTTACACCCTTATCAACACAAAAAGCCCGCATAAATGCAGGCTGTATTCAAAACTAATCTTAGAAACGGTAGTGAGAGAACGCCTTGTTAGCTTCAGCCATTCTATGCACATCTTCACGCTTTTTAACCGCTGCACCTTTACCTTCTGCAGCGTCCATAATTTCACCAGCTAAACGTAAAGCCATTGATTTTTCACCACGCTTACGTGAGTACTCAACTAACCAACGCATAGCTAAAGCCATTTGACGAGCAGGACGAACTTCTACTGGCACCTGATAAGTTGCACCACCTACACGACGAGACTTTACTTCAACCATTGGCTGAATAGCTTCTAGCGCTTTGTCGAATAACTCTAATGGATCTTTATCACTTTTTGATGCAACTGTTTCAAATGCACCGTAAACAATTTTTTCTGCAACAGCTTTTTTACCATGAACCATAACCATGTTCATAAATTTAGCTAACTGCTGACTTCCGAATTTTGGATCAGGAAGTATTTCGCGTTTGGCGACAACTCTTCTTCTTGGCATGACAAGCCCTCTTTAGTAGCAAAGGTCTTCAGGTTCGCCCAAGCATTTGAAAGTATTACTTTCAGCATGGCCTTACTCTTATCCTTTAACTTAATGTATTTATTAAATCTGATTACACATTACATATTAGATCTAATACTTAATTTTTTGGACGTTTAGCACCGTATTTAGAACGACCCTGACGTCTATCAGCAACACCTGAAGTATCCAAGCTACCACGAACTGTGTGATAACGAACACCCGGTAAATCTTTAACTCGACCACCACGAATAAGAACAACACTGTGCTCTTGTAAGTTATGACCTTCACCCCCAATATAGGATGTAACCTCGTAACCGTTCGTTAAACGAACACGACAAACCTTACGCAAAGCCGAGTTAGGCTTTTTAGGTGTCGTTGTATAAACACGTGTGCATACGCCACGACGCTGAGGACAAGCCTGCAACGCGGGAACATCACTTTTCGCGACTACACGTTTACGAGGCTTACG
>ENA-OSET01001840-OSET01001840.1-sediment-metagenome-genome-assembly--contig:-NODE-1840-length-21343-cov-17.589015_pt1 | contig 21343 bp, 15 predicted proteins | sample MGYA00237882_ERZ534229 | MGnify/ENA primary metagenome ERZ534229 (study PRJEB26408, sample SAMN06266212) | sediment metagenome | isolation source: Hudson Canyon methane seep mesocosm | place... | reverse complement strand
GCTCCCTTGATCATTGTCATGCATGGCTACATGGGGTCAGCGCAATTGATCATGAGATATTCGGCATTTAATACTCTAGCTGATCAAAAGGGTTTTATCGTTGTCTACCCCCAAGGCACCATTGATCAAAGTGGCTACAGGTTTTTTAATGTTGGCTATGACACCAATGTAGCTAGCAAAGTAAATGATATCGACTTTATAAAAGCGCTGACTTTAAAATTACAGAGACAATTTCATGCTACTCCTGCGCGTACGTTTTTAGCAGGCAACTCCAATGGCGGTGATATGGCCTATTTGATGGGATGTACCAATTCTGAACTTTATGGTGCTATCGCTTCAATAACAGGTGTTTTTATGAAGCACTTTCAAAATCTATGTATCCCTACTAAACCTTTACCGGTCTTTCAGCTTCATGGAACAGAGGATGTAATTTCCCGCTATGAGGGCGACATGGCAAACAATGACGGTTATGGGGCCTATTTTAGCGTACCGGAAACCGTTAGCTTTTGGACAAAGGCAAATGACTTAGATGAAAAAGAACAGCTGTTTATGAAAGATATAGATAAAAACGACAACACTACAGTTTTGTTTCAGCGCTATTTTTCAACCGACACCCCCAACGAAGTCTGGTCTTATACCCTCCAAGGTGGAGGGCATCGCTGGCCAATGGCAAATTGGAGTTTAGAGGAGGAAAAAGAAGCACTGGAGCTTTACGGCGCCACTAATAAAGACATTAGTGCCACCGATGAGATTTGGCGCTTCTTTCAACATCATTTAACTAATTAGTACAGAGTTTCGCCCTTTGCTGCTTTTACTCTAAGTGCTTCCGTAGGTGCATAGAGGGGGCTTATTGATGAGTACTTGTCGCCCATCGCGCAGGCATCAGATAAACCTAATTCGTCCATCCATCGGCAGATTCCTCCTCTAAAAGAGGGAAAACCTATACCATAAATGAGCGCCATATCAGCCTCTGTGGGTGAGGCTACCACCCCTTCTTCAAGACATCGCACCATCTCCATACCCATGGCACCCATTATGCGAGATACAATTTCTTGCTCTTCAAAAGCTTTAGCCTTACCAAACAGGTTCTCGAAAGTCTCAATTACAGAGGTATCAGCTGTTTTAGATGGCCTGCCCTGTTCATTCTTTGAGTACCGGTAATAGCCTAGACCATTCTTTTGTCCGAGACGTTCCCCGTCAAACAGAACCTGTGATGACCTTGAAGGTTCTATTTCAATAAACCGCTCTGGTAGCCCTTTAAGAAGAACCGAGTAACAATGAACGATTGTATCTAGACCAATAACATCGCTGAGATAAGCCGGACCCATCGGCAAGCCCCACTTCTCCATAACCTGATCAATCTGCTCAAAATCTGCGCCTTCAGCAATCAACATTTCCATACCTAACAAGGCCGCAAACAACACCCGATTTACCAAAAATCCTGGACAATCGTTAACTACTATTGGTTTTTTACCCAAACGCAAAGCGTAAGCGCATACCGCCGCTATAGTCCGATCAGAACTGTGTTCACCACGAATAATTTCAACTAACGGCATAGCGTGAACAGGATTAAAAAAGTGCATTCCACAAAAGTTTTCTGGACGTTGCAGCGAGTCAGCAAGACGATTTATAGAAATAGTGGAGGTATTTGAGGTGATCACACTGTTAATGCTAGACAACTGAGATTCAACAGACGCCAACACCTGAGCTTTGACAGGCTCGAGCTCAACAACCGCTTCAACAACCATATCGCAGTTAGTGATCGAATCATCGTCCAGGGAAGGTGTAATCTGAGAGAGAATAGCTTCTGCTTTAGTCTCGGTTAACTTACCTCGCTTAACGCCACGATTGAGTAATTTCGAAGCTTCGCCAAGACCTAAATCTAGGGCAGCCTGATTAATATCCTTCATAACAATAGGAATACCTTTTAAGGCATTTTGGTACGCGATTCCGCCGCCCATAATTCCGGCTCCAATCACTGCTGAAGATGCGACAGACTGACTTGTTGCAGCAAAAGGCGCATTGCGTATCTTGGCCTGCTTAACCACATATTGCTCTCCAAGGAACAACCCCGTTAAAGCACGAGCTTGAGACGTTTGAGTCACCTCGAAGAACGCGTGGTTTTCTAAGGAAATAGCATCATCTCGGGTCAACTCGCATGCGCTGACCATGAGCTCAGCGACTGCGAAGGCTGCGGGATAGTTTTCACCCTGGCGACTACGAACAGCATTGCAAGCATCCTCCGCCGCAGCAACAGCCTCTTGGGTAGTTATCGAGACAGGGCCGAGCTTTGCAGTTCGCTGACTAAGAAACTCAGGACTGTCAGCAGCAAGATCCGCCAGAACAGTTAAGGCATCTTCGCGTAAACTATTTGGCTCTGAAATGAGATCCACTGCCCCTGCAGCCATTGCTTTGTCTGCACTCTGAGGTGCCCCGGAAACTATCCAACCCAACGCTAAATTAAAACCAACCAGTCGCGGCAAGCGCACCGTACCACCCCAGCCAGGCATTATGCCTAAACTAGTCTCCGGTAATCCGATAGAAGCGCTTGAAGAAATCACCCTTTTATCACAGGTAAGACAAATTTCTAACCCGCCACCCAAAGCAAATCCATTAATTGCCGCCACGGTGGGATAAGGTAAATCTTCGATATCGGAGAACATTCGGTTGACGTCTGCCGCCTGGGCAACGAACTCATCGCGAGTCGCGTTAAACATAACTGAAAATTCAGTAATATCAGCGCCGACAACAAAGACTGATTTAGAGCTTGTTAGCAAAAGTCCTTTAACAGACTCCGCTTGCTTGAGCATGACCATAGCTTCGCGCAGCTCATTAAGGGTTTGACTGTCAAACTTATTAACTGAGCCGTTCTGGTTATTAAAATTAATCTCTAAAAAGTCGCCATCTAGTCGCGTGAGACTGAGAGTTTCGCCTTGATACATAGTTTCTCTATCCTTGGTAATCTGCTTTTTTGTATTTAGTGTTTAAACAAGACCTGTAGTTTAACTTTGTTAATCGCACTGTCTATCTTTTTGATCCCATCACGAATTATTTATTGAGTAACTGAACCATGACTAAAAATTGTTGTCAGAGTAGAACGCGGTGCATTCGCCAACAGCATCTCATGTCCCTTGTTGTGGTGTTGGTGAGTGTATCGTGACCAAAAAAACATCCTAATCCCGCAACTCCCCTGTTAGTTTTTACCACAATCCTTTTGACTACATTGTCTAAGAACAGGGTTCTGTGATTTACTATATCTGTTGATAAAGACGGTGTACTCAGGGAATAAAAGATGGATATAAGCAAGAAAATGCATGCAGAGCAATCAGATAAAAAACTCTTTGAGCAGGCTAAAAACTATGCCTTTGATTATTCCAATAGTATTGCCGAACGGCATGTATTCCCCTCTGATGAAGCTATCTCTGATCTTATTCAATTCAATGAAGATATGCCAAGCCAAAACGGTGACTCAAGTGACATTCTCGAGCAACTTCACCAACTCGGTTCTCCCGCAACAACAGCAAATACTGGTGGCCGTTATTTTGGCTTTGTTACTGGGGGCATTCTACCCGTAACACTTGCCACCAAATGGCTAACCGACTTCTGGGATCAAAACACAGCTCTGCAGGTAATGTCCCCTATTACCTCAAAGCTAGAGGAAATTTGCGAACGCTGGCTGCAGCAGTTGTTGGGCCTTCCAGAATCTACTGTGGCCGGTTTTGTCAGCGGATCCTCATCAGCTATCTTCTGCGGATTAGCAGCCGCCCGATTGCGTATATATAAAAATTTGGGATGGGACTTTAATAAGCAGGGCCACAATGGCGCACCGCCAGTGCGCATTATTGCCGGGCAAGATATTCACGGTGCCGTGGTTAAAGCGGTTGCGCTACTTGGTTTCGGTTTAGATAATATTGAATGGGTTGCAGGGGATGATCAAGGACGCATTGATCCTGCACAAATACCTCCACTGGACAATAGTTGTATTCTGATGCTCCAGGCCGGAAACGTTAACTCCGGTGCCTTTGATCCCTTTGAGGATATATGCGACCAAGCCAATGCAGTGGGCGCCTGGGTACATATCGATGGGGCTTTTGGTCTTTGGGCCGCAGGTACCGAACGATTAAAGCATCTCACCAAAGGAGTAGACAAGGCACATTCTTGGTCAGTTGATGGGCACAAAACTCTTAATACCCCCTACGACAGCGGCATTTTACTTTGCCGCGATAAAGAGGCACTAATAACCGCTTTGCAGGCTTCTGGGGCTTATCTAACTTCAAGCTACAGTGACAATCGCGACGGTATGCTGTACACCCCTGAAATGTCTCGTCGGGCACGTGCTGTGGAGCTGTGGGCCGCTCTTAAATATCTAGGTAAATCAGGGGTCGATGAGCTAGTGTTCCAACTGCATGAACGTGCAGTACAATTTGCCCAAGAACTTAGCGCCGCGGGTTTTTCCATTATAAATGATGTTGTATTTAATCAAGTACTTGTATCGCCAAGTGACGAGGATGAGGTGACTCAAAAGCTCCTTGAAACAATTCAAGCTAGCGGAGAGTGCTGGGTCGGTGGTTCTATATGGAAGGGCAAAAAAGTCATTCGCATCAGTGTCTGTTCTTGGGCCACAAGTGAGCAAGACATCAGTCGTTCGGTGCAAGCCTTTATAGAAGCTCGAAGCGCTATTTCTGAAAAATGATCACATCGTTACCAAAAAATTCAACCTTGGCTCCCCACTGCCGAGCCAAATAATTAAATGTGGCTTTGGAGAAAAAAGAAATATGGGTAGGATCATTCTTATAGTGCCAACTGCTAAAGCTCTTTTGGTCGATAACAAGCTTAGTCATCAACCCTAAATACCCGCCAGGCTCAATCAGTGACCATAAACGCTCAAGCTCCAATTTAGGATTTGCAAGGTGCTCGACAACCTCGGTGGAGGTTATAAAGTCATAGGATTGCCCTAATACTGCCTCATCTCTGGCGTAGTAAAGATCATAAACATTCATGCTGTGACCCTGATCTTCAAGCATTACAGAGAGTGTTGGGCCGGGGCCACTGCCAAAATCTAAACCGCAACTATTGTTGGGTAAGCGCGCTAATAATGGTTTCACTAATTTAGCCAAAAACTCACGGTATCCCATATCCTCGGGACTATTTTGGTGTTGATCATAAACCTCCTTTTCAGCCTCTGAAGAAAGATGAAACTGCCTTGGCACAGAAACCAAGGAGCACCGCTTGCACTGCAAATAATAACGATGCTTGTCGCAGTGATAATCGGCTAAATTATCGTTGCAGCACAATGAACAAGAATGGCTATTCAAAACGACACTTTGCATTTACATGAGCTCCAACATTTGTTCTTTTTAGGTGCGTAACACAGCCATTTGAGGTTCATAGCTAGTGATTGTGAATGGAATTATAAACACAATAATTCATCTAATAGCGTCCGGTTAATCAACATCTGAAAAATCTCCCTGATATTCTTGTCTGAAGTTGTGATTTCACATTGACGAAAACACGCTCTGTCAGTATTATGCGCGCTCGCAAGAGAGACCGCTTGGTAAGACAATCGGGGATTAGCGCAGTCTGGTAGCGCGCCTGCTTTGGGAGCAGGATGTCGGGGGTTCGAATCCCTCATCCCCGACCACTTACCTAATATCCAATAAAATCAAACACTTAACCCACTTTAAATGCCTCAATGTAGACAGCATTGTAGACAGGTTTTAACGTCGAAAAATCGCAAGAAAATAGTAGAAAAACCAAACCAATGGAAGGTTAATAATGAAGCTAAAACGGATTGTATATTCAGAGCTAAACGCAAAACAAAAAGAGAACTACAACTACCATAAAGTCTCAGCCCTGCTTGCTGATTATGGCTTCTCTGGAATTCTATTATCTGATGATTATAACGGTGCTGATTTTTTAGCTATGCATAAAGATGGTCACATTCTTAAGGTACAGTTGAAGAGCCGCATTACTATCAGTAAATCGTATATTGGCAAAGATCTATATATGGTATTCCCAGTTGGTGATAGGTGGTGTCTTATTCTCCACGATCAGTTATTACGTCTAACTGGTGACTGGTTAGAAAGTCCATCATGGGTAGATAAAGGCAAATACAGTGCACCTACAGTTAGCAAGAGATTGAAAACAGCATTAGAGCCTCACCTCCTCTAATCCAAGCCTAAAATAATCTAAAAATAATTCTGATATGAGCTTCAGCTTAGGCGTCTGCTCGTCTCACATAAAGTAAAAAATCAGCCTAAACTCGAGACCATACCCATTATCTAATTAAGAGAGAATATTAGGCTAACCGTAGAGACTACCCGCTTGACTCCCAAACAACCTCTAAGGCAAGTACAAAGACTTAGCTAAAACCAGCTTGTAAAAGGGTCGAACATTTCATCACCCAATAGCCACAGCATGAGGAGAACTGCGATTACGCTAAGACCTAAAGAGATAATCTCCAGCGCGCGCTTCCTCTCTTCATCATCACTATTCTTTGCAAGACGAGCTACGTTACGAGCAATAATTGCTAACACAAATCCGGGGAAAACGAGTATTTTATCTAAAATATAAATAGCGCAAAACCAAAAAAGCATGGGGTCAAACTCGGTTGCTTCGGCATGTCCGGTTCCAAGATTATGAATACGTTGTTTGAACTTCAACACCCAGCTAGATGGGACTCAGCGCCCTTCTATTGGCAGAATCACCTGAAACAAAAGACAAAGCAAAACAAAAAATTCGTGAGTTCAAAGAAAGTGATAAGATAAAAAAACACTTGGTCAGTTTGAACAATGGTTAAATGAATAAGTTAATTTAAATGATATACAAATATAGTATGCTCGCCCTCAAATCGACGAGGGAATATTTTAACGGGATTACCAAGCCCCTCTAATGAGGTGAAGCTTAAACGCCAAGCGCCATTAAGCCATAACCACTCACTTTGCTGCTTATACCATGCATCAGCGACTCTTCTCTTCTTCTGGAAATCCCTAACAAGCTCAACACCTTCATTGGTAATAATTACCCTGCCATATGAGCCCTCTACTGGCTGTGAGTTTAACCAATTTAGCGCTTGATGAATTGCAGGTGGAGACGACTCCAATTGAATATTGGCTAACAATAAAATCGTAATTACTCCTAGCAATAGTACGGAAATCAGTTTACTGAATAACTTTAAAATCTGCGCTGTAGTCAAAGCCACTAATAATGTTGACAGCACAATAAGGGGTAACAAGTGACGAAGATTATCTGGGTTTTGGAACAACAAAGTCCACGTAAGAATTGATACAAAACTCACAATCAAGCAACGTGCAGGTTTTAACTTATACCAAAGAAAGCAACAGCCCGATAGCAAGGTCACAGATAGCATAATCAGCACCCAGCCCCCTCCCAAACGCAGAGAGAGAGCACGCCACCAAGAGCCTCTATCAACCCCGCTTAAAGACGTATTACCCCATACCATAAAGTGGCCGTGAACAAACCGAATTCCTTCCTCAAACAAAGCCATCCCATCTTTTGAGTACATGTAAATAAACACGAGTAACAGCGGCGTTAGCGCTGCCAAAAAAATCACGCTGAATTTATACCAATACTTTTTCGCCAGAAACCCGCAAACAGGTATGAACAGTAAAAGATAAGAAGGCCTGACCGTTAGCATCACCCCAGATAGAAATGCAGAAACTGAACCATACCCTCTCAAAAGAAACAGAAGTGACAGCATCCAGATAAACAAGCCTGGGCCATCTGATAAGCCGCTAAGCGCTACTGATATGAGTAGAGGTTGAAGGTAAGTTGAGAGAGATGCAGTAGCGGCCAATATGGGCTCAACATTTAACGTTCTCAATATAAAATAACTAACCACAGGAATCATTGCAGTCATGCAGAGAACAAGCCCATGGAGAGCCTGGTAGTCTGAAGAGAACAGGCCGCGAACAGACTTAACAAAGAATATAAGACCTGCATAACCAGGGAAATGAGGTGAAAATTCGATTACGCTGAAATGCCCTACTCCCCGACTAAGAAATAAGGCGTCATCATTACTGGGTAGAGCAGGAAACTGAAACCAGCTCAGCAGTGTTATTATTAACATGCCTATCAATAGAAAGGGTGAGAAGATTTGCAGTTTTCTGTATAAACCTTCGTTGATTATTGGGTTATTAGCGCTCATTCAAACTGCTGAAGTGACTCAAATAAAATATCTTTTGCTACCTTAAACTGCTCCAAACTAGCAGGTACCTTTCCAGCACCAAAAACACCCGGATTCCCCAGCGCCTTAAGGCATTTATTAATTGCATCTTGTGCAAATTCTGCATCGTCATCATCTAACTCAACAATAATAGTCCCTAGAAAGTGCTTACTTTTGGCCACGAGTATTTTGGATTTCTGGTAATCATTAATGCTCGCTTCAGCCTCATTCAAGCGATATTTAATTTCAGCCGCAAAAGTCTTGTTCATTAATCTAATGACATTAGATCTCTGCCCCTTGCCTACCGCCGTTTTTAATGGACTTATAAGCTCTAGTGACATTGATTCTTCAAGTTGTTTCAGCTCACCTATCATTAACTCTAGTGCTTGTTCTGCCGACTTCTGATCATTAGCTAATAATGCGCCAATTAATGCCTCTCGCCCTTCTATTAACGGCTCTTTTCCCGCCTCAGAATATGAATAGGCATGAGCCTGTGCAGTTAAAAAAAGAGCTAACATTAAACCAATTAAACGAAGCGCTCCGCTGAGCTTATATTTATTTTTCATTTAGGCCACACTTTGGGTTTCTATAACGGTTTTTTCATTTCTGAATTCAAAAATTTTATTGCGATAGTCTTGTTGGTCAATCAATGAACGTGCGGCAAGCTGCCCCATTTCCATTGCTGTATCGGTAAAAATATAACGAAATGTTCCCTGCCTGCCACACATAATTAGATTGGAATACTGATTCAGTACATCAGCATTCTGATTCCTTTCTCGTTGATATCCTTTGTTCATCAAAGGGTAAGCAAACTCGGCATAACTTGAAAAACACTCCCCCGTCGCCTTGTTCATATTAACCCCTAATCGGTTCATATCTCGTTTAGCTCGATCAAACAATTGACGGTCATTCATTGTCCATAACTCGTCCCCTTTCCAACAAGGGATTTCCAGCATAATCGATGTTTTTCCTTCTGGAGACATATAGGGGGATCGGCGCCTCGGTTCTTGTAAACGAGTCGCTAATATATCGGGGTCAGATAAATACTGCCATGTATGCGTAGATACATTCTCCATATCCATCGGCATATTCAAAAAGCGCAACGCTCTGAATTGAAGCTTACTTTCAACGCCAAGAAACTTCATCATTAAGGGCATAGGGAGTGTTGATATAACGTAATCTGTTTCTATTTCCTGAATTTCACCTTGTTGCTTAAAAAATACCGATTTTATACTGCCCTTTTCGCAATGCACACCCGTGACCGGAGCGTTCAATAAAACCTGAGCACCGTTGGCGACCAAACGCTCCTTAAGACGATCAAATATAGCCCCAAAACCTAGCTTAGGATATCGATAACTTCTGGCATAAGTGCGTGGTGTATTGCCGCCACTTGGTAATAACCTACGGGCTACATCTTTCAAATCTAGTAAGCTGATGCGCTGCGCGGCCCAATCTGCTGAGAGATCTGCTGGATCTATCCCCCATAATTTTGCGGTATAACCTTCAAAAAAGTGCTGATAAAGCGTTGGCCCAAAGCGAGATTTAATCCAATCGGCAAAACTGGCACTTTCCCTATCTTCTACTGGCTTGGTAAAGGGAAGTACGAAGAGAAGGTCTCGTGCTGTGCCCGTCAGCAGTGGCCAAGGTGCATTTTTTAGTATATTACTTAAGGCTAGAGGGTAATCATAAGTCCGGTCACGGTAGCGAATAACACTGCTACGCATAGAGTGCAGCAGGTCATCTTCCATTAGCTCTTCAATAAACGCTAGCAGTTCAGGATTATGAGTAATGAAGCGGTGTCCACCAAAATCAAACCGATAGGTTCCTCCTTTCGCTTCAAAAGTATGCGTTGCTGCCAAACCCCCTACTTGCTTGTCAGCTTCCAACACAGTAACGGAGAAACCCGCTTTTTGAAGCTCCCATGCAGCCATTAAACCTGATGGGCCAGCACCTAATACAGTGACTCTGTTGCCTTTTTTACTTAATTCCACAAATATAACCTTAAGGTGTTAAAAACTGAGTTTCGATTTGATTCAACTCCAGTACAGGAGGGTCGGTTATTAATTCAAGAACCTTAGCCTTTATCGCATTGGTTACCCATTGGGGGTAGAGGCGATACATTAGCTTTGAGCTAACCGTTAGGGGGTAAACCGCGTCACTCGGTAGGCTATAAATCTCATCTCGATAACCGTCGGCTGGAATACGCGTATCTTTCAGTAACTTTTCATAACGCCAGAATATCAAACCTACGGGCTTACCTTCTTTATCACCAAAAACCTTCATGAACATTCTGGCATCTGGGTCAACATTTCCCTCGTCATCTAAATAGCCACTTTTCAGGAGGGTCTTTCCATTTGCATCCGTAACATCAACCTGAAGCCAAAATTCTCGAAAATCGGCAACACCGGTTGGCAAAGCATGACCCGCCCCAATATTATTAACTCTCACCGTTAATTGTTGACCAACCAACGACTGTTCTAGGCTTGCTGAGCTTTTCAATAATTCGATGCTCATTTTCTCTAAGGATGGATTTCTTAAACCCACCAAGAAGTGATTAGCTCCGGTAAACTGATGCGTCACTACATTCTCTTTTAATCGACCACCATCAGTAGAATAGCCTGGGATATCTTCACCTATTTTCGAGATATCTCCATGCATATGACAAGCAATACAGCCACGATGTTTCTCTGGTTGCTCAGGATTATTATAAGAAGACGCTTCCCATTCTCCCCAAGTATCCACAATCATGACACCAAAGCCCGGTGAGAATTCGTTATGGCATGATTTACAGTACAGCTCATCTTTATAAAACGGCTGTAAATATGAATTTTTATGCACCTCTGGCTTAGCGTTTATCTGGCTTTCACCTAACCAGTTAAGCACCGCATTAGCGCTATTTTCAAAAACATACTGCTCCCTACCCTTTAGGTTTACCGTCATGGCCGCATTACCACCCGCATCTTCCAATTGGGTGATTCGGTGACAGAACAGGCACCCTGTACCCTCTTTAGGGCCGTGCTGCCCTTTAGCTAACTCTTGCTTAAGAGAAGTACCTTGTTTTTCAAACATGTCATTACCATGCCCTCTGAACGGTAAGCCACTCAATACCCGTTCAGGGTTATGACAGCCTGAGCACCAACCACGAAATGCCTCACCCTCTGTTGCTGCGGCGATATCTTCAAGCACACGATAATAAGGATTAGATTCCGACATTAAACGATGATTTGAGTCTACCCACTGTTCAAACATCTCGGAATGACAGGCCTCGCAGGCTGCAGAGTTAATCCACTCATCGTTGTGAACCGTACGACGCTCACCGTCTTCCAAACGCAACCAGTTAGCTAAGTAAGGTAAATTATAAGGGGCAACAATATAACGATGCAGGGCATTCATCATTGATAAAAGCTCAGCATCTGGCGTTGCTGGGTCAACCGCTTTGGCACCATCTCGGTCATCATGCCCCATGCCGCCTTGGGTATCCTGAATAATTCGAATGTAATCCCGAAGAAAATCACCTGCAATCATCTTATTCAGATTACCGTGTCCAACCACTGCATTCTCTTTCTTATCTTCGTGACGTTTTTCTACTAGATAACGATTAGTAAAATTAAAACCATCTAAATGACAGCTATTACAGCTCATCCAGAAGTCTCCGGTCATCGGATGGTTTTTAGTATCTTGGCTATTGGCACTGTTAAATAATTTCGCACCTCGCCTCAACTCTAAACTCAAAGGGTCATTAGTTACTGTCTTAAAAAGTGATGCTTCAGCGACTTTGACACGAGCAAACGGTGAATTTCCACCTCGGTGTAATAAAGCTATATCATGACTCATGGCATTCTGCACGTATAGATGATCACCCTTAACCAATAAGCCCTTAGGGTTATCACCCGGAATATGCCGTAATATCTGATTTACCTTAGCTCCCCCTTGTGGCAACTTCCCTTTTCTTCTTTTACTTCGCTTTTTCTTCCCTGTATTGGCTCTCGAACGATCAAACACCATTAAGTCTTCACTACCAGCCAAAGTTATATAGACTTTTTTTCCATCAGGGGAAAATTCAGCATCATGTGGGTTGGATACGATACGAGTTCGATTATTGTTATCGATAATATTGATTTGCTGAAACAGCTGCTTACGATAACCTCGCTTTTCGGTTTCTTCTCCGGGTACCAGAGTGACGATAGATACCGCAGGAAAGACAGTCGACTGAAACTGAAACGGGTGATCAAAATTCCATAATACATGAGGAAGCCAGGCCTCTTTTCCGTCTGGAGAGATAGCTATATCATCTAACAGGCGTGGTTGCCCCTGAGAAACAAACTCATCGCTATCGTGAGTCTCTTCAAGTGTAATGACCTTGATTAATTCGGGGGTCAAACCGGCTAAAGACCAGATAGATAGCTGCCCGGTCATTGCATGTGTAATCAACAGTCGCCCGTCAACCGTCAGCGCTATACCTCTTGGTGTTTCCGGGGTATTAATATCAGCAACAATTTCACCGCTGTGATTTAGCCCTAATAGCTTTCCTGTCTCAAAAAGCGTTGCCCAGTAGATCTTCTTCTTAGCATCATAAATAACACCAAAGGGACGCCCTCCGGTCTTTAGGCGATATTCAACATTAAGCGTATCAGCATCTAACCAAATAAGTTCGCCTGCGAGGTAATCGCTAACTAAAAGCTGACGTTCATTATTGCCTAAGGCCAATCTTCTTAAATCTTTTCCGATAGCCACTTCTAGTCTATGTGAAGACTCAGGAGGTTGCGGCCTGGTCAATTGAGAATTAGTTAACTCAGACCATGTGACGCTTCCTGCATCAAGGTTTGCAGTAAACATTCGCTGAGAGTGCTCTGCAACTATAATGGAACTGCTTGAAATTGAACTGTTTGATGTTGCATTAACAAGCCCCGAGCTAAAAAACACACAAAGAGAAATTACCCAAAGAAAGCACAAGCGGCTCACGCGGTTTTGCATTTGAATACCTTGACTCATTGATTAAACGTTGCTGTTTCTGATAAAAATAGACCATATAGGCTTTAATACAGACCATTTAACAGTATGTCGCATTAACATAGGAAAAATAATCAATGCTGACACAAGATGAGCCATATAAATTAGCCAGGCGAAGTTATCTCCTCTATTGCCTACGAATATAAGAAAAACACCCGACAACGCACACCCTAATAATAAATAATCAAGCAGCAAGCCCGTCGTTCTTAGCAGTTTCTTGCTGGATGATCTTAATAATTTGCGATGACTTAGCCAAAAAGGAAGAACCATTAATGGAAATAACAGCATACTTGATAACACATGAACAACCAGAAACAAACGCTCTACTGGCCAGGGAATAACAATTTGATTCCACAGCACGATACCACTCACAAACATCAAATAGAGTGACCACTCAGCAGATCTATTACGATATGCCAGTTGACGCCACCAACCAGAAGCAAGAGCATATAAGGTCATTTTTGATGAGGCGACGGGTAATGCTTTCATTGATAAAACTCTGTCCATAAGTTAAATGAGTTTACGTCTCATTTAGATTAAAACCATTATCAATATTATTTGAAACATTCATTTGATGATTATCAATCTTTGCTCAAATAAATTTGGCTAAATAAATACGACAAAACGGCGAACACTTTCATGCTCACCGTCTTTATATTGATACAGCTTATTTGGTAACGCGAACCTTGCCTGCAAAAACCATTGCGCGACCATGCTTTCCGCCAGCAGCAGTCACCTGGGGCACATTATCTGCGTCAGTATCTCCCCCCTTTCCTTCAATAACATTTTCACCTGAGTCACCTAACCATTCAGCTAGCTGTAAGCCCTGAGTAGTATCGCCTCCATTGATAACCGTACGGAACCATCCGGTATATCGCTCAACCAATGTTGATAATTCGAGTTCAGGAGATTTTTCAGACTCATTATTTTTAAGGTGCAGTATTGTTTCACGTAGCGCGCCCGATATTGCCGCAGCCGTCCAAGGCGTATGCTCAGTAACACCCCCCTTAACACTCCAAGTCCCTAACTCTGCATCGAAATATTCTTTTTCTACCGCCAGGTATAATGCTCTAGCCTCAGTTCTGAAGTTCACATTCCCTGTTGCGACAAATGCAGCTGACAAGCCTCTAATAGCAGCAAACTGCGCATCAAGAGACTGGCCTGCATCCTGTTTACCAAAAAGTGATGCACCATCAACCACCAAGCCATTTTTAGCTTTTAAGTTAGATATGATGAATACGGCCTGACGATTAATTATCTCAAGCGCACGTTTTCCCTGCTCTGTTTTCAAATCAATATCACTGGCATCTGCTGAAGCATAACCTACAGGTAAGGCATCTTGAGCGCGTTGAAAAATAGATAAAGCCACAATGGCATACGCAGCATCATAGGTGGTTACATGCGTGCCTTGCTTTCCATCAAAGCTATCAACCAACGTGCCCTGTTGATTATTAAAGTGCAGCACATCAATATTTTTAAACAACATTGAAGACAGGTTGCTGGACAAAGAGAAGCCATCAACACCTGTAATGTTGTTATTCGCTTTTAAATCTGTATTTACTTCAGGCGCAGCAGAAAACGGCTGACCATCAAATACGGCTCTAAAGGCAGGATTCTGCGCGGTATTGGCGCTGCGCTGATCAGTAAAGGCGAAGTATTCACTGGTGGGCCATAACAGCATCCAAGTATCCCGAAGTGTTGACTCAGAGGCCGTTACAGATAATGTTTCAATAGCATTTACATCATTTTTCAGTGATTCATTCACTTTAATTGCATGGGGAAACCAAATAGGTTGCTTTAAAGGATTATAATCAGGCCTTATTTTTACTCCTAGGTTTTTGCCGTCATAACCCAACTGATCTTGCAGGTAGAGCATTTTATCAAGTGATAGCTCTGTTAATATCACCCCGTTCATTCCGTCAACAGCAGATACACCTAGAGCATGCTTACCATCTTGATCCATTGTGGCAGATTCTGCCTCAAGCTCTTCATCACTTTCAATAACATGCATGCCACCCAAGAAGTCCTGAGACCACATAACTTCTTTGAGCAAGATGCCACCAATAGCAGCAGGCTCAAGTACTAATTCTCTTTCGCTTTTCACCCAGCCCAGTGTTTTGTAATCTCGATAGTAGGCAGGAATCTGAGTTGTTGCCTTAAATGACTTGCCTTTAGCGTCCTGAACTTCTACTTCATCCTTGTTAACGGTTGTTATATCAACAGGCTGTGCAAATTCTGGTAAGCCAGAGCGGTATGGAAGAGATATTGGGTAAAGATTCAACGGAATTTCTTCTGCAGGGTAGGCAACTGATTTTGCCAGTTCAACAAAGCGCGCCCCCAGGTTCTCCATTTTTCCACCACGGGATTTATTTTGAGGGCCATTAACTAAGTGCGGCCCCATTTTTGACTGATAATTAAGGGCGTACATGGCTTCTTCTGAATATTCATAACTTTCAATGCCCGCAACATAATCAAATGCTGTAGGCTGATCTAGAACAGAAGGGTCAAGTACATCAAGGTCTAAACCCAAGCTTTCCGCCAAAGGTTCGCCTGATAATTCAAACTCGGTATACGCCAGCATGCTAGCTGAGCTCAAAAAGCGATAGTCGGTAACTTCAGCTTTAGACGCAGCATTAACTGACAAGGATGTTAGAGATAAAACGGCCACGCCGGAACAAATAGACAAATAAAGCTTAGATTGCAGGTGCATTGGAGCCCTCGTAAATAGTAATGATTCTCATTAGATTTTGAGAATCATACCATCCAACACCGTAAATGCAAATAATTCTTATTTAGATTAAAATAATTGAGAGGGTATAAATAGAAAAGCCCCAACCTGTAAGGTTGAGGCTTTTAATATTACATAATTCTGTTTAATGCTTTATTTCAGGCGGTTTAACAACCCCCCTCATAACCAGCTCTTCTATCAGACCTGGCTCCAGCTCATGACAAAATTGACGAAAATATTTTTGAATAATCCTATCCGGTGATACCGAAGACTCATTTATCAAATCATTACGTGAAACTTCATCAGATAACCGATGATGCTTACCAAACTTCTTCCGGTATTGAATCTCCAATTGTTGTAGATGAAAAATACTTGCCTGGTTATAGATGAGCGCATTCATCAGCATGTCCCTCAATTATTGCTAATACCCATTAAAAGATTTGGCACAGGTCTTTACCACTTCTCTACATCTTCAATTCAGAGACAAGTAACCACCGCCTTCATTTATAATGTAGTCAACAATAACCAGTTCGACCACGTCACCAAGAGTGCTTTTTTCATGAGTCACAAACACTCTGTGGTTAAGCTATTGATACTAATAATCTAAAAAAATCAGGGGCAGAATTTTCTTACAATTCATTACACTTTTTAAACAACGGTTTCAGTTCTTTAGTTCTAATGGTTTCTAATACAGAGGTACACATAACAAAAAGTTATGTTTCCTCCATCATTCCTGCCATTTGTAAGATCTCATCTTGTGCTGCCAGCAATTCATCCATTGCTTCTTGCGCTTTAACTGGATCAAGTTGCATGCGTTCATATAACTCATCAGGAATAGCCTGAGTCGGCCCTACCGATAAGCCTCTTTCGCTTAATAAGTTACGAGCGATATATAGAATATTGGCAAAATCTGAGTTTACACCGTCAAAATCTGGGTTCTTTTGGTGACGTAATGCCACAATCACTTCTTCGGGCATATTCCATACAGACATTAGCGTACTGCCTACCTGCTCACGAGTTATGCCTAACAAGAAATGTTCAACATAAGATGGGTCAATATGAGGGTTGGCTTCTATATAGCGGCAAATCAAAGAAAAGTGAGGCGGAAATACATGTGCCAATACTAAATAACCAAAGTTATGAAGCAAACCAGAAAGATAAGCCAGACCAAACCCAGGACGATGCTCCCGTGGAATAACGTTTATTAACGCCCCCGTGGCTGTAGCCATCCAGATAGCTTGCTGCCAATAAGGGGTATAACCTTCAGGTTGTTCTTTAGGTAGCTGAAGTGTTCTGCCCAACGCTAAACCCATAGATAGGTTCATCACCAAATCAAAGCCTAAGACCCTCATAATGGCATCATGTACTGATTTTATTTTTCCCGGGGCAGAATAAAAAGACGATGACGCCCAACTAACAACCTGAGCAGAAAGACTAGGGTCAGCCTCAACAATATCAGCCAAATCATTAACACCCGCTTCAGGGTCAACTCTTAAGTGGATAATCCTCTGGGCTGTTTGAGGTAGAGGAGGTACTTCTAGCGTATCTTCAAGGCGTTGTTTTATACGCAAATAGGTGAATTTTTTAATGGCATCATTAATTTGCTCAAGGTCTTGAGCCGGTGCACTTCGGTTTATATTAATTGAAGCAATGGGGACGGAGAAACGCTCTTCTCGTGCATCCGCCAATAGGTCGGTGAATAGCTGTTTATCAAGTTGGATCATCTTGCCCTGTTCACCTGATTCCAGATATACGACATCCATATCCAGTACAGATGAATCTACCACTGAAGGAAGACCGGTAATGCCAGGTAAAGCAGGAAGATCACTCAAACTGTACTTTGCTCTAAGGCTATCAAGGTCATCAGATGCAAGAGCAACCAAATCTCTCCCCAAGCGGCTATTTAAGGTATCTACATCTAACATGCAATTAGCAGGAAGAATAACTTGCATTCGCCCTAATACGTCATGCATCAACACCATTTTCACAACACTGCCTTCTGGAGCTTGTTGAGGCTCAATCAGCGTTAATGGATTCTTAGTCTCGCTGCCATTGTTTTCAATTACCTTGCTCACTGCACTGGGTATCATTTTATATTTTGCTCTCTTCTTTCCCGCTGGGGACTTAACGTTTTATATATAGTGATTAGTGTAGATCAACCGTGGTTTAGTTCAACCGTGGTTTAGTTCAACAGCGCTTAAACAGCGCCATATTGCACATTATTACCCAGCCATCGCTCAATTAGGGCATCAACCCGCTGTTTGTCATTCAACATAGCGGGAGCTAAGGTCTTAATTTCTGGTAACCATTTTTTATCCCGCTCCAACTCAGCCAGTCTGAACTGCATTAAACCCGTCTGCCTTGTACCTAAGACTTCACCAGGGCCTCTTATCTCAAGGTCTTTTTCCGCAATAACAAATCCATTATTGCTCTCCCTCATTACTTTCAGGCGTTCTTTTCCGTTTTGAGATAATGGGGGGTGGTACATCAGCACGCAAAAGCTAGCGATATCCCCCCTGCCAACCCGGCCTCGTAATTGATGCAATTGCGCTAAACCCAAGCGTTCCGGATTCTCAATAATAATTAAGGAGGCATTAGGTACATCTACCCCTACTTCAATAACCGTGGTGGCAACTAATAAATCTAAATGCCCTTCTTTGAACGCCGCCATAACTGCGGATTTCTCTTTTGCTTTCATTCGTCCATGAACTAAACCTACTTTTAATTCAGGCAACTGATCAGTCAAAGCACCCGCAGTGACCTCTGCGGCCTGACACTGCAATGCTTCTGACTCTTCAACCAAGGTGCACACCCAATAGGCCTGCCGTCCCTCTAAACATGCTTTACGAACACGTTCAATGACGTCAGTTCGACGCGTATCTGATAACACGACGGTTTCAATGGCTTGCCTGCCTGGAGGGAGTTCGTCAATGACTGAAGTATCCAAGTCAGCATAAGCACTCATTGCCAAGGTGCGGGGAATGGGAGTGGCAGTCATTATTAATTGATGAGGTACAAAACCGCTATGCTCACCCTTATCCTTTAATGCCAGTCGCTGATGAACACCAAACCGATGTTGTTCGTCAATAATCGCCAAAGCCAGCTTATGAAAATGAACTTCCTGCTGGAATAAAGCATGGGTACCTATCACAACAGATGCCTCTCCCGAAGCAATACGCGACAAGGCCTCTTCTCGTTGTTTGCCTTTCGTTTTACCGGACAACCAAGTCATTGAGATACCCATGGGAGAAAACCAGTGCTGGAAATTAATCCAGTGCTGTTCTGCAAGAATTTCTGTTGGCGCCATTAAAGCAATCTGACAATGATTATCCACCGCCTGCAAAGCCGCTAATGCCGCCACGATGGTTTTACCTGACCCTACATCCCCTTGCACCAGTCGCAGCATTGGCATGGATTTTTTAATATCTGCTGAAATTTCATTAACAACATTCTGTTGTGCTCCGGTTAATGAAAAAGGCAAAGACTCTAACAGCGCATCATGCAAAACTTCTCCTCCACTTAAGGGGATGGCCTTATGAGACTGCACCTCTTGCCTTAAACGAAGTAAACTGAAGTGGTGAGCTAACAGCTCTTCAAAAACGAGTCGTTGTTGATAAGGGTGAACTCCGTCAATCAACAACAGCTGATTGGCATCAACCGGGGGGTGATGTAAATATCGGATAGCCTCATTAATACTGGGAAATTGGTAGCGCTGCCTAATGGTATCAGGTATCCAATCTCGGATTTCATATCGGTCAAGCCATGATAAGGCTTGCTGACACAGGCTTCGAATACGGTTTTGCTGTATACCTTCTGTAAGCGGATACACTGGCGTGAGCATCTCTTCAACAGGTGTTAACTCATCACCTGAAATCACTTTATATTCAGGATGGTATAACTCTAAACCCGCTCGACCTCTACGCACCTCACCAAAGCAGCGAAGCCGTGAGCCTTCTGACATTTGTTGCTTTTGTGCAGCGTTAAAGTAAAAAAACCGCAATGACACAAAACCATGACCATCACTTAACGAAACCTGCAAACTTCGGCGTCGCCCCATTACCACTTTGCTATCTGTAACCTCTCCCTCAACAACACAGTGATCCCCCACCCTTAAGCTGATAAGCGGAACAATACGTGTGCGATCTTGATAACGGTGCGGTAGATGAAAAAGAAGGTCTTGTACGGAGGCAATACCCAGTTTAGACAAAGTCCCCGCCAAACTTGCACCCACGCCCTTTAAGGCGGTTACTGAAATATCATCAAGTGTCGGCACTGACCACCCTACACTGCCCTGCGGCCATAGATAAAATATCGATTGCTTTAGGTCTGGGGAACGTGACTCTCCAGGCTAAACCAACCGTTCTATAAGGCGCTGGCGCAACAAAAGGTCTGATCTCTAACATGTCATGACTAAAATGCCCTATTGCGGCAGACAAGGGCAGCACAGTAATACCTAAACCTGAAACGACCATATGACGAATCGTTTCTAAGGAGCTACCTTCTGTTATTAGCCTGGGTGCTGTTTCATTTTTCGGAGCCTGCGTTGATAGGTTCACTGCATTCATTAGTTCAGGGCAACTTTCAAGTACCTGATCACGAAAACAGTTACCAGGCCCTAATAACAGCAAGTTATCAGTAAGTAATTGCTCACTTCTTAGCTCCTCATATTGAGTTAGAGGGTGCCCTTTAGGTAAAAGCACCACAAAGGGCTCATCATACAGTGGCAGGGTAACCACTTCAGGCTCATCAAACGGCAGGGCCACAAGAATCGCATCTAGCGATGAACGTTTGAGTTTCTCACGCAATACTGAGGTGTAGTTTTCTTCTATATAAAGCGGCATGGAGGGCGCTGCACGATGAAGTTCAGGCATCAAATGAGGAAACAGGTAAGGGCCAATGGTATAAATGGCTCCGACACGCAAAGGTGCCCCTAATTGATTTTTCCCTTCTTGGGCAATATCTTTAATAACACCCACCTGATCAAGCACTTTTTGTGACTGCAAAACTAATTTCTGCCCCAGTTCAGTAACCGCAATATGTCCTTTACTGCGCTCAAATAGGGTTACACCTAGCTCTTCTTCCAGCTTTTTAACGGCTACGCTCAATGTTGGCTGACTCACAAAGCACTTTTCAGCGGCTCGGCCAAAGTGCTTTTCTGATGCTAATGTGACAATATATCTGAGTTCTGTGAGCGTCATAATATTCGCTATAGTGCTTTCATAGAGTAAATAGTTAATAAAGAATAAATCCAGAAACTAACAAGTGCAATGGGGAATACCGGAATGAGCCATAATATCCTGATAGTTGGCTGTGGTAGCATCGGCCTGAGGCTGGCTATGAGTATGAAATATCAACATCAGGTTTACGGACTCAAGCGTAATGCAGAGGGTTTACCTGCTGAGATTAGTGGAATTTCAGCA
>ENA-OSET01001839-OSET01001839.1-sediment-metagenome-genome-assembly--contig:-NODE-1839-length-21351-cov-52.058663_pt1 | contig 21351 bp, 26 predicted proteins | sample MGYA00237882_ERZ534229 | MGnify/ENA primary metagenome ERZ534229 (study PRJEB26408, sample SAMN06266212) | sediment metagenome | isolation source: Hudson Canyon methane seep mesocosm | place... | reverse complement strand
ACTATAAACCGTTCTTTTTTTGCTCATGTCATACTCCAATTTTTAAATCATTTTACGGCGATTGGAATAAGGCATCTAATTTTTGTGTCGGGAATTATTGGGGGATTATACTGTTAATGACCAAGAAAAACTAAGCTAGGAGTTTGTCGGGCTTGTATTAAGATAAAAACAAAGACTTATAGATAAATCATTCCATAATGGCCGTTAGAATTGATTTTTATAGTATCTTTTAGCGCTAAATTTGATTTTATCAAAATAAAATTATATTTTTATTCAACTACTTAGAAGCCCGACAAGCTCCTAGCTATACCCATCATAAAATGCCAATGCATTCAGACTAATTAATTGCTCCTTCATCAAAAAAAACCTTCATATCTTGAGTATAATCTTCCCAACGTCGATCTTCCCCAATACTGACTCTACCTTCTCCCCAATCACCTTGCACTTGATCAATTAACTCTACCGTTTGAGCCCTTGCTCGCTGCACATTTCTATCATTATAAAGGCCTGATATCATGCCCAGCATATTAGTAACTTGTTGTGATGACATTGAGATATCCTTACTAACACTTAATGTTTTTAGCGTATTGTAGTCATCTTCGTAATCCTCCCTTATCATGCTGATAACTTCTGCCTGCGACTCTAAATAATCTTCCATTACCATTAAGTGCTTAACGGGGTCTTGTCTTGGTTGTGCATGCTTAACCCGCTTCAATTTATCTCCCAATGAAAAACCTAGCATGAGAATATTTGACCTGCTTGGATTCTTACTAATAGAAGGATCCTTCATTAATACGTTTATGATATTCGTCATACCTATAACTTGCTGCTTTGTTTCTTGATAAAATTCAGGTGAGAGATTCCTATTCAACAGATGCTCATCATTCGCTTTTTTACTAACCGCTTTACGTAATTTAATAACTGTTCCTTCAAGTCTATTTGTTAATTGCTCCATCTTAATAACTGACTCAATTTCAGGCTCTAGCATTTTAACTCTCTCATTTACAAACTTAGCTATCGCATAGTTATAATCTCTTGAGTTCCTTGGCAAAGCTTGGGCTTTACTATGCCAGTAGTTAGCTTTTTCTTGGACATCAGACGACCTTATCTTCTTTATTTTTTTTGATTGCTGACTAAACTCTTGATAAGTTTTGTTCATTTTCTCTTGAAGGTCCAACACTAAAGTACTCTCTGCTTGACTTAACCCCACAAAAGAAATAAAAAAAAATGTAATGAATAGTTTCAAATAAATTTTCATCAGCCTTTCCTAGTTTGTTGTTTTATATAAGTTGATTCACGTAACGCCTCTATCTCTACAGATATTTGTCGTTTCAATGCCAACATTTGTTTGTTTCTTTGCTTCAGTTTTTTTTCCATCACAAGCGCCTGACGTTCTTTATAAGAACTACGCTTGTTTACATCCGCTAATCTTTTTAATAACAAAAAAAAACATCTGCTTCTCGTCTCTTGTTTTTATTAAAATTAAGTCCTGATTGAATCATATTGGCTCCTCCTCTCACCATCTCATCAACTAAAGGCTGGTGATAATAATGCAAAACTTGTTTTATTACATCATTTTGATGACGTACCAGTGTTAACTGATACTTAATAATCTGAAAATCATTTGCCAAATCTCTTAATACTAATGCCTGACTTTTAATGACCTTAAAATGCGCATAATATCTATCAGATAGATATTCTGATTGAGCTGACTGCTTTACTATTTCACTCATTTTTTGTTTATAACCTTTATACTTCTGATTCCAATCCGTCATTTTCTTATCGGCAAGATTCACCTTATTTTCTATATTATCTATTTCCAGCTGAAATCCTGTTTCTAAAGCCAACACAGAATTGCTACTCAGCATTAATAGAATCAAAAAACCTAAATTAATTTTCATTGTCTTTTCCTCTATTCTACGAATTGTTTGTTATGCTTTTAAACAAAGCGCCCCAAAAAAAACTTATTAAAATAATCGTTAACAACAAAGCTACAGATCCACTTGATAAATGAACCTCTTGTTTTGCTAAACTCAATACCAAATACTTAACTACCTGGTTTGCTGGTGGTATAGCATCCAACAAATATTGAGTAAAAAAACCCCCACCCACCACACAGGCCAGTGATGACGCTGCATGTGACAATCCGTGTTTAATCATTGTTGCCCCCTGCTCGTATATTGCCTATAAAAACTAATGACCTGATCAGCATAAATATGTGTTTCATTTGGAATAATGCCTTTATTAACATTCCCAGGTCCTGTGTTATAAGCCCACAATGCCTTCCTCACGTCCTGATACTGTCTTATTTGCTTAACTAAATACTTTGTACCGCCATTAATGTTTTGCTGAATGTCAAACACATCTATAACACCTAATTCCTTCTGAGTTATTGGCATTAACTGCATTAATCCTCTGGCACCTGCACCCGATTTTGCATAAGGGTCGAAATTTGATTCCGCTCTAATTACAGCTAATAACATAAAAGGGTTAATACGATGTTGTTTAGATGATTGATTAACACCTTTTATAATGGCTTGTAACTGATCTTTATTTACCCTGTCAGCATGCGATATAACAGGATTAAACAAAATATAAAAAAGTATAGCGAACGTGGTTTTTGTATTAGTTTTCATCATTGCCTCCTAGTCGGTAAATAGCATCATAATAGATGACGTTATGATGCCAATTACCAAACAACCGATGCGTTGATGTTGATGACCTTACCTTGTTGTTCTACTTTATTTATCTGTAACAGTATGTTTTGTGCTTGCTTAACATAGCTAAAACTCACTTTATCCAGCTCTGATATTTCTATATTTTGTTGTACTAAAGCATGCTGTAATAAACCAATAAAATGCGCTTCCACCTGTTGTGGAATCATTATCAGAAATCGATAAGCTCCCTTTCCTATTTTGTTTTCAATTAATTGCAAATAGTTTTTCCTTAGCTTTGATGGTACATCATTACTTACATCTCTAGTTCTACTGGCAAAGCCAGCCACTGGAATATACGTCTCAAATTTCCCTTTATGTAGTTTGCCTACCAATCGTTTTTTTTGCCGGTCATAGATAGCTAGCTGCCCCCCTTTACTCTGAATAATTGCCAAATAACGGCTAAATGAAATTTTTAACTCTCCCTGTAATTTAGGGGCTTGCTTATTATTAAGTAGTTTCAAACCACTTTCAGTTGCTGTTTTTTCAGTTACTTTAATGAGCTTTTTTTGCTTTGCTTGTACTTCCGGCTTTGTTTCAATGGCTTTAGGCGACACTACCACCATGGGTACTAACTTTTGATAACTATCTTTAGGCTTTAGCTGTTGCTTTTCCATTGACGTTGACATTGGTACTGGGTATTTTTTGTTATGTTCCTGCAATAGTAAACCAGCAAGTACAAAGGCAATAACAATCAATGCCAATCCTCCTTGTCGCCAACCAATAACACTAACGTCCATCACTCACCTGCCAAATTTGAATATCTAATTGATTAGCATCTAAAATTAGATCTTGAAATACACCACTTTCTACTCTGCGATCCACACGTAACCTCAACGCCTGTGGCTGCTCTATCTCTAACCTGTGCAACATTTTTTGATAGTCATTAATATTCACGCTGGTTTTTCCAGGCAACTTTAGCTGGTACCGTACTTGTTGATCAGCAATAAAAAAAATCTCTAGTAATCCTGTTTCTGTGCTATCAGGTGCTAAGCTATCACTGCTTTTCTTAGTTTTGGTACTTTCCATAAAGGTCAATACTTCATTCTGTACAAGCGGAGCTAACACACCTAAAGAAACCATAAACGTTACAGCTAATACTGCAAATAAATCTGCTGCAATCATGGCATAAGCCTTCATAAGTTTTCACCTTCATTTAACACAGCTTCCGTTTCATTCAAAATCCTTATAATATCTACCTTTTGCGCATGAACATCTTCCCAACTATGTTTAGCAGTCTTCTTAACTGTATTACTTACATTTACATGTGGACCTACACCAGTATAAGTATTGACTTTATTCATAATAATTAGAGCAAATATAATTCCGCAAAAACCCAAAAGAATATCGGTTAAATTTGACATGTTCGCCTCCTGTTAAAATCGTTTCCTTGCAAAAAAATATGGCCTTGTTAGTTATGCATCTTATTGCAGTATGTTATTTATAACTTGTCGTAACCGAGGATCATAATTTCGACCTTTATAGGGCATAGCATTCATTGCATGGCTAATTTCCAAAACATATTGCATTGCTGGTGTAATCATCACATCTTCGTTTATTAACTGTTGTAAGCGTTTACTGCTATAGTTAAAGTCGCCTAGCTTTCCTTGCTCGAGATACTCAATAGATAGTGCTGTCAGTATGGCTCGCTCAAAATCACCTTCCGGACTAGCATATCCATCTAACAACTGTTCATAGATAAAAGGAGCATCTCCACCATCTGCCTTAAGCGCTTGTTGTAATTTTTGTTGAACCATCTGCATTGGGCCATAATTAAATTCACCTAGCGTTATATCCCCCACTAATTTATTCTCAAGTACAGAACTATCTAAACGCTTTGAATAGTTAGAACAACCTGTCATAAAAATAGTTACTAACACTAAAAACCATAAAATTAATTTATTCATTTGAATCACCTTTAAATTCATAATTTCTTTCGTCACCCTGCACATCATTCAATTCATCACCGCTGTTTTCAGACACTGCCGATACTGGTTTGGATTGAGGTAAAATACTTTGCGATACGGCTTGTTCTTTTTCAAAGAAGACAATAAGTAAAACTCCCGCAGGTATACCAATAACGCTACCCCAAGCAGTGCTTAATAATGCAATTGATAAGCCGTGCATCAAAGCACTAACGCCATCCAGTAATTCTGTGACACCATTGGCTAATGAAAACTGAGACGTCCCTTCCACAGTACCCAACACGGTACCTAAAAGACCTAATGAAGGTGCCGCAAAGCTGATAATTTTAAGCAATATCTTCATTTTTTCTGACTGTCTTGAACCTGGCTCTACAACAAAATTAATCACCACAGCCAACAATAGAAACGATAAAGGCAGTAACCCAATCATAACTACCCCAACTTTCCCCCACCAATAAGCTAATACAGCTAATATTGATTGTTGCATTTTAAATCCACCATAAGACAGCACCATCACGGCTGATCCCATCAATAAGTTATTAATCGTCGAAACCCTATAAGTAAACATGGTTACCTCCCCCTACTTTTTATAGATACTAAAAGTCTTTTTCTGAAACAAAGCCGCTGGTTTAACTTGATAACCAACCAAGCGTTTTAATTCATATTGAAAGACACTGTAAGCAAAAACGGGATAGTCATACTCAGACTTTACATCACCAGCCAGTCTATTAACAAAAGCTTCATGTGCGTATCTAACACAATTTTTAGCAAGATATATTTCATATTTACCAATAGTATAAATAGCCTCTGCGTACTGACTTGCGGATTGGTTTTGTATCCAAGTTTTCATTAATACTTTCTTTGCCTCAGAATGCTTATGCCAATATTTTTTTACCCTATTTTGTTCGCAACTTGCAGTTGCAGTCCCTACAAGTAAAAAGCATAAACTCATAGCAAGTAAAATATTAATTAAAGAGGTTCGTGATTTCATGGCTATCTCCTAAAATTTTAGCGCCCTAACAACGTGTCAATGGCTTGCATACGACTAGATGTATTACGATTCAAAGCCAAAATATCTTCAACTTTGTATTTGTCTTTATACTTAGATCTATATCTGGTTTTATTAGCAGATAAACGTTGAGCAGTATCTCGATTTAACGCAGCTAAATCCGTATCATTAAAGCCATTACCTTGCTGACTGTTTTTCTGAGATGAACTATAAACAGGCTCATCTAAAACAGATGCATTAACAATAGGAAATTGATCAGTATTAAGCACTTCATTAACACTTGGATCTGCCGTGGTTAAACTAGCCTGTAGAACTGCTTGTTTATCTAATAAAGTCGAGTTTTTATCAGATGAGTTATTTTTTGGTTCCACATCAGGTGCACTAACAGAATTGTTCACCTGCTCAGGTAAAACTGCACCAATTTCCTGATAGATTTTAGAACTATTTTTTTCTATCTCCTGATCAGAAAATTGGGCTAAGCCATAAAAAACAGCTGCGATAGCGGCAAGAGGAATAAATAGTTGTAACATGACGGTCTCCTATGAAATGAAAGATTACATAAGAGACATATATCGAATTCATGCCAACTAAAGGGCTTACTCAAATATGCCTGAATAAAATAGAAAGGTGATAACGAAGTGGTTAAATTCTATTGCCCATTGGCACATGTATCACAGAAACAACTGGGTACCTCTCGCAATACAGTGAGTAAATACTTGGCGATGCCTGTTGCTGAGATTAGTGCGACGCAGGTGAATAGCGACAGAAACAAGAAGCTAGATGGTTATCGTGATTACGTCAATTACTACAAACGTACCTGGCTTATCTGCTGTTAAGGTATAACTCCAACAGCCTATTCCTGACATTCCACTAGAAGCAGGAACCATACTACCTAATTTAACAGATTAACTTAGATTTTAGTTACTCATCAAAAAATCTTGCATATAAATCTGGGCTATTGCTAATAATAACGGAAAAACAATGGATAGAATAAAGGAAGACAAATATTTCCAACCCATAAAAAGGCTTTCCACCTTATCATTTAACTCTAATTGCTCTTCCAGTCGATACAACTCAAGAATAACTTTAATACTGTTAATATCATCTTTCTTTGTCAACAAAAGAACTTGTTCAGTAATTTTATCTAAACGTGCCTCTTTAATCTTATGGATCTTTTTTCTCACAACAAACATAGGGTACATTACTCCAGCCATACCTGTACAAATAATCCCTAAGATCACACACCAATACCATATGGAAAACTTATTAATTGGCCATAAATTTGCCTGAAAAAGAATAATAAATAATCCTGCAAAAGCTGAAAATAAAAATGAAATCCATAACAGAATTTTTAACGTTGGCATTATCTTACGTAAACAAATTCTAGGTGACGGGATCAATTCGACATGCTTAACAACTGTAACCAACTTAAGCACAGAAAATATCAACCGAAACCCCGTTACCAAGATAAACATAATTGGCACAATCGACATTGTCAGGCTTATTGTTCTTAGAAAGAGACCATTAGTGCGGGCAAACCAATCCTGGCCCATAAAGTCAAACACGGTAAATCCAATATTTCCCATCCATGTTATGGAAATTAATAAATAAAAAAAAGTAATTGCAGCACAAGACAAAACCACCGTAGATTTATGAGCAGCAAGCTGATTCAATATACTTGAAACATTATTCCGAAAACTAATCTTACTTTCTTCTGAAATAATCACATCTATATTATTGATATGCGCATCAATCACAGGCCTAAACACTGAATACAACAGAAACGATAAAAACATACCTCCTCCACCCAATGGCCAAATAAAATGTAGCAGCAAATTACTTTGCCCAGATAACCATAGAGGCAGCGTCGCCACCAAATACCACACAACCACATAAAACAGAAGCATGCCAGAAAGCTCTATTAGTTTCCTTTCTTTTACCACAGCATCCATCCAGGAAATTACCGTTGTACGAGGAATAGGGGGTAATGTTTCCATTTTTCTTATAATGATCTAATTATTTTAGTATGTAGCCACTTTATTTAGGTAAATATTGCAGCCGTGTCGATGTAGTTTATTAAATCATAATCTGTTGATTCATAAACCAACTCACCAGAATAAATAACAAATCCCTTGGAGCTATTTTTAGTAAGGCCATTAAAAAACTTGATCCCCTTAATAAAATCACGATGAAATGTCATTGATGATTTTATTTCAATCGGTACTAACGCTCGGCCTTTTTTGTAAATCAGATCTAACTCGTTACCTTTACTGGTGCGATAGTAATACAAATTATGCGCCTCCCCTTGGTTATATCTTGCTTTCAACGCTTCAGTAATAACCAGGTTCTCAAAAATACTGCCATACAATGGATCTCTTTCAATTTGAGATGGCTTTTCTATGCCCAATAAATAAATTAATAAGCCAATATCGGTAAAATATATTTTAGGGGATTTAATAACCCGTTTACCAAAGTTTTCAAAATAAGGTTCGAGTTTAAAAATAATAAAAGAGGCTTCTAAAACAGCCAGCCAGCTTTTCAAGGTATTACTACTTACCCCAGTATCATTAGCTATTGAAGACAAATTAACAATTTGGCCCACCCTACCCGCCAATAATTTAAGAAATTTTGTAAAGGTAGACAAATCTTTTAAGTTAATGAGTTGCCTAACATCGCGCTCAATATAGGTCTCATAATAATTCCTATACAGTCTGGTAGGGTTAATATTATCCTTGTAAATCCGAGGTAAAAAACCACGATACATTATTTCAAACTTATCGATTTCTATTCCTGCCTGTGTTAACTCACTTATCGATAAAGGCAATAACCTTAAGATAGACGTTCTTCCTGCAAGAGATTGAGAGATGGATTGATGTAACTGTAATTGATGGCTACCCGTCAGAATAAAGCGGCCCTTACCTTTACCATTCATCTCACCTTCATCAACTTTCACTTGAATATATGAAAGCAGTTCAGGAACACGCTGAATTTCATCAAAAATACATTTCCCTGAATATCTGGAAAATAAGGCATTGGGATCAGAGTGTGCCAACTCACGAATATCAGGATTTTCCAGATTACAATAGTCATAATCAGGAAAAGCCATTTTGACTAAAGTGGTCTTACCCGCTTGCCTGGGGCCAATCACTGTGACGACAGGGTAATCTTTCGCTGATTGGAGCAGTTCATTTAAGAGTTGACGTTGTATCATGAGTCAACAATAACACGGACCGGTGTAATTTTGAAGTTTAACTTTACATTTACACCACAACCATTTCTCGTTGTTGTCACTAGTCAAAAAAATGCAGGTTAAATCAACGAATTAATTCAATTTCTTTCTGAAAATCAGACCATGCCTTATCCGCTGTCAGTACAATAGGTTTGTGGTATTTTGCTGTAGTAAGACAAGCTCTGTCGCCCAAGGATAGACCCTTACCTTGTGTCAAACGCCTAATTCCACCAAGCAATAGCTACCTCTTATTCAAAGGGAAGAACGTCCAGGTCCATTTCATTCTCTGGCATCCCTACTTTATTAAGAACACTGGCAACCTCAGCCAAATTTACGGAAGAAATAGCACTAAAAGGAATATGTTGCGAGACAGTTTCTGCCCCTTTTTCATCTCGAAGCAAGTAAAGCAGAAGCATCGTAAGTATTCAGACACCCCCTAGGGATTTCACCAATTGTTCAGTTCCAAAACGAACTATCAATAGCTTGGAATAGTTTTTTGGCTGAAATCTCAATTTTTTGGTAGGGTCTCTGAATATTTACGAAGCATCAAGCAGATAGTTGTTACTCATTCGCTAGTTCTTCTTGTCTATCATTGAATAATAGACTGACAAGATCAGTCTCTGGCTTCAAATACTGACTGACTTTTTCTGTGCTTTTTTTATGGACTCATTAACAAGTGATATTTCTATATGGTCCCCTTTTAGTGAAATTATCACGCCTTCCCCTTCAGTAAGACCAAGTGCTTTTCGGTATTGACTAGGTATAACTAACCGGCCCGATTTGCCTATTGTTATCATATGGTGCATTGCTACCACCTTTTAAACCAAATGTCACAGATATTATAATGACAACTTATTAATTGTGTCATTTTTATTCAGCAGGGTAATCAATTTTGCACTATTCTTCATTTTTTTTATTCATTCAACTTTACTATCCGGCTAATTGTTGAATAATGCTTACCAAAATAAAGACCAATTTCTTTTAATGTGTAACCACCCGACAAATAAGCTTTAACAATTGCCTGATTCTGATCGCTGTATTTATCATCATAATATTCCAATGACTTGGGCAACTTCCTTTTTTGAAGACGCGGCACATCACTCAAGGATGCCTTTTTGTTGATTTGCTCTTGCTTTTGGTTGATAAACTCGTCTGAACCAAGAAATATCTGATTTTTTAATCTATCCCAAATTGAAGGTAAGCCAACACCTTCTCTTATAAAATTAATATATCCGGCAATAGCTTTATTTCGTTGTTTAGAAAATTGTCCTAATATCCAGTCAGATTCTAACCAAGGGGGAGCAACGGCTTCGCTAGTCATTGCTTGATAACTGCTCCATTCCCAATCACCAATATTTTTTATCATATGTGCACGTACTGGATTCAAGACCACATAACGCGCCAATTCCAGTAAATACTGATCCTGTTCAACCAAAATACCTTTATAACGACCTTGAAAGACATGCCCTACGCGTTTATGAGCTCGATTAAAGTACTGAGTATAAACGCCATTCAAGTGCCTCATCCCTTTTGAAAGATTGGCATCTACTGTTTCTACAACTATATGATAATGATTGTCCATCAAACAATAAGCATGGCATCGCCAGTTAAACCGCTGGCAGGTATTGCCTAAAGTTTCTAACCATTTTTCACGGTCTTCATCGTTATCATAAATAGCCTCTCTCCTGTCCCCTCGTGAGGTTACATGATATAAACCGCCTGCTAATTCTAATCTTAGTGGTCTTGCCCTAATATCCAATCAGACTCTACCCACGGTAGTGTAGCTACTTCACCAATCATTATTTGATAACTGCTCCACTTCCAATCACCGATATTTTTTATCATTTTTGCACGTACTGGATTTAAAACCACATAACGCGCCAACTCAAGCAGGTATTCATCTTGTTCAACCAAAATACCTTTGTAGCGGCCTTGGAATACATGGCCTACACGCTTATGATTGCGATTAAAATACTGAGTATAAACACCATTCAATTGCCTCATTCCCTTAGATAAATTGGCTTCAGCTGTTTCTATCACTATATGGTAATGATTATCCATCAGGCAATAGGCATGACAACGCCAGTTAAAACGATCACAGGGGGATTCTTTAACCATAGTAAGTATAGTATTTGTAATCAAATGAGAGTTAATGGTAAACTGAGCCTGGCTGTTATCTATAGCCTTTAATAAATTAAATATGGAGTAGACAATGAGTATAGAAAAGAAGCTTGGGTATAAAAAAGTTAGCTCAAAACCTGTTGAAAACAGAAAGGATATCCCAAAAGATACTGATAATACGGGGGGAAGCTGTAACTGATTCCTAGTACATTTAAATTTTATTGATATAAGCCTACCTATTTAACAAGGTGAAAATGGTAGGCTTATGTGGCATAGCCGTCCAGGAAAAATAAATTAACAGTTAAGAATTGGAAAGTATTTTGATTTTATTTGATTGCATCATTATTCGCCGAATGGACACTTTTACATTAACATCCCTAATAGATGATGATCATCATGAATTTAATGAATATGGGGTAACTGTTCTAGAACGCTTATTAAAATATGAATCACCAAAACAATTAAAGGATGAGGAAGAACAGTTTATTTATTCAAAGATTAAAAGGTTTATAGTATCCGGTACTTTTCAAACATTAAATATACATTTTGGAACATTAGAAAAAGTATCTATCGAACTATTAACTAAATGCAACTTGAAGTGCAAACATTGTTACTTAGGAGAAGAAAGGGATGCCCATACCATTACTAATGATACCTTTCAAAATATTTTAGAAATATCTAAGAATAAAGGAGCATATAGAGTAGCTTTAACTGGTGGTGAACCATTCCTAGATAAAAATATTTTTAAAAAAATTAAAATTGCTAGAAATTTAGATTTCATGGTGACATTAAATACAAATGGTATTTTGTTAAATGAGGAAAAAGTAGTTTTTTTAAAAAAGCTAAAAGTTGCACATATAACTATTACATTAAATGGAAATAAATCCCAACACGAAACGATATATGGGCTCGGTACTTATGATAAAACAATTGAGACCATTGCTTTATTAAAGAAACATGGCATCAGTACTGGTCTAAACTGTATGGTTACTAAATACAATATTAATTATATTTCTAAGTTTAAAATTCAGATGCAGGAAGAGTATGGAATTAACATTATCAATTTATCACAAATTTACAATGAAGGAAGTGCAAAACTATATAATGATTTAAGCTTAGATGAAGCAGAAATTAAGCGGATTAATATTAGTAAGAAATGTGACCAAAATTATCATCATGGTTTATCTTGTTACGCAGGCCTACGTTCGTTTTTTATACATTCAAATGGCGATGTAACACCATGTACGGAATTAAAGTTTATATCTGGTAATTTGTATATTGAGCCGATTGACTTAATAATAGAAAGAATGAAGAAGAAACATCAAATATCAAGTAGTAAAAAAATTATTCCAATAGTTTCTGAGGTTCTACAAAAGCCCCTATAGTTATTTGTTATATTCTCAATTTATAAGGTAAGCGATTATTGAAGCGGGTACTTGCGTTATTTGACGGCTTGATTTTTTTTAATGCAAAAATGGGGTCAAATGCAAAAATGGGGTCAGGTCTTTCCGTAACACACCAATTGTAACCAGCCCTAACCCAAGCAACTCCATTATATGTAAGCTTAATAACAGAATCAACAACCCCATTCAATTCAGTAATATCACTTCTTCAAACTATTATTTCCATCCGGATAAATCTTGACTTGCTGATTCCCTTGATCAAAAGTCGTATGAGATTTGGTAATATCACCATTAATATTGTAAACACAAAAAAACGGGGTCAGGTCTTTCCCGTACTACACACAAAAAAACCTTCTTTCCCATAGTCTTATTGCACCAATCACCAGAAAAAAATGGGGGTCAGGTCTTTCCGTAACACTCCAATTGTAACCAACCCTAACCCAAGCAACTCCTGTAGTGGTCAAGTAATTTCGTACAAAACAATCGGTTTTTTTATGCAACTTTTCTCTCAGCCTGAATGGGTGTTAAGTAGCCGTTGTAGCTATGCAGTCTAGAACCATTATAGTACTTGACATACTGCATGATATCTTTCTCTGCTTCCTCATAAGAGTCATAATATGTACTCGGCATCCATTCAGACTTATAACTTCTAAAACAGCGTTCCATAGGGGCGTTGTCCCAACAATTTCCACGGCGGCTCATGCTTTGCTTTATCTCATATTCCGCCAATTGTTGTTGAAAAGCTTTACTGGTGTAATGACAGCCTTGGTCGGAATGAAACATCACATTTTTAGGTTCTCCTCTTACGGCATACGCAAGCGTTAAAGCCTGTGCGGTTAATACCGTATCTGGGCTTCTGGAGCATGCCCAGCCAATGATACGGCGTGCATATAAATCAACGACTAACGCAAGATATAACCATTCCGTACCTGCCCACACATAGGTGACATCACCACACCAAACTTGATTGCTTTTCTCTACCGTAAACTCACGATTTAAATGATTTTCTGCAATGCTCGATGCTTTATCTGCAATTTTATAACGATGTGCACCAGGTTGCTTGCTTTGTAGCCCTGCTTCTTGCATTAAGCGACGTGTCTTATATCGTCCAACCGATTCACCTTGTTGCTTTAATTGAGCAGAGAGCGTTCTGCTGCCTGCGGCGCTTCTGCTGGCTTCGTGAAGTTCAATGACTTTAGCTTTTAGCCGTTCTCGCTCAGGATCTACACGATTCGCGTGCTGTCGATGATAATTATAAGTACTACGGCTCATTTCAAAGACGTCCAGTAATTCACGTTGTTTATAGAGCTCTCTTAATTCATCAATTAGGGCTAGAATTGATACGCTTCCGACATTAAGAGAGCTGAAGCCTTTTTTAAAATACTTTTCTCCCTTTCCAGTTTCTTTATTTGAGCCTCTAACGCCTGAATCGTTTGTTGATCAGGCGTAATAGCTTTACTGCCTTCGCGCGTGATGCCAGTGCGCTCTGCTTTTAACTGCTTAACCCAGCGACGCATCGCTGATAAACCAACGCCCATAGCATCACAAGCCTCTTGTATAGAGTACGCTTGATCTAGGACTAAGCCAGCCGCTTCTTGTTTAAATTCGGGGGTATAACTTTTTCTTTTGCTCATAGGTCTGTATCTTTTTATCAAGGGGTTTATTATAACGCCTATCATTTTGTACAGCTTTATTAGACCACTACACTCCATTATATGTAAGCTTAATAACAGAATCAACAACCCCATTCAATTCAGTAAGGGGGGTATACGGTTAGCTCCTGTTAGTACAATATATAGGGATGGATAAAAAAATATCAAGACCTCTAATAGCTGGGCTTGACTATCCCCGTACATATTTGGAATTTGTAAAACAATTTCCTGATGACGATGCTTGTCTGCATTATTTGAAAAAGTTGCGCTGGCCGGAAGGATTTATTTGTCCTGCATGTAATGCCTGCGATGAGCCTTGGTACCAAACAAGAGGGCGTTTAGTTTGTCGAACTTGCCAACATCAGACATCAATAACGAGTGGTACTATCTTTGATAAGACTCGAACTCCATTGATCGCTTGGTTTGAGGTTGCTTGGCTCATGACCACCACAAAAAATGGATTTTCAGCTAAAAGCTTTGAACGCACGATGGGTATTAGATATCAAACAGCATGGGCAATATTGCAGAGGTATCGTATTGCAATGGTACGTAGCAATCGTGAACGTTTATCTGGGATTATTGAAATCGATGAAACTTTTGTGGGTGGTATCAGACACGGCGGAAAGAGGGGTCGAGGGGCCAGTAAATCAATTGTAGTTATTGCTGTTGAACTTAAGAACCCAAAAGGTTTTGGAAAGGTTAGAATGAGGCATATCACTGATGCTGCTGGAGATAATTTAATTCCATTTGTATGTGATGTTGTGGCTTTTGGGTCTGTAGTTCAAACTGATGGTTGGTGTGGGTATAATGCTTTGTCCACTTTTGAATTTGAGCATCAAAAGACTATTTTGTCATCTTCTGATGACCAAGCACATGTTTCCATGCCTGGTGTACATCGTATTGCGAGCCTTTTAAAGAGATGGATTCTTGGCACACATCAAGGTTCTGTCAGTGCTGAGCATTTACAGTCCTATTTGGAAGAGTTTACATTCAGGTTTAACCGTCGTACTTCGGTCAGTCGTGGGTTAGTTTTTCGGCGACTGTTAGAACAATCTGTCGTTATGGAACCAGTAACTGAGGCAAAAATCATTCATGGATATGATTGGTGAGATACCACTACATATAGTAGGAACAGGAGCTAACCGTATACCCCCCTTCAGTAATATCACTTCTTCAAACTATTATTTCCATCCGGATAAATCTTGACTTGCTGATTCCCTAGATCAAAAGTTGTATGAGACTTGGTAATATCACCATTAGTGTTTACGTTAATAGTATCGTGAAAATCCCCCTCATTTCCCAAGCTAAAAGTATCCGTCATTAAACCATTTTGATTTCTATTAAGTCTATTAAAACCGTTGTTATCTGTTGTCATAATATTTCCCCACTTAAGTTCTCGTCGTTTAATTTAATCGGGTTTCCATGAGAGCAACATACCATAAAAACCAACTAATAATAAAAGCATAATCCAGCATATTTCATCAATTTACATTATCAATTCAAAACCCTTTGTTCACCTTGCTTAATATCAGAAACTGTATCTGAAAATTCAAGTTGCTGAACAAGACTTTCAATTTCTTCAGCAGACGCATTTTTAATAAGTTCCGACAATTGAGCTTGCTTTTGAGTTTTGCTAATAATACTCGAAACCCTTTCTTCTCCTAAGTCAATTGCAGAGCGAAACGCACGATCAAATCTTTCAACAGTTCCGACTAAACAATGAATTGCTCTCATAAGCTGCTTTGAAGAAATATTATTGTCTTCTAAAGGAATGTCAATATTGAAGTGAATTTTTCTCTTCGATTCGTCATAAATACACTGAACCATCTTTGTATAAGCAGTAATATTCATGCAAGTTTGCAAAATAGCGATTTCATGTTGTAGTTGCTGGTTTGTATATAAATCATGTGCAATGATCTGACAAAATTCACCATTTTCAGTAACCCCCTGTGTCAGGATAGATGTCGCCTAAATTGATTTCATAAATAAACAGGGAGCGGTAAGATAGCAATGCATGAAACATCAACATTATTCAAACGATTTTAAAGAAGCTATATTGAAAAAGCTTACCCAAAGTGAATTATCGGTTAGGCAATTTTCTCAACAAGAAGGGATTAACCTTTCAACGCTGTATAGCTGGAAAAAACAATTTAAAGTCTCAGGATTTTCGGAGTCAAAAGTGATGCCCCCAGATAATTGGTCCGCCGAAGAAAAGTTTGCAGTTGTACTGGAAACATCGACATTGTCAGAAATTGAGCTCAGTGAATATTGCAGAACTAAAGGACTGTACCCTGAGCAAGTTAAATCCTGGAAACAGGCTTGTATTACTGGAAATTCAGCCGGAATAAATCATAAGCAGCCGATCTCATCAGAGAGTAAGACGGATAAGAAACGAATAAAAGAATTAGAAAAAGAACTCACCAGAAAAGAAAAAGCACTTGCTGAAACCGCTGCCTTACTGGTGCTAAGAAAAAAGTTCAATGCCTATTGGGAAGAAGACGAGGACAATTAATCTCACTCTCTGATAGGCAGAAGTATGCAGAATGGATTAACGAAGCTATTTCTGCAGGCGCAAGAAAGCATAAAGCGTGTGAGATAATTGGCTTATCTATCAGATCGCTACAGCGCTGGCAGATAGAGGGCAATATCTCCGCAGATAAACGCACGACCACTCTGCGTCCTCGCCCCCCCCTGTGTCAGAATAGATGTCGCTTCTAACTTTCACTAGAAGAGACAATAATGAGCCATCACTTTACCTTAGAATTTAAACAGCAAGCGGTTAAAAAAGCATTAAGTCGTAGCGAAAAAACCACTTTAGCCGATACAGCTAAATCGTTAAACGTTGCTAATTCAACCCTCAATCGATGGATTAGAGACGCAAAAAAGCATCGCTTAGAATCCCAAGACCCTATAAGTTCATCCACTATGAAAACAGAAAAAAGCCCGCATAACTGGTCAATGGAAGAACGACTTGAAGTCGTCATCGCATGTGCCAGTTTGAATGAAGAACGCATCAGTGAATTATGCCGCAGTCGAGGTGTTTTTACTCACCATGTGACGCAGTGGAAACAAGATTTCATTCATGGCACCTCTGTGACAGAGAAAACCGTAAAGCCTACAGAAACCAAAGCCTTGCAGGATGAAATTAAGTCTTTAAAAAAGGATTTGAATCGAAAAAATAAAGCCTTAGCAGAAGCCGCAGCATTGATTGTGCTCAAAAAAAAAGCCCACGATTTATGGGGAACCGACGAGGACAACTTACCATGAAGCAAGAGCGTAACGAAATCATGATCTTGGTTGACGAAGCCAGAGCGGCCGGTGCGCGTCAGAGCAAGGCATGTGAAATAGTCGGTATCACGCCTAAAACGTATCAGCGCTGGAATATGCCGGATAATGACAATGATGGACGTACCAATGCAACGCATGCGCCAACAAACAAACTCACCGAACTAGAGCGTCAAAGCATCATTGACGTCTCTAATGACCCTGAATATGCAGATTTATCTAGCCATAAAATAGTGCCTAAATTAGCGGATAAAGGTATTTATATTGCTTCAGAATCGAGTTTTTACCGTGTCTTAAAAGCAGATAAACTACTTCGACACAGACACAAATCGAAACCTGCACGAAAAATAAGTAAGCCTAAAGCGCTCATAGCGACAGCCCCTAACCAAGTCTACTGCTGGGATATCACCTATTTACCAACGGATGTAAAAGGCATCTTTTTGTATCTTTATTTAGTGATGGACGTTTACAGCCGTAAAATTGTGGGTTGGCAAGTGTATGAAAATGAATCAAGTGCTCAAGCGGCTGATGTCATCACCGATATTTGCTTACGAGAAGGCATAAAGCCGAACCAAGTCACTTTGCACTCAGATAATGGCAGCCCAATGAAAGGGGCGACCATGCTAGCCACACTACAGCAACTAGGTGTCGTTCCCTCTTTTAGTCGACCCTCAGTCAGTAATGATAAGGGTGCAACCCATCCTCCGCGCAATTTTCAAACAACTTTTAACTGCCTGAATACGTCATCATTCGCAGCTTCAAGATTTTTTTCTGTGGCAGAATGAATTGTCTGTTGCTCCTGCTGAATATTAAAATCCATAAATTTTTCCCAATCCCCATTAATATATATACAGCGTAGTCCTAACATCGCTTTTGCCCCATCCATTACCCAGCGCATACCCGATTCTTCCATTCGATCGACAATAATATGGCGACACGCACCTTCTATGATACCGGATCCAATAGGATAGCCTGCAGCTAGGTATTCATTGTAATGCATACGATGTGTATTATTCTCTAAATAACCACTACTTATTATAATTTGGTCAAGCCTCTTGCCTGTTATTTTTCGATGCGTTGCCAGGTAACGAACACTTCGAATCACTTTTTTTACCTGCCCATTGAGAAGGTAACCCATGTACTTTTTAACGATAGGTATGTTTTCTTTAGTAGAGTTATCTGGGGACAATGCCTCGGTTACTTTCCATATGTATGAAGCTGCATGGATAATATCCAGTATTTGCACACAATGATCAGGCGTAGTCATTTCAGCTCCCATTTCCCATAGTTTTTTTTCGCCATCCATGATTAAAACGACCTTATTCTTTCCGCTTGGGTTACGCTGCCGGATTTCCTGACCAATCCATGAGAAAATGGTTTCACGCGCAGGTTGTAACGTATCCTTTTTATCCCGATCCATGCAGGCTCTTACATGCTTGTTGACAGGGCTGGGTCTAAGCTGTCCCGAAGCGTCTGCCGCTAATGTACTCTTGACTCGAAAGAGAGATTCTAAAACTTTTTCAGGCGTTCTTGGGTAAGGATCTACGGAATAAGAGGCACCCACTACGGCCATTTTTTTGTTGCCGAAATGTCCTTTCGGTGTAGTCTGTTCAATATTGACCGGTTTGACCTCTTGTGAGCTGGCTTCCTTTGTACTTGGTTTGCGAATAACCACGCCCTTACAGTCAGCTGATACGACGATTATTTGTTCCGGTTCTGCCGGTTGAACACTCGATTGCTGATCAAAATAGGGCGGTGTGGAATCTGAAGTCGACAAAACCGTTCGCTCCAGCCCACTGACTGGAAATGATAAGGAGAAAATTCTCTTGATAATTTTACCTGCCTCGGCATAGGGAACACCTACGGCTAACGATTGTCCCCAGTCCTGCAGTAAATAGGAATACTTGCTGCTGGGTAGCTGAAGTTGTTTATCCAGCGGAATATAATCAATCTTTTGACCTTCCCGAGTTCCGTAGACCCATCGAAATAACTCGAATTCACCGAATATCGATAGATAACTACGCTTATGTTTTTTCGGTAATTTTACGACCTTTCGGTCATCCGACAGCTCTCTTGTTTCCCCTGCGTCATCCTCCTGATATAAAGCAAATAAATAGCTCAGCAACATATGCCCCATCTTCAATAGTTCAAAGAATATGTCTTGCTCTACCTTATGCGCCGCTTTACCTGTGTTGTAGGCATTTTCTACGGACTCTATTAAGCGACTGGTTTGGTCTAGTATCTTATCTTTATTGATGTTTTTTACATTTTCACTCATGATATTGACCTGGTAAGCTCCTCTTATCTCGGTATCTGTTCAATACCCAGATTGTTTGAATTTATAAGTATAGGGAGGAGTTTACCTTATTATCAGGTCTCAGTTAGCGCGGAGGGTGGGTTGCACCCAAAAGGATTAACCTAAATTAAAACGGTGAATTAAAGATGAAAATGATTAATTTACAACGGTTAACGTGTGTCTTACTGTTGCACGCTCTACCTGTGTTTGCAGGTACCAACCCTGATCATGTGGGTAATGTAAGCTCTACGGCCTCGGCAAATAACTTGGTGCTTAATTGGCCCGCTATCAATACCGACCTGTATGGCAACTCACTGGCCATTGATCATTACAATATCTACAAAAGTAACACACCCAATTTTATTCCTGATCCCAATGGTCTAAACCGCATTGGTCAGACGACCACGCTCAGTTTTACTGATATTGACGCCTTGCTGGATACCAGTAGTGATTACTATGTTGTAACAGCGGTTGCGGCAACAGGAGAGGAGTCATTGATACCCTCGGTTGTGACGGGCAGTACATATCTGGATCTGGCCTATAATCCCAGTGGCAGCAATCGTTACTGGCTCGCTGTACCGGCTATTAATCCCTACAATACGGCTAGTGGTTTAGGCAGCGCAGCACTCAACATCAGTAAAGTGATTCGTTGGGACTCATTGACCCAAAGTGAGCAAGTTTATGATGTCACCACTGCCACAGGAACTGATTTTGCATTAACCCCAGGCGAAGGCGTGGCCATTGAAATTACGGCCAATACTACGTTAAATTTACTGGGTACACATGGTGCAGTAGATATTTCGCTCAATTACAATTCGGACAATTTTAACCGTCAATGGTTAAGCTTACCCGAACCCAATGCCTATCCGTCCGCTTCAGCGTTGCAGCAAGCTTTACCGGATGCTAGCAAACTGGCCATTACAGATAACACGAACGACAGTTATACAGCTTGGTATCAACTGAATGGCGTCTTTATGGGGGCTGATTTCCCCAGTTCGCCCGGCGTCAGCGTGGTTGTCTCGGTGACGGCGGCCAGCACTTTCACGGCTCAAACATCAGTACCCAATGTTGCAGCACAGTCCACTCCCGATATAGGGTACGAGAGTATTAGTGTTTCTTTAACCGCGAATGCTCAAGATGTTGATGGAACCATCGACGAGTATCAGTGGGATTTTGACGGTGATGGGATTTTTGATGCTACGGGTGCAACAGTACAGCATACTTACCAATTACCAGGCAGTTATTTACCCACGGTTTTAGTGACTGATAATCAAGGGCATCGTGCCGTTGCTTATACGAGTGTAAGTGTCAACTCACTAAATGTGAATATTAGCGTTAGTGGTTTCAATCCCAGTTTAGGAGAGCAGGCGCTTATTGAATATACCTTGCCTTTAGATGGGTTAGTTACGATTAATATCTATGCACAAGATGGCTCCTTAATGAAAGCCTTGCTCAACAATAGCAATCAGCTGGCTGGTCTGCGAAGTATCAACTGGGATGGGCGTGATAACAACAATGCTATCGTGTCCGATAAAGATTATTACGTGAGTATTAACTATACAGTCAATGGTTTTACTTCGACGTTTGATACCCGTAGTCATACCGGTGGAACGGATATGAGTGCAAGTATCAGCAATATTTCTATCTCACAGACCTTATCTCCACTCAGTGGAGAATATGTAACGATTAATTATGTCTTACCTGAAAGTGGCTTAGT
>ENA-OSET01001838-OSET01001838.1-sediment-metagenome-genome-assembly--contig:-NODE-1838-length-21352-cov-3.385852_pt1 | contig 21352 bp, 18 predicted proteins | sample MGYA00237882_ERZ534229 | MGnify/ENA primary metagenome ERZ534229 (study PRJEB26408, sample SAMN06266212) | sediment metagenome | isolation source: Hudson Canyon methane seep mesocosm | place... | reverse complement strand
GTAGAGACCGGAGTGTATCTGCAGTCTGTAGAATTTGAAGGCGCGAACAACGTAAAAATTTCTGCCTATGTTTGGCAGCACTATAAGAAGGGCCTGCACAAAGGACTTGCACGGGGTTTTGTCTTGCCTGAGGCTCACACGCCCACCATAGAGGAAGTGCATCGAAGTATCAGTAAGCCTGATGACCCCGCGTGTAATACCAAGGACGAGGCACTGCGTGATTGTGATGAGGTGATTCGGTGGTACGTGACAGGCTCTCTTCGTCAGGCTTTTGACTACTCTCTCTACCCTCTGGACTCGCAGCAGGTTTGGCTGAGATTGTGGCACAATTCGTATCGAGACAATGTTGTGTTGGTGCCTGACATCGGGGCCTATGTAATGTTTAACCCCAAAGGTTTGCCGGGCGTTCAAGAGGGCTTTGTATTGCCAGGCTGGCAGATAGAAGCGGCTTGGTTCAGTATTCAAGAACAGCTATTCAATACTAATTTTGGCGATCAAGCCGAAGAACGCTTTTCTACCTATGTACTTAGCGCCCTTACTCGAATTAAAAAGCGCCTGGGCGGCTTACGTTATCAGGAGTTATACAAGGAATTTGAAGATGCTTTAAGCGTTTTTTATCGAACAATGAGCAGTGATGGGTTCTCAAAGGGCATCGGGCTATTGCTCAAAGATTATTACGACCCAATGTATCAATATCAACGAACAGCACGAGAAGACAAGATTATTTTTAGAGGCAGTAAACAAGAAGTAATAGAATGGTCCGCTCAGTTGGACCATTGATAAGCCTAAAATCGAACAGTTGTGATTTCGTATATGTTGAAAAAACAGATGCCGAAATTTAGAACCCGTACCACGAGCAGGTCAAGTCACCCAGTATTACTTCCCTAAATGCCCTATCATAAGGTTGACCGCAGTCGCGATCACACAAACAAATATCACTGCACCGATAAACCCAACAATAATAAAGTGACTCGCCTTGCCCTTGCTAAAATCCCGGCTTGCATTTTTTTTGCTCTGAACGCCCAAGAAACCAGCCGCAACACTTTTGGCCGTGTCTAAAAAACTCATAGCTTCATTGTCATCTTTATCTGTCATGCACTTTCACCTTTAGATCAATCGACATGGCCTACTTTACCACTAAACGCAGCGCCTGGTTCGCCAGTTGGTCTATCGATATATCCCCTTCAGCATTGAACCAGGTTTTAGACCAACTGAGTGCGCCGGTAAGAAAGCGACGCAAAATAAACACATCTCCTTCTATGAGGCCTTCAGCTTTTGCCTTACCCAGCGCATTAAGCCAGAGATTTTCATATACATCACGCATTTCAAGAATTTCAGCTTGGTTTTCTGTATTTAAACTTCGCCATTCGAATACAAGCACAGCCATTGCATCAGCGGTATCACCAATAATCGACTCCAACTCACAATAAATAAGCGCTAAAATTTCTTCCTTGGCATTGGTAGTACTTTTCAGCCTGACACGCATTTTTTCAGTCGTGTACCCAATAGTCTCAGCCATTACAGCTTTCAGGATATGCTCTTTAGTTTTGAAGTGATGAAAGATACTACCAGACTGAATACCCACTTCAGTAGCAATATCCCTAACGGTCGTACGGTCAAAACCCTTTTGATTGAACAACTTGGCAGCTGCCACTAGCAAACGCCCCTTGGCGGTATCTGGACTAGTAATGAAATCGTCTTTCACAACGGTATTCGTACTTTGCTTAGCCAAAAAGTACTCCTATAACAGCACGAAGATGAGTCAATAAAATCAGAGAATAACGTTAAACTCGGCCATTAACAAACCAAGCGCTTGCTAGTTAACCAAAATTAACATCGCTATTCTACAATAACGAACTCTTATTGAAACGCTTAAATCTGATTTTGCATGGTTTCCTTCCGCAGATTCAAAGGCGCTCACAATAAGAACAGTTTATAAGCCGCATTCGAAAATCATTAAAGTAGAGCCCGCTTTTCACCGCGCCATTGCAATGGTGTTTTTCCGGTCCATTTTTTAAAATTTCGACTGAAGACCGCGGTCTCTGCGTAACCAATATAGAGCGCAATATCCGTTACTGACATTCGCCCGTTTCTCAATAGCTGTTCGGCTTTAATTTGTCTAACTTTCTGCAATAGCGAGCGAAAAGATAGGTTTTGTTTTAACAATCTTTTTTGAAGCACTCTAGGGTGAAGATCAAGTGCGCTTGATACCCGTTCGAGGGTGCAATCACCACTACTGAGCCAGGTGCTACATAGGTATCTGATTTGAGACGCCAAATCCTCAGGATACATATTTTCTAAGGTACTAATACGTTGTTTGAAATGTACCTTCAGTGCTTCATTATTTAAATCGTTTGCCTTGTTCATCCAAATTAGAGGAATACTTACACCGTCAAAATGGCTGCTTTGCTTGAGGTGACTGCTTATGTTTGTTAGTGAGTTTAGATTTTCATGTTTATATGATTGGATGATATGAATCTTCAACCCACTCACCTCAGTTCCAATCAAGGCATAGATTGATTGAAACAGCTGCCCGGTTGAAAGCAAGGTAAGTTGCTTTAGCCCTGTACTATTGGTGAATTCAAAGTCGAAATGTATTTGTAGCCGTTCGCCTTCTGTTTTGGTAATCAACCTTACGCCGTGAGCATGCAAACGCATATATTTGTTCGTAAACCCCAAGGCTTCTTTAAGCGTACCTTGCTGACTTGAGGATGCCAGTAGCTCACCTATCGCTAGCGGGCTCTGTAATTGGGTTAAGCGCAAACCGAATAAGGGATCACCACACACCTCAGCGCAGTGATCGAGCAAATCGGCCACTTTGGTATAAGAGATTAGCGCTTCTGGTTCACGGAGCATCGCGCTATCTAATCCAAACTCCGCCATCACTTCGTTAGGATTAAAACCATATTGCCGAATAAGACGATCTAAATTCTCAATAGCGCCTGCTCGAATAAGAAACATACGAAAACCTACATTGCCTGGCCCGATCGAAGTATTCGTAAAGTATCAATTAATATTCGTATTAAATCAATTACTACATGATATTTACTCATAGACTAACCTAGTCTTTTAAGCGTAGCTAAATGGCAAATAACAAACAGGAGTATATAGAGGTGCAACACAAAACTGCATTTGTAACAGGCGCAAGTGGTTTTATTGGACGTCATTTGATTCGAGACTTGTTAGAAAATAACTACACGGTTACGGCACTGGTGCTTCCAGGTGAAGCTACCCCTCCGAACTGGGGTTCTCAGGTAAGAACTGTCGAAGGCGATATTCGAGCACTGAACTCTCTCGCGAACGAAATAGGCGCCTTTGATGTGGTGTTCCACCTCGCAGCAATCGTGAGTGATTGGGGTGGGCTTCAGGAACATATTGATATCACGGTAACCGGAACTAGCAATGCGATAGAGCTAGCTTTACAAAACGACGCACACTTCATCGTGACTACCAGTGTGTGCGCTTACGCTAGTAGCCTAGCAAAAGGCTATATCACTGAAAACACACCGCTCGGCAAACCTGCTTCAAACTACGAATTTTGCAAACAAGAACAAGAGAGAGTGACGCAAAAGGCTGTGTCTCAACACAACTTAAAGGCAAGCATTGTAAGACCCGGTAATGTTTACGGTGTCGACAGTGGACCCTGGGTCAATACGCTGGTCGACATGATGCGACAAAGCAAACCCGTTCTGATTGGTAGCGGTGACTGGGATGCAGGACTAGTCCATGTCAAAAATCTCGTGCAGATTATGTTACTAATAGCCGACTCTAACTATGTTAAAGGCGATATTTTTCTTGGTTCCGATGGTTTTGGCATCACATGGAAAACTTACATAAAGGCCCTGTCACGAATCGCAAAAACAAAGGAACCCAAACATGTACCAAATCAAGTCGCACGACTGTTGGCACCCGTACTTGAATGGCACGGCAAGCTGACTCGACGAGCGGAACGCCCCCTGATCACACGTCAAGCATATCGATTGACCGGTGGCGCAAACGAGTTTTCCACCGTAAAAGCCAGGCAGTGTCTTGGTTACGAGCCTTCAGTTTCTTTTGAGCAAGCGATAGAAGAATTAGAATCCCATTTCTAGTCTAGCGCGCTGCAAAAGATAAAATTCTCATGTGAAAGGGCATGATTCTAGGTTTATTGTCTGGCGAGCACATGACCAATTCGATTTTTTCATTACAAAAACACCTTAGACCTTAACGACTCACAACACGCGTGATTCCTGACATACAGAAGACAATTCGTACAATATTGTATCCACATTCACGCTTTCAGGATAAAAACCCACTTTACAAACCAAGCGCTTGCTTGGTAGTCTGTATTTTCTGCAATCTAACAGGCTTGAGATATGAGCGAAGAAAAAACATTACGAATTGGCTGCGCTTCAGCGTTTTGGGGTGATACCGAAACAGCCGCCGTTCAATTGGTCGACAAAGGAAATATCGACTACTTGGTTTTTGATTATTTGGCGGAGATCACCATGTCTATCATGGCCGGTCAAAAAATGAAGAACCCAGAGGCCGGTTTCGCTATAGATTTCGTCAAAACAACCATGGCTCCTCTTCTTCAAAAAATAAAAGAAAAAAAGATAAAAGTTATTAGCAATGCAGGCGGCGTCAATCCTCAAGCCTGCGTACAAGCGCTACAAGCCGTTGCTGACAAAGCTCAAGTCGATCTTAAAATAGCTGTGGTAGAAGGCGACAATGTGCTTAACAACAAAAAACATTACCAAGAAAGCGGAATCACAGAGATGTTCTCTGGCGAAGAAATGCCGCCGATGTTTTTAAGCATGAATGCCTACTTAGGCGCGCCAGGAATAGCCGAAGCGCTTGCTGCAGATGCAGATATTATTGTTACCGGCCGTGTGGTTGATAGCGCGGTCGTTGTCGGTGCATTGGTACACGAATTTAATTGGTCATGGAACGACTACGACAAGCTATCTCAAGCAAGTCTCGCTGGGCATATCATCGAGTGCGGCGCTCATTGCACAGGCGGAAACTTTACCGACTGGCATTTGGTAAAGGATGGGTTTGACGATATGGGCTTTCCCATTGCCGAGGTATCCTCCGATGGAACATTCGTCATCAGCAAACCTGAAGGCACAGGCGGTTTGATTTCAGAGGCTACGATTGGCGAACAATTAGTCTATGAAATTGGCGACCCTCGCGCCTACATGTTGCCAGATGTTGTCTGTGACTTTACTCAAGTCACTCTAGAAGAAATTTCCGACAATCACGTTAAAGTAAGTGGCGCTCTGGGACTAGAACCATCAGACAAATATAAAGTTTCAGCTACTTGGCCTGATGGCTTCAAGTGTACTGTAACTGTACTTTTAGCCGGTATAGATGCAGCGAAAAAAGCTAAAGCTGTCGCGAACGGAATAATCACAAAAACAAGCCGCATGATCGAAGAGAAAGGGTTAAAACCCTATTCTCAAGTCGACATAGAAATACTGGGTACCGAAGCGACATATGGTAAACAAGCTCGAAGTGAAGCGTCCGCGTCTCGCGAAGTAGTACTTAAGTTATCTGTCGCGAGTCAGGACAAGAAATCACTCGTGCTTTTCTCCAAAGAAATTGCCCAAGCCGCAACAGCAATGGCCCCCGGTTTGACGGGTATCGTCGGCGGTAGACCAACTGTTTGGCCTAAGATTCGATTGTTTTCATGTTTGATCCCGAAGAACAGTGTGAATGTTTCGTTTAGTCTTGGCAATGAAAGTACTGACGTCGCGGTAAATGCCAGTGGCAACTTCAATATTTCACAACTAGTACAGCAAACGAAAACTCAAGCTACGCTCGAAGATACCCCTAAAGAGGTTTCGTTGATCGACCTTGCATGGGCAAGAAGCGGCGATAAGGGAAACCATTCAAACATAGGCGTTATAGCACGCAAGACTGAATACTTACCCTATATTGAATCTGCACTACAAGAACAAGACGTGGCCGAATGGATGAAGCACACACTTGATTCTGAAACAGGCAAGGTCTCACGTTGGTCAATGCCAGGCATCAATGGCTTTAACTTTTTACTCGAAAATAGCTTAGGGGGCGGTGGTGTTGCCAGTTTGCGAATTGACCCTCAAGGTAAAGCATTCGCTCAACAACTTCTTTCGCATCCTATTCCGGTAAGCCAGGCGATTTACGACGAAATCAATTCTATAAAAGGACAGAATTAATGCCTCATCCCTATCAATCTGTATTCAAAGATTCACTGTTCAAAGACAAAACCATGATCGTGACAGGTGGTGGAAGTGGCATTGGACGATGTACAGCTCACGAATTAGCCGGCCTTGGTGCACACGTCATCCTGATTGGTCGAAAGCTTGAAAAACTAGAGACCGTCGCGAGCGAAATAAAGGAAGATGGCGGAACGGCCGACTGCTACGCCTGCGACATCAGAGATGAAGGTATCGTACAAGACACCATCAAGCAGGTAGTCAGTACACATCCAATTATTCACGGTTTGGTGAATAATGCGGGCGGGCAGTTCCCTTCTCCGCTAACTGGCATCAACCAGAAAGGCTGGGAAACCGTTGTTAGAACTAACCTAACTGGTGGATTCTTGATGGCCAAAGAAGTCTATTTAAAGAGTATGAGTAAACACGGAGGCTCTATCGTCAATATTGTTGCAGATATGTGGGGTGGCATGCCAGGGATGGGCCACTCAGGTGCAGCTCGCGCTGGCATGGTTAACTTTACCCAAACTGCCGCAGTTGAATGGGGCGCGTCAGGCGTGAGAGTTAATGCTGTTGCACCCGGCTGGATTGCGTCTAGCGGTATGGACAGTTATCCAGAATCAATGAAACCGTGGATATTGAATCTACGAGATGCGGTTCCACTCAAACGTTTGGGAACCGAAGCCGAAATCAGTTCAGCAATCTGCTTTTTACTCAGTGATGGAGCCGCATTTATCAGTGGCGATTGCCTACGAATTGACGGTTCAGCGTCTCAGGGTGGCCGAGTTGCGCCATTACCTAAAGCCAAAAACTCTGAATCCTACGATGGCTTTCACCGAAGTGTGGTGCCGAAAATATTCCAAGATGAGGATAAGTCCGAATCATGAGCAAGTTAACTTCAACAATCGACGTGGGCGCTGTCGAGTTTTCTGAAAACAGTGAGTCCATGCAGGCATTCATCACCGGCTTTAGAGACATAGAGCAAAAAGTGGTGGACAAAGAAAATGAGGCTAAGGAAAAATTTGCCAAGCGCGAAAAACTATTACCACGCGAAAGAATTAACAGGCTTCTCGACCCAGGAGCGCCGTTTCTTGAGATCAGCTCCCTTGCCGGTTACAAAATGCATGATGATAAAGACGGTTCAATGTCAGGTGGCGGCATCATCTCTGGCATTGGTTACGTGTCAGGGATTCGCTGTATTATTATCGCGAGTAATAGCGCAATAAAAGGTGGAACGATTTCTCCCGCAGGCTTAGATAAAACACTTCGACTTCAACAAATAGCAAAGGAAAACAAGCTACCTGTTGTGACACTCGCAGAAAGCGGCGGCGCAAATCTAAATTACGCGACTGATATCTTTGTACTTGGCGCGAGAGGGTTTGCTAATCAAGCACGCTTGTCTGCAGCCGGTTTGCCTCAAGTGACCGTGGTACATGGTAATGCAACCGCTGGTGGCGCTTATCAACCGGGGTTGTCCGACTATTCAATCATGGTTAAAAATAAAGCCAAGATGTTTTTAGCTGGCCCACCATTGCTAAAAGCAGCCACAGGCGAAATTGCAACTGATGAAGAATTGGGCGGTGCAGAAATGCATACTCAGGCGCCAGGAACCGCTGAATTCTTAGCTGATGATGACGCCGATGGAATTCGTATCGCAAGAGAAGTGATGGCGACGATACCTTGGAATGATCAGTTACCGATAACAGCCAAAAAGGATTGGAAAGAACCCCTATATTCTCCTGATGAACTCATTGGTTTAGTCCCCTCTGATAGTAAGCGCCCCTACGATGTTCGTGAAATAATCGCGCGCATTGCAGATGGTTCTGAATTTACCGATTTCAAACCTGAGTTTGACAATCAAACAGTCTGTGGCTTCCTTAAAATTCAAGGTCATGCTTGTGGAATTATAGGTAACAACGGCCCGATCACGCCATCAGGCGCAGCCAAAGCAACGCAGTTTATACAGCTTTGTGAGCAGTCAAATACCAGTTTGCTGTTTTTCCATAACACCACAGGATTTATGGTCGGAACAGACGCTGAACAAAATGGCATTATCAAGCACGGCTCAAAAATGCTTCAAGCTGTGGCGAATACGACGGTACCTAAATTAACCATCGTCGTCGGTGGTTCTTATGGTGCTGGTAACTATGCGATGTGTGGTAGAGGTTTGGACCCACGTTTCATTTTTGCGTGGCCAAACAGTAAAACCTCTGTCATGGGCGGCGCACAAGCCGGTAAAGTGCTCCGTATCGTGACAGAAGATAAACACATCAAAATGGGCAAGGTTGCTGACCCAAAAATGCTCGACATGATTGAGCAAGCAACAGCAGATAAATTGGATAAGGGCTCAACCGCGTTATACGGCACAGCTCGCCTATGGGACGACGGCTTAATCGACCCTAGAGATACACGTAATGTACTCGCATTTTTACTCGATATTTGTCACGAAGCAGACATAAGACCCCTAAGAAGCAACACCTTTGGTGTGGCTCGCATATAAATATTGAACAACAAAATTATTTGAAAGGTTAATACTATGATTTTTACACAAGAACATAATGAAATTCGTCGCACGGTTAGAAACTTTGTCGAGAATGAAATCAACCCGAATATCGACAAATGGGAAGAAGAAGGGACCTTCCCGATTCATGAGATCTTCAAAAAACTGGGCGACTTAGGGCTGCTTGGTATCAGTAAGCCGGTTGAGTTTGGCGGATTAGGTTTAGATTACAGCTATAGCATAGTCGCAGCCGAAGAATTCGGTTTGATAAAGTGTGGCGGTATTCCTATGGCTATTGGTGTACAAACAGATATGTGCACACCAGCGCTAGCGCGTTTCGGCTCAGATGAGTTACGTGAAAAATTTCTTAAACCCGCCATTGCTGGTGATATGGTTGGTTGTATTGGTGTGTCAGAACCTGGAGCGGGCTCCGACGTTGCGGGCCTGAAAACCAACGCAGTGAAAGACGGTGATGACTACATCATTAACGGCACAAAGATGTGGATAACCAACGCACCGTCTGCTGATTTCATTTGCTTACTGGCTAATACCTCCGATGGCAAAGTCCATAGCAATAAGTCTTTGATCGTCGTTCCAATGGACTCGCCTGGCATCACTGTCGCGCCCAAGCTCGACAAACTAGGAATGCGTGCCTCAGAAACAGCGCAAATTTTCTTCGAAGACGTACGCGTTCCACAGAGTAACCGTATTGGTCAAGAAGGCGCTGGTTTCATGATGCAAATGGTTCAGTTCCAAGAAGAGCGTATGTTTGCCGCGGCCAATGTGCTTAAGGGCCTAGAAAACTGCATCAACTCAACTATTGAATATTGTCGCCAACGAGAGACTTTTGGCCAACCACTTATCAACAACCAAGTCATTCATTTCCGCTTTGCTGAGTTGCAAACCGAAGTCGAAGCACTTAGATGCATGATTTACCAATGTGTTGAGCAATACATCAACAAGACAGATGTCACCAAACTCGCATCGATGGCTAAGCTAAAAACGGGCCGACTAGCTCGCGAAGTAACAGATAGCTGCCTACAATATTGGGGCGGAATGGGCTTCATGTGGGATAACGAAGTGTCTCGTGCATTCCGTGATACTAGATTGGTATCGATCGGCGGTGGAGCAGATGAAATCATGCTAGGAATCATTTGTAAGTTAATGGGAATTCTTCCTGGCAAGCGCAAGTAGCATAGAGGAGTTAAAGAATGACTAACAAATCGCTCGAGCTCCCAGCATGTGAAACGCTAATTGTTTCACCTGAAAATCATGCTCTTCATATTACAATCAACCGACCAAAGGCACGCAATGCTATGAGCCTTCAGATGGTTGCTGAATTGTTGGCCTTGTTCAAAGCCGTTGAAAACGATCTATCTGTCAGAGCGATTGTTCTTCGAGGCATCGATGGTAACTTTTGTGCCGGAGGAGACATCAAAGATATGGCCGGCGCACGTGCAGCCAAATCAGAAGAGAATAGCGATCCGTTCTATGAGCTAAATCTCGCTTTCGGAAAAATGATTACCTTTGCTAATCAGATCCCTCAAGTTCTAGTAGTAGTGACGGAGGGTGCAGTACTCGGCGGAGGTTTTGGACTGGCTTGTATTTCGGATGTCGCAATCTCTGCAGGTTCTGCAAAATTCGGTTTACCCGAAACAGGGCTTGGTATTCCTCCTGCTCAAATAGCCCCTTTTGTGGTTTCTAGAATTGGACTAACTCAAGCACGAAGGCTCGCATTGCTCGGTGCCCGTTTCGATGGACACGAAGCCTATCGACTTGGAATCGTTCACGAAGTGCACGACGATAGTGAAGATCTAGAAAATGCACTTTCCACCGTGTTGTCGCAAATTGAACGATGCGCTCCGCAAGCCAATAGAGTGACCAAAGAGTTGATTCTCTCAGTCGGGAGTGAACCCTTAGACCAGCTGCTCGACCGGGCTGCTCACTCATTCTCTGATGCAGTAAACGGCCCTGAAGGCCAAGAAGGTACAATGGCATTTGTTCAAAAAAGGAAGCCATCGTGGTGCAGTTAGATCGTGCATATGATTTGACAATAGGCAACGAACAATCATTTAGGAAGAACACATATGTTCGATAAAATTCTTATCGCAAACCGCGGTGAAATTGCATGTCGGGTGATCAAAACCGCGCGCAAGATGGGGATTAAAACCGTGGCCGTGTACTCTGATGCAGACCGCAATGCTCTACATGTCGAAATGGCGGATGAAGCTGTGCATATTGGCCCGCCGGCTGCAAACCAGTCCTATATCGTGATCGAAAATATCTTGAACGCCATTCGTGAAACAGGGGCGCAAGCGGTCCATCCCGGATATGGATTTTTGTCAGAGAACCCGAAGTTTGCCGCCGCGTTGGCGGCAGAAGGTGTTGCATTTATCGGCCCGCCGCAGGGCGCGATCGAAAGCATGGGCGATAAAATAACCAGTAAAAAAATCGCTCAAGACGCGGGTGTAAGCACAGTTCCGGGTTATATGGGGCTGATTGAAAACGCCGAAGAAGCGGTGCGCATCAGCCAAGACATTGGCTATCCTGTGATGATCAAAGCCTCGGCAGGCGGCGGCGGAAAAGGCATGCGCATAGCTTGGAATGATGAAGAAGCAATAGAAGGTTTTGCCAGATCAAAATCAGAAGCAGCTAGTAGTTTTGGTGATGACAGAATTTTTATTGAAAAATTTGTTGTTGAACCACGTCACATAGAAATTCAGGTATTGGCTGATCAACATGGCAATTGCGTTTATTTAGGTGAACGTGAATGTTCTATACAGCGCCGTAATCAAAAAGTCATTGAAGAAGCCCCAAGTCCATTCTTGGATGAAAAAACCCGTGTAGCAATGGGTGAGCAGTCATGTGCTCTTGCGCAAGCTGTTGGATATACAAGTGCAGGTACCGTTGAATTTATTGTTGATAAAGAAAAAAACTTTTATTTTCTTGAAATGAATACCCGATTGCAGGTTGAGCATCCTGTTACAGAATTAATCACTGGAATTGATCTCGTAGAGCAAATGATCCGAGTTGCAAACGGTGAAAAGCTAAATGTTAAACAAAATTCTATAAAATTAAATGGTTGGGCAATGGAAAGTCGTTTATACGCAGAAGATCCTTACCGTAATTTTCTACCATCTATAGGTCGTTTGACGCGCTATCGACCGCCCACTGAAAGTGTTACAAAAGAATGCGTTATTAGAAACGATACTGGTGTTTTTGAAGGTGGGGAAATATCTATGTTTTATGACCCTATGATTGCCAAGTTATGTACGTGGTCAACTGATAGAACAAAAGCAATTTGTGCAATGGAAACTGCACTAGATCGATTTGAAATTGAAGGTATTGGACATAATTTGCCATTTTTATCTGCCGTTATGGGGCACGCTAGATTTAAATCTGGGAACATAACAACTGCATTTATAGATGAAGAATATCCAAATGGATTTGAAGGTGTAATTCCAAATGATGAAATATTAACAGTCTTATCCGCTACTGCTTTAATTATTACTAGAATGAAAATGCAGAGAATTTCTGAGCGTGACAGTACTTTTGACAATCCAGTCCCCCAAAAAGATAATTTAGTTACCAGAATAGGTAGGAAAAATACGAATGTAACTATTAGTGATAAAAAAAATGGCTATGAGATTTCACTTGGTGATAAATCTTTTTTAGCATCTATCAAATATGAATTGGGTGGAACTTTAGCTGAGCTATCAATAGATGGAATCCTACATTCAATTAAAGTTGCGCCAGTTATTGGTGGATATCGTTTGCGTTTAAGGGGTGTAGAGCAGGTAGTGAGGGTAATGAATTCACGCATTGCAGAATTATCTGATTTAATGCCAGATAAATTACCAGCAGATACATCTAAATTCTTATTGTGCCCAATGCCCGGTTTGATGGTTTCTATTCTAGTTTCTGAAGGAGATATTATTGAGGAAGGTCAAGCCTTGGCAATGGTGGAAGCAATGAAAATGGAAAATGTGCTTAGAGCAGAAAAGCCTGGTAAAGTGTCTAAAATATCTGTTTCTGAAGGAGATAGTTTGGCTGTTGATGAAATAATTATGGAGTTTGAATAATTAAGGTATTTTACGCAAAGTTTGTAAATATTTTGCTATATCTTAATAATTAAGGGGCAATAATGGCAATTGATAGAAAAAAAATATGGACTGAGTTGGCAACCAAAGAAGCAAATGGCAAAAAACCATTAGCTACTAAGACACCAGAAAATATTGATATAAAGCCATTTTATGATGCTAAAGACTTACCTGTAAATTCTATTGACGATATTCCTGGCAAGGCTCCTTTCACACGAGGTGTTAAAGCTTCTATGTATACTGGGCGTCCTTGGACAATAAGGCAGTATGCAGGATTTTCAACAGCTCAAGAGAGTAATGCTTTTTACCGTCGTAATTTGGCAGCAGGTCAAAAAGGTCTTTCGGTTGCATTCGATTTAGCAACGCATCGTGGGTATGATAGTGATCATGCAAGAGTGCTTGGGGATGTTGGTAAAGCGGGTGTTGCAATAGATAGTGTTGAAGACATGAAAATATTATTTGATGGAATCCCACTTGATAAAATGTCTGTTTCAATGACAATGAACGGTGCAATTATTCCAGTTTTAGCAATGTTTATTGTCGCTGGTGAAGAGCAGGGTGTTGATAAATCTGTTTTATCTGGGACTGTGCAAAATGATATTTTAAAAGAATTTATGGTACGTAACACTTATATCTATCCACCTGAACCAAGCATGAGAATAGTTTCCGATATTATTGAATATACAGCTACAAAAATGCCAAAATTTAACTCAATATCAATAAGTGGATACCATATGCAAGAAGCTGGATCTACTTTAGCACAAGAGTTAGCTTACACCATAGCAGATGGTATGGAATATGTCCGGGCTGCATTAAATAGGGGGTTGGATATAGATATTTTTGCAGGTAGGTTATCATTCTTCTTTTGTATTGGTATGAATATGTTCATGGAAGCTGCAAAGTTGCGCGCTGCAAGGCAAATGTGGGCAAAAATAATGACAGATTTTGGTGCTAAATCTGATCGGTCAAAAATGTTGCGAACACACTGTCAGACATCTGGTGTATCTTTGACTGAGCAAGATCCTTACAACAATGTTATTCGTACTACTATTGAAGCAATGGCTGCAACACTTGGTGGGACGCAATCACTTCATACAAATTCTTTTGACGAAGCTATAGCGTTACCTACAGAACAATCTGCAAGAATAGCAAGAAATACTCAATTAATACTTCAACATGAAAGTGGTATCACTGACGTTGTGGATCCATTAGGTGGATCATATTATATTGAAGCATTAACCAAAGATTTAGCAGATAAAGCTTGGGAACTAATTGAAGAAGTTGAAGAGCTCGGTGGAATGACTAAGGCTGTTGAAGCAGGGTTGCCCAAAATGAGGATAGAAGAAGCTGCCGCCAAACGCCAAGCAAGAGTTGATAAAGGTGAAGATGTTATTGTTGGGGTTAATAAATATCGCCTTGAAGAAGAAGAAGATATAAAAACTCGAGAGATTGATAATACAGCCGTGCGAGAAGCTCAAATTGAACAGTTGAATTTAATTAAACGCACACGAAATTCAGGTAATTGCATAAAAGCATTAGAAGATTTAGAAAAATCTGCTGCATCAGGTGAAGGTAACTTACTTGCTTATGCAATTGAAGCTGCACGAAATAGGGCAACTTTAGGTGAAATTTCTTATACTATGGAAAAAGCTTTTACACGACATTCAGCTACTACACGCATCATAAGTGGTGTTTATGAAAATGCATATGCAGGCGATCCTGAATACAGTAATTTACAAAAGCGAATAGAAGAAATGGAAAGACGACCACATGTATTTGTAGCAAAGGTTGGTCAAGATGGTCATGATAGAGGAGCAAAAGTTATTGCGACAGCTTTTTCAGATCTTGGATTTACTGTAGATCTTTCAGAAATGTTTGAAACGCCTCAAGAAATAGCAAATAAAGCAATAAAGCTTGAAGTTGATGTAGTTGGCATTTCGTCTTTAGCAGCAGGACATAAAACTTTAATTCCAGAAATCATCGAGCATCTGAAAGCAAAAGGAAGATTAGATATAATAGTGATTGCTGGTGGAGTTATTCCAGAAAAAGATTATGAATTTTTACGAAATGCTGGTGTTGCTGAAGTTTTTGGCCCTGGAACAAACGTTATAGATGCTGCTAACTCTGTTTTAAGTCAGGTTAAAGGTTTAAGAAGGAACGTATAATGATTGGATCATTGAACCATATTGCAATTGCTGTTCCTGATTTAGATGAAGCCATGGCAAAGTATTCTGGCCCATTAGGGGCTAAGGTTGGACAACCTCAAAATCTTGTTGAACATGGTGTGACCGTAGTTTTCATTGATTTGCCAAATACCAAAATAGAGTTGATAAGTCCCTTCGGTGAAAATAGTCCTATTTTATCATTTATGAAAAAAAACCCTAATGGTGGTATTCATCATATTTGTTATGAAGTAGATTGTATAAATAGTGCTATTTCGAAATTAACTGAAGGTGGAGCAATGATATTAGGTGACGGGAAGCCTAAAATTGGAGCACATGGAAATCCTGTTATTTTTTTACACCCAAAGGACTTTAATGGTACATTGATTGAACTTGAAGAAGTGAGAGCTTAAAAAATAATCCTTATTACTCCAAATAGTCTTATTTTTGGTTAATAAGCTTGACTTATAAACATGTTTTTACGATAAGCCACCATCCATAATATTTAATTTATGGTGTTTATATGATCGCTCTTTAAACGGGCGCGCAGTTTGAAGGCGGAGATGATCTCCAAAACGCTTGTTTACAAGGGCCGAAAGACGCGGAAATTAAAGGAAGACGCACATGTTTGCGGTATTAAAAACTGGTGGCAAGCAGTATAAAGTTGCAAATGGAGATATACTCCGAATTGAAAAAGTAACAGGTAATGCTGGTGAAAAAGTTCAATTTAATGAAATTTTGATGGTTGGTGGAGACAATTTAGTTGTTGGTGCACCAAATGTTGCAGGAGCTGCTGTTCAAGCTGAAATCCTTGAGCAGGGCAAAGGTCCTAAAGTTATAAATTATGTGAAACGTCGCCGTAAACATAGTTCACAACGCCGTAAGGGTCATCGCCAGCAAATTACAGTTCTACGTGTAACAGATATTCTGGCAAAAGGCGCAGAGAAATCTGGAGTATCTATTGCTGAAAACGGTCGTGGGTTTGATACAACTGCTGCTCCAGTAGCACCAGCGAAGAAACCAGCAGCCAAGAAACCAGTTGCTAAAAAAGCTGCAACTGAAAAGAAACCAGTCGCTAAAAAAGCAGCAGCTGAAAAGAAACCAGCAGCTAAAAAAGCAGCGCCAAAAAAGGCTGCAGCTAAAAAAGCTGAAGATAAATAGGAGTAAAACGAAATGGCACATAAAAAAGCAGGCGGTTCATCCCGTAATGGTCGTGACTCCGCAGGACGTCGTCTTGGTGTAAAGAAATATGGTGGTGAATTAGTTATCCCTGGTAATATCATTTGTCGCCAGCGTGGTAATAAGTGGTGGCCTGGTGAGAATGTAGGTCAAGGTAAAGATCATACATTATTTGCACTTACAGGTGGTAACGTTAAATTTCACAAAGGCTTTAAAGGCCGAACATTTGTATCAGTTTTGCCAGTAGCTGAGGCTGCTGAATAAACTGACTTTTGAACATATATTTTAAAAAGGGTCGGTTTAGCCGACCCTTTTTTATTTCAAATGCTTGTCCATTTGACCAAGCTTGTATATCGAATAATAAAAATTAAAGAGATAATTAATGAAGTTCCTTGATCTAGCAAAAGTTTATATAAAATCTGGTGCGGGTGGAAATGGATGTATTTCTTTCCGACGTGAAGCTCATACTGAGTATGGTGGCCCAGATGGTGGTAATGGGGGCCGGGGTGGAGATGTTGTTGTTGAGGCAATCGATAATCTTAACACACTTATTGATTTTAGGTATCAGCAACACTTTTTTGCTCAAAATGGACGATCAGGAATGGGAAAGCAACGTTCTGGAGCAGATGGACAAGACATAGTTCTAAAAGTTCCAGTTGGTACTGAGATATTAGAGGAAGACCAAGAAACCGTTATTGTAGATTTAACCATACCAGGCCAGAAATTTATTTTATCGCAGGGTGGTAATGGCGGATTTGGAAATCTTCACTTCAAATCTTCAACAAACCAAGCACCGCGGCGGGCAAATCCTGGGCAACCATTTGTTGAGCGTACTATTTGGTTACGATTAAAGCTAATTGCTGATGCAGGACTTCTTGGGTTACCAAATGCTGGAAAATCTACTTTTTTAGCAGCAACATCAAATGCAAGGCCCAAGATAGCGGATTATCCATTCACTACACTCCACCCTAATCTAGGGGTTGTTGGTGTTGATAATAAAGAATTTGTGATTGCTGATATACCTGGACTTATTGCAGGAGCGTCTGACGGCGTTGGTTTGGGGGTTCGGTTTCTAGGCCATGTTGAACGTTGTGCGGTTCTCTTGCATTTAGTAGATGGAACATCAGAAACAGTTGTCGAAGATTATGTAACTATAATCCAAGAGCTAGAAAAATATGGTGGAGATCTTGCTAATCGACCCAGAGTTACAGCTCTAAACAAAATAGATGCAATTGATGAAACTGAATTAGCAATAAAAGTTCATGAATTGGAACTTCATATAGGTTCACCTATTTTGCAATTATCAGGTGTTTCCAGAGCGGGTTTAACTGATGTACTAAGAGCAGTTGCATCTGAAGTTGAAAAACGTGACGCTATAGAGAAGAATAATAAAGTTCAAAGTAGTGATGAGGAGCCAAGTGGATGGCGACCTTAAGCAATTATAGGCGAATAATTATCAAGATTGGCTCAGCGTTACTGGTTGACGGATCAAGTGGGACTATTCGAACAGATTGGTTGAGAGGATTGGCTGCAGATGTTGCAAGTTTAAAAGCTCAGGGACAAGATGTGATAATCGTTTCCTCTGGCTCAATAGCTTTAGGAAGAAATGTGTTAAGATTAACAAAAGACGCTTTATCACTTGAAGAAAGTCAAGCATCCGCTGCTGTAGGTCAAATTCGATTGGCTCAAGCATATGAAGGTGCATTAGGCACACTTGGCATTAAAACTGCACAAATTTTATTAACTCTAGAAGATAGTTCAGATAGGCGGCGATATTTAAATTCAAGAAGAACAATGACTGCATTACTTGGACTAGATGTAGTGCCGATTGTGAATGAGAATGATACAGTAGCAACAGACGAGATTAGATTTGGGGATAATGACCGATTAGCCTCACAGGTTGCTGCTATGGTAGAGGGTGATTTACTGATATTACTTTCTGATGTTGATGGTTTATACACAGGGGATCCTCGAATTAATAAATCTGCACATCATATTCCGGTTGTGGAGAAAATAACCCCAGAAATGGAAGTAGGTGCGGGAGATGCAGGGTCGCCATCCTCTAAAGGTGGAATGAAAACAAAAGTTATGGCTGCCAAAACTGCTATGTCAGCGGGTTGTGAAATGGTTATAATGGAAGGTGATGTTGAAAGACCGCTAAGCGCTTTAACGGCTGGTGTTAAATGTAGTTGGTTTAAATCGTCCAGCACACCCAATCTTGCCCGTAAAATATGGATTTCTGGAATGAAACCAAAAGGTACAATAATAATTGATAACGGAGCTGAGCTTGCACTAAAAGCAGGCAAGTCATTATTATCCGTCGGCGTTAAATCTATTAAAGGAATTTTCGATAGAGGCGATATGGTTTGTATTCAAAATGAAATGCAGCAAGAGTTAGGCAAAGGATTAGTAAGTTACGATATGCGTGAAGCTGAATTGATTTCTGGTAAAAAGACTACGGATATAGCTAAAATTTTAGGTTACGAAGGGCGAGGTGCTCTAATTCATCGTGACGATATGGTTTTATGAGGGATTAATGGATATTCAATTAGAAATGAAAAAAATTGGACAGAATGCAAAAGCTGCAAGTGAAGAGCTAGCTTGTGCAAGTGCTGACCAAAAACAAAAAGCCCTTGAAAATGCTGCTGAAATTATCTGGGAAAAAAGACAAGATATACTTGTTGAAAATCACAGTGACTTGAAACTTGCAAAAGAAAAAAATCTTTCTAGTGCCATGATAGATAGGCTTTTGTTAGATGAGATTAGAATTAAGTCAATCGTAGATGGATTAAGATCTATTGCTGCCCAAAATGATCCTATTGGTGCTGTTTTGGCTGAATGGGAACAACCTTCGGGATTAAACATTCAAAGAGTTAGAACACCTTTAGGTGTTATAGGTGTTATTTATGAAAGCAGACCAAATGTTACGGCTGATGCGGGCGCGCTTTGTTTGAAAGCTGGTAATTCAGTTATATTAAGATGTGGCTCAGAAAGTTTTCATTCATCAGGTGCAATTCATAAATGTTTAGTTGACGGTCTTGTTTCAGTCGGGCTACCTGCTACTGCAATTCAGTTAGTTCCAAGCCGTGATCGTGCAATAGTTGGAGAAATGTTAACAATGACTGAATTTATTGACGTTATTGTTCCTCGAGGTGGAAAAAGTCTTGTTGGTAGAGTGCAATCAGAAGCACGTGTCCCAGTCTTTGCACATTTAGAAGGTATTTGTCATATTTATATCGATAAAGATGCAGATATTGAGAAAACTCGATCTGTAATTATGAACGCAAAAACTCGCAGAACTGGAATTTGTGGAGCGGTTGAATGTTTATTGATTGACGATGAGTTTTTTAGAAAAAATGGTGCTATATTTATTGATGATTTGATTTCTGCAGGTGTTGAAGTGCGAGGTGATGAAACTCTTCAATCTATAAATGGTGTAATTGCTGCAAATGATCACGATTGGGGTAAAGAATATTTGGACATGATTATTTCTGCTAAAATAGTCAATGGAATTGGCGATGCTATAAATCATTTACGTGTTTTTTCTTCAAACCATACTGATTGTATTATGACTGAAAATGAGGCTGCTGCATCAGAATTTTTTAAAAAAGTTGATAGTGCTATTGTAATGTTAAACGCATCTACTCAATTTGCTGATGGTGGCGAATTTGGTATGGGTGCAGAAATAGGTATAGCAACTGGAAAAATGCATGCGCGCGGTCCCGTTGGAGTAGAGCAGTTAACGAGTTTCAAGTATTTGGTTACTGGTGAAGGTTCTATAAGGAAGTAACTTTATCAAAATATAAATGCTAGGGTAGCCATCTGTTACTGATCAGGCTAAACATTTAAGAAATAGATAAAATCCTTATCTGATGACAGGGACTTAAATGAACAATTTTACAATTAAACAAATTGCTGATGAACTAGGTGCAGAAGCTTTTGGTGATCTAAATTTAGAAATTTCAGGCGTTAATACTCCGTCAAAAGCATCAACTAATGAATTGGCTCTAGCAATGGATCCAAGCTATGAAGAGGCACTTAATTCTTCAGATGCAATTACTGCAATAGTTTGGCCTGGAGCAGATTGGAAAAAATTAGGACTTTCTGCAGGAATTATAGCCCCTAGATCAAGATATGTTCTGTCTGGTGTAACACATTTATTTGAGAAAAAGCTGGAAATCATCGATGGTATAGACTCTTCAGCAATTGTTTCTGAAAGTGCTATATTAGGTAAAAATGTATCTATAGGTGCTTTTACCATCATAGGGGAAAGAGTTAAAATTGGTGATAATGCCAAAATTTTTTCCCATACAACTATTTCAGATGATTCCATTATAGGTGAAAATGCACTTATATACTCTGGAGTGCGCATTGGAGCTCGAATAAGGGTTGGTAATAACTTTATATGTCAATCAAACACAGTAATTGGTGTAGATGGTTTTTCTTACGTAACGCCAAAACCTGGAGCAGTAGAAGAAGCCAAAAGTACAGGTAAGATTACTGCAAGTTCAAGAACTGAAGGTTTTGAACGTATCAATTCATTAGGAACTGTTATAATTGGTGAAAATGTTGAAATTGGTGCCAATACTGCTATCGATAGAGGAACTATTGAAAATACAATTATAGGCGATGGTTGTAAGCTCGATAACTTGGTTCATATTGGCCACAATGTAAATATAGGCAATACTTGTTTGATATGCGGGCAGGTGGGAATAGCCGGTAGTTCCGTAATTGGTGACAGGGTTGTCTTAGGTGGTCAGGTGGGTATCGCTGACCATATATCTATTGGATCGGATGTAATAGTGGCTGGTAAATCTGGAATTTCATCCAATGTCCCATCTGGGAGAGTAATGATGGGTAATCCCGCAATGCGGATGGATTTAAACATAGAATCTTATAAGGCAATTCGCCGGTTGCCACGTATTTTAGCTAAATTTACTAAAATTGAAGAACTCATTTCTAAAGATAAATAATAGAGTATTTTACATGTCGATATCAGTAAAAGATAAAGTCCTTAATATTATCGCAGAACAAGCGATGCTGGAAACATCTGATATATCATTAAATATGTCAGTTGAAGATTTAGGGCTGGATAGCCTCGGTCTAGTAGAAGCCATATTTTCAATTGAAGAGACTTTCAGTGTAAATGTACCATTTAATGCCAATGACCCAAATGCGTCAGAATTTGATATAAGTAGTGTTGGGGCCATAGTTAATGCAATCGATAAG